>Ga0066468_1000037_pt1 | contig 27096 bp, 26 predicted proteins | sample LakWasM100_LOW12_2_FD_59578 | JGI IMG/M metagenome (GOLD analysis project Ga0066468, IMG submission 59578) | Freshwater sediment methanotrophic microbial communities from Lake Washington under simulated oxygen tension - Sediment Metagenome 100_LOW12 | ecosystem: Environmental > Aquatic >...
GCAGGACGTGCCCTACCAGAACTTCCCCAACCAGCGCATGGACATGACGCGCAACGACAGCACCCACGTGAACCTGCGCTACCAGCGCAGCTTTGCCTGGGGCGAGCTGCAGGCGCGTGCCTGGCACGAGCAGACCCGGCATTCCATGGATTTCGGCCCAGACAAACAGTACCTGTATGGTGGAGGCGCGGCCACCGGCATGCCCATGGACACGCGCGGCAGCACCAGCGGCGCAAAGCTATCGGGCGACATTGCCCTGTCAGCGCAGGACACCCTGCGCGTGGGCGCCGAAGCCCTGCGCTACCGGCTCGACGACTGGTGGATGCCCTCTGGCGGCGGCATGGCGCCCAACATCTTCCGCAACATCGCGGATGGCCAGCGTGATCGTTTGGACGTCTATGGCGAATGGGAAGCGCGCTGGAGCCCCGCCTGGGTCAGCCAGATCGGCCTGCGCAGCAGCCATGTGCGCAGCAACAGTGGCGAGGTACAGGGCTACAACGCCAGCTACGGCGCCGACGCGGCCGCGTTCAATGCCACAGACCGCAGCCGCAGCGACCAGAACCTCGACTTCAGTGCCCTCGCCCGCTACACGCCCAATGAGACCAGCAGCCACGAATTCGGGTTCTCCCGCAAGACCCGCTCACCCAACCTGTACGAGCGCTTCGCCTGGTCCACGGGCGGCATGGCGATGCGCATGGTGAATCTGGCCGGCGACGGCAATGGCTATGTCGGCAACCCCAATTTGCTGCCCGAAACCGCCCACACGCTCAGTGCCACGGCCGACTGGCACGACGCATCAGGCCAGCGCTGGGGCGTGCGCCTGACACCCTGGATCAGCCAGGTGCACAACTACATCGATGCCAAACGCTGCAGCGGGGGCAGCGGCATGATGAGCGTCTGCAACGCCGCCAACCTCACAGCGCAGCAGAAGTTCGTGTACCTGCGGTTTGCCAACGCCGACGCTCGGCTCTGGGGCTTTGACGTCTCGGGCTTCATGGACCTGGGGAGAAACGACTGGCTCGGTGCCCTGCGTCTCGACGGCGCAATCAGCCAGACCCGCGGGCGCAACCGGGACACCGGCGACGGCCTCTACAACACGATGCCGCTCAATGCGCGCCTGGCCCTGACACAGCAAAGTGGGGCCTGGAGCAGCACCGCCGAAGTGCTGCTGGTGGCGGCCAAGACGCGCGTCTCTGCCGAACGCAACGAACTGGCCACCGCTGGCTATGGCCTGCTGAACCTGCGCACCAGCTACCAATGGCAGAACTGGCGGCTCGACCTGGGCGTAGACAACCTGTTCGATCGCTTCTACGCGCATCCCCAGAGCGGCGCTTACGTGGGCCAGGGGGCCACCATGAGCGGCACGGCCGTGCCGTGGGGCGTGCGCGTGCCAGGCATGGGGCGCTCGTTCCATGCGGGTCTGACGATGAAATTCTGACCCTTGGTTTGCGCCTAAAGCTATCAAATCGATAGCTTCTAGCGCTTACCAGATAAGCGCTAGAGCCTATTTTTACTGATATTTTCTGCGCTGCGCTCCAGCCCACGAATCGGCGTCAGTGCGTACGACATTGACGCAGCCCGTGGGCTTGGTCGCGCAGAAGGGCTATTCTGGAACGGTCCGCGCCCCATGGCGCATCTGTTTCCAGGAGAAAACCATGAGCCAAAACTTGAGCCCCGCCCAGCAAGAAGAACTTCGCAGCCTGCTGCTGTCCCGCCGCACCGAACTGCTGGAGCAGATGGAGCAGAACCGCGAAAACCTCATCCCGCCCACCCAGGACGAAGGCGCCGTACTGCAACGCAACGTGGCGCGCGAAGTCGATCAGGCCCTGACAGACATCGATGCAGCCGACATGGCACGCATCGACCACGCGCTCAAACGGATGGACGAAGGCAGCTACGGCGAATGCGGCGAATGCGGTTGCACAATTCCTTTCGAGCGCCTGAAAGTCGAGCCGCAAACCCAGCACTGTGTGGCCTGCAAATCGCGCTGGGAGAACCAGCACGCAGCGCGCTGACCGCCGCTTCGTTGCGGCACGATCGCCGTTTCAAGGAGGTGCATCCATGACGTTCGCTCCAAGCTTTGTCGCACTGCTGCTTGCTGCCGCGGCCCTGCCCATGGCCCAGGCGGCCGAGCCGCCAGCTGCACCCGATGACGCCGCGTTCGCGCCAACGCAAGACGGTACGGCCGTGCTCGACGCGCGCGCCCACACGCTTTGGGCGCGCTGTGTCGAGGGCATGCACTGGAATGGCAAGACCTGCGCCGGCACGCCCCTGCTGCTCACCCGCGCCGAAGCCAGCGCCCGCGCCAAGGCGCGCGGCGCTGCTGAGGGCGTGCTGTGGCGGCTGCCCCGCACGCTGGAACTGCGCCGCCTGGTCGACAAACAGGCGAACCCGCCTGGCGTGGACGTCAAACTCTTTCCCGCCGCTCCGGGCGGCCTGTACTGGTCTGGAACGGCCACCGTGCGCCAGCTTTCCGTCAACCCGTACAACTACAACAATGTCGCCAGCGGCCGAACCTCGGGCAACCGATTGGCCGCCCTGGAGGGCTGGGCTGTGGATATGGACAACGCAGACGCGCGCGGCGATGTGCCGCGCTCCAGCAAGCTGCCGGTGCGACTGGTGCGCGGCGCCGACTGACACTCAGCGTGGCCGACGCGGCGCCGCCGCTTGCCCGACAATCGCGTATGCCTTTTTTTGCCCCCGAACCCGCATGCGCCCATGGCGCGCCGACGCGCACCGCCGTCCTCCTGTGCAACCTGGGCACGCCTGACGCACCCACACCCGCAGCGCTGCGGCGCTATCTGGGCCAGTTCCTGGCCGACCACCGCGTGGTGGAGATCCCCAAGCCGCTGTGGTGGCTGATCCTGCACGGCATCATTTTGCGTACGCGGCCCGCCAAGTCGGCGGCCAAATACCGAAGCGTCTGGACGCCAGAAGGCTCACCGCTGGCCGTGTGGACCGAGAAGCAGGCCAAGCTCCTGCGGGGCTGGCTGGGCGAAGCTGGCGCCCCGGTGCTGGTGCGCCACGCCATGCGCTACGGCAATCCTTCGATTGCCAGCCAGCTCGATGCCTTGAAGGCCGAAGGCGCCACGCGCATTCTGATCCTGCCGCTGTACCCGCAGTATTCCGCCACCACCACGGCCAGCGTGTTCGATGCCGTTTACACCTGGGCGGCTCGTACCCGGGCTGTGCCCGAACTGCGCTTTGTGAACCATTACCACGACCACCCCGGCTACATCGACGCTCTGGCCAAGAAGGTGCTCGCGCACTGGCAGCAGCACGGCCAGGGCGAGCAACTCGTGATGAGTTTTCATGGTGTACCCGAGCGCACCCTGCATCTGGGCGACCCCTACCACTGCGAAGCGCGCAAGACGGCGCGCCTGCTGGGCGAGCGCCTGGGCCTGAACGACGCGCAGATGCGCGTCACATTCCAGTCACGCTTTGGCAAGGCCAAGTGGCTGCAGCCCTACACCGAACCGACACTGATCGACCTGGCGCGCGCCGGCGTGCGCCGTGTGGACGTGATCTGCTCAGGTTTTACCAGCGACTGCCTCGAAACCCTGGAAGAAATCAACCAGGAAGCGCGCGAAGCCTTTTTGCACGCTGGCGGCGAGCAGTTTCACTACATTGAATGCCTGAATGACAGCCCGGCCTGGATCACTGCGCTCAGTGACATCGCCCAGCAGCACCTGGCGGGTTGGCCGCTGCAGCCGGCCAATCCGGGCCTGCGCGGTGCCTCCCGCGAACGCGCGCTGGCCTGCGGGGCGCGAAATTAGGCTTCAGACAGCGAACGCAGTAGCAAGGCGGCCACACGTCCGCTCAAGGCCTCGCGTCGCGCATCAGGGCTGGCAGCGAGCGGGGGCGCCGATCCATCGGACGCAAAACCCCGCGCAGCCGACAAGGCCTGCACCAGCGCTTGCAGCGTGTCAGGTCCGGCAACCGCGGCGGGAATATGCAGTTGCGCCGTGGCGGCGTGGCCGCGCCGCTCCAGCGCGGAGATCAAACGCACCAGGCTGTCAGCCAACGCCAAAAGCACTGTGTCCTCTACGCTGAGTTCTTCCGCCCCCTGAAGCCGGTGCATCAGCTTGCGTGGCACCTGGCTCCAGCCCTGGCTGGCCACGCCACCCACTGCGGCGCCCAACGCGGTCGCGGCACCCAGCGACAGGCCAGCCAAGGCCACGTCTGCCACAGCGCCCACGGCGGCTCCCACCACTGCGCCAGTGCCCAGTTTGCGCCCTGCATCCTGCAGCGTTTGGGGGTGAAACAGATCAACCTGCCAGCGCCCGCTGGTCCAGGGCTGGAGCGCCACATCGGCCTCGCCGCTGCGAAACCCGTACACACCGAGCACAGCCTGAACACACTTCTGCGTGACTCCGGCAAGCTGATCGCGGAACTGCTCCAGAGCCCGTTCACGGCCGCCGGGGCTCGCCAGTGCCTCGCGCGGCACGGGTAGGCGCAGGGCAGCGGCATGCACCAAGAGCCGCGCCACCAGCGTGGCCGCCGCCGCGCGCCGGGCTGCGCCCTGGCGCTCCAGTTCGGCCACCACGGCCTGCAACTCGGCCTGGCGCGGGCGCAGCAGCACGCACAAATCCTGAAACAGCTGCCGCTCGGCGCCGACAAAGGGCGCCACGGCGTCGAACTGCATCCACACGTGCAGGTTGAAGCCGGTCAGCAGCTCGCGCCAGGCGTCGGCGCGCTCGGCAGAGGCCGCAATGAAGTTGAGCACCGGCATGACTGGGCGCGCGCAGGCGCAGAGCAGCTCGATTTCGCTGCGGTACTTGGGCAGAACGTCCTGGCGGCAATCGATCACGTACACCGCCGCATCGACTTCGAGCATCGTCCGCAACACCTTGGCTTCCTGCTCATAGGCAGCATGTGCTTCCGGCCCGGCCAAAAAGGCGCGCACCCGATCCACCGGGTTGCCGAATTCGCCGGGAAGACTGCGCAGGTGGTGCTGCAGGGCGACAGCGTCTTCGAGGCCTGGCGTGTCGAAGAAACGCACCGCCGCCCGGCCGTCAATGCGCAGGTCAATGCGTTCGACATGCCGCGTGGTGCCAGGCCGATCCGAAACCTCTCCAAAACTACCCTGGCGCGTGAGCGTCCGCAGCAGCGAAGTCTTGCCGGCATTGGTGTGGCCGACCACGGCAATCGCAATGGGCTGCGTCATGCCTGCCCCTGCCACCAGGCCGCAGCGTTCGCCGATTGCTCAAAAAACCCCCAGTCGGCGAGCCCCGCGCCTTGCATCCATTCGCGCCAGCGACGGACGCCGGCCAGCGTTCGCATTTCGTCGCCATCGCCCCCCGAAGCGGCAGACAAAACCAGTGCACAACGCTGCGCCGACAGGGCGGTTTCACGCAAAAACCGGGCCGTGCCGCGGTCTGGCGACGCCGCCGGATCGCACACCACCAGCAACGCGCCCGGCCGCAAGGCGGCCAAGCGCTCCTGCACCTGGGCTTGCTCGTCCATGCTGCCGGCAATGCGGACGATGTAATCCGCATCCGGTCCCAAGCCAGGTGGCGGCCAGGGCAAATGGGCTGCGAGTTCGAAGCCCACCACGGCGCGCGCCTGCGTGAATACGCCCCTGGCGGCGCTGGGGGCCCGTACGAGCGCGGCACCCGGCTGCTCCGCGTCGGTCACCAGCGCCGGCTCCAGCGCCTGCAGGCGGGCCAGGAGCAGCTGGTAATACGGGTCCGAAAGATCAATATTGATACGGCGCAGCGCCCGGCGGACCACCCACCCGCACCACAACGCACACAGCGCTCGCGGCAGCAGGCCGTACAGCGCCACGCAGGCCAGCAGCCACCAGGCGGCGTCGCGCGCCGGCCAGGCCCCGGCAAGCTGCCCGGTGCCCGCGTCCAGACCCGGCACTGGCACACCCAGTAAGGCGGGCAGCGCGCCTGTGGCCCGTGCAAACGCCGCAAACCACTGCGGACTGAGGATGGTGGTTTCCCAGGTGAGACGGTATTCGCGAAAGGCAAAGCCGAGCAACAGGCCCAGCAACATGAAGACAAATCCCAACGTCCAGACCAAGTGGCTGCCCAAACCGAAAACCCAGGGAGCGAGCCGCTCACGCGCGACCAGGTGCGTGCCGGCCCGCAGCATGGGCGCAGACTGAGGCCCACGCCAGAACGGCAGGCGCAAGACCAGCGTTGCCAGGAAGCGGCCCAGGGAAAACATCCCCTTGGTCTGGGACCCGCCGCCGCGAGCCAGAAACAGGGAGCCCAGCCAGAACAGCAAAGTCAGGGCGTGCAAGCCCAGCGCCGAGACGAACGCGCTGGCTGCGTTGATGGAACGTCCGTCGGCGAGCACGGCAAACAGCAGGCCGTTGGTCAAGGCCAGCACCGCCGCCGCAGCAAGCAGCACCAGCAGCCAGGCGGCACCCCGCCAGCGCTCCAGTTGCGCCACCAAGCCCAGACGCTCGCCCAACAGCCAGGCGCGCTCGCGCAGCTGTGCGCGCATCGGAAGAGCGCTGCGGTGCGCGCGTGCCAGCGCCTGCGCGTCGTCCAGCGGGCCATTTTTTTCAATGAGCTGCACGGTCTCGGCTACCCAGACCTGTGCGAGCAAGGACTTCGGCTGGGCGCTCAAGCGGCCACCCCGGAGCGCATCTGTCCAAAGCAGGTGTCTGCAACGCCAAGTCGCGCTTTCGTCTGACACACAGCGCGTCGAAAGGGCGTTGAAATCAACCTTAACCGGTTTTCTCCGGCCATACCGCGCCACTCCCTATGGAGGTTCACCATGAAACGCCATTGCACGCACCGCACCTCCAAGCACTCGCTTGCAGCGTTTGCTGCCACCGTGGCGCTGGCGCTGGTGGCCTCGGTGACGCAGTTGCTTCCCGACATTACCGCGCAGTCGGCAGATGCGCTCTCCCACTTGCCCGATGGCCTCGACAGGGCTTTGGCAGCGGCTGCCGTTAAATAAACACTGGCACGGCGCCGAACGCTGGTCAAGCGTTCGCTCAGTTCAGTCACGCGGCTTTTCCTGATTCACGATGGCCATGCGGCGGCGCAGGCGCGCTGCTTGCGGCTCGTCGCCCCGGCCCTCGGCGAGCTTTTCCTGAACCCCTAGCCAAGCAAGCAGCGGTCGGCGCCAGCCTTGGCGCGAGGCGGTGTCCACGGCAAGCTGCACCAGTTGCGGCGACGCCTGACCCCGAGTAAAGCGTGCACCTGCAGCCACCAATTGCGCGAGGGGATCGGATTGGCCGGCAATGACCGCCGCCGCCTGCTCCGGGCCCGCGCGGGCCGCTGCCTGCTGCGCCAGCGGCAGCAAGGCGATATCGGCGGGATCGGCCAGCCCTGCGAGATAGCGCGCATAGGCACGCTCGGCGGGGGTCGCATCTTGTGCCAAAGCGTCAAAACGCGTGCAGGGCGCGAGGTCCAGACTGGCCACTTGGGCAGCGCAACGCAGCAGTTCCAGGCGCGCCAGTTGCGCAGCGTCGCCCGTGCGGGCGATTTCGCTGCGCGCCCGCGCGAACTCGGCACTCTCCACGCGCTGGCGGCCGTCAAGATACGCCTGGACTGCACGGTCGGATGCGCTGTAGGCGTTCAGCTGCCAGGCGGGTGCAGGCGGCTTACCCGCACACCCGGCAAGCACTGCCAGGAATCCACTCACTGCGATGCGCAGGGTCGCCTGCAACATGGAGGTACAACTCATGGCAGAACAATCTCCTTCTCGCCCGCAAACGGCCAGCGCCGGTTGATTTCGTTGACCAGGCCATCGACCTTGCGCAGGCTCGCTTCGACTTCGGCACGCAGCGCGCCCAGGTCTGCCGTACCCTCAGCCACGTTGCTGCCCACCGCCTGCGCCTGCACGAGCACTGCGTCCACCTTGGTCAGACTGGTGCGCGCGTCGGCCAGTAGTTTGCGCAGTTCGATCACCGTGGCACGCGCCTCGGGCATCACGCCTTGCGCGCCAAACACCTGTTCATCGGCGCGCGCGGCCATGTGGTCAATGCGTGCCAGCAGCGCATTGGTTCGATCCAGGGTCTGCACGATCTTCTTCGCATCGGCTTCGCTTCCCATCAGCATGCCCAGCGCGCCGCCCGGCCCCTGCAGGCGTTCGGTCAGCGTGGCAACGTTGCCCAGGCTGGTGCCCAGCGCCGAATCGGGGGCGGTCAGGGCATTGAGGTTGCCGAGCAGGTCGCGCGCCGAGGACATCAGTTGGGGGATCTCGGCCGTGGCGTCGCCGCGCAGCACGGGGCGTTCGGCGCCATCGGGCAGCGCTGCATCCTCAAGCATGCCGGTATAAGCCCGGATGCCGGTTCCGCCGACGATGCCGCGCACCAGAGTGAAGACACTGGAGACGCGCAACCAATGCGCATCTTTCTGCGGCACGTCGATGAGGATGCGTGCGGTGCCGTCGCCACCCAGTTCAATACGGCGCACCCGGCCAATCGGAAAGCCCGAAAACGTCATGTCCATGCCCACCACGACGCCCTCTGAATCGTCGGCGATCAGCACCAGGCGCTGCGTGGGCTCAAAGGCGCCACGCGCCACCATCAGGTACAGGGCCGATCCGACCACCAGAAAGAGCGTGAAGAACAGCAGCGCGAAGGCCTTGAGCCGCAGATGCGCCACGGGGCGAATGAGTTCGGCTTCGCCCAACTCGGCGGCCATCGGTTCAGGCTGGGATGGAGAGGTCATGCAATCCAGAACGAAGAGAAAGATTCAAGAAATTCAGTAGTAGTTGCCAACGAGAGAGATCATCTCGATCAGCAGCAAGACGGCAAACATGCGGGCCAACCCGCCCAACTCGGAGCGGCGCTCACTCTTGCCCAAATCGTAGAGTCCGGCGGTCATGGGAATCACGGCGATGGCCAGGCTGAAAAACAGCGTCTTGAGCGCAAACACCAGCGTCACTTCGGGCGAAAACACATGGCCGAACATGCGCGTAAAGCTTACAAGGCCGGCCGTGTTGAAGCCATACACGCTCAGGTACGACATGACCAGCGCCACCACGCAGGACAGCGCCGCCAGGGTCACACTGGCAAACGCGGCAGCCACCACGCGTGGCAGCAGCTCCATGCGTACGGAGTCCGCGCCGGCCCGGTCCAGCGCCGCCAGCCGCCCGCTCACGCGCAGGCTGGCAAGCTGCGAGCCGCTGGGGATGGCGCAGCGCATGGCGACAAACATGGCGGCCGTCAACGGAATCAACTCCAGCACCAGCACGCGAATCACCATCTCCAGCGCATAGCGCGAGAGGCCGTAACTGAGCGCTGTCACCACCACGATGCGGGTGATGACCAAGCTCAGCAGCGCAGCCAGCACGGTAAAGCCGAGCAGGATGGGGGTGGTTTCCAGATAAATGCGCCGCGCCATCAGGCCCCGCCCCAGCCGGCCGTAGCTCGACGGCGAGAGCCCCAGCACCAGCACGACGGCGCCCAGATAGACGATGCGCCACCAAGCCAGCGCCCAGCCCCAGATCAGACGCGCAAGGCGCTCGGGCAAGGTGTGAACGGCTTGGCTTAGCAGCATGGCACTTGATCATAGCGTTGCCAGCAAAATTTCTAATAAAATATGCCTCTAGCGCTTATTCCAATTACGTAGATAGCTATGAAATTGGAAGCATTCATCGTTTGCTGACTGTGGCCCGCACTCCGGGCATCCTTCCTGCCCCCATGCCTGGAACGCCTTCTTCCCCACCGGGCCTTCCCGCCGCAGTGCCCCATAGCCTGCTTGAAGACGCGATCGCCATCTTCACCGGGGTGACGCTGATCTCCGTCGGCGTGGCGTTGTTCACCAGCGCCGGCCTACTTACAGGCGGCACGGCTGGGCTCGCCTTCCTGCTGCACTACACGGCTGGCTGGGGCTTTGGCAAGGTGTTCTTCGTGATCAATCTGCCCTTTTACTGGCTCGCACTGCGCAAGTTTGGCAAGGCGTTTGCGCTCAAGACCTTCATTGCCGTGGCGCTGCTGTCACTGCTGACCGAATTGCAACCGCAGTTTCTGCGCTTTGCCGATCTGCAGCCGCTGTATGCTGCCATCGCGGGAGGCCTGATCACCGGCACGGGCTTCCTGGCGCTTTTCCGGCACCGCTGCAGCCTGGGCGGTGTCGGCATTCTGGCGCTGTACCTGCAAGACCGGCACGGCTGGCGCGCCGGCAAAATTCAAATGGGGATCGACTGCGCCATCGTGCTGCTCGCGCTGTGGAGCGTGGAGCCGTCTCGCGTGGCGTATTCGGTGGTGGGTGCCGTGGCGCTCAACCTGGTGCTGGCCATGAACCACCGCCCGGGGCGTTACATGGTGGTTTGAAGCGCCAGAACGTGTTTACGCTCTCAGACGCGCCACTTTTCCAGCAGTTTGTCCGGATTGAGGCTGTCGTAGGTCTCGAAAGGCTGGTGAATCCACGGGTTGGTGGGCAGATATTCCACCGAATAATCGGCCTCGAACGTCGACAAGGCCTTGGTCCAGATCACGGCGCTGCGCAGTTCGGTGATTGGAGCGTAATTGGTCTTGAGCATCTTGATGACAGCGTTCAAGGTGTGACCGGTATCGGCCAAATCGTCCACCAGCAGCACACGGCCGGCGATCTCGCCCTTGGGCGTGGTGATGAAGCGCGCGATGTCGAGGTGTCCCTGCACCGTGCCAGCCTCGGCGCGGTAGGAGCTGGTCGACATGATGGCCAGGGGTTTGTCGAAAATGCGGCTGAGAATGTCGCCGGGGCGCAAGCCCCCGCGCGCCAGGCACAGGATGGTGTCGAACTGCCAGCCCGACTGGTGCACACGCAGCGCCAGTTTTTCAATCTGGCTGTGGTATTCGTCGTAACTGACGTAGAGATGCTTGCCGTCTTCTGTCAACATGGGTTAGCTCCTGTTTCAATAGCTATCAAACCAATCTTGGTCTGCGCTGGGGGCCAATTCAGATTGGCAAAAACGGATGTTGCATCATGATGGTGTGGTCGCGGTCTGGGCTGGTAGAGATGATCGCTACCGGGACACCCGTGACATGTTCGATACGCTGGAGGTACAGACGCGCGGCAGGCGGCAAATCCTCATACCGTGTCACGCCCACCGTCGACTGCGTCCAGCCTTCCAGCCGCTCGTACACCGGCTTGCAGCGGGAAATGTCGTCCGCGCCCATGGGAAGAATGTCTGTGTGGGCGCCGTCGAGCTCGTAGCCGGTGCACAGGAGGAGTTCCTCCAGGCCATCGAGCACGTCCAGCTTGGTAATGCACAAGCCGGTGAGACCATTGACCTGTGCGCTGCGCTTGAGCAAGGCCGCGTCAAACCAGCCGCAGCGGCGGCTGCGCCCCGTAACCACGCCTTTTTCCGCGCCGACGGTGGACATGTGGTACCCCGGCGTGCCGGGTTTTTCCCATTCGAGTTCGGTCGGGAACGGGCCACCACCCACGCGCGTGCAATAGGCCTTGGTGATTCCCAGGATGTAATGCAGCAGACCCGGGCCCACGCCCGAGCCGGCAGCTGCATTGCCGGCCACGCAATTGCTGGACGTCACATAGGGATAGGTGCCGTGGTCGATGTCGAGCAAGGTGCCTTGCGCGCCCTCGAACAACAAGTTGGCACCAGCCTGATGCGCGTCATTGAGTTCACGGGAAACGTCGGCCATCATCGGCTTGAGCTTCTCCGCGTCGTGCATGGCGCTGGCGTACACCGTATCGAAATCGATCGCCGGAGCTTTCAGATAAGTGGTGAGTACGTGATTGTGCAAATCCAGCAGAACGCGCAGCTTTTCGGCAAAGCGCTCGGGGTGCTTGAGGTCTTGCACCCGCAGCGCGCGCCGTGCAATCTTGTCTTCATAGGCCGGGCCAATGCCTTTGCCAGTGGTGCCGATGCGCTCGCTGCCCGCCGTTTCGCGGCCGACCTCGCGTGCGGCGTCGAGCGCAGCGTGGAACGGCAGGATCAAGGGGCAGGCCTCGCTGACGCGCAGGCGCGAACGCACTTCGACGCCGATCGCCTCAAGGCGATCGATTTCCTTGAACAACTGCTCGGTGGACAGCACCACGCCGTTGCCGATATAGCACTTGATGCCCGGACGCATGATGCCGCTTGGAATCAGGTTCAGGGCCGTCTTGACGCCGTTGATCACCAGGGTATGGCCCGCGTTGTGCCCGCCCTGAAAACGCACCACGCCCTGGGCGCTCTCCGTCAGCCAATCGACCAGCTTGCCCTTGCCCTCGTCGCCCCACTGGGTTCCTACGACAACAACGTTCCGCCCTTTGGTACTGTTCATCTCGAATCCGGTTCAGAAATCACACAAGGCATCAGAGGGCACGAGCCACCCATTCGCCGCCAATGCACGCCAGTTCCCTGTCGCAGCGAAATTCATCCACTTCACTCTCTTGCCCGGGCAACACGCAGACCACGGTCTCGCCACTCGCGCGCAAGGCCTCAATGGCCGCCCGCACTTCGGCCGCGTCTCCCCACGGGGCACGAATGGCACCGCGCAGTACGCGTGCGGGAACGATGCCAACCAGTTGCTTGAGGTCCATGCCAAAGCCCACCGCCGGGCGCTTGCGGCCGAACGCCGCTCCCACCGCGTCGTAGCGGCCTCCCTTGGCGACCGCATCGCCCGCAGCGTGCGCATAAATGGCAAAGTGCACTCCGCTGTAGTACGCGTAGCCGCGCAAATCGGCCAGATCGAACCCGACGCGGGTATCCGCAATTCGGCTGGCAAGCCACTGCAAATCGTCAAGCGCCGCACCAATAGCCGGCAACGCTGGCAAAACGCGTCGCGCCTCGGCAATCACTGAGGTGTCACCGTACAACTGCAGGAGCGCGAGCAGTCCCTCGCGCGAAGCGGTCGGGAACCCGCGGCACAGCGAGGCCAGTTCGCTGGCGTCCTTGGCTGCGAGTGCGGCGTAGATGGCATTGCGGACGCTGGGTTCCAAGGAAACCGATTCAAGCAGGCTGCGGACAATACGAATGTCGCCCATATCCACACATGCAGTACGCACCTGCGCTACGCGCAGGCAGGCAAGCGCCAGTTCAAGACTCTCCAAGTCGGCCTCGCGGCCGGCGTGCCCGTAGGTTTCTGCGCCAAACTGCAGCGGCTCGCGCGAGACGTGGGGACGATCTGGCCAAGTGCGCAGCACCGGCCCGCAGTAACACAAGCGCGTGACGCCATGGCGGTTGAGCAGATGCGCATCAATGCGCGCCGCCTGTTGCGTGGTGTCGGCACGCAATCCGAGCATGCGGCCCGACATCTGATCCACCAGCTTGAAGGTCTGAAGATCCAGCGCTTCGCCAGTGCCGGTGAGCAGGGAATCGAGATGTTCCAGCAACGGCGGCATGATCAGCTCATAGCCATAGCCTCTGGCGGTGTCGAGCAAGCTGCGACGCAATTCTTCGATGTGTCTGGCCTCTGAAGGCAGCACATCGGCAATGTGATCCGGAAGGACCCAAGCAGACATGTAGGGGAAGAGGCAGAGGGAAAACGGTGATTCTACCGGGTACGTCCGTGCGCGCGTGCAAGTAGCGCACGGCTCGGCAGGAACAAGCTGCCTGCGCGCGGAACTCTTTACTTGCGGCCCGTGCCAGGCTCAGGCGCAGGCGAACGCATGGAACGGAAGAAATCCGACGACGCAGGGTCCACCACCATCACGTCTCCTTTCTTGTTCATGCTTGCCTTGTAGGCTTCGAGGCTGCGATAAAACCGCGCAAACTGCGGGTCCTTGCCAAAGGCATCGGCGTAAATTTTGGCAGCAGCTGCGTCGCCTTCGCCCTTGACCTTCTGGGCATCACGGTAGGCATTGGCAACTGCGATCTCGCGCTGGCGGTCCGCGTCGGCACGAATTTTTTCTCCTTCGGCGGCGCCGGTGGAACGCAGTTCATTCGCTACCCGCTTGCGCTCGGCCTCCATGCGCCGGTAGACCGATTCGGTGATGGCTTCGACATAGTCGATGCGCGTAATGCGCACATCCACGACGTCCACGCCCCACGGCTTGGCACCGCGCACCGATTCCAGCACCTCGCGCTTGACGTCGGCCATCAGATCTTCACGCTTGAGCGAGAGCAATTCCTTGACCGTACGTTTGTTGATTTCTTCCTGCAGCGAGTTGCGCACCACGCGGTTGAGCTGCATGGCTCCGGCGTTTTCGTCCAGCCCCACGTTGCGGATGTACTGCGACGGCTCGCTGATCCGCCAGCGCACGTACCAGTCGATCACCACGCGCTGCTTTTCGGCAGTGAGCATGGGTTCGGCGTCCGTACTGTCAAGCGTCAGAAGGCGTTTGTCGATGTATGAGACGTTTTGAAACGGCGGTGGCAGCTTGAAATTGAGCCCCGGCTCAGTGATCACCTCTTTGATCTGCCCCAAGGCATACAGCACACCGAACTGGCGCTGATCGACAACGAAAACCATGGAACTGAGCAAGGCCAGCGCCACGAGAATGGTAGATGCAATAAAACCGACCCTGTTCACTCTGCTCTCCTAGCGCGACTCGCGCTCACGCGAGCGATTGGCATCACGTACACGCGAATCGGTCGACAAATTCGATGGACTGGTAGTCGGCAAACTCGGACTCACCGCATTGGACGCGGGCTCGGCCGGGGAAGCGGCCGCACCGGCTCCCGCACCCGCACCCGCACCCGCAAGAATCTTGTCAAGCGGCAGGTACAGCAGATTCGAGCCGCTGCGGGAATCCACGAGCACCTTGGTGACATTGCTGTATACCTGTTGCATCGTCTCGATGTACATGCGGTCTCGCGTGACCTGGGGTGCCTTTTCGTACTCGGCAAACACTGCCTGGAATCGCTGCGAATCGCCTTGTGCTTGCGCGACAATGCGGGCCTTGTAGCCGTCCGCCTCTTCTTTCAGACGCGATGCCGCGCCAACTGCACGTGGAATCACGTCGTTGGCATAGGCCTGGGCTTCGTTCTTTGCACGCTCACGTTCCTGGCCGGCCTTGAGCACATCGTCAAAAGCCGCCTGCACCTGCTCAGGAGGCCGCACGCCACCTTGCTGCAAGTTGACCGCTACGACTTCCACGCCGACCTTGTAGCGATCAAGAATGGTCTGCATCAATTCGCGCACACGCGGCGCAATCTGATCGCGCTCTTCAGCCAAAGCCGAGTCCATGCGCATCTTGCCGACCACTTCGCGCACGGCGGTTTCTGCCGCCTGCACCACGGCGTCGCCCGGATTGCGGCTCTCGAACAGCCAGGCACGTGCATCGCCCAAACGGTACTGAACCGCGAACTTGATCTCAACGATGTTTTCGTCTTCGGTCAGCATGGCCGATTCACGCAGTCCGGTAGATTTGATGATCGTATCGCGCCCCACGTCCACTGAGCGAATTTGCGTCACAAACACCAGCTCGTGTCGCTGAATCGGGTACGGCAGTCGCCAGTTGAAACCTGCGCCTACCGTGGACTTGTATTTGCCAAACTGCGTGATGACGGCCTGCTGGCCTTCCTGCACGATGAAAAACCCGGTCCCCAGCCAGATGAGCACCACAATACCCGCAATCAACCCCAGACCTACGCCAGCGTTCTTCATGTCGGGCTGAAAATTACCGCCACCAGCGCCGCGCCCGCCGCCGCCACGCTTGCCAGCGAACAGGCCTGTGAGACGCCGATTGAAATCGCGCCACAACTCGTCCAGATCGGGCGGCTGCCCCCCGGCCTTGGGACCATTCGGACGCTGGTCTGGCCGTTGCTCCGGGCGCTGCTCCGAGGTGGGCTCGTCACGGCCCTCCTCACCCCCCCTGCCCCAGCGCGGGTCGTTCAGGTTGAACACGCCAAGCAGGCGCAAATACCAAGGCGCCGCGCGCTGCGGCGAAGGGGACGAATTCATGCGCAAAATTCTCGGTTTCTGTTAATTTTCGATGGCAACTGCAAAACTGGTGTCGAAAATGGAAAATTCAATCGCTCACCGATGTTTCTCGGCCAGCAGCGGTGTGAGCGAGCACGATTTCGCTGATTTTCTCTCGAAGCTCTGCCATTCCAAGAGATTTCAAGGCGCTGACAAAAACACGCGGAACGGAGCGCCCGGCAAGATCGTAGCTATCGACCAGATTCAACGGCCGCTGCGCCGGCGCAATGTCATCGAGTTTGTTGAAAACCAAAAGCTGCGGAATGTCCTGCGCACCGATTTCCTGCAACACCTTTTGGACCTGCTCAATCTGCTCCGGAAAGCCGGAGTGTGCGGCGTCTACCACGTGCAGCAAAAGATCGGCTTCAACCGCCTCCTGCAAGGTAGCCTCGAACGCGTCGACCAGCCCATGCGGCAGGTCTCGAATGAAGCCCACAGTATCGGAAAGAGAGACCGACCTGCCAATGTCGCCCAGATAGAGCTGCCTGGTGGTGGTATCAAGTGTGGCGAAGAGCTGGTCTGCTGCGTAGACGCGGGCCTTGACCAGCGCATTGAACAGCGTGGACTTCCCCGCATTGGTATAGCCTACCAAGGAAATGCTGAAAACTTCGGCGCGTGAGCGATGGCGCCGCTGGGTGTTGCGCGTTCGCTTGACCTTGACCAACCGATCTTTGGTGCGTTTGATGGCCTCGTCGATCATGCGGCGGTCGAGTTCAATCTGCTTTTCACCTGGACCTCCGCGCACCCCGGCGCCGCCGGTCTGACGCTCCAGGTGAGACCATCGACGTACCAAGCGCGTGCTCAGATACTTCAGGCGCGCAAGCTCCACCTGAAGTTTGCCCTCGTGGCTGCGGGCGCGCTGGGCGAATATCTCAAGAATCAGCAGCGTCCGATCGTTCACCGGAAGCTCCAGCACCCGCTCAAGATTGCGCTGCTGGCCCGGACTCAGGGATTGATCGAAAAGAACCTCTTGCGCCCCGTGCATTTGCGCAAGCATGCGAATCTCTTCTGCCTTGCCCGAGCCGACAAACAGAGCGGCATCGGGCGCGCTTCGCTTGCAGGTGATGCGCGCCACCGGAGCAAAGCCAGCGGTCTGCGCCAACAGGCCGAGCTCAGCCAGTTCGCTGTCGAAATCGGGCAAGCCAAAATCCACTCCCACCAGGAGCACCGGCGCAGCAGACGAAGGTGAAATCGCGGACGAGCTCAAGTCAGCGAGCTTGCCGCTGGGGCCAGGGTGCACAGGGACCAAGAAGAACAGTCATCGGGCTTCGCCCGTTTCGCTTTCGTCATCACCCGGCTCGGCCGTGGTGAAACTGACGGGCCTGCCAGGCACGATGGTAGAGATGGCGTGCTTGTAGACCATTTGCGTGACCGTGTTGCGAAGCAGCACCACGTACTGATCGAAGGATTCGATCTGACCCTGCAGTTTGATGCCATTGACGAGGTAAATCGAAACAGGCACATGCTCGCGGCGCAGGGCGTTGAGAAAGGGATCCTGAAGAAGCTGACCTTTGTTGCTCACGATATTCTCCGTGTTCAAGTTTGTTGTTGTAAAAATGGGACCTTACCACAGGCAGACCGCTTTTTTGCCTGCTCTTGCGGCTTTCACACCCGATGGCAGGGTTGTCTTGCAGTCAGACACCTGCCGCCATCAACTCATGCTGGGGTGGCTATCGTCATCGCACATCTGCGCTCTACGGTTTCTCGTTGTCGGCGTAAGGGTTGTGTGAAGTCTTCAACTCGATCCGCAGAGGAGTTCCCACCAGATCGAACTCCTTGCGAAAACGCGCTTCCAGAAACCGCTTATAGGCGTCGGTCACGTGCTCTAGCGAGTTTCCATGGATCACGATGACGGGAGGATTCATCCCCCCCTGATGCGCATAGCGCAGCTTGGGGCGAAACATGCCGGCGCGCTTGGGGCTTTGAAACTGAACGGCCTCGAGCAACAGGCGCGTGAGCACCGGCGTTGACATCTTGCACGTTGCGGCCTTGTAGGCCTGCGTCAGGGCAGACCACAGTGGACCAAGCCCCTGGCGCTTTTGCGCCGAAATGAAATGCAGCGATGCAAATTTCAGAAATGCCAGACGGGTTTCGATGGAACGCTCCAGCAATTGCCGTTGATAGTCGTCAACGGCATCCCACTTGTTGACCGCAAGCACGACCGCACGTCCCCGCTCCAGGATGTAGCCTGCAATATGGGCGTCCTGATCCGTTACCCCTTGGGTGGCGTCCAGCAGCAAAAGCACCACATTGGCAGAGTCGATGGCCTGCAGCGTCTTGACGACGGAGAATTTCTCAATCGCCTCAAACACCTTGCCTTTCTTGCGGAGACCCGCGGTATCAATCAGGTCAAATCGCTGGCCATTGCGCTCGAAAGGAACGGTGATGGCATCGCGCGTTGTGCCTGGCATGTCAAACGCCACCAGGCGCTCCTCGCCCAACCAAGTATTGATCAGGGTCGATTTCCCTACATTGGGGCGGCCCGCCACAGCCAAGCGGATGGCAGCTTTGTCACCGGTCGGCAGTTCCGTCTCGTCTGGCTTCGGGAGCGGCGCCAGGGCCAAGTCGATCAGATCGCGAATACCCTGGCCGTGCGCTGCGGACACTGCATGCACGTCGCCCAAACCCAGCTCATAGAACTCGGACAGCTGTGCCGCGCCGACCATGCCTTCTGCCTTATTGGCGGTCAGGACGCAGGGTTTTCCCAAGCGGCGCAGGTACTTGGCAATGTCGTGATCTTGCGCAGAGACTCCGGCGCGGGCGTCCACCACGAAGACCACCGCGTCGGCTTCTGCGACTGCCTGGCGGGTTTGCTTCGCCATTTCGCTGTAAATGCCGCTGGAGGCCTCGGGCTCAAAGCCGCCTGTATCGATCACGATGAATTCACGCGCACCTTGGCGCCCATGACCATAGTGGCGATCACGCGTCAGGCCAGCAAAATCGGCAACGATGGCGTCGCGCGACTTGGTCAATCGATTAAAAAGTGTCGACTTGCCGACGTTGGGTCGGCCGACGAGCGCAATGACTGGATTCAACACAATGAAGCTGCCTCAATCGGGACGAAAACCGAAGACACCACCGCTGCGCGTCACAACCACCAGCGTATCGGCAGCGGCAACCGGCGCGACATCAATCGGCGAACTGTCGGTTCCGATGCGGTTGAGTGGACTGGCATCTTCCCGCGACAGGAAATGCACCCAACCGGTGTCGTCCCCCACCACCACGGATCGACCCAACAAAAGCGGAGCGGAAAGATGGCGGTAGCGCAGGCGCTCGCTGACCCACAAGCGTTTACCGTCGGCGCGGTTCCATGCGACTACCGTGCCGTTGCTCTCCGAGCCGAACACGGCGTTCTCATCGCCCGAAATGCCAGTGCCTCCATCGGCCTTTTGTGCCCAATCCACACGGCCTCCCGCCAAATCAACGCAGGCCACGCTGGCCTGAAACGCTCTGGCGCAAAGGCGTGACTGCGAACGGGCAGCAGGCGCCACCAATTCCACCAGGCGCTCAACATCGTTGGTGCCACGCGGATTGGCCAAGGGTGCATCCCAGAGAACCGCGCCGCTATTTGGATTGACCCCAACCAGGCGCCCACCCATACCCACTACCAGCGTATCGCCCACCGCCAGCAGCACGCCGGATTGGCGAAGCACCAGGGGCGCTCCCGTCCCGGGCTGCGTCCAAAGCGAGGAGCCACTGGCCGCATCGAAGGCAGACAAGGAACGATCTGCTGCAAGGACAAAAATGCGCTCACCAGCCACCAAGGGCGCTGTGAAAACCTGTGCAGGAAGGCGATGTCGCCAAACCACACTCCCCGACTCAAGCGCGATCAGGTCGTTCTCACGCGATACCACAGCAGCCCAGCGCCCGTCACTGCCGACACCGGCCGCAAGGCGGTTGGGGAGCTTGGCCCGCCAGATGTCGGCGCCGGTTCGGGCATCCAGGCTGGCCACCGTACCGTCCGAAGACGCCAGCGTGACGGAACCCGCCTGAACATTGACCTGCAAAGGCAGGCCTGCAGTGCTCCCAACGCGTGTTGCCCAGGCTTGCCGCACCCCAAGCACGGGGATATTGGGACCCAATTCCGCAGGCTTGGGACGTTCGGCGGCACCCTTCCAAAGGGAGCATGCGGAAAGAACCACCACAGAAAGCAACAGTGCAGCGGATCGCACCCTGCGAGAAATCCTGGAGTTTGAACCCATCATTTCACTGCGTCCTTCGCGAGATTGGAGGCGTTTTCCTCTGGACGAACGCCCATCGCGTTCAACTTGATTTCCACCAAGCGCCGATATTCCACCGAAGGCTCAAAATCCTTGTAGGCAAGCTTGTACTGTGCAATCGCCTCGTCGCGCTTTCCGAGAAGCGAAAAAATATCGCCCTTCCGGTCAGCGATCGCAGCCCTAAACTCAGGAGGAAAATCCGGGGCCAACTGCGCCAGCGCCTGATCGTATTCTCCCTGGGCAATCAGAACGCTCGATAAGCGAATCCGCCCAATTGCTTTGTAGCCCTCATCACTGCCACTGGAAGCCACCCAGTTGAGCGCCTCCTTGGCCAGATCAAGCTTGCCAACCTCTTGCTGTACCTTTGCAACCAGAAGACCGGCTTGAGAGGCTTGTGTCGTTCCGCTGTGCTTGGCGCGCATGTCGCTGAAAGCCTGCGCCAAACGCTGACCATCCTTAGCAGCAGCAGCTGCTTCGATCGCGTCATAAAGTGCACTGGCCTGCGTCGCTTGCCGCGCTTGCCAAAACTGGTAGCCATTCCAGCCCGCCAAGCCCAGCAGCACGATGGTGAGCAACGACGAAATCAACGTACCCCACGTGGCCCAAAAATGCTTGAGCTGGTCCAGTTGTTCTTGTTCTTCCAGATCGAGATGATTTGCCATGTCTTTTTGCAATTAAGAGGTTGCCGAGAGAATGAGTGAGGTGGCCCACCTGGCGGCATCCGCCAGAGGCTGCTCCGATTGCGCACCACTTCCGTCGCGCAAGGATTTGACGACACACGCACCGCGTGAGAACTCGTCCGCTCCAAAGATGATCGCATACCGCGCGCCGCTGGCATCCGCACGGCGCAGTTGCGACTTCATGCTGCCCATTCCTTCGCCAACGCTGCCCGGACTGTGCATCTGGACTTGGACGCCAGCGTGACGCAAGGTTTCAAAAACCGCAGAGGCCTCGGGAATCAATTGGGCGTCGGGCAGCACGGCATACACATCTGGTACCGCCATGGGGAATGCCTGCGACTTCAAATTGAGCAGCTCAAAGACACGCTCGACCCCCATAGCCCAGCCTACAGCCGGTGCAGGTTTGCCACCAATCTCTTCTATCAGGTAGTCGTACCGCCCACCCCCGCAGATGGTTCCTTGCGATCCCAACTCGTCGGTGACAAACTCAAAAACGGTGCGGTTGTAATAGTCAAGGCCGCGAACCAGTCGCGGATTGAATTGCCAGGCAACTCCATTCGCATCCAGAATAGCGGTGACCAGGTTAAAATGGGCCAGAGATTCTGCATCCACATAATCCCGCAAGCGGGGCGCAGCTTCGATCAAGGTCTGCATCGCTGGATTTTTGCTGTCCAGAATGCGTAGCGGATTGCTGTGCAAGCGACGCTTGGCGTCTTCATCCAAAGAATCGAGTTGCTGCTCAAAATACTGGATCAATGCAGTTCGATGCGCCTTGCGCTCTGCCGGTTGCCCGAGAGTATTGAGCTCCAATCGAATATTGTCTAGCCCAAGCTCTTTCCAAAGCGCATTGGCCAGCAATATAAGTTCGGCATCAACTTCAGCTCCCGGGAAGCCAAGCGCTTCTGCGCCAATCTGATGAAACTGTCGGTACCGGCCGCGCTGCGGCCGTTCGTGGCGAAACATTGGCCCCATGTAATACAGGCGTTTGCCACCGTCATAAAGCAAAGAATGCTCAGTGACAGCGCGCACCACGCCAGCCGTGCTTTCGGGTCTTAGAGTGAGCAATTCACCATTCAAACGGTCTTCAAAGGAATACATTTCCTTTTCGACGATATCCGTGACTTCGCCCAATCCTCTAACAAAAAGTGCCGTGTTTTCGACAATTGGCGTACGGATATTTCGATAGGCATAGCGCGCCATTAAGTTCCGCACTTTTTTCTCAAGCCATTCCCAACCGGCAGAGGCAGGAGGAAGAATATCATTCATCCCCTTGACTGAAGATATTTTTTCTTTTTTCGTTTGAAGCATATGTCTAGGCGAGGCCAGCATCGAAAGAATGATTCCGCGCGAAATCAATTTTGCTGGGCAGCATTTTTTCCAAAACGGCGTTCGATATAGTTTTCAACCAGCACTCGGAATTGCAAAACAATATTTTCACCACGGAGCGTCACACTTTTTTCACCATCCACGTAAACGGGCGCAGCTGGCGCCTCGCCGGTGCCCGGCAAACTGATACCAATATCTGCGTGTTTGCTCTCTCCCGGGCCATTCACAATGCAGCCCATCACAGCCACTTTGAGCGATTCGACACCAGGAAATGTTTTCTTCCATTCAGGCATGCGCTCGCGCAAAAAATCATCGATGTCTTTCGCCAGTTCCTGGAACGTGGTGCTGGTAGTGCGGCCACAACCGGGACACGCGGTGACACTGGGGACGAAACGGCGCAATTCGAGGGCTTGAAGAATCTCCGAAGCGACCACAACCTCCTGGTTGCGACTCTCTCCCGGTTGCGGCGTAAGCGAAACCCGAATCGTGTCTCCAATGCCCTCCTGTAACAGAATGGAAAGCGCAGTCGCGGAGGCAACCGTTCCCTTGGTCCCCATGCCGGCCTCAGTCAGGCCCAGATGCAGGGCGTAGTCGCAACGGTTCGCAAGCTCACGGTAGACCGCAACCAGATCCTGCACGCCACTGACTTTGCAAGAGAGGATGATCTGATCGCCTGCAAGACCGATTTCCTCGGCGCGCCGAGCGGAATCGACGGCGGAGGCAATCAAGGCTTCGTACATGACCTGCCGAGCGTCCCACGGATTTTTCCGCAAACTGTTCTCGTCCATCAGGCTGGCGAGCAACTCTTGATCCAGACTCCCCCAATTCACGCCGATCCGCACTGCCTTGTTCCAGCGCGCAGCGGTCTCGACCATCACTCCAAACTGCCGATCGCGCTTCTCACCCTTACCGACATTGCCCGGATTGATACGGTATTTGGCCAAGGCCTGCGCGCAGGCAGGATAGTCCGTGAGAAGCGTATGACCGTTGTAATGAAAATCGCCAACCAACGGGACATCCATACCCATTCGATCCAGCTGCTCACGTACATAGGGAACCGCTGCCGCCGCCTCGGGCGTATTCACGGTGATGCGCACAAGTTCCGACCCGGCCAGGGCCAACTCCTTCACCTGGATGGCCGTTCCCACTGCGTCCACAGTATCGGTGTTGGTCATGGACTGGATGCGCACCGGAGCGTCACCCCCCACCGTCACACACTTGCCGTTGCATTCAATACGCGCCTGCCGCGTGCGGCGACGCATCGGCTGGGAAAAAGAAATAGGCAACCGCATAGCGTCAGACCTGTTCACTGCTTGACCTCAAATCGAGCCACGTTCTCCCGCGCCGACGCAGCAAGATCGAGCTTGTCTCCCATCACAAATACATCCGTCGCATCCGCTCGCCCGACAACAATCGCCAGACGGCCCGATTGATTAAAGGACGCACTCTCGCCCGCCTTCAGCGTACGTTCGAGCACAACCACACCCTGTGCATCCTTGACCTGAATCCAGCTTTCGCCTCGTGCCTTGAACACAACCCGCGGCGCACCAAGAGCAGGCTCGCTTACATTCTCGTTGGCAGGAACGGCAGGCAGAGAGACACTCCCGGCCACCGGCGCGCTGGCCACTGTGTTAACTACCGGCGCGACTGGAGCAGGCAATGCCTTCGCAATAGCTGCAGGTGCGGGGACAGGTGTCGCCATGTCCGCAGTGTCGGCAGCCGAGGAAGCCGCTTCAGGAGTCAATGCCTCGCTCGCGCTGTCAGACCAATTCAGGGCCGACGGAAACCAGGCAAGTACTCCTGCCCCAACCAAAAGTACTACCACAGCCAGAACGAGAGGTTTTGAAAGTCGGCTGATTGCTCCACGCGAACGCGAACGTTCCGAGCCATCCCGGAAGCTTGCATTGACAGAGGTCTGCCTCGCTGGCAGCCGATGTGCGGAGCCTTGGGGCAACAGGGCTAACACGGGTGTCGAATCGATCTTGAGGGCGCGGCACACACTGCCTGCCAAAGCACGCGAAAAAACGGCATCGGGCAGCGCTTCAAAATCATCACGCTCCAGAGCCTCAATCTTGCTGACGGGTACCTTCAGAGAAAAGGCAATAGACTCGATATGAACACCAGCTGCAACTCGGGCCTCACGCAATAAGGCGCCTGCCGAGCCAGCGGGGCGATGTTCAGGGTCTTGTCCAGAGCTCGCCCATTGCTCGCGATCACTCATCGAAAGCACCTCGCTGAAAAGCTGAATGTTCACGCGAATCGGGAAAGCGCCGGCGGAGCTGGTCTCCGAGCTGGCGCACGGCCACCGGATCCTTCAAAGCGCGTTCGATCTTGATACCGAGCCAGAGCGACTCTGCGTTGGCCCGTTCGCTATTGTTCAAGCGGCGCACGTAAAACTGCGCGCGTTTGAAGTCGCCGCGCTGAAAAAGCAGCACGCCAATGTTGTAGGCCACCACCGGATTTCCAGCATCAATTTCATAGGCAGAAAGCAAAGTCTTTTCCGCGAGCGCATTGTTTCCCGCACGCGACTGGCACAAACCCTGCGCCATGAGTGTTTTGCTGCGGGCAGGATAGGTTGGATCGGCCAGCACACGGACGAAGAGCTGATCGGCCTCGGCATATTTCTGTTGCTGACATAGCAACCACCCCCGGTTATGCAAGGCGTCGACGTCCCCCGGATGCAAAGCCAGCGCACGTTGAAAGCTCTCATCTGCCTGCGCAAAGTCATTGAGTCGCATGTAGACAAGACCACGCACGTTATAGGCGTCGGCATATGTTGGATCTGCTACCAGCGACTGCTTTACTTCGTCAAGTGCCACTTTCGTCTGGCCCAGGCCCAAGTAGCTCACGGCGAGTTCCAGACGAATACGCGCCCGACGCCGCACTTCGGGTTCGTCGGATGGCGTCAGATACTGCCCCTCCTGTGCTCCGACGGAGGATTTTCCGACATTGGCACAGCCAGAGAGGCCGGCGCCTGCACCAAGCAGTACGAGCAAGAGAAAAATGCTATTCATCCAGAAGCTGCGACGCCCAACAGAATCAGCCAATGCCTGCCTCCTTGTAATCAGATTTCTTTGAATTCACCCGATGGATGGAAATGGTCCGACGCAGCGCCATGCGTTCTGCAGCGCGCGTACGGTCCTTGACTTCCCCTGCCAACTGCCCGCAGGCGGCATCAATGTCGTCTCCCCGCGTCTTCCTGACGGTGGTCACTATGCCGGCGGTGCTCAATATTTCTGCAAACGCGGCAATGGCGGGAGGCTGGGACCGCAACAGCCCCGAAGCGGGAAAAGGGTTGAAAGGAATCAGGTTGAACTTGCACCACGACTTGCCAGGCAAGGCCTGACGAATCAGCTCAACCAATTGATGCGCCTGTTCGGGACGGTCATTGACTCCGTCCAGCATGCAATATTCAAAAGTAATGAAATCACGCGGCGCAAATTCCAGATAGCGAATGCAGGTATCCAGCAACTCTTGCAGCGGGTATTTGCGATTGAGTGGGACCAGATTGTCGCGTAGCGAATCTTCCGAAGCGTGCAGCGACACAGCAAGCGCTACGGGGCAGTCGCGCGCGAGCCGATCCATCATGGGGACCACCCCTGAGGTGGAAACCGTTACCCGACGACGCGAAAGTCCATAGGCGTGGTCATCCAGCATAGTGCGCAAGGCCGGCACCAGCGCAGAATAGTTCTGCAGCGGCTCGCCCATGCCCATCATCACGACGTTGGAAATGATCCTGTCCGAGCGGCCCAGCGTACGTCGCAGGCTGTGCTCGGCGAACCAGAGCTGCCCAATAATCTCGCCGGATGTGAGGTTCCGACTGAAGCCCTGGTGGCCGGTGGAGCAGAAACGGCATCCCACCGCGCAACCCGCCTGCGAGGAAATACACAAAGTGGCACGGTCGTCTTCGGGGATAAAAACCGCTTCCACCGCGTTGCCACCACCGACATCAAAAAGCCACTTGACCGTGCCATCTTTCGAGCGATGCTCGCTGGCCACAGTGAGAGGTTCGACACAGGCGTTCTGCTCGAGTTTCTGGCGCAAGGACTTTGCGATATCGGTCATTTGCCCGAAGTCGCTCACGCCCTGTTGATGGATCCATCGATACAGTTGCGTGGCCCGAAAACGCTTCTCCCCCAGGCTTTCGCAGAAAGCCACCAGTCCAGGGAGATCGAATTCGAGAAGGTTCGTTTTCATGAATAGAGTTGCCAGGCGGGTAGGCGCTCAATCCCCAACCTGGCGAACACCACGCTCAACGCGAATACACGTTCATGCCGGGAAAGAAAAAGGCAATTTCCACTTGCGCGGTTTCTGCCGCATCGGAACCATGCACGGCATTCGCATCAATGCTGTCGGCAAAATCAGCACGAATCGTTCCGGCGTCGGCCTTCTTGGGATCGGTAGCGCCCATCAGCTCGCGGTTTTTCAAAATGGCGCCCTCACCTTCCAGCGCCTGAATCATGACAGGCCCGGAGATCATGAAATCCACGAGATCCTTGAAAAAGGGACGCTCCTTGTGCACTGCGTAGAACTGCTCTGCCTCCAAACGGGACAAGTGTGCCATGCGGGCTGCAATGACGCGCAGACCGGCAGCTTCAAAGCGGGCATAAATCTGGCCGATCACGTTCTTGGCGACGGCGTCGGGTTTAATGATAGAGAGGGTGCGTTCGATAGCCATTTGGGTTTTCCTGAAAGAAACAACAAAGTTTTCGTCGGTACGACAAAAGCCTTCAATTCTAGCTTCCGGGGCAAGCCGTCCGCTGCGAAGCACACAATTGCTGCAGGGGCCCCGTCTCAACGGCTGCGTCGTCGCGGGCCCGAACCGGACCGACTGCCACGGCGTTCGTCCTGCCTTTGCCGCTTCAGGCTGTCCGAGCCGATATAGCCGACCGAAGTCTTGAGCGGATCCGGTTGTGCGCTGGCCCCACCCGGCGCACCTTTGGCCGCAGACCCACGCGGTGACTTGCCGCCTCCGAAGGCCCCGCGGCCCGAGCCCTTGCGCGCGCCATCTGCCGCCGAAGCGTCCAGCCGGACGACTGGCCTGGCTTCGTTCTCGACACCGGCCGCTTTCATCAGCGCACGAATGTCACCGTCAGCCAGC
>Ga0066468_1000046_pt1 | contig 24927 bp, 20 predicted proteins | sample LakWasM100_LOW12_2_FD_59578 | JGI IMG/M metagenome (GOLD analysis project Ga0066468, IMG submission 59578) | Freshwater sediment methanotrophic microbial communities from Lake Washington under simulated oxygen tension - Sediment Metagenome 100_LOW12 | ecosystem: Environmental > Aquatic >...
GGGCGGACAACAACATGCCGCACATCAACCTCAGCCGCGAGGCCGACGCCATCGTCGTCGTGCCCTGCAGTGCAGATTTCATTGTCAAGTTGGCGCACGGAGCGGCCGATGATCTGCTGGCGCTGATGTGCCTGGCACGGCCCGTGGGGCGCGTACCGCTGCTGGTGGCCCCAGCGATGAACCGAGAAATGTGGGCGAACCCCGCCACGCAGCGCAACCTTGCGCAGGTGCAGCAAGATGGCGCCGTGGTGCTGGGCGTGGGCAGCGGTGACCAGGCCTGCGGCGAGACAGGCGATGGCCGCATGCTGGAACCCCAGGAACTTCTGGAAGAGGTCGTGGCTTTTTTCCAGCCCAAGTTGCTGGCCGGGCAAAAAGTGCTCGTCACCGCCGGCCCCACGTTTGAGGCCATCGACCCGGTGCGCGGCATCACCAACCATTCGAGCGGCAAGATGGGTTTTGCCATTGCCCGGGCGGCCCGCGAGGCGGGCGCCGACGTGACGCTGGTGGCAGGGCCGTCGTCATTGCCCACGCCGCGCGGCGTGCGGCGCATCAATGTGGTTTCGGCACAGAATATGTACGACGCGGTGATTCCGCTTGCGCAGAATGCTACTATTTTTGTAGCAACTGCTGCGGTGGCTGACTGGCGCCCCGCCAGCGCCTCGCAAGAAAAAGTCAAGAAGGACGGCAGCGGCGCCACGCCCACGCTCGCCTTTGCCGAAAATCCCGACATTCTGGCTACGGTTGCGCATTCGGAACGTGCCCGCAGCGGCGCGCTGTACTGCGTGGGTTTTGCCGCCGAGAGCCACGACCTGCTCGCGCACGCTACCGCCAAGCGCGCACGCAAGGGCGTGCCGCTGCTGGTGGGCAATATCGGCCCGGCCACCTTCGGGCAGGACGACAACGCCTTGCTGTTGGTGGACGCGCAGGGCCACAGCGAACTGCCGCGCGCCAGCAAGCGCGTACTGGCGCAGCAGCTGGTCGCGCGGATTGCCGCCAGAAGTTCTTAGAACGCGAACACCTTCGTAGGAGGGAAGCCATGAATCCGTCCGCTACCAAGCCCGAGTGGGATGCCCCCAAAGATGGGGACTTTGCGCGCTACGTTGATCGGCTGACGGCCGCCCACGTGGTGGCCTTGCCCGAAGAGCCCGGACGGGTCCCGCATGTCGGCGAAATGATGGCCCGTGCCAAACCTGTTGCCGCAGACAAGGGCGTGCCGGATCTGCAGTCGCTCAAGGCGCCGACCGTCGCCATTCTGTCTTCGGTGCAACTGGGTTTTTTCCTGTTGGCTGTTGCTCAGTTGGTACTGCTTGCGCTTGCCGGGTTGGGTTCTCTCTTCGGGGTTGCTGCAGCCGCTGTAGCCTGGTGGCTGGTGGGCCGCTGGAAGGGCGTGTTGCGCGGACCGCGCCCATCGGGGACGTCGCCGAAGAACTCTCTTATTGCACTGCGGCGTGAACTGCAGGCGCTGGCGCAGCAAAAAACTAACCAAGCTTCACGGAAATGAATATTGACATCAAGGTCCTCGACGCGCGCATGGCCGATGCACTGCCTGCGTATGCCACTGCAGGCAGCGCTGGCCTCGATTTGCGGGCCTGCCTGGACACAGCGCTCACCCTGGCGCCCGGCGCCTGCGAAATGGTGGGCACGGGTTTCGCGATCCATCTGGCCGATGCCGGTTACGCGGCGCTGATTCTTCCACGCTCGGGATTGGGTCACCGGCATGGCATCGTGCTGGGCAATCTGGTGGGTTTGATCGACAGCGATTACCAGGGCGAACTGAAACTCAGCGTCTGGAACCGAAGCGCCGAGCCCTTTGTGATCGCACCGATGGACCGGCTTGCACAACTGGTGGTGGTGCCAGTGGTGCAGGCACGGTTCAACTTGGTTCCTGCGTTTGCACCCAGCGAGCGGGGCGAGGGCGGCTACGGTTCGACGGGCCAGGGATGACGCTGTAGGCGAATACTGGCAGTTGGGCGGCCACCTTGCTGACAGCACGCTCCTGTTGCGCCCTTCATTCGGGGCCGAAATTTCCGGTTTCAATGGGTGTTCATCAGGCACTGGCTTTCGGGTCGAGTGTGCTTAGATCAACAGGAGAAAACCATGAAAATTTCCAGCTTGCACCGCGCAGGCCTTGTGACCGCAAGTGCAATTCTGGCCGCCAGCCTGGCCGCGTGCGCAGCACCTCGCTCGGACTACCCTTCCGGCGGATACCAGCAAGGAGCGTATTCGTCGCCTGAGCGAGGCATGGAGTACGGCCGGGTGACGAACGTCTATCAGCTTCAAGGCCAAGGTGCTGGCAGGACGTCAGGCGCCGGTGCGGTCATTGGCGCCGTGGTCGGTGGCGTGTTGGGGCACCAGATCGGCGGAGGAAGTGGACGCTCGCTCGCCACAGCCGCTGGCGTAGTGGGTGGTGCTGTCGCCGGCAATGCCATCGAAGAACGCAATAACGGTGGTGGCGCCGGTGGCTACCGCATCGTGATTGGACTCGATCAAGGTGGCCAGCGCGACTACGACGTCAGTTCGCCCGGGGACCTTCGCGTGGGAGACCGCGTGCGCATTGTCAACGGCCAGATTTCGCGCTATTGAGCCGATTGCCGTAACGATCCATTGAAGCGGGCACGTCAGTGGATGCTGCTACCGCCGGGCGCCTGTGGGTGTACCTGAAAGAACCCCGTGCCGGCGCTGCCACGGGAAATTTCTTCCTCGGTCGCTGGGCGCACGTCGCAAACCTCGAGATGCAGGCGCAACGCAATGCCTGCCAGGGGGTGGTTTCCGTCCAGCACCACATGGTCGGGATAAATCTGTGAGACGGTGTACAGGCCTTCGCGCGTCGCCTCCGGGCTGACGCCCGCAGGTAAGGCGGTACCCTCAAAACTCATGCCTTCTTCAATCCCTTCGGGGAACAGGGCAAGAGCCTCCAGAAACAACAATTCCTCATCGAATTCACCAAAGGCCTCTTCGGGTTCGAGGTGTAGGTCAAGCTGTGCTCCGACGGAGTGGCCTTGCAGGGCCTCCTCGACACGGGTCAGCAAATCGTTGCCCCCGACAAAAAATTCCACGGGCTCTTCAAGGATGTCGAGTTCCTCTCCCAGTGTGTCCTTCAGGACCCAGGTCAGGGCGACGATGCATTGCTGTGTGATTTCCATAGGAGAATTCTCGCACTCCACCAGCAAGCGTGCTGAGGGCAGTTGTTTTTGAAATTTTCTCGCATCGGCACGAAAAGGCCCTGTGCAACAAGCTGGTTGCAGGGAGCTGTCGATGGGAGTGCGTTGTTCCAAGGAGTGGCAGTATGGAGACAATTGGCCAGGCGGGCCCCCTTCTGGAGGGACGGTTTGAAGGCCGCGCCGACTTTATTCAGCTGGTGCGCGATGCCCTTGGCGTCGCCGCACAGGCAGGGTGGCGCGAACTGATCCTCAGCGACGCCAGTTTTTATGATTGGCCACTGGGCGAACGCGCTGTGATCGATTCGCTCAATGCATGGGCGCGGGGCGGCAGGCAACTCACCCTCCTTGCCAAGAATTACGATGAGGTCGTCCGCCGCCATCCTCGTTTCGTCGCGTGGCGTACTACCTGGGGCCACATCATCCAGTGCCGTGCCTGTCCGAGCGCTGACGCCCTGGATGTACCGAGCATGATATGGTCCCCTGACTGGGTGATGCAGCGGCTTGATACTGTGCGCAGCGTCGGCATTGCGGGAGCCGAAGCGGGGCGCCGCGTCGCCACGCGAGAGCTGCTGCGTGAGTGGATTGAAAACAAAAGCGCTCCGGGTTTTGCCTCCACCACCTTGGGGTTGTAGCAAATTGTCGGCGGTGTCAACCGGTCTCGTGCTTGCGGCGTTGCGTACCGATGCCCGGAAGTCGGCGGGCTCTTGGCAGCTGCAAAAGTTATAGGATGCGAATTTTTGGTCGGGAAAATTCTCGATTGCCTATTCGTAAAAACCACAATTGACAAACGCTGCCTATAATCCGCGCCAGAGTAAAATCTTGCGTTTTCGCAAAAGCTCTTCCAAAGCGTAGCCGGGCTGCAAGAGGCTGGACGTTTTGGCATTTTCTTGTCTATCACTGTCCCCCGAGGAGAACTGCAATGAATAAGTCTTTCGTTATCGCTTCGCTGATCGCCGCCGCTGCTCTGGCCGCTTGTGGCAAGAAGGAAGAACCCGCTCCTGCCCCCGCTCCCGCTCCTGTGGAAGCGCCTGCCGCTACGCCCGCACCGGCTGTTGAGCCTGCCGCCGCTGCACCTGCAGCAGCTGCTTCGGCTGCCGCACCTCAAGTCGGCGACGCGGACAAGGCTGCTGCTGACGGCGCCGCAACTGCTGCTGCATCCGCAGCCAAGTAATTCGCTCTTGAACAGGCTCGCAGATTCTGCGAGCTTGATTCAAATTCAAGCCCCGTGCGTCCTGCCGGGGCTTTTTTTGTGGCCGTCGAGAATACAGGTCGGTGCTAATCCACAGTCATCCACGGCGTGCCGCACCCTGGATCGGCGATCTCGATCGCGTTCGCATCCCAGCCCAGGGTCTGGGCGAAAAGCGTGCGTACGAGCTCGGGCCGGTTGTTGCGTTCGCTCAGGTGGGCTGCCACCACCTGGCGCAAGCCAGGGTGGCTCACTGCGGCCAGGATAGCAGCAGCTGCGGTGTTGGCCAGATGGCCGTGGGTACCGCCAATCCGTCGCTTCAGAAACGGGGGATAGGCGGACTGCGCGAGCAGTTGCTGGTCGTGGTTGGCTTCGAGCAAAAGTGCATGGCAACCCGCGAGATGCGCCAACACGTGGGGCGTCGCATGCCCGAAGTCTGTGGCGATGCCCAGGTGCTTCGCGCCATCGCTGCAGCGCAGTTGCAAGGGCTCGCGCGCATCGTGTGGAACGGTAAAGGGCCGCGCCTCCAATACGCCAAGATCGATGGATTCGCCGTCACGCACCAAGTGCAGGAGTGGGCCGATGGCGGGGCTGCCAATGGCGGCGTGCGTCCCCGCGCTCATCCACAAGGCAATGCCATGTTGCTGCGCGAACGAAAGCGCGCAACCGACGTGGTCGGAGTGCTCGTGCGTGATGAAGATGGCGTCCAGGTCGGTGCAGGCCAGCCCTGCACGTGCCAGGCGCTGCGCGAGTTGCCGGGGGCCAAAACCGCAATCCACAAGCAGGCGACGCACCGAGGCTCCCCTTGCTCCTTCGATGACGGTCGCGTTGCCCGAACTGCCGCTGCCCAGGCTGCAAAAACGCAGCATCCGTGCTCTCGGCTTCTTATTTCAGGTCGTCGGCAATGACGCGCACGATGCGTGCGGCGTTCTCCGAATTCTCAGGGGCACCGCTGGCGTCCAGCACCGATACGACGCTGGCATTGCCTTCGCTGCGCACGACGATGCGGTACTTGAGCGGAGGCGTGGCCGCTTTCGAGCTGCCAAACACGCCCAGGACCTTGCCGAAGAAGCCGGGCTCTTTCTGGTCGGTGCCTGGGGCCACATAACGAACGAAGTACACGCCCTGGCTGCGGTCGCGGTCTTCCACCGTAAAACCAGTGCGATCGAGCGTCAGGCCGACCCTGCGCCAGGCGCGCTCAAAGGCTTCGTCGATCTGCACCACCGGAGCGTTGCCCTGACTGGCGATGCGCACGCTGGCCGCCTTGGGCGCCGAGGCCGTGGCGGCACGGACTGCCTCTGCAGGCACGCCGAGCTTGACCATCATGCGGCGCAGGAACTCGACTTCCAGTTCCGGATCGGTCGGGCGCGGCTGCCACACCGTGGAGTCCTTGGCCGTGCTGTTGTAGACCTCGATCATGCCGCGGTGGCTGACGTAAATTTCGGTGCTGCCATCGGGCAGGCGCTCCAGCCGGGTGCGGAACTTGTCGCGCTCGCCGGTGGAGTAGAGCGAATCGAAAACCTTGCCTAGCGTGGAGCGAACGAAATCCTGCGGAATCTTGGCCCGGTTCTCGGCCCAGTCGGTCTCCATGATGCCGATGTTGATTTGGTCCTGCGCCAGCGTGAAGCCGTTTTCCAGCCAGAAATCGCGCACCGGATCCCAGAGCTTTTCTACCGGGCGCTGCACCACCAGCCAGCGCTGATCGCCATTGCGCTCGATGCGCACGTCACCCAGGCGGTTGGCTGCCGCCTGGCTGTCGGGCGTTTGGGTCGCTTTGCCCGCTTCGAGGGCGTTGGCTGACACTACACCGCCGGGCACGGAATAGCGCGTGTCGCGCGAGAGCTGCTTGAGGTCGGGTGGCACTTCCAGCGTCTGGCCCTTGGAGGCGCTTTTGTAGTCGATCTTGTCGCCCTCCAGCACCGAGCAGGCAGACAACGCAATGGTCAGGCCGAGCAGGCCAAATCGGGCAGCATTTTTCACGCGGAAAATCCTCTTGAATTCGAAAAACCGATCTGCGCCGCCATCAGAGCAGGCCGCTGGCGCGCAGTGCGCCTTCGACAGCAGCCTCGTGGACCGTGCTGAGCGGTGTCATCGGCAAGCGCATGGTGCCGCCGCACAGGCCCATGCGGGACATGGCCCACTTGACCGGAATCGGGTTGGCTTCGATGAACAGATTCTTGTGCACCGGCATCAGGCGAAACTGAATTTCCATGGCGCGGCGAACGTCGCCCGCCAATGCCGCCACGCACAACTCGTGCATCAGCCGCGGCGCCACGTTGGCCGTGACGCTGATATTGCCGTGCCCGCCGCAGAGCATGAGGGCGACAGCCGTGGGGTCGTCACCCGAATAAATGGCGAAGTCCTTGGGCAGGTCGCGGATCAGCCACTGCGCGCGCTCGATGTTGCCCGTGGCTTCCTTGATGCCGATGATGCCGGGCACCTGCGCCAGGCGCAGCACAGTGTCGTGCAACATGTCGCCCACCGAGCGGCCCGGCACGTTATAGAGCACGATGGGCAACTCACCGGTGGCCTCGGCAATCGCCTTGAAATGCTGGTACTGGCCCTCTTGCGTGGGCTTGTTGTAGTAGGGCACGACTTGCAACTGGCTGTCGGCCCCCACACCTTGGGCAAAGCGTGCCAGCTCAATCGCCTCTTTGGTGGAGTTGGCGCCGCAGCCGGCCATCACGGGCACGCGGCCCGCAGCCTGCTCCACGCTCACGCGAATGATTTCGCAGTGTTCTTCGACATCCACGGTGGGCGATTCGCCCGTGGTTCCCACCACGCCGATGCAGTCGGTGCCCTCGGCAATGTGCCAGTCGATCAGTTTGCGCAGTGCGCCATAGTCGACGCTGCCATCTTCGTGCATGGGCGTGACGAGGGCGACGATGCTGCCAGTGAGAAGCGGACGGGAAGAGGTCATGTCAGCGAAAAAAACGCAAAGAGGCATTCTAGCGGGCCACACCCGCACTGCGGCGTGGCTGCGTGGGGTACATCATCCTTAGAGCGCTGCTCCCAGCGGCCACCGCGCGGCTGTTGACGCGTCGGTCAGCGGGCGAACGGCCGCAATGCGTTGCACATGACGTGCGGGGTGATTGAGAAAACCATCTTCATAGGCCACCACGTGCAGATCGCTGAAAGCGTGCAGAAGTTCACCGGGCCTGAGCAAAAAATCGGGGTTGGCGGGTTTGCCCACGCTCTCGTTGCCCTGGGCAAAGGTCTCGTAAAGGAGCACGCCACCCGGTGCCACGCTTTGCACGATGTGCCCAAAGAGCGCTCGCCAGAGGTAGTTGCAGACCACCACCGCGCCAAATTGCCGGCCGGCGAGCGGCCAGGGGGCCGATTCCAGATCGGACTGCAGCACCTCGCCCAACACCGCAGCGGCCTGCAGGGCATCGGTGGCCCGGTCCACGCCCAGCACGGGGTGGCCGCGCTCTGCAAACCACCGCATATGTCTGCCGTAGCCGCAGGCAAGATCGAGTACGCGTGTGCCGGCGGGCACCAAGTGCGACCAGCGGCGCACCCATTCGGAGGCTTGTGTCGATGCCATTGCCACAATACTTAAAAATGATAGCTGAAAACGCTTTCCAGATAAGCGCTTGGCCCCATTTTTGCTTGAAAAATCAAAAGCAGGCCCAGACCTGATCGGCCAGCATGATCAAAAAATCGGGCCGCTGGTAGAGCGCAAACACCGCTGCTGCGGCCACCAGCAGTACGGCCGTCACCGCCCAGCGCTGCCAGGCTTTGCGGGGACTGCGCTGCTGCATCATGCGGCCAGTGCTGCGCCGCCCCGGGCAATGGGGTGTTCGCGCACGGGCAGGTTGATCAGGCCGGCCAGCACGCCCAGTGCAATGGCCAGTACCCAGACGATGTCGTAGCTGCCGGTGCGGTCATACAGATAGCCGCCCAGCCACACGCCCATGAAGCTGCCCACCTGGTGGCTGAAGAAGACGAAGCCGCCCAGCATCGAGAGGTGCTGCACACCAAAAATCTGCGCCACGGCCGCGTTCGTGGGCGGCACGGTGGAAAGCCACAGCGCGCCCATCACCGCCGAGAAAAGGTACACCGACGTCGGAGTCAGCGGTGCCAGCAGAAACACGGTGATGACGATGGCGCGTGCAAAGTAGATGAAGGCCAGGATATGCCGCTTGGCCATGCGCTGGCCCAGCGTACCGGAGATATAGGTGCCAAACACGTTGCACAGCCCGATCAGCGCCAGCGAATAGCTGGCCACCTGCGGGCTCAGGCCATGATCGCGCAGGTAGCTGGGCAGGTGCACGCCAATGAAAACCACCTGAAAGCCACACACGAAGTAGCCTGCAGTCAACAGCAAAAAGCTGCGATAGCGCAGCGCTTCGGACAGTGCCGCGCCGATGCCCTGCGTGCGCTCCACCGGCGCGACGCCGGCATAGCGCGGTTCGCGCAGCCAGAAGGCCAGCGGCACGATCAGCAGCACCATGGCGGAGAGGACCAGCAGGGCCTGTTGCCAGCCGAGCGAAGTAATGAGAAAGCCCTCCACGGGCACCATCAGGAACTGCCCAAAGGAACCCGCTGCTGCCGCCACGCCCATGGCCCAGGAACGCTTCTCCGGCGCAATCTGCCGGCCCAGCACGCCGTAGATCACGGCGTAGGTGGTGCCGGCCTGCGCCGCTCCGATCAGCACGCCCGTGGTCAGTGCAAACAAGGTCTCCGTGGGCGAAAGTGCCATGCCCACAAGACCCAGCGCATACAGCACGGCGCCGCCGATCAGCACCCGAAAGGCGCCAAAGCGGTCGGCCACCATGCCGGCGAACACGCCGATCACGCCCCAGGACAGGTTCTGGATCGCGAGGGCCAGGGCAAAGGACTGGCGCGTCCAGCCCATCTCTTGCGTGATGGGCTGCAGCCACAGCCCAAAGCCGTGGCGTATGCCCATGGAAAGCGTCACCACGGCGGCGCCGCAGGCAAGCACCTGGAACATGGAAAGCTTGGGAGGAGCGGCGTGGGTTGCGGCGTGCATAGACAAGAAATGTATCCAATTGCCCGGCAACCCGCTGTCGCCGTGGGGGCCAGTGCACACCATGCCGGGCTGGGGTTCCATCCAGTGAGGCCACTACAATTCGCGCCCATGGCAGCCAAACTTCCCTCCACTTCAAGCGCATCGAGCGATTTGAGCAATTACTCCGAAGGTTCGATCCGCGTCCTCAAGGGCCTGGAGCCGGTCAAGCAGCGTCCGGGCATGTACACGCGCACCGACAACCCGCTGCACATCATTCAGGAAGTGCTCGACAACGCCGCCGATGAAGCCCTGGCGGGGCACGGAAAAAAGATCAAGGTCACGCTGCACCAGGACGGCTCCGTCAGCATCGACGACGATGGCCGCGGCATTCCTTTTGGCATGCACCCGGAAGAAAATGCGCCGGTCATTGAACTGGTGTTCACCCAGTTGCACGCCGGCGGCAAGTTCGACAAGGGCAAGGGCGGCGCCTACAGTTTTTCGGGTGGTTTGCATGGGGTGGGCGTGTCGGTGACCAACGCGCTGTCGCAGCGCATGGAAGTGGCCAGCCACCGCGAAGGCCAGGTGGCCACGCTGGCGTTTGCAGCGGGTGACGTCATCGAGCCGCTGGTGCTGCGCGCCCAAGGCCCGGGCGACCGGCGTCAGGGCACCAGCGTGCGGGCCTGGCCCGACGCCAGGTATTTTGAATCGGGCCAGCTGCCCATGCACGAGCTGACGCATTTGCTTCGCAGCAAGGCGGTGCTGATGCCTGGCGTGTCGGTCACGCTGAGCAACGAGAACACGCGCGACACGACGACCTGGCAATTCAAGGGCGGCCTGCGCGACTATTTGTCGCAAACGCTCAACGCCGATCCGGTGATCCCCTTGTTTGAAGGCGAGGGCTTTGCCGGGCGCCAGGACGACAGCTTTGCCGAAGGCGAGGGCGCTTCGTGGTGCGTGGCCTTTACCGAAGACGGCGCGCCGGTGCGCGAGAGCTACGTCAACCTGATCCCCACCCGCGCCGGCGGCACGCATGAGAGCGGCCTGCGCGATGGCTTGTTCCAGGCGGTCAAGAGCTTCATCGAGCTGCACAGCCTGTTGCCCAAGGGCGTGAAACTGATGCCCGAGGACGTGTTTGCGCGCGCCAGCTATGTGCTCTCGGCCAAGGTGCTGGACCCGCAGTTCCAGGGCCAGATCAAGGAGCGGCTCAATTCACGCGACGCGGTGCGTCTGGTGTCGAGTTTCGTGCGCCCGGCGTTGGAGCTGTGGCTGAACCAGCATGTGGAATATGGGAAAAAGCTGGCAGAGCTGGCCATCAAGGCCGCGCAAACACGCCAGAAGGCCGGCCAGAAGGTGGAAAAGCGCAAGGGCTCGGGCGTGGCCGTGCTGCCCGGCAAATTGACCGATTGCGAGAGCCGCGACCTCGCCTACAACGAAGTCTTTCTTGTGGAAGGCGACTCGGCCGGTGGCAGCGCCAAGATGGGCCGCGACAAGGAGACCCAGGCCGTGCTGCCGCTGCGCGGCAAGGTGCTCAACACCTGGGAGGTGGAGCGCGACCGGCTGTTTGCCAACAACGAAATCCACGACATTGCGGTGGCGATTGGCGTCGATCCGCATGGGCCGAATGACGAGCCCGATCTGAGTGGCCTGCGCTACGGCAAGATCTGCATCCTGTCGGACGCCGACGTGGACGGCTCGCACATTCAGGTGCTGCTGCTCACGCTTTTCTTCCGGCATTTCCCCAAGCTCATCGACACCGGCCACATCTACGTGGCGCGCCCGCCGCTGTTCCGGGTGGACGTGCCGGCGCGCGGCAAGAAGCCTGCGGCCAAGATGTATGCGCTGGACGAGGGCGAGCTTGCGGCCATTCTTGACAAGAGCGCCAAAGACGGCGTGCCGCCCGAGAAATGTGCCATCAGCCGCTTCAAGGGCCTGGGCGAGATGAACGCCGGGCAATTGTGGGAAACCACACTCAACCCGGACACCCGGCGCCTCTTGCCGGTGCAGCTGGGGGCCCTCGGCTTTGACGCCACTGAGAGCCTGATCACCAAGCTCATGGGCAAGGGCGAGGCCGGCGCGCGGCGTGAGCTGATGGAGCTGCATGGCGACAGTGTCGAGATCGATGTCTGATTTTTAGGTGTTTTTGGCCTCTAGCGCTTATCTGGTAAGCGTTTATAGCTATTAAATTCATAGTTTTCGCCCACTCTGGGCGCTGGATGCAACGGTTCCGATGAACGATCTGGTTCTTGATTTCGCCCCTCCAGGGGACGACGCCGACACGCTGGGCAGCTACGCCCAGCGCGCCTACCTTGAATACGCGCTGTCTGTCGTCAAGGGCCGCGCGCTGCCCGACGTCTGCGACGGCATGAAGCCGGTGCAGCGGCGCATTCTGTATGCCATGGAGCGCATGGGCCTGGGTTACTCGGGCCCGAACCGCAACGCGGCGGCCAAACCGGTCAAGAGCGCGCGCGTGGTGGGCGACGTGCTCGGCCGCTTTCACCCGCATGGTGACCAGTCGGCCTACGACGCGCTGGTGCGCATGGCGCAGGACTTCTCGCAGCGCTACCCGCTGATCGACGGCCAGGGCAACTTTGGCAGCCGCGACGGCGACGGAGCCGCCGCCATGCGCTACACCGAGGCGCGCCTCGCCAGGATCACCAGCCTGCTGGTCGATGAGATCGACGAAGGCACGGTGGATTTCATCCCCAACTACGACGGCTCCACCCAGGAGCCGCGCCAGTTGCCCGCGCGCCTGCCGTTCACGCTGCTCAACGGTGCCAGCGGCATTGCCGTGGGCCTGGCCACCGAAATTCCCAGCCACAACCTGCGCGAAGTGGCCGACGCCTGCGTGGCGCTGGTCAAGAACCCGCAACTGTCTGAGGCCGATCTGCTGGCGCTGATTCCGGGGCCGGACTACCCCGGTGGCGGCCAGATCATCAGCAGCGCGTCCGACATTGCCGACGCCTACCGCAGCGGGCGCGGCAGCCTCAAGGTGCGCGCGCGCTGGAAGATCGAAGAGCTGGCGCGTGGCCAGTGGCAGTTGGTGGTCACCGAACTGCCGCCCGGCGTGAGCACGCAAAGGGTACTGGAAGAGATTGAAGAACTCACCAATCCCAAGGTCAAGGCCGGCAAAAAAGCGCTGAGCCAGGAGCAGACCCAGCTCAAAGCCAGCGTGCTGGCCGTGCTCGACGGTGTGCGCGACGAATCGAGCAAGGACGCCGCGGTGCGCCTGGTGTGCGAGCCCAAAACCGGCAAGACGCCGCAGCACGAACTGATTACCGCGCTGCTGGCGCACACCAGCCTGGAGACGTCCTCGTCCATCAACCTGACCCTGGTGGGCATCGACGGCAGGCCGGTGCAGAAGTCGCTGCGCCGCATGCTGGAAGAGTGGATTGAATTTCGCCAGGGCACGATCACGCGGCGCTCGCAGCACCGTTTGACCAAGGTGCTGGACCGCATCCACATCCTCGAAGGGCGGCAGATCGTGCTGCTCAATATCGACGAGGTGATTGCCATCATTCGCGCCGCCGATGAGCCCAAGTCCGCGCTGATGGAGCGTTTCAACCTGAGCCCTGCCCAGGCCGAAGACATTCTGGAAATCCGCTTGCGCCAGCTGGCCCGTCTGGAAGCCATCAAGATCGAGCAGGAGTTGAACGAACTGCGCGACAGCCAGGGCAAGCTGGAAGAAATTCTGGGTACTCCGGCGGCGCTGCGCCGCTTGATGGTCCGCGAGATCGAGCAGGACGCCAAGCAGTTTTCCGATCCCCGCCGCACGCTGATCCAGGCCGAGAAGAAGGCCGTGGTCGAAGTCAAGGTGGTCGACGAGCCGGTCACCGTCGTGGTGTCTCAAAAAGGCTGGGTGCGCGCGCGCGGCGGCCACGGCCACGAGGCGGGCAGCTTTGCCTTCAAGGCGGGCGATGACCTGTACGGCACCTTCGAGTGCCGCACGGTGGACACCTTTCTGGTCTTTGGCAGCAATGGCCGCGTGTATTCGGTGCCGGTGGCCCAACTGCCGAGCGCGCGCGGCGATGGCCAGCCGGTGACCACGCTGATCGAACTGGAAGCGGGCACACAGATTGCCCACTACTTTGCCGGACCGGCCGCAGCCACGCTGCTGCTGGCCAGCAATGGCGGCTACGGCTTTCTGGCGACGGTGGAATCCATGGTCTCGCGCAACAAGAGCGGCAAGGCCTTCATCAGCCTGGGCGAAGGCGAGACGGTCTGTGCGCCCTCGCACGCGGCGCACGGCAGCGCCAGCGCGCCGCTGGCCGCCGCCACGCACGTGGCCTGCGCGTCCGTGGGCGGGCGCATCCTGACCTTTGAGATCGCTGAACTCAAACGCATGGACAAAGGCGGGCGCGGCCTGATGCTGATTGATCTGGAAGCCAAAGACCTGCTTGCGGGCGCAGCCGCCTACACGCGCAGCGTGCGCATTGAAGGCGTGGGGCGCGGCGGCAAGGAGCGCGAGGAGACGCTGGAGATCCGCAGCCTGAACAACGCCCGCGCGGTGCGGGGGCGAAAAGGCAAGGCGGCGGACCTTGGCTTCAAGCCGCAGGCGGTGATCCGGGTGGAGTAGTGGGTGGAGCGGCAGGTTGCCTGGTGGGTGGATTGGCGCATGAAGTGACCGGTGAAGCAGCCGACAGAGGCATCCCTACCTTCAATGGGCGCTCCGGTTTGCTTTGCAACAAAGCAGGGCGCCAACCCTCACAATTGGCACAATTTTGTTTTGGTCTGAATAAGGAGCCGCCATGTTTCACCATTTGAAAATGGGCCACAAGCTGTGGCTGGCCGTCGCCGCCATCGTGGTGCTGTTGGTGGGCGTTGTCGGGTTTTCGGGCTACCGCTCGGCCGCGACGCGCGCGCAAAGCGAGATCGTGATTGCCGAAGCAAGCCAGCGCCACGACGCCGTCGTGAAATGGGCTGGCCTGACCGAAATCAATGCCGTGCGCACGCTGGCGCTGAACCTCAGCGGGGAACCCGCCATGGAGTCCGAGTTCAAGGAGGCAATGGCCGCCACCTCGGCGCAAATCAGCGAGGTGCAAAAGTCACTCGAAGGCATGGGTCTGACCGAGCGCGAAAAAGCGCAGATGACCAAGATTGCCGCCGCGCGCAAGAACATGGCCGAGCAGCGTGCCCAGGCGCAAAAACTCCAGGCGGATGGGCAGGCCGGGCAAGCCATTGTGTTTGTCAAACAGACCTACATTCCGGCCTCCACGGCCTATGTGAAGACATTGGAGGAATTTGTCCAGCTTGAAAAGCAGCTCATGCAGGAGACCCGCGACGAACTGGGCCGCCAAGGCATGAACACGGTCAAGCTGGCGGCGCTGGCGGTTGGACTCTTGGTGCTGGGCATCGTCGTAGGCGCCTACTATCTGATTCGCAGCATTGCCCAGCCCCTGCAGCAAGCCAATGCGCTGGCCGCCGTCATTGCGGGCGGCGACCTGAGCCAGCGCGTAACCATTGCGCGCGGCGACGAATTCGGCGACCTGCTGCGCTCGCTCTACGCCATGAGCGCATCGCTGGCGGGCACCGTGCAGCGCGTTCGCAACAGCACCGACAGCATCGCCATCGCCAGCACCGAAATCGCCACCGGCAACCACGACCTGTCGGCGCGCACCGAGCAGACGGCGAGCAACCTGCAGGAGACGGCCGCTGCCATGGAACAGTTCACCAGCACCATCGCGCAAAGCGCCGGCAGCGCCCAGCAGGCCAGCAGCCTCGCGGCCAGTGCCAGCGGCGTGGCGCAGCGTGGCGGCGCCGTGGTCACGCAGGTGGTCAGCACCATGGACGAAATCAATCAGAGCAGCAAGAAGATCGCCGACATCATTGGCGTCATCGACGGCATTGCTTTCCAGACCAACATCCTGGCGCTCAATGCCGCCGTCGAGGCCGCGCGCGCGGGCGAGCAGGGGCGCGGCTTTGCCGTGGTGGCGAGCGAAGTGCGCAGCCTGGCCGGGCGCAGCGCCGACGCGGCCAAAGAGATCAAGGCCCTGATCGGCGCCAGTGTGGAACGCGTGGAAACCGGCTCGCGCCTGGTGCAGGAAGCGGGCACCACCATGGAAGACATCGTGCAGTCGGTGCAGCGCGTGACCGACATGATCGGCGAGATCACGGCGGCATCGACCGAGCAAAGTTCCGGCATCTCGCAGGTCAATCAGGCGGTGGGCAACTTGGACCAGATGACACAGCAGAACGCCGCGCTGGTGGAGGAAAGCGCGGCAGCCGCACAAAGCCTGCGCGAGCAGGCCGAGCAGTTGGCGCAGGTGGTGTCTACCTTCAAACTGGGTGGAGCTGCCCTGGTGGCGTCACCCGCCGCGCCACTGGCGCCGCGGCGCGCTGCGCCGCCGCGGCCGTCGGTCCCGCCAGGCAAGTCAGCCACGCCACCCCGCAGGAAAATTGCTGCGTCTCAAGCGCCAACACCGACGGCGCGGCCGGCGTTGCGCTCGTCGGCATCGGCGCCAGGTCCGGCGCCCAAGGTGGCTTCTACCGCGACCGGCGCTGAGGGCGACTGGGAGTCGTTTTGACGCCTCTGGGGAGCGCCTGGGGCTGTCTTTTGCCCAAGTCTTGAGAGACTTTGGCCCCGTAGGCCATCCGGACGTATCATGCAAAAATGAAACAGGTTGTGTCCGCAGAGCGAGTGAGGCGTCTATTGGCTTCCTTTGTTTCTGCGCCTGGGGCGTTCCTGCGCTGGCGACAATGCCAGCGACGCCAACCGGCTGGCAACAAGCTGAACGTGCGGACTCTCGGTGTCACCCTCATCGAACTCATGTTGGTGGTGGTGCTCCTGGGGCTTTTGGTGGGTATCGCGGTACCCAGTTACAGGGCGTACTTTGAGCGCACGAGAATCGCCACGGCGAAGGCGGATATTCTCGAAATCAGCGCAAAGCTCGATAGGGCTTTCGTAGCGACCGGTACTTACCCAACTGGCTTGGCCGCCTTTGGCGCGGTTCGAACAGACCCATGGGGAAATCCTTATCAATACCTTTCAATGGACGGAGCCAAGGTCGGCCAGAAACGCAAGGACAAATCGCTGCATCCGCTCAACAGCGACTACGACCTCTACAGCATGGGCCCAGACGGGCAGAGCCAAACTGCATTGACCGCGAAGGCCAGTCGCGACGACATCATCCGCGCCAACAATGGCGGTTTCATTGGGGTAGCTGAGGACTATTGAATGCGCTTAAGTGCTGCAAGCGCTTTTTTGCAAAGTCGTATCGGGCGCAGGCTTTTTGCCGCTTTTTTTGTGCTGGTCGCTGTGCCTGTGGCTGCGGTCTCCCTGCTGGCCTACCAGCTGACCGACTACATCGTGCGCCAGTCGGCGGTGCAACTCAGCAGCGAAATGACGAAGGCGGTCGCGCTCAACCTGATCGACCGGCTTCGCTCTGCCGAGAGCCTGCTGCGCGTTTACGCGCAAACTCCTCAGGACAGCCCACCGCCGGCGGGGCTGAGCGAGCGATTGGAACTCGTGTTCGGCAACGTTTCGTTGGAGCCTGGTCCGCTGGCGGCTTCACCGCGTGAATCGTCCCTCAGCACTTTGCGCGTGACCGGCGGCGACTCCGCGGACGAGGCTCCGACGGCCGAATTGGAAGTGGGGGTAGGTCCGCTCCTCGTGCGCGGAAGATTGAACCCCGATTACCTCTGGGAAAACGCCCAATCGGGCACCCACCGAATCTGCTTTTCCGGTGCCGCTTTTGCGCGGCCTTTCTGCCAGGGCGTTCAGAGTTCGGAAGAAGAGGGAATTCGCACCGTGCGCGAAATCTTTTTTCTTCCCTATTTCGACGCGCCCAACTGGACCATCTCGGCCACACTTGAATCGAAGTTGGCGCGCTACCTGCCCGTCGGACTTGCGGCACTCGTGGGGAATGTCGCCGGTATTTCTTTTTTGCTGGCCTTGGTCAGCAGCTCGGTGCTGCTGCGAAAATTGACGCAGCCACTCAATGCACTGACGTCCGGCACACGCGCGGTGCTGCGCGGGGATTTCAGCCGTCAGGTGGACATCGCAGGACCGCGCAGCGAGTTCACAGACTTGGCCGATTCCTTCAACGCCATGACCAAGGAGGTGGGGCGCGACTTGCAGCTTTTCCAATTGCTGGCGCAGATCGATCGCGCCATCGTGGACCAGTGTCCTTTTGAAGAAGTTGTGCAGCTGGTGCTGGCGCATGTGGATACCGCTGCCTGTGGTGGGCACATCTGCGTGGTGCAGTGGAGAGACCGCGACGCGCATCCCTGGGCTCTCTCGCTTGCGGCCGATGGCACGCTTCAAAGGCTTCCAGCGGAGGTTCCGTGGGAAGGTGAGCCCGCTGACCAGAGCGATTGCGCCGCTGGCGCACCGTCGCAGTTCCTGAACCTGCTTATCACGCAGACGCAGACTCAGCGCGCGTGGTTGCGAATGGCGTGCGCTCCGCTCGCGCGTGGGCGAGCGGAGCGCGAGTTGAGTGCTTTTCGCCAGCGGCTGGCTGTGGCACTGCACGCCGAGCAGCGCGAACAGCAGTTGCGCGAGCGGGCGACCCGGGACAGCCTGACCGGCCTGCTCAATCGGCTGGGCATTGTCGAAGCGATTGACAGGCTCGCGCGCCGGAACATCGGGGAAGGGCCGGCGGAGGCGCCGCGTTTCGCAGTGGTCTACATGGACCTGGATGGGTTCAAGGAAATCAACGACGCGTATGGGCACGACGTGGGCGACTGCGTGCTCAAGGAGGTCTCAAAGCGGTTGGTCGATTGCCTTGGTCCGGTTGCACTGGCCATCGGTCGGCCTGGCGGCGACGAATTCGTGTTTGCGCTGCCGGTCGATGCGCACGGCCGCTTTCGCCGCGACATCGAGACCGTCATGCGGGCGGTGCGGCAGCCCTTCATGGTGCCTCCGCGTACCCTCCATCTGGCCGCAAGCCTTGGCCTGGCCATGTTTCCCGAGGATGGACTGGCGCACGACGATCTGCTCAAGCACGCGGACTTAGCGATGTACAGCGCCAAGAGCGCGGGACGCAACGTGCTGGTGCAATTCGACCACGCACTCAATGCTGAGTTGGCAGAGCGCATGGCTTTGCGCCGAGATCTGCGCGAAGCGCTGGCAGCCGGGCAGATTTTTGTGGTGTTCCAGCCGCGCGTTGACAGCCGAAGTCGTCAGGTAGTTTCGGTTGAAGCGCTGCTGCGCTGGCGCCATCCTGACAAGGGGTTTATCTCGCCGGACGTCTTCATCGCATTGGCGGAAGAGTCTGACTTCATTCTTGAGTTGGGGCGCTGGGTGCTGCGCAAAGCGTTGGAGCAGTTTCAACAGTGGCGCGCCGACCCGCACCACCGCGTGCGGCATATGTCGGTCAATCTCTCTCCGCTGCAATTGGCAGACCCAGAGTTGCCAGGCGAGCTGCATGCCATATTGCGCGAGTTCGGCATCCTGCCCGGGCAGCTGGAGTTGGAAATTACCGAAGGCGCGCTCATCCGCGACATGGATGCCGCAATCGAACGCCTGGCCTCGCTGCGCAATTTAGGCGTGGCCATCGCATTGGATGATTTTGGCGTTGGTTATTCCGCTCTGAGCTATCTAAGCCGTTTGCCGTTTGATACGCTCAAAATTGACAAGAGTTTCGTGTTCGCTTTTGGTGTGGAGCGCCCTGCACTGGCCATTGCAACTGCCATCGTGGCCCTGGCCCAGGCGCTGGACAAGCGCGTCGTGGCGGAGGGCGTCGAAACACCCGCGCAGGCAACGCTGCTGGAAACGCTTGGCGTGCAAGAGTTGCAGGGCTACCTGTACGGCAAACCGCAGACGGCAGCAGAGCTGAAGGCACTTTGGGCCACCACAGACTGAGGAAGCAGCGAAAAGCGGGGTGAAGATGCATCTACATTTTCTGGGTGCATTCGGCCTTCCGCAAAAATGGAGCGGGCGCTTCTCACTGAAAAAATTTCGCTGTGGCTCCCGTCTCCTCTGTCGGGCCGGGTCGGCCAAGGCCCAACAGGCCGCCTTCTATCGCTCTGCGGGACGACCGGACGTTATGCCAGTTCGGCAATCAGCTCAATTTCCACGCAGGCGCCCATGGGAATCTGCGCCACGCCAAAGGCGCTGCGCGCGTGCACGCCGGCCTCGCCAAACACTTGCCCCAACAGCTCGCTGGCTCCATTGGTCACCAGGTGCTGCTCGGTGAAGTCGCCCGTGGAGTTCACCAAACTCATCAGCTTGACGATGCGCTTGACGCGGTTCAGGTCGCCGCCGGCAGCTGCGTGCAGCGTGCCCATGAGGTCGATGGCCACTGCGCGCGCTGCGGCTTTGCCCTCGTCGGTGGAAATATCGCGGCCGAACTGTGCCACCCAGGGCTTGCCGTCCTTGCGTGCAATATGGCCGCTGAGGAACACCAGCTTGCCGGTCTGCACATAGGGCACATAGGCGGCTGCGGGCACCGATACCGGTGGCAGGGTGATATTCAGTTCTTTGAGTTTGTCGTAGATGCTCATGGCTGCTTCCTCGGGTTCGAAAAACCGACGATGGTACACAGCCAGGTCTGCCCCTCCACGGCGCAGTAGCATCCGCCCATGCTCGCTCCCACCGCGCCTGACCTGCCCTTGGAACCGGGGGCGCAGGCGCCCTTGCGGCGCAATCGCCCAATCCCCAATTCGGGTGTGCTGGTGGCGGCGCTGCTGGGGGTGGTGGCCGGCTCCGCCCTGCAGATGCAGCAGCCGTCCTTGTGGACGGCCACGGCGTACGCAGCGTGCATGGGTGCCGCGTTGGTCCTGGGGATCTTCGCGCTCAAACTGCGCAGCGGTCATGGACGCCTGGCGAGCGTTCTTGTCGGGCTGGCGGCGGTGCTGGTCTTCTTTGCCTTGTGCGGCCTGCGCTCGCTGCACTATGCAGACACCGCGCTGGACCCGGCGCTTGAGGGGAAGGATATTGCCATCGTTGCTGTGGTCTCCGGGCTGCCGCAGCCTATGGAGGCTGGCGTTCGCTTTCGGGTGCGCGTGCTTTCCGCCAAGCAGCAGGGTGCAGTGCGTCTGCCCGAGCAGATCGACCTGGGCTGGTACCGCAACGCGGGCGACGAGGGAGTGGAAGCTGGATGGGAGACAGCCCCGTCCACGCCCCATGCGGGCGAGCGATGGCAGATGACGGTGCGCCTCAAGGCGCCGCACGGCGCGCGCAATCCGCACGGGTTTGACTACGAGCTTCTCCAGTGGGAGCAGGGCGTACAGGCCGTGGGATATGTGCGCGCCGGGCGCAAGGACCCAATGCCCGAGCGCCTCGATACCGCGCTGCGCTACCCGGTGCTGCAACTGCGCGAGCGCGTGCGGGACGCCATTCTTGCCGAGCTTGCCAGCGTCTCCGAAGGGCCGGCCGATCTGCGCGCCGCCGGCGTGGTGGCGGCGCTGGTCACCGGAGATCAGCGGGCCATCGACCGCAGCGACTGGAATGTGTTCCGCGCCACAGGCGTCGCCCACCTGGTCAGCATTTCAGGATTGCACATCACGCTCTTTGCCTGGCTTGCCGTGCAAGTCGTGGGCGCCTTGTGGCGGCGTGCGCCACGCCTGTGCCTGGCATTCCCGGCGCAATCGGCCGGACTGGTCGGGGGCTTGCTGCTTGCTGGTTTGTATGCGCTGTTCAGCGGCTGGGGCGTGCCGGCCCAGCGCACGGTGCTGATGCTGGCGGTGGTGATTGGCTTGCGTCTGGCGGGGCGGCGCTGGCCCTGGCCGCACATCTGGCTGCTGGCGTGCGCGGCGGTGGTGTTGCAAGACCCCTGGGCCTTGCTGCAGGCCGGTTTCTGGCTGAGCTTTGTTGCGGTGGGGGCACTTTTTGCTATCAACCCAATAGCTGTTAGCGCAAGCAGTAAAAGCGCTGGAGCCCGATTTCTCTCTATTTTTCGCGAACAATGGAGCGTGACGGTGGCGCTGGCGCCCCTCACGCTGCTGCTGTTCGGCCAGGTTTCGCTGGTGGGTTTTCTGGCCAACCTGGTGGCGATCCCCTGGGTGACGCTGGTGATCACACCGCTGGCATTTGCCGGGGTGCTGTGGGCGCCGCTGTGGCACCTGGCAGCGTGGTGCGTGCAAGCGCTGGGTTGGTTGCTCGGGCTACTTGCATCCGTGCCGTGGGCACAGTTCGAGGTGGCTTCTGCGCCGCTGTGGGCAGGCGTAGCGGCGGTTGCTGGCGGCGTGCTGCTGGCGGCGCGGCTGCCATGGGCTGTGCGGCTGCTGGGGCTGCCGCTGTGCCTGCCGGTGCTGCTGTGGCAGGCGCCGCGGCCGCCGCAGGGAGCGTTCGAGCTGCTCGCGGCCGACATTGGCCAAGGCAATGCGGTTCTTATTCGCACCGCGCAGCACGCGCTGCTCTATGACACTGGGCCGCGCTACAGCGTGTCCAGCGACGCGGGTGAGCGTGTGCTGGTGCCCCTGCTGCGCAGTCTGGGCGAGCGCATTGACACCGTCATGCTCAGCCACCGCGACAGCGACCACACGGGTGGCGCAGCGGCGGTGCTGGCCCAGCAGCCGCAGGCGGCGCTGACGGGCTCCATTGCCGGCGAAGCGGCGCTGCTGGCCTTGCGCGCATGGACGCCTTGCGTGGCCGGGCAGGCCTGGGTGTGGGATGGTGTTGCCTTCGAGCTGCTGCATCCAGCTGAAGCCGCGCCGACGCAGGCCCTCCCGGGCGACAAACCCAACGCCCACAGCTGTGTGCTGCGCGTGCGCACGCAAAGCGGTGCCAGCGCGCTGCTCGCAGGCGATATCGAGCGCGCGCAGGAGCTGGAGCTGGTCCAGCGGGGCGGGGCGTTGGGCACTGACCTGCTGCTGGTGCCGCACCACGGCAGCAAGACCTCGTCGAGCGATGCTTTCCTCACTGCGGTGCAACCGCGCATCGCCTTGGTGCAGGCGGCCTACCGCAGCCGCTTTGGCCACCCAGCTGGCGAAGTGGTGCAGCGCCTGCAAGCGCATGGCGCGCAGGTGATCGACACGGCGCATTGCGGCGCTGCTACCTGGCAATCCGATCAACCGGCCGGCGTGCACTGCGAACGCGATGGCGAACGGCGCTACTGGCAGCACGCCTTGCCGTGAGCCGGTCCTGGCGCGCAACTTGCTATCCTGTGTTCAGGAGGGCCTGCGAATGCCGAAGTTCGATGAGATGTACACAGTGCTTCCTTTTGGCGGCAGCGACGTGCGGGTGCACTACAAACGCTATGCCGAATGGCTGGCTCGCCAGAGCGACGCGGCCATGGAGGCGCGGCGGCTGGAAGCGGAGATGATTTTTCGCCGCGTCGGCATCACCTTCGCGGTGTATGGCACCAAAGACAGCGGTGGAGCCGGCAACGAGCGCCTGATTCCCTTTGACCTGGTGCCGCGCATCATTTCGGCGCAGGAATGGGCGCGCATGGAGCGGGGTCTGGTGCAGCGCGTTACCGCACTCAACCGTTTTCTGCACGACGTGTACCACGCCCAAGACATCCTGCGCGCCGGCATTGTGCCGGCCGATCTGGTGCTGAAAAATGCCCAGTACCGCCCGGAGATGGCCGGCGTGCAGTTGCCACGCGGCATCTATGCGCACATTGCCGGAATCGATATCGTCCGCGCCGCCAATGCACAGGGGGAAGGCATTTTTTACGTGCTGGAAGACAACCTGCGCGTGCCCTCCGGCGTCTCCTACATGCTGGAGAACCGCAAGATGATGATGCGGCTGTTTCCGGACCTGTTCAGCTTGCACGCCGTCGCGCCGGTGGCGCATTACCCGGATTTGTTGCTGGAAACCCTGCGCGAGAGCGCACCCGCAGGCAGCGCCGACCCCTGCGTAGTGGTGCTCACGCCGGGCATGCACAACAGCGCGTATTTCGAACATGCCTTTCTGGCCCAGCAAATGGGCGTCGAATTGGTGGAAGGCCAGGACTTGCGCGTCAAGGATGGCTTCGTCTACATGGGCACCACGCGCGGCCTGCAGCGGGTGGACGTGATCTACCGGCGCGTGGACGACGACTATCTCGATCCAAGTGTCTTTCGCGCTGGCTCCACGCTGGGCTGCGCGGGCCTGATGGAAGCCTACGCAGCGGGCAATGTCGCCCTTTGCAACGCCGTGGGCACGGGGGTGGCCGACGACAAATCGGTTTATCCCTATGTGCCCGACATGATCCGCTTTTATCTCGGCGAGGAGCCTATTCTGGAGAACGTGCCCACCTGGATATGCCGCAAACCCGAAGATTTGAAGTACGTGCTGGCGCACCTGCCCGAACTGGTGGTCAAGGAGGTGCATGGCGCCGGCGGCTACGGCATGTTGATCGGCCCGGCCGCGAGCCACTCCGAGATCGAGCAGTTTCGCAACGCCCTGATCGCCAACCCGGCGCTCTACATCGCCCAGCCCACACTGTCGCTGTCGAGCTGTCCCACGTACGTGGAAAGCGGCTTGGCACCGCGCCACATCGACCTGCGCCCCTTCGTGCTCTCGGGCAGCGAAGTGCAAATGGTGTCCGGCGGCCTCACCCGGGTGGCCCTGGCCGAGGGCTCGCTGGTGGTCAATTCGTCCCAGGGTGGCGGCACCAAGGACACCTGGGTGCTGCAGGAAGAAGGGAGCGAATGATGCTGAGCCGCACTGCCGATCATCTGTTCTGGATGTCCAGATACACCGAACGGGCGGAGAACACCGCCCGCATGCTTAACGTCAGCTACGAAACCTCGCTGCTGCCGCAGTCGGCCGCCAAGGCAGAGTCGCTGTGGCGCGGGCTGCTTTCGATCAGCGAGCTGATTCCGGCCTATACCGCGCGCCATGGCGCCATCGTGCCGGCGCGGGTGCTGGAGTTCATGGTGCGCGATGGCAACAATCCCTCGTCCATCGTGGCCTGCCTGCGCGGTGCGCGCGAGAACGCCCGGGCCGTGCGCGGCGCGCTCACCACCGAAATCTGGGAGACGCAGAACCAGACCTGGCTGGAATTGAACCGCCAGATCGAAGGCGGCGCCTTTGAACGCGATCCCGGCCAGTTCTTCGAATGGGTGAAATACCGCTCTCACCTCTCGCGCGGCGTCACCCTGGGCACCATGCTGCAGGACGAAGCCTTTCACTTCCTGCGATTGGGCACCTTTCTGGAGCGTGCCGACAACACCGCCCGCCTGCTGGATGTGAAGTTCCACGCCGTGAAAAGCGACTTCTACGGCAGCGCCGACGAGGGCGAGCAGGAGTACGACTTCTACCACTGGAGCGCCATCCTGCGCAGCGTCTCGGCGTTTGAGGTGTACCGCAAGGTCTACCGCGACGTGATCACGCCCGAGCGCGTTGCCGACCTGCTGATTCTGCGGCGCGACATGCCGCGCTCGCTGCACGCAAGCCTGCACGAAGTGGTGAGCAACCTTGCGGTGGTGGGTAACGAGCACTCGGGTGAAACCCAGAGGCGCGCCGGCCGCATGAACGCCGAACTGCAGTTTGGTCGCATCGACGAAATCCTCGCCACCGGCCTGCATGCCTTCCTGACCCAGTTCCTCGACCGCGTGAACGATCTGGGCGCGGGCATCAGCCGCGATTTTCTGGTGCCGGTGTCCGCCTGATTGTTTATTCGCGCGCCGCGCGGCGCTGCTCGCGCAGCATGAAGAGGTACAGGCTCTCGACCTTCTCACGCGCCCAGGGCGTTTTGCGCAAAAACTTCAGGCTGGAGTTCACGCTGGGCTCGTGC
>Ga0066468_1000057_pt1 | contig 22031 bp, 19 predicted proteins | sample LakWasM100_LOW12_2_FD_59578 | JGI IMG/M metagenome (GOLD analysis project Ga0066468, IMG submission 59578) | Freshwater sediment methanotrophic microbial communities from Lake Washington under simulated oxygen tension - Sediment Metagenome 100_LOW12 | ecosystem: Environmental > Aquatic >...
ACGCGCTCCAGCCAGGCGGGCGAGAGGTCGATGTGCAGGTTGTCGCGCGGCTGCGCACTGCGCCAGAACGAAGGCAGCCCGGCCGGCACCACCACGGCCTGCCCCGGCTGCCAGCGCAAGGACTCGGTCACGCTGCCCTGGCGTTGCAACAGCTGGGTGGGCTGCGCCCGCCGCACCAGAATGCTGTGACTGGCCGTGGGCGGCACATACAGATCGCCCTCCGGCCCCACTTGGTGCCAGAACACCAGGCCCGGCCAGGGCCGATCCTGGCTGGAGCGTTTGACGGTGTGCGGCATCAGCTTCCAGGGAGGGGCATCGGGCGGGGCCTGTTCCATGGCCTGCCAGCGGCCCACGTCAAAGCCGCTGGGCACGCGCCGGGAAGCATCAAAACGCGGGTCAGGTGGGTACATGGTCAGCCGGTGGCCCAGAACTGGGATCACACAGATGATGCCACGCAGGCGGGCCTGTCAGGCCGGCCCAGCCAAGACCCTGCTTGCTTATGCATCAAACTTCTTTGGCTATGGATGCGGGTTTTCATAACATTTCGCCATGACGGGAGCGCGCCTGAAGGCCGCCCCGGTGTTTCAACGACTTCAAGCCCCCATTTCATGCCCTTGACCCTCGCCAAGCGACTGGCCCTGCCCCGTCGCGCCTTGATCGCCAGCGCCGGCCTGCTGCTGGCCGCTGCCGCCACCTTCACCCAGGCCGAAACCGCCCCCACAGTGATCCGCATCGGCTCGCCCGAACTGGGCACCGGCACCAAGCCCTTCCCGGGGGCGAACCCGCTGGCGGTGGTCAAGGCCCGGGGCTGGCTGGAGGAAGAATTCAAGGCCGACCACATCAAGATCGAATGGACCACCTTCCGCGGCGCCGGCCCGGCCGTGAACGAAGCGGTGGCGGCCAAGCAGCTGGACGTGGTGTTCCTGGGCGACCTGGCCTCGGTGATCGGTAAATCGCGCGGCCTGCCCACGCGGCTGATTGCGGTGGTGGGGCGCAATTCGAACAGCTACCTGGCGGTGGCACCGGGGACTGGCATCCAGAGCTTTGCCGACCTCAAGGGGCGCAAGGTGTCGGTGCTCAAGGGGACAGCCTACCAGCGCCCCTTCGATGCCTTTCTGGCCGAAGCCGGCCTGACCGAGAAGGACCTGAAGGTGGTCAACCTCGACTGGCCCGGCTCCAAGGCGGCGGTGGTCAACCGCGACATCGATGCCACTTTTGGCGGCGCCGACCTGCACCTGCTGCTGGACAAGGGCGTGACCCTGCCCGTCAGCACCAAGGGCAAGGGCCCGGCCTTCAGCATCTACGCCAGCCTGCTGGCCACCGATGACTTCATCACGCGCTACCCGGCCCACACCACACGCCTGGTCAAGCAATTGATCCGCGCCTCGCAATGGGCCAGCGACGAAGCCAACCGCGCCGCGCTGCTGCAGTTGTGGGGCGATCAGAGCGGCCAGGGCGAGGCGGTGTACAAGGCCGAGTTCGACGGTGAATCGCTGAAGTCGCGCCACTCGCCGCGCATCGACGAGGCTGCGGTGTCGGTCTACAAAGGGGTGGTGGCCGATGGCCTGAAGCTGGGCCTGATCAAGCAGCCCGTGGACGTGGATGCCTGGGTGGCACCGCAGTTTGTCGAAGCCGCCCTGAAAGAGTTGAAGGCCGAGAAGTTCTGGCCCGCGCTGGACCGCAACGGACGCCCCCTGCCATGAGCCACGCCAACCAGCACGACGGCCGCCCCAACATCCTCTTCATCGTGGCCGACGACCTGGGCTGGGCCGATCTGGGCGTGTACGGCCAGACCGACTACCCCACCCCGCACCTGGACCGGCTGGCCGACCAGGGGGTGCGCTTCACCCAGGCTTATTCCAACTCGGCCGTGTGTTCGGCCACCCGCTTCGCGCTGATCACCGGGCGCTACCAGTACCGCCTGCGTGGCGGCCTGGAAGAGCCGATCGCCAAACCCGCCCATTACCTGGGCCTGCCGCCCGAGCACCCCACCCTGCCCTCGCTGCTGGCCGATGCCGGCTACCACACGGCCCTGATCGGCAAATGGCACCTGGGCGCCCTGCCGCACTTCGGGCCGCTGAAGAGCGGGTACCAGAAGTTCTTTGGCAACTACAGTGGCGTGATCGACTACTTCACCCACAAGCCGGGCGTAGGCGAGCATGTGCCGCGCGACCTGTGGGAGGACGATGTGCCCGTCGAGCGCGTGGGGTACTACACCCAGATCCTGGCCGATGAGGCCTCGCGCTATGTGCAGCAACAGGCCCGGGCCGACAAGCCCTTCTTCCTGTCGCTGCACTTCACCGCGCCGCACTGGCCCTGGGTGGGGCCTGAGGACGAGGCGGTGTCGCGCAGCCTGGGCGACCTGTTTCACTACGACGGCGGCAACCTGGCCACCTACGGCAAGATGGTGCAGTCGCTGGACACCGCCGTGGGCCAGGTGCTCAAGGCGCTGGACGAATCGGGTCAGGCGCACAACACCCTCGTGGTCTTCACGAGTGACAACGGCGGCGAACGCTTTTCCAAGACCTGGCCCTTCACCGGCCAGAAGACCGAGCTGCTGGAGGGCGGGCTGCGCGTGCCCACGCTGCTGCGCTGGCCGCAACGCCTGGCGCCGCAAATCAGCGACCAGGTCACCATCACCATGGACTGGCTGCCCACCCTGCTGGCAGCGGTGGGCCTGGCGCCGCACCCCGACTACCCCAGCGACGGCGAAAACATCCTGCCCGTGCTGACCGGCGACCGCCGCCCCTGGCAACGCACCCTGTTCTGGCGCTACAAGTCACAGGCCCAGCGTGCGGTGCGCCAGGGGGACTGGAAGTACCTGAAGATCAATGACAACGAGTTTCTGTTCGACGTGGTGCAGGACCAGCGCGAACGCGCCAACCTGCGGCACCGACACCCCGAGGTGTTCGAGCAGCTGAAAACCCTGTGGGGGCAATGGAACGAAACCCTGCTGCCCATCACCGACGAGGTCTTCACCCACGGCGTGACCCCCGACATCCAGGCCGACCGCTACGCGCCGGACAAGGGGCAGCGGGTTCGGGCTTGACCGCCCAGAGCTTCAACAGCGGCACGAGCCGAGGCAGGGCTGAACCCTACTTTCGATCGTGCCCCAAGGTGGCGTAGGCCACAGGGTCCAGGGCCTTCAATCGAAGAGCCGCCGCCCACCCTGCAAGCCCCGCACAGGGCAACAAGGCGAGCAGGGCCCAGGACAAGGCCTGGCTGGCCCCGGTCAAGACTTGAAAGTTGGGCACGGCGAGAGCGAAGACAAAGCTCAGGCCCAGCAGGGCCGCGAGTGGCATCCAGAAAATTCTGAACCTGCTGTAGGCATGTGCATCCCGGCGGAAGAACACGATGACCGCCACCGCCGTCGCCATCATCAGCAGCAGCAGACACACCGTGGCGATGTTGCTGAGCCACGAGAAGAGGTGCAGAACGGGGTCGGCCTTGAACAGCGCAAACAAAAGCACCACGGCCAGGCACAGCACGGTCTGCAACAGCGAGGCCACGTGCGGGCTTTTGTACTGCGGATGGGTGCAGCCCAGGCGCCTGGGCAGCAGGCGCTCCCGGCCCATCGAATAGAAGTAGCGGGCGGTAGAGTTGTGAAACGCGATCAGCCCCGCGTAGATGCTGACGATGAACATGCCGCGCAAGAGAAGGGTCAGGGGCTGGCCCGCGTAGGTATCAGACAGCAGATACAGGAAGTTGGTCGGGTCACTCAGCCCGGTGATGGTCTCCTGGACGCGGTCGGCCCCCGTGCCGATCACCAGACACCACAGCGAAAACGAATAGAAGCACCCCACCAGAATCAGGGCCGAGTAGGTGGCGATCGGGATGCTGCGCTTCGGATCCTTGGCCTCTTCGCTGTAGATGGTGGTGGCCTCAAAGCCGATGAAGGCCGCGAAGCAAAACAGGATCCCGATGGAGGGATTGCCGGCAATGAGTGCCGCGGGCTGAAACGAGGAAAACTCGATGCCATGGGCCCCGCCACGGTGCAGGATCAGCACGTCCAGCAGCAGCACGAAGACGTATTCGGCCACCACAAAGCAGGCCAGGATCTTGGCAGAAAAATCGATCTGGTGAAATCCAAAGTAGGCCACGGATGCAATCGCGGCCACCGCCACCAGCCACCAGGGCACGCTCAGATCAAACTGCGTGCGCAAGGATTCGGAGACCACCTCGCCGAGCAGCCCATACAAGCCAAATTGAAGGGTCAGCGACCCCAGTATCGCGATGAAGGCGGCCGCGCCACCCGCCGCACCGCCCACCCCACGCGAGATCATCGCGTAGAAGCCCCCGGCACTGGTGACGCAGGTGCCCATGGCGGTGTAGCCCGCAGCAAACATCAGCAGCAACAGCAAAGCCAGGACCACCAGCGCGGGCGTCCCGGCGCCATTGCCCAGCATCATGCCGATGGGAAAGCCCCCGGCGACCACACTCAGCGGGCTGGCCGCCGAGATCACCAGGAGCGTGATGAACCCTGAGCTCAGGGTTCCTGAGCGCAGGCCCGTGGCGTCATCGGGCAGGCGGGGCATCGAAGGGGTGGGTGAATCCATAGTTGTTTTGATCAGCAAGTGAGGTCTGTTCTCGGGTGCCATGCGAACGATTCAGGTGCCGTTCACGCGCCCAGTTGTCTGAAGGCTGACGCAAAGTCTAGGCCGGCCATCTTGGAGCCGATAGCCCAGATCGGCATGCAGCGACACCGGCCCAGGCACCGGAAAAGTGCGCTCAGAACGAATATTAAAAATTCCGCACCAAAAGCCAGCATTTCTCGAAACGCAAATTCAACATAGGGCAAGCATCTTTTTTTTGATTTGTTTTGCTTTTTTATTTCATTGTGATAACTTTGCATTCGGTCATCCATAGATGAAAACGTGGATGACAAACCGCACTGCTTGGCCAACACCCACTCAGGCCGGTGCCCCCAGGATGATTTGCAAAGGACTCGGAATGCTTGCTGCACTCAAAAAATGGGCCTTGTTCGGCCTGCTGCTCGCCACCACCGCGGCATGGACGGAATCGGCTGTTGCGCAGACGAACTGGCCAGCCCGACCGGTGAAAATCATGGTGCCTTACCCCCCGGGCACCGGGCCCGATGTGATGGCCCGATTGGTTGCAGAGGGGCTGGCCAAAGAGCTGAACACCAGTTTCATCGTGGACAACAAGCCAGGTGCCAACGCCATCATCGGCACCGATGCGGTGGTGAAAGCGCCTGCCGACGGTTACACCTTCTTGCTGCTGGACCGCCTGACCTTGTCGGTGAACCCGCTGCTCTATCAACCGCTGCCGTTTGACGTCCGCAAAGACCTGGTCTCGGTGAGCAACATCGCCGATGTGAACCTGTACCTGGTCACCAGCGCTCAATTGCCGGTGAACGATTTCGCCTCGTTCGTGCAGTACGTGAAGGCCAACCCTGGCAAGGTCACCTTTGGCACGGGCGGGGTGGGCAGCATCATGCATCTGAACATGGAGCTGCTCCAGGCCCGCACCGGGATGGAGTTTCTGCATGTGCCATACAAGGCCCTCGCGGAAGTCATCCCTGCCATGCTCGGAGGCCAGGTGCAGGCGACCTCGGGTGGTGTGGAGGCATTGCTGCCCCATGTTGAAAAGGGCAGCCTCAAATTGCTGGCGGTGGGCGCCCCCAAGAGAGCGCCCATCACACCCCAGGTGCCCACCATTCTGGAGGCTGGCGGCGCCGATATGCTGCTCTCCACCTCCTACACCCTGCATGCCAAGGCGGGCACGCCACCGGAAATTCTGGCCAGGGTGAATGCCAGCCTGTTCAAAGTGCTGGGCAGCCCTGAATTGCAAGCCTGGACCACCAAGCGTGGCCTGCACGCGGTGGCGTCAAAGCCGGCGGACCTGGACGCCCAGATCGCCATTGATTCAGAACGCGTGGGCAAGCTCATCCGCGAACGGGGCATCCGGGTGCAGTGAGCACCGTGCCACGCCCGCCGCAATGGCCCTGCTCAAGCCAGTCACCCTGCCCCGTCACCCAACCGACCTGTGCACCACGCTGCAGGTCAACTCACCCACCGGAGACCACCCTGTGTCATCTGCACGCCAAACCGAGCACCCCATCCATCCGCTATTCACTCAACGCTGGTCACCCCGCGCCTTCACGGGTGAAGCGATCTCAGAAGAACAGTTGCTGACGCTGCTCGAAGCCGCGCGTTGGGCGCCGTCGGCGTACAACGCCCAGCCCTGGCGCTGGATCCACGTGCGACGCGACACGGCACATTGGGCGCCCATTTTCGAGTCGCTGGTGGAGTTCAATCAGGGCTGGGCACAGCACGCAGCAGCGCTTCTGGTGCTGGTGTCGGCCAAACAGGCCGTGTTCCCAGGCAAACCGGCGGCGACACCCAATGCCTGGCACTCTTTTGACAGCGGTGCCGCATGGGCCAGCCTGGCCTTTCAGGCCACCTTGTCTGGCTTGGCCAGCCACGCCATGGCCGGCTTTGACGAGCCCCGCCTGCGCGAAGCCATTCAGTTGCCCGAGACCCACGCCATCGAGACCGTGATTGCGGTCGGCAAGCCCGGCCGCCCGGATCGCTTGCCCGAAGCGCTGCTCGCCCGCGAGAACCCGAACGGGCGCCTGCCGCTGGCAGACGTGGCCTTCGAAGGCCGCTTCAAGAGCAACAGCTGAGGGCCTTGGGGCCGCCGCCCCGGATCAAGCCGCTGAGATATGCGCCGTGATGCTGGCGGCCGCCCCCACCACCAGATTGGCAAGAAACTCCTGGTTGAAGGCCGCAAAGCGCTCGCTGGGCCCCACCAGGGTGATGCTGCCCAGAATGCGCTGCTTCTCGTCGAAGATCGGCGCAGCCAGGCCCGTCTTCTCGGGATCGAGCTCACCGACGCTGATGCAGAACCCCTGCTTGCGGATCTGCAGCATGGTCTTGGAGAACACTTTCCAGTCGCCGCCAATGCGCTGCACGCCGGGATGATCGGTGTGGGCGTCGAATATCTTGCGCAATTGACGCGGCAGCAGATAGGCCAGGATCACCCGCGATGTGGCGCTGCGAAACAGATCCATGGGGCGCCCGCGACCAAAATTCAAGGGGTCGACGTTGGCCCCGGGCTGGTGGTAGATCGAAATCACGGTGGAGCCATACAACTCGCTGATCAGCACACTGAGCCCGGTTTGCTCCACCAGGTGCTGTGTCAGATCGCGGCTGCTGGACAACAGAGGGTGGTACTCGGTCATCAGGCGATCCAGCTCGATCACCCTCGGGCCCAAGGCGTAGCCCCGGGGCAGGCGCACCAGCAGACCGACATCGCTCAACTCGCGCACATAGCGGTAGGCACTGGCCGGTGCATAGCCCAACTGGGAGCAGATCAACTCCACATCAATCACGGCCTGCTCAGGCTTGAACAGGCTCAAAACATCCAGCATGCGTCGAAGGCTATTCATCAATTCGTTGTTCTGTGGGAGGGTTGAAGGTCAGGTTGACAAGCGTAATCGAACTGCGGGCAGTGCCCGTGACGAAACGCCCAAGGAAGAGCAACTGGCCCGCAGCAAGCCCGTGCCCCCCCAAGGTCAGGAATGAGGACTCTATTGGGCCACGATGCGATCCGTCAACCGCGCAGCGGCCCGCACGACCAGATCACACAGATAGGTTTCCTGAAAGGCTTGAAAGCGCTCGCTGCGCCCCACCAGGGTGATGCTGCCCAGCACCCGGCGCTTCTCATCGAACACCGGCGCGGCAACCCCGGTGCGATCCGGGTGAAGCTCGCCCCGACTCAGGCAATAGCCTTTCTTGCGAATGTCCAGCAGGCTGCGGGAGTAGTCTTTCCAGGCCAGCCCCAGGTGCTGCAGCTGGGCACTTTCAGCATGCTGATCGTAGATGCGCCTTATCTGGCGCGGCAGCAGGTAAGCCAGCACCACGCGTGAGGTGGCGCTGTGAAACAAGTCCATCGGCAAGCCCCGCCCACCGCCCACGGGCCCGGCGTCATGGCCGCGCTGTAGCAGCACATTGATGACGGAGTGGCCATGGAACTCGCTGATCAGGGCATCCAGGCCCGTCTGGGCCACCAGGTCGGCCACCAGGTCCCGCCCCCATTGCAGCATGGGGTCGTAGGCTGTCATCTGGTGCTCCAGCGCAATGATGCGCGGCCCCAAAGCGTAGCCCCGCGGCAGACGCACCAGCAAGCCCACCGCCCCCAGTTCACGCAGGTAGCGATAGGCGCTGGCCGGGGTGTAGCCCAACTCACGGGAGATGATGTCGATGTCGATCACCGACTGGTCAGGCCTGAAGAGGCCCAGGACATCGAGCATCCGGCGCAAGCTGTTCATGGCATTGGTTTTGAAAACAACAAGGTGGCAGCCAGGCACTTCGACCCTGCCCTGCCAACGACATGCCAGGGGCCCGCACAGTCAAGCCGCGCCGGGCAACATGCCACCTATCTATTGCATATTTTTACCTATTTGATTGCATTGCAATTAAATAAAGCACTTTTACGCCAAATAAAGACATTTATTTTTACCAAAGGCACCCAAACATCTTCTTGCCGGCCTCACGCTGCAGGCCAAATGGCGCCGCTGCCCGGGCCTGTCAGCGCCAGGCCTTGGGCCGCCCACCGGCAAGGCCACGCCCCCCTCACTCCGCCGACATGCCACTTTGCCGGACCACGTCGGCAATCAGGGCGCGCTCGCTGCGCATCAGGCGCTCGAATTCAGCCCCCTGGATGAGCTGGGGCACGATGCCCCGGGCTTGCAGCATTTGCCGGAAAGCCTCACTGCCCGCCACTTTGGCGACCGCTTGATTCAGCCGATCGACCTCGCTCTGCCGCAGGCCCGCCGGCGCCAGCAGACCCAACCATGAGCTCAGGGCCACGCCCTTCATGGCCGGCAGTTCAGACAGGGTGGGTACCTGGGGCAGCACACCGAGCCGCTGCGCGGCGCTCACGGCCAGGGCTGTCATCCGGCCCTCCTGCACGTGCTGCTGCACCAGGGCCACGGGCAGGATCGCCAGGTCCAGCTGCCCGCCCAGCACATCGGTCACCACCTGGGGCGCCGCCTTGTAGGGAACATGCACCCAGTCCAGGCCGGTGCGCAGGTGGATCAGTTCACCGGTGATGTGCAGCAACGAGCCCCGGCCATCGGTGCCGAAGTTCAGCACCCCGGGATGGGCGCGCGCCCAGCGGATCAGCCCCTCCAGCGTGTCTGCCGGCAAACCCTGGCGCCCCACCACGGCAAAAGGCATCTGCCCTACTGCGGTCAAGGGCAGGAAATCACGAAAGCTGTCGTACCGCACGGCACTGGGGGTCAGCACCGGCGCCACATTGATCGGGCTGCTGACCGCAAAGAGCAGCGTCTGCCCATCGGCGGCAGCGTGGGCGACCTTCTGCGTGCCGATGGTGCCGAAGGCACCCGTGACGTTGTCGACCACCCAGGTCTGTCCCAGCAACTGGGCTACCGGCGCGGCCAACTGGCGGGCCACCCCATCGATGGCGCCACCCGGCGCAAACGGCACGATCACGGTGACGGGCTTGCCCGCCACAGGTTGCGCCATCAAAGGGCACACCACGGCCAACCCGGCCAGGCCAAGACCCTTCAAACAAAGCCGCTTGTTCAGTTCCATGCTGCCCCTTCCGGGCCATCCAAGGCCCACACATTGTTGACACCCGATGGGCCACCGGCCTCAGGGGAACTCGATGTGCGCCCGCTTGACCACCGGCTCGGCCTGGCGGAAGGCCTCCGCCCAGATGCGCCGTGCCTGCTCGGGCGTGCTGCCGACCGGGTCCACCCCCTGCGCCAGCAGCCGCGACCGCAGCTCGCTCGACTGCAGCACCTGGTGCAAGGCCTTGGCCAAGGTGTCCTGAATCGCTGGCGGTGTACCGGCAGGTGCAAACAGCGCAAACCAGCCCGACTCGGCCATCTGGGGCCAACCCAGCTCGACAAAGGTGGGGGTCGATGGCAAGGACGGGAATCGACGCGTGCCGGTCACGGCCAGCGGTCGAACCTGGGCACTCTCAACACCGCCACTGATGGCAGAGACCGTGAGAAACACACTGTCGAGGTGCCCGCCCAGCAGATCCGTGAGTGCTGGGGCCGAGCCCTTGTAGGGCACATGCACCCACTGCAGGTGGGCCGCATCCGCCAACACCTCGCCCATGACATGGCCTGAGGACCCGACCCCGAAACTGCCATAGCTCAGGCCTGGCGCCTTGGCCCGCTGCACGAACGCCCCCAGATCGCGCTCCTTGGCATCTGCCCGCACGGCCAGCACCAGCGGGGCATGGCCCACGATGCTGACCACGGCGAACTGCGCCATCACGGCCTGCGGGTTCTGCGGCGGCTGCGCGGCCAGGGGCGCGATGACGTGCGTTGAATGGCTGCCCAGCAACAAGGTGTAGCCATCGGCCGGCTGGCGCTGGACGCTGCGCCAGGCCACCGTGCCATTGGCACCGGGGCGGTTGTCCACCACAACGGGCTGCCCCAACACCTGCTGGAGCTGCGTTCCCAGCAGGCGGGCCAGCGCGTCGGTGCCCCCGCCACTGGCAAAGGGCACCACCAGGGTGATGGCTTTTTGGGGGTAGGCCAGATCGGCTGCGTCGGCGTCGTGCGGCACACCGACCCAGCCCGCCAGCGCCAGGCCCAGCCCCGCCAGGCCGAAGCGCCAACTGGAGGCCACGGCGCCTGGCCGCACCCACCTCAGCAGGGCCAGGGCCGTGCTCATTGGATACCTGCCATGTTGATGTACTTGATGACCAGGTAGTCATCCATGCCGTAGTGCGAGCCCTCGCGCCCCAAGCCCGACTGCTTGACGCCGCCAAAGGGCGCCACTTCATTCGAGATCAGGCCCGTGTTGACGCCCACCATGCCGTACTCCAGTCGCTCTGCCACGCGCCACACCCGCCCCAGGTCGCGGGCGTAGAAATAGCTGGCCAGGCCAAACTCGGTGTCATTGGCCAGGGCCACGACCTCGTCCTCAGACTCGAAACGGAACAAGGGCGCCAGAGGGCCGAAGGTCTCCTCGCGGGCCACCGCCATGTCGGAGGTGACATCCGCCAGCACGGTCGGCTCGAAGAAGGAACGCCCGAGCGCGTGGCGTTGCCCACCGGCCAGGACCCGGGCCCCCTTGGCCAGCGCATCGGCGATGTGCTCCTCGACCTTGGCCAAGGCCTTGTCGTCGATCAAAGGCCCTACACGCACCCCCTCGGCCAAGCCGTCGCCGACCTTCAGGGCCTGCACCGCGGCCACCAGTTTGGCGGCAAAGGCGTCATAGACCTTGGCATGGACATACAGGCGGTTGGCGCACACACAGGTCTGCCCCGCATTGCGGTATTTGGAAATCATCGCCCCCTCAACCGCCGCATCGAGGTCGGCATCCTCGAACACGATGAAGGGCGCATTGCCCCCCAGCTCCATGGACACCTTCTTGATGCTGTCCGCGGTCTGCTTCATCAAGGTGCGTCCCACCTCCGTCGAGCCGGTGAAGCTCAGTTTGCGCACCGCCGGGTGGGTTGCCAACACCCGCCCGATGTCAGCCGCCGAGCCGGTCACCACCGACAAGACGCCCCGGGGCACGCCCGCACGTTCGGCCAGCGCCACCAGGGCCAAGGCCGTCAGGGGGGTCTGTGAGGCCGGCTTGAGCACCATCGTGCAACCTGCGGCCAGGGCCGGGCCCGCTTTGCGGGTGATCATGGCGGCCGGAAAGTTCCAGGGCGTGATGGCGGCACACACGCCAATGGGCTCCTTGGTGACCACGATGCGCTGGCTGCTCAAGGGCGCCGGAATGGTGTCGCCATAGACGCGCCGGGCCTCTTCGGCAAACCACTCGATGAACGAGGCTGCGTAGGTGATCTCACCCCGGGCCTCGGCCAGGGGCTTGCCCTGCTCGGCCGTCATGATCCGCGCCAGGTCGTCGGCATGGGCCTGGATCAGCTCGTACCAGCGGCGCAGGATGGCGGCCCGCTCTTTGGCCGTGCGGGCTCGCCAGGCCGGCCAGGCGGCCTGGGCCGCCAGCACGGCACGCTCGGTCTCGGCGGCGCCCAGGCGGGGCACCGAGCCCACGCGCGCACCGGTGGCCGGGTTGGTCACATCGATGCGATGCTCGGAAGAGATCCACTGGCCATCCATCAGGCATTGGTCGCGCAGCAGGGAGGGGTCTTGTAGGTTCAACATGGCCATTGCAATTTGAGAAAACCCCCAGGACTTGAAGCCCCGGGGAAAAGCCTGGAGAACAGGCCGTGAAACATCGGGTGAAAGGCAGGCCCGGCGGGGCCCTGCCCATGGCATGGGGCGCCGCCAGGCGCTAGATCTGGGTGATCATCTTGGTGGCCAGGTAGCCGTCGAACAGCTCGGTGCCCCCCTCGCTGCCAATGCCGCTGTCCTTGATGCCGCCAAAGGGCAGCTCGGGATGGGCCATGCCGAAGTGGTTGATGTTGACCATGCCTGCCTCCAGGCCGTTGGCCACACGCGTCGAGGTCTGAATCGAGTGGGTGAACACATAAGACGCCAGGCCAAACGGAACGCTGTTGGCCCTGCGCAGCACCTCCTCCAGATCGGTGAAGCGGGTGATGGGTGCAATGGGGCCGAAGGGCTCCTCGTTCATCACACGGGCAGAGTCATGCAGGCCCGTGATCACGGTCGGGGCAAAGAAGTGGCCGGCCCCCGGAAGACGGCCGCCACCACTGAGCACCTCGCCCCCTTGGCGCCGGGCGTCATCCACCAGGGACTGCACGGCCTCCAGGCGACGTGCGTGCACCAGGGGGCCCATCTGCGACTCGGGCTGCAGGCCATGGCCCACCGTCACCGAGTTGATGACCTCGGTGAAGGCGCTCACAAAGCGGTCATACACCCGGCTCTGCACATAAAAGCGCGAGGGCGAGACACATACCTGCCCGGCGTTGCGCACCTTGAAGCGGGCCAGCAGGGTGGCCGCCTGCTCCACATCGGCATCATCGAACACCAGCACCGGAGAATGCCCGCCCAGCTCCATGCTGACCCGCTTCATGTGGGCCCCCGCCATGGCTGCCAGGTGCTTGCCCACCGGCACGGAGCCCGTGAACGACACCTTGCGCACAATGGGCGACTCGATCAGGTGCGTGGAGAGGGTGGAAGGCACGCCCCACACCACATTGAGCACGCCGGGTGGCAATCCGGCGTCGTGGAACAGGCGGGCCAGGGCATCCACCGCGCTGGGAGACTCTTCGGGCCCCTTGAGGACCACCGTGCAGCCGGCGCCAATGGCCGCCACCACCTTCTTCATGGCCTGCCCCATCGGGAAGTTCCACGGGCTGAAGGCTGCGCACACCCCCACGGGCTCGCGCACCACCCACTGGCGCACGAGGGGGTTGCGGGGCGGCACCACGCGTCCGTAGATGCGCCGGCACTCTTCGGCCGCCCACTCGGCGTGTTCGGCGCTGTTGAGCACCTCGGCCACGGCCTCGGCCAGGGGCTTGCCGTTGTCCTGCGTGATGGCCCGTGCAATGTCGTTGGCGCGCTCGCGGGCCAGCTCACCCACTCGGCGCAACACGGCGGAGCGCTCCATCGGTGAGCTGCACCGCCAGGTCTGGAAGGCATGGTCTGCGGCCTGAAGTGCAACATCCAGGTCTTCACGGGTGGCCCAAGGCAGTTCACCCAAGGGCTCCTGCGTTGCAGGATCCCGGATGGTCTGGACTTCGCGCCCTTCGGCACTCAGGAAGCGGCCATTGATGTAGAGAGAAAGTGAGGGGTACATGGTGCGGTGCTCAGAGAAGGGGTGGAGCGGGGGTCCTGCCCCGTTCGGGGCAGGACACACAGGCAGAAGCGTCGTCACTCCAGCTTGATGCCGGCCTCTCGGATGATCTTTCCGTAGCGCACGGCATCTTTTTTCATGGATGCCAGGGTTTGCTGGGGCGTTGAGGTGGCCACGTCCATGCCGCGCACCGCATAAGTGCCCTTGACCTGAGACGAGTCCATGACCTTGGCCACGGCCTGGTTGATCTGCGTCACCACCGCATCGGGCACCTTGGCGGGGGCGAACAAGGCGAAGACGGTCGAGGGGATGGTGCCGGGCTTGCCGCCCGCCTCAGCCAGCGTGGGCACATCGGGCAGGTACATGGCACGCTGCGTGTCGCCCATGGCCAGCAAGCGGATCTTGCCGCTCTTGGCGTGGGCCTGCATCACCATGCCGCCCGCCATCACGGCATCCACCTCACCCGACAGCAAGCCGAGCACGGCGGGCGCCACGCCCCGGTAGGGCACGTAGGAGAAGTTCAGGCCGTGCGCCTGCTTGAGCATCTCCATGCCGATGTGGTTGACATGGCCGTTGCCACCGGTGCCGATGTTGACACCGCCCGGAGCGGTCTTGGCGTACTGCAGAAACTCGGCAAAGTTCTTCACCGGAAGGCCTTCGCGCACCCCGACGAACAGGTTGACACCCGCCAGATCGGACACCGGCTTCAGGGCCGTCTCCCACTGGTAAGGCATCTTGGCGTACAGCACCGGGTTGGTGACCACGGCCAGGCGATCCACCATCAGCAAGGTGCTGCCGTCGGCCTCTCCCTTGGTCACCACCTCGGTGCCGACGATGGAGTTGGCACCGGGGCGGTTGTCCACCACAAAGGCCTTGCCGGTCTGCTTGCTCAGGGCATTGCCCAGGTCGCGGGCCAGCACGTCGGGCTCGGTACCGGGTGGGTAGGGCACCACGATGCGTACCGTGGCAGGCGGCCAGGATTGAGCCATGGCGGACACGGCACCCAGTGCCAGCAGGCAGAAGGCAAGAAGACGGGATTTCGAGCGGATCATGGGGGGGGGGCTTTCTTGGGGAAACGAGACACAGAACGCAACAAAACAGGCGGCGATGCCACCACAGCAACACCTGCCCTACCGCACCACCGTGCGACAGAACTCGGCCAGTTGTTCGGGTGCGCTGGCCGCCAGGCCGGCCGCAGCCACAAACCGGTCCGGGCGGATCAACACCCAGTCCACACCACGGGCCTGGAACCAGGCGTTCAAGAGGTTGTCGGTGTCCTGGATGACGTTGACCATCGGCGCCTCACCCGTGCAGCGATTCACTTCCCAGGCACTGCTTCGGGCCCTGACGGCCACAAATTGATCGCACTTGAGCAGCCGCAGCTGTTCGGCCAACGCGGGGCTCAACTGCGCCAAAGGATTGCAGCGCCAGCTGACCAATGCAAAACACCCGCCGATCACGTCGTCGAGCTTGCGCGGCTCACCCGAAATCTGTTCGACCACGGGCTGGATGAACATGCGCCCCACCAGATCGTCGCGAGCGGCATGCCCGCTGTTCAGCACCACGCCCTTGACGAAGCGCGGCATGGGCTTGAACTTCATCTGCAGCACGTAGTCACGCACCTTGGGAATGTTCTTGATCGACAGAAAGAAGCGGTCCCGCAGCCAGGCGACCAAGCGGTTGCGCTGCGACAGCACCGAGCCGAACAGGTCAGCCAGGTCAATCATGGCCTGGGCATGGGCATGGCGCTCGTCGTGGTAGCTGGCCAGCAATTCAGGCTTCATGCGGCCGCGCACGATCCAGGCCAGCTTCCAGGCCAGGTTGAACGCATCGCGCAAGCCGGCATTCAGGCCTTGCCCGATCCAGGGCGGGGTGATGTGCGCCGTGTCGCCTGCCAGGCACACCCGGCCCACCACGAAATCCTTGGCCACGCGCGAGTTGTGGGTGTAGACACGGGCCCGGATCACCTTCAGGCGCTCGGGATGTTCGACGTGGTGGCTCAGCAGCATCTGCACCTTCTCGGGGGTCAGCATCTGGTCGCCATCCTCACCGGGGAACAGCATGAACTCCCAGCGGCGCAGCCCGTAGGGCAGGCGCAGGCAGACATAGGGCCTGCGGGGCTCGCAATGCAGCGCGGTGTAGGGGGCGTCGAGCGGGTCATCCTCACACTCGATGACCACCCATTTGTGCGAGTGGGTCTTGCCCTCATACGGCACTTTGAGAATGCCCTCGCGCACGGTGCTGCGTGCGCCGTCCGAAGCCACCAGGTACTGCGCACGGACCGTGCTCATGCTGCCATCGGCCTGGCGCAAGGTGGCATCCACGCCGTGCTCGTCCTGCACCAGCGAGAGCAACTCCACCCCCAGGGCTATTTCGACATGCGGGTAGCGGGCCAGCCCCTTGCGCAGGGTGGCCTCGCCCAGCGGCTGGGAAAACAGGTTGCGACGGCACCAGCCGAATTCACGCGTGCTGGGGAGGATCTCGGCGAAGCATTGCTTGGCCGCCGTGTACATGCGCATGGGCACGTTCTGGATCATGTCGCGCAGCATGTCCTCGGCCAGGCCAGCGGCCTGGAAGGTGCGCAAGGCTTCATCATCCAGACCCACCGCGCGCGGAAAATCCAGAATCGCCGGGCTGCGGTCGATGAGCAGGGTCTCGATCCCGTAGCTGCCCAGCAGGTTGGCGATGGTGACCCCACAGGGGCCAGCACCAACAATCAGGACCGGGACTTCTTTTTTATCTTGGGACATGTTGGGGGGTGGTAGCGGTGGGGTGTTTCAGATCGGGCTCAGCAACTGGCTTTCCTGACGGATCAACAGGTGCCGCACTGCCTTGCGGAAGTCCGTGAAGCGAGGGTCTTGCAGCAGTTCGGCACGCCGCCTGGCGCGTTCTTCGAAGCTGTCGAAAGCCCACAGAAACTTCAGCTCGTTCAGGTCACCGCTCTCGGGCTGCAACAGACTGACCAACTGGCCCAGGATGCCGACCTGGACCTCGCGCCCGAGTTCGTTGTAGGTCTTCACATAGTCCCGAAGGCCACCGGGGACCAGGGTGTAGGTTCTCAATTCGTAGATCATTTTTCGGTGTTTCCGTCGAACGGGAAAGGCATCAGGGGGGCGGCTGGATCACGGCTGGCGCGACAGGAATTGCCACACCACCTGGTTGAATCGCTCCGCCTGGTCGTCATGGATGTAATGGCCCGCATCGGCAATCTCGGTGGCCTGCAGGGTCGGATTGAGGCGCCGCATCTCGCTCACCATCTCTGGCTGCAGGTAGTCAGAACGACCGCCGCGGATCACCAGGGTGGGGCATTGGATGGCTTGCACGCTGGGGCGAAGATCGACCACGCGCGCCGGGTCGGGGTCGAGCCGTGTCGCAGCGATGCCGGCATGGTCATAGCGCCAGGTCCATCGCCCCTCCGGGGTCTGCTTGAGCATCTGCTGCAAACGCTGATGCCTGGCAGCCTCGGACACGGTGGGCCGAAGCGCCCGCATGAAATCTGCGGCCAGCTCCCAACTCTCAAACTGGCTGGGGGTGGTGGCCAGCTCCTTGCGGATCCGAACCGCGCCCGCGCTGGTGTCAAAGGCGCCGGGGCCGGCGTCCTCGATCACCAGCCGACCCACCCGACCCGGGTTCTCGGCGGCATAGACCAGTGCGTTGATCCCCCCCATCGAATGCCCGAGCAGATCAAACTGCGCCAGGTGCAGGTGGTCGACCAGGGCCGCCAGGTCGGCCACGTAAGCATCGGTGTAGTAGTTCCAGGCCGGATCCCAATCGGTTTGCCCGCGGCCACGCTGGTCAAAGGCAATGACCCTGAAGTCAGGCTGGAGCGCCGCGGCCACACCGGCAAAGGTCTCTGCATAGCCCCGGATGCCATGCATCATCACAATGGGTCGAGCGCTCGGGTCACCCCACTCCGTGACGTGGAAATGGAGCCCCCGCAGAGGCAGTGTGTCGTCGCGACGTTCCATGGCGGCCTCAGCTCAGACCAGGCCGTCCAGGCCCTTGACCTCGGACGCCTGCAGGCCCCCCAGGCGCGCATTCAGGCGCCCGCGAGTGGCAAAGCTCCAGCACACAATGACCTCGTCGCGATTCGGGCCGTCATTGAACAGCGCGCTCACGGTGTCATAGTGCGAACGCACATACAAGGCATCCTTGTGGGCCAGCGGGATGTCCAGCACCGTGCCAGGCCCGCCGCGCTTGCCCGTCGAGGGCACCCAAGACTTGCCACCGCCCAGGGCGTCGCGGATCGGATTGGCCGCCGGGTTGGTCAGCAGGGCGTTGCCGTGCTCGTATTCACCATCCGTGCCCACCAGGATGGCCTTGCCATAGCTTTCGATGGCTTGCCCGTTAGCGGCTTGCTGGATACGGCGGCCAAACTCCTGGCCCAACGCCACCGAGCCTTCGATCCAGGCGCTGAGGTCGGCCTCATAGCGACCGGCGTAGGGGTTGTGGATGCAGGCCGCCAGCACGAACTTGCGCAGGGGTTCACCGTCTGCAGGTGCGCCGGTCTCACCGGCCAAGGTGTCTTCAACCTGCAAATACCACTTGCGGATGTGGAAGGCGCCAAAGTTCAGGGTTCGCATGGGTTTTCTTTCAACTCAAAGTGGATGGATTCAAAGCGGCGTCAAATCAAAGGGGCGGCTCGGAGCGTCGTAGTCGCCCAGCAGGCGTTTGCCCTCTTCGTCGTCGTGCACGGTCTCGAGGAAAAACTCGAAGCGATGCCCGTCTGGATCCGTGAAATACAGGCCATAGCCCACGGCGTGGTCAGTGGTCTTCACCACCGGCACGTTCTTGCGCAGCAACATGCCGTAGAGGCGACGCAGGTCGTCCATCGACCCCTCGATCTCCAGCCCGTAGTGCTGCATGTTGATGTCGCCTCGGACCTCCGCCGTCGGGCTGGCCGGGTCGACCTGGATCAATGCGATGTCGTGGTGCTTCTGACCGAAAGAGAGAAACACCCACCGATCGCCACGGGCCGTGACCTCCATGCCCAGCACGTCCTCGTACCAGGAGGCCGTCTCGAAGGGGTTCTTGACGAACAGCGCCAGGTGGGTACGGCGAATGCGGGGCCGTACATCAGATGAGGGCGTAGACATGAAGCTCCCAGGCATCAGTTGATGGATTGCGGATGCGCATGGACCGGGGCCTCAAACGGTGTCCAGGCAATCGAGGTGATTTCGCTGAACTCACGCCACTCCTTGAACCAGGTCCGGCCTGCATCGGTGGAGCGCAGCAGGTCGCCGTACTTGGTACCGGCAAACACCAGGTCGGGGTCGGCCGCATGGGTCCCGAAGGCCCACACGGTCGAGTTGGGCGCGGTGTGCAGCAAGGCGGTGCTCCAGGTCTGGCCACGGTCTTCTGAGCGGTAGATCTTGGTCCGGGTACCCGGTGTGCCGTCGCCGATGGCCAGCAACAGCGCCTGCCCCGCAGCGCCCGTCACCTGGACCGTGCGTGTGTAGTACATGCCGTCAAACCGTTCGCGTGAGGGCTTGTGGACGAAGGACTTGCCGCCATCGGTGCTCTCGCAGACCGAGTTCACGGTGAGTACGAAATGACGCACCAGATCTTGCGCAGTGGCCGGCAGGATGGTGATCGCGTGGATGTCGGAGTTGTTGATGCCCGCCCCGGGCACATCCATGCGTTCCCAATGGTCGCCTTGGTCGGTGCTGCGCCAGGCGCCACCTTCCTCGACGCCGAACCACACCTCGTGGTGGTTCACCGGGTTGACGCACATCGTCAGAATCCGGGGGCGGTTGACGCCCTGGCAGAACTCCGGCAACTCGACACCCAGACGCTCCCAGCTCAGGCCGCCGTCGCGGGAGCGGCAGGTGAAGGCGCGCGAAGGCGCCCCGGTGCCGGCGTAGACGACTTTCGGGTCGACCGGGTCGAAGGCGATGGCCCAGACCGTCTGGCCGTCCATGGGCGAGCTGACCCGGCTGAAGTGGGCGCCACCATCGGTGCTGAGGCAAAGCCCCACATCGGCACCCGCCAACACCCGACTGGGGTCGGCAGGGTCCACCGCCAGCGCCCGCACCGTGCCGTCGAATTCAATGGCTTCCTTGAGCCCGAGGCGATGCCAGCTGGCACCGTTGTCCACACTGCGCAAAATGCCCTGGCCCGCAGTGGCCACGAGAATGGTTCCCTTCATGGGTGCTCCTTGGTCGGTGGTTGGGTCATCAGATAAAGATGCCGCGGGTGATGCCGCCATCGACCGCAATCGATTCGCCGGTGATCGCGCCGGCGCGCTCAGACGCCAGGAACAACACGGTGTCGGCAATCTCATTCGGTTGCAGCACGCGGCGGATCGGGGTCACCTTGGCGTAGTTGGCCTCGACCTGCTCGGGCGTGAGGCCCTGCAGCTTGGCTTCCTTGGCGTACAGCTCATGGATGTGCGGGGTTTCCACCACGCCCGGGTGGATCACGTTGACGGTGATGCCCGAAGGGCCCAACTGGTCGGACAGGGTCTTGGTCAGGTGGCAGATGGCCACGTTGCGCATGCCCGACAGCTGCTTGCTGCCACGGCCGGTGAGGCCCCCGATGTTGATGATGCGGCCGTAGCCGTTCTTCTTCATGTGGGCCGCGGCCGCCTTGGCGCAGCGCATGTAGCCCACCACCTTGATGTTGATGTCTTCCAGCAGGCCTTCGGGGCTGGCGTGCTCGATCTCACTGCGCACCAGGCCACCCGGGTGGGCGGCCCCGTTGACGAGGATGTCGATGCGCCCGAAGTGTTGGGCCACCTGTTCGATCATGGCCTCGACCTGCTCGGTGCTGCTCACATCGGCCGGTGCGGCCAGCACCTCGACACCGTACTGTTCGCTGATTTCGCGGGCCGCAGCCTGCAGAGGGCCCGCACTGCGGGCCACGATGGCCACACGCACGCCTTCGGCGGCCAGTGCCTCGGTCACGGCACGGCCGATGCCCAGACTGCCGCCGGTGACCACAGCGACTTTTCCTTTGAGTTTCAGATCCACATTAGCTCCTGGTGATGGATGAGCGCCGCTGGCGCCCGGTTGCTTGGCATGACGCTGATGAAGCCGAGGCTCACAGCGCCATTTCGATCAGGCTGGGCCCGGAAGTGGCGACGGCCTTGGCAAACTGCTCTGCCAGCTCCTCGGCCGTCTGGGCGCGCGAGGCTTGGACCCCATAGGACTGCGCCAGCAAGACCCAGTCGATGCGGGGGTTCTCCAGGCTGGTCATGGCAGCAGCGCGTTCGCCGAGCGCAGCCCCGCCGCGCCTGAGCTCATTGCGCAAGATCGCGTACTGGTGATTGGCGGCCACCAGCACCACCACGTTCAGCCCCTCATGCGCCATGCTCCACAGGGTCTGGATCGTGTATTGGGTGCTGCCGTCAGACACCAGGGCGACCACTGGCCGCTCGGGACAGGCGATGGCCGCCCCCATGGCCACGGGCAGGCCCTGCCCGATGGCCCCACCGGTGTTGGTCAAGGTGGTGTGCACGCGGGCCGCAGCAGAAGCGGCATAGAAGGGATAGCCGCAGGTGCCGCCCTCGACCGACACGATGGCCTGGTCCGGCAGTTCACGCGCCAGAACGGCGGCGATCTTCTGGGGCGTCAACTCACCTGTGGGCCGCTCCGGCATCGGCACCTGCGGTGCCACATATGCAGGAGCCGCCAGCGCCTCAGCCAGCGCCTCCAGCCGGGTGGCCGCGTCTTCGCCGGGCTGGCTCAACAGCAGCAGACGGTCTTGGGTGACCATCTCGCTCGCATGGCCCTCGTAGCCGAAGTAAGTCACCGGTGGCAAAGCCCCCACCAGCACCACCAGGTCAGATGCGTCGAGCACCTGGCGGGCGGGTTCCGGGAAATACGGCAGCCGATCAAAGACCGGCAAGCCCAGCCCACGCTCCGAGCGCGCCGGGAAGGTCTCGGCATAGGCGCGACCTTGCAACACCTGGCACAGGCGGGCCACGGCCTTTTGAGCACGCTCACCCAATCCGCTCAAGGCACCGCCACCGCCCAGCAAGAACAAGGGGGACTTGGCCTGGCGAAGCGCCTGCACGCCAGCGGCCAGGTCGAAATGCGAGGGCGACGAAACCGCCACGGCCTCGGACTCGCTGGCGCCGGCCTCTGTGCCAAGCGTGCCGTACTGGTAGTCGGCCGGGAAGATCAGTGTGGCCGACTGCCCGCCATGGGCCAGGCTCTGCCGCACGGCCTGCGCCGCAGCCGGCGCGGCATCGGCCACGCTGTCAATGCGATGCACCCAACCAGACACAGGACGGGCCAGGGACTCGATGTCGGAGCTCAGGGGCGCATCGAACGGCAAATGCCAGCTGGTGTGATCGCCGATGAGGTTGACGATCGGGGTGTGGGCCCGCTTGGCGTTGTGCAGGTT
>Ga0066468_1000107_pt1 | contig 15605 bp, 15 predicted proteins | sample LakWasM100_LOW12_2_FD_59578 | JGI IMG/M metagenome (GOLD analysis project Ga0066468, IMG submission 59578) | Freshwater sediment methanotrophic microbial communities from Lake Washington under simulated oxygen tension - Sediment Metagenome 100_LOW12 | ecosystem: Environmental > Aquatic >...
CCCGGCACGGTGGGCACGCTGTGGGCCTGGGCGGCCTACCTGCTGCTGCAGCTGTGGCTCACGCCGGCGGAGATCGGGGTGCTGATCGCGGTGTCCACCGCGGTGGGCTGGTGGGCCTGCACCATCACGGCGCGCCATCTCAACACCCTGGACCCGGGCAACATCGTGTGGGACGAGGTGGTGGCCTTCTGGCTGGTGCTGTGGCTGGTCATGCCGGCCAGCCTGAGCGGGCAGCTGGTGGCCTTTGCCCTGTTCCGTTTCTTTGATGCCGCCAAGCCCGGCCCGGTGGGCTGGGCCGACAACCTGTGGCATGGCTTTGGCCCCAAAGGGGGCTTCGGCATCTTGTTCGACGACCTGGTGGCGGCCTTCTGCACCCTGTTGGTCATCGCCCTCTGGAGATTTTTTGCATGACACAGCCGATCACTTTCGACCACGGGGCCGCCACCACAGCGCTGGCCCAAACCCTGCGCCAGCAGGGCCTGAAGCTGGCCACCGCAGAAAGCTGCACCGGTGGCCTGATCGCTGCGGCCTGCACCGAGCTGGCGGGCTCCAGCGACTGGTTCGAGCGCGGCGTGGTGAGCTACTCGAACGAGGCCAAGACCGAACTGCTGGGCGTGCCCGAGGCGCTGATCGCCCAGCACGGGGCCGTCAGCGAGCCCGTGGCCCGAGCCATGGCCGAAGGGGCCCTGCGCCATGGCAAGGCCCAGGTGTCGGTGGCCGTGACCGGTGTGGCCGGCCCCAGTGGCGGCAGCGCGGCCAAGCCGGTGGGCACGGTGTGGTTCGGTTTTGCTGTGCGCGGCCAGACCCACAGCGAAGTGCAGCGTTTTGACGGTAACCGGGCGGCCGTGCGCCAGGCCACGGTGGCCCACGCCCTGCGGCGCCTGCTGGAATTGCTGGGCGCCCAGAGTGGCTGAGGCGCTGCGCGCCTTCGGGGCTCAGGCCGCCAGGGCCTCAGGCGCCTCCGCCATGGGCAGGCGCATCGTCACCAGCGACTGGCGCACGGCCAGCTCAAAGGGCGTGCGAGGTTCCGCCCCCAACCGCTGCACCAGCCGGGTGTTGTCCAAGCGGTGCGGGGTGCTGAACAGGTAGCTGGTCTGGGCGATCGTGGCCAGGGTGGCCGAGGCCAGGCCAAACAGGCGAAAGAACCACACCGGCACGCGGCGCACCGTCAGGGCCTGCCCAGGCTGCAGCCAGCCCTGCTCCTGTGCCACCTGGCTGAGCACCGCCAGCCACTGGCGGGCGCTGACCTGGTGCCCGGCAAAGTGGAAGGTCTCGAAGGGTGCCAGATCGTTTCGCTCGGCCAGCATCACCAGGGTCCGGGCCAGATCGGGCAGGTAGGCCCAGGGCGTGCTCACGTCCAGGTCGCCCATCCAGGAGGCCTTGCCCCGCGGCAGTTGCGGGGCCACCATCTTGTCCAGAAAAGTGCCCTCGCTGGCACCGAAGAAGTTGCCGGCCCGCAGCACCACGGCCCGCATCGCACCGCCCGAGTCTTTGACCGCCTGGGCCATCTGCTGCTCCAGGGCCACACGGATGCGCCCCAACTCATGCCGCGGGCGCTGCGGCGTGGCCTCCTGCAACACGGCCGGCATGTCTTCACCGTAGTTGTAGACGTTGCCCGGCAGCATGAGCGTGGCGCGCAACTCGGTCGCCAGTGCCAGCGCTGCGGCCATCAGGCCCGGCGCCTGCTCGCGCCAGGCGGCCACGGTGTAGGCCGGGTTCAGGGCATGCACCACCACCCGGGCGCCCCGGGCCGCTGCGGCCAGGCCCGCCGTGTCCTGCAGATCATGGGCCAGCCATTCCACCCCGGGCACGGTAGGCCCCGTGGCGCCGGGCCGGATCTGCGCACAGACGCGCCAACCGGCCTGGGCAAAGGCGCGGGCAGCCGCCAGGCCCAGACGCCCACGGGCGCCCAGGATGAGAACAGTGGAAGTGCAGGTCATGTGAACGCTCCAGAAACGATGAGGGAATGGAGCGATTGTTGAAAACCGCAGGGCATCACACAATTGCCTATCGTTTCATAACAGGAATTCAATTTTGAATACCTCGTTCGACTGGAGCCTGGTGCGCTCCTTTCTCGCAGCCCTGGAGCACGGCAGCCTGCTGGGTGCCGCACGGGCCTTGCAGGCCAGCCAGCCGACGCTGGGGCGGCACATTGCCGAGCTGGAGGCGCAACTGGGGGTGCTGCTGTTCGAGCGCACCGGGCGCGGCTTGCGCCCCACCGAGGCGGCCCTGGAGCTGGCAGAGTCCGCGAGACTGATGGAGGCCGGCGCGCATCAGCTGGCCCGGGCGGCCTCACGCACCGACGAGATGATCTCGGGGACGGTGCGCATCACCGCCAGCCAACCGGTGGCCTGCTACCTGTTGCCGCCCGTGCTGGCGCGCCTGAGGCTGCAACACCCCGGGATCCAGGTGGAACTGGTGTCCAGCAACGAGGTGTCCAACCTGTTGCGACGCGAGGCCGACATCGCTCTGCGCATGGTGCGCCCCGACCAGGGCAGTCTGGTGGCCCAGTTGATTGGCGAGGTGCCGCTGTGTGCCTGCGCCAGCCAAAGCTACCTGCAGCGGCGTGGCACGCCGCTGGAGCCCGCCGAGTTGCTCAACCACGAGTTGATCGGAAGCGACCGGCACGATCTGCTGCTCAAGGGCTTTGCGGCCATGGGCTACCCGGTGACGCCGGCGCATTTCGCGTTTCGCACCGATGACCTGATCGCCACCTGGGAGGCCGTGCGCGCGGGCCTGGGCATCGGCTTCACGGCGCAGTACCTGCTGCGCCAGGATGAGCGGGTTCAGCGGGTGCTGCCGCAATTGCCCATTCCGGCCTTGCCCATGTGGCTGGCTGTTCACCAGGAGATCCGCACCAGCCGTCGCATCCGGACGGTGTACGATTTCCTCGCCGCTGAAATGCCCGGGCAGCTCTGATGCCGCCCGAGCGCGCAGCCTACCCACAGGAAACCGCACCATGACCCACCGCAACGCCGAGACGCTGCAGCGCTTCTACACGGCCTTCAGCCAACTGGACCACGCCACCATGGCGCAGTGCTATGCACCGGATGCCCGCTTTGACGACGAGGCGTTCTCCCTGCAGGGCCAGGCCCAGATCGCGGGCATGTGGCGCATGCTGTGCAGTGCCGCCCAAAAGAGCCCAGCCGGGGCCTGGCGGATCGAGTTCAGCGACATCCAGGCCGATGACCAGGGCGGCCAGGCCCATTGGGAGGCGCACTACGTGTTCAGCGCCACCGGCCGCCCGGTGCACAACATCATCGACGCGCGCTTCACCTTCACCCCGGAGGGCTTGATCGCCGGCCACCGCGACCGCTTCGGCTTCTGGCGCTGGGCGCGTCAGGCCCTGGGGCTGCCGGGCCTGCTGCTGGGTTGGTCGCCCTCGCTCAAGCGCAAGGTGCGCAGCACGGCGGCCGCCAACCTCAAGAAGTTCCTGGGCTGAGGCCAGGCCAGCCCTCTCAGGCGGCCCTGCCAGGGGCCGCCTCTTCATGGCGCCCGCAGGCGCAGCATCATGGCAGCGCGCTCAAGCGCCGTGGCACTTCTTGAACTTCTTGCCGCTGCCGCAGGGGCAGGGGTCGTTGCGCCCCGGGCCCGCTTCCTTGCGGATGGTTTCCACGCGGGGGCCGAAGCTCTTCCAGAGCTGGCGCAGGTCGTACACCGCCCAGATGGCGTCGCCAAAGGCATCGAGCCGGGCCTGGCTCAGGCTGGGCGGGCCGTCTTCGGCAAACATCGACAGCTCGGGCTTGCCGGTGTCGTCTTCGGTCAGGGCCACGATGCGGTTGAGCGCGTCGTCCAGCCACTCGGCGGCTTCCTTGTCACGCGGAGCGGCCCATTCCTCCGGCCAGTTTTCCACCGCGAACATGAACCCCAGGGCCCAGATCTGGCCGAAGGACGGCACTTCCTGGTCGCCCAGTTCGGCCAGCTCTTCTTCCGACAGCGTGGCCATGGCGCCGCGCATGTCCATCACCTCGGGCTCGTAGCAACGCTCGTCGCCCAGGCTGTCGACCTTGGTGTCCAGGGCCGTCTGCACTTCGTTCCAGCGGGCCTGCCACAGGCTGATGAAACGGGCTTGCTGGGCCGCATCGGCAAAGGCCGACAGGGCCGGAATGCCCTCGGCATCGGTGTCTTCTGCGGTGATGCCATCGCCCAGCAGCATGGGCAGGTACTCGGCCGGCGGCAGGGGGCGGCGGTTGCAGATCACCGCGGCCATGAAGCCTTCGCAGAACTCCCATTGGGGAATCTCGTCCTCGCGGCTGCGCAGGTCGTCCAGGATGGCGTCCAGCTCATCAAAGGCCTCGGGCGGCAGGCGCTCGCCGGCGACGGGGTAGACGGGCACGGCAGCGGCTTCGGTGGGGGTATCGGTTTGGGGGTCAGAAGACATGTCGGGGGGCGTCAAGACGCATCAGGATGAACAGAGCGGGCGGTGCCCGAATCCTCGGCGACAGACCGTATGATCGGTCGGCCAAGGGGCCGGGACAAAACACCGCGTTGGTGCAGCAGTTTACCGGCCCTGCCCTCCGGGCACGCGCCAAACCCGTTCAGGAGCCTCCATGCTGAAGCAGCTCAACGCCATCTACCCCGTGCGCTACACCGCCTTCGCCCTGTGCGCAGGGGCCCTGGCCCTGAGCCTGTTCGCCTGGCAACAGCAGGCCCTGGGTCCCGAATGGGCCGTGCTGTCGGGGGCCCTGTTTGCCCTGGGGGTGTACGACCTGGTGCAGCAACGGCATTCGGTGCTGCGCAACTACCCCGTGATCGGCCATCTGCGCTTTGTGCTGGAGTACATCCGGCCTGAGATCCGCCAGTACTTCATCGAGAGCGACAACGAGGCCAGCCCCTTCTCCCGCGCCCAGCGCACCCTGGTGTACCAGCGCGCCAAAGGCGACCCCGACAACCGGCCGTTCGGCACCCTGCTCGACGTGGGCCAGCGCGGCTACGAATGGATCAACCACTCGGTGGCCCCCACCGAACTGCCCAGCCACGACTTTCGCATCACCATCGGGCCCGACACGGCCCAGCCCTACAGCGCCAGCGTGTTCAACATCTCGGCCATGAGTTTTGGCGCCCTGTCGGCCAACGCCATCCTGGCGCTCAACCTGGGGGCCAAGCAGGGGGGCTTTGCCCACGACACCGGCGAAGGCTCGATCTCGCAACACCACCGGGTGCACGGCGGCGACCTGATCTGGGAGATCGGCTCGGGCTATTTCGGCTGCCGCCACCCCGACGGCAGCTTCAATGCCGAGCGTTTTGCCGAGAACGCACGCAACCCCCAGGTGCGCATGATCGAACTGAAGATGAGCCAGGGTGCCAAGCCCGGCCACGGCGGCGTCTTGCCCGGCCCCAAGGTCACCGCCGAGATTGCCGAGGCCCGGGGCGTGCCGCAGGGCGAGGCCTGCATCTCGCCGTCGGCCCACACCGCGTTCTCGACGCCCGTCGAGATGATGCACTTCATCGCCCGCCTGCGTGAGCTCAGTGGCGGCAAGCCCACGGGCTTCAAGCTGTGCATCGGCCACCCCTGGGAGTGGTTTGCCATGGTGAAGGCCATGCTGGAGACCGGCATCACCCCCGACTTCATCGTGGTCGATGGGGCCGAAGGCGGCACGGGCGCCGCACCGGTGGAATTCAGCGACCACGTGGGCACGCCCTTGCAGGAAGGCCTGCTGCTGGTGCACAACACGCTCAAAGGCGTGAATCTGCGCGATCGCATCCGCCTGGGTTGCGCCGGCAAGGTGGTCACCGCTTTCGATGTGGCGCGCATGATGGCGCTGGGCGCCGACTGGTGCAACTCGGCCCGGGGCTTCATGATGGCGCTGGGCTGCATCCAGGCCCAGACCTGCCATTCGGGCCAATGCCCCACCGGCGTGACCACCCAGGACCCACTGCGCCAGCAGGCCTTGGTGGTGCCCGACAAGGCCACCCGGGTGAAGAACCTGCACCACAGCACCTTGCACGCCCTGAAGGAGTTGATCCAGGCCGCCGGCCTGCACCACCCGAACGACATCACCGCCCACCACATCGTTCGCCGGGTGTCGGACACCGAGGTGCGCCTGCTGAGCCAGTTGGTGATGCAGGTGCCCACTGGCGCTCTGCTGGGCCCGCTCGAGGGCCTGCCGAACCTGTTCCGCGAATACTGGCCCCTGGCACAGGCGAGCAGCTTTTCGCCGCCCTCGCGCCAGGCCTCAATGCCAGCGGCCTGAGCGCGCCGCGACGGGGGCCCTGCCCGCCGGCACGCAGGCTGTCACGCGTAGCGCGCTTGCCGGTCAGCGGCGCACTCGGCCAGCAGGCTCAGCAGGGCCTCGACCGGTGGGTTGCGCCGCCACACTTGGTGGCTGTGCAGGCGCACAAAGACACCGCGCCAGGCGCTCAGGTTCTGCAACTCGACGCCGCGGTATTGCAGGCGCACCCAGTTGCCCTGCTCCAACTGCCCGATGTACTCGGAGAACAAGGTGCGCGAGACCCCGCACAAGCGGGCAATCATCTGTTGCGACAAAGGCAGCATGAGGCTGTCGTCCTCGGGCGGGGGAAGCGACTCGGAGGCCTCGGCCTGCAGGCACAGGCCCTCGGCGCAAAGGGCCAGGCCGCCAATCACCCGCAGGGCCGAATTGCTGCATTTGTTGACGATCAACTGGTTGTTCTGCTGCCGGATCTGGGAGGAGAGCTCGCCCAGCAGATGCTGCGCAAAGCCGGCATCGCTGCGCACCAAGGCCAGGTAGGCCGAGGCAGGCAAGGTCAGCAACTCCACATCGGTGACGGCCAGGTAGTCGACCTGCGCCTTGCCGTCGCCGAGCAGATCGTGCTTGGCGAAACAGCTGTTGCGGCTGTGCAAGGTCAGCGGGTAGCTCAAGCCCTGGTCCATGGTGACCTGTTCGGCCACCATGCCTTCAATGATGTGGTGCCAATGGGTGATGGGGGCCCCCGTGCGCCAGATCAGGTCGCCCGCCTTGCGGGAAATGACGCGGCTTTGCTTGCCCGCCTCAAATGCGGCCGTGGGGCTGACCCCCATGCTCGAATAGACCTGGAGCGTGAAGTCACGCATGCGTTGGGTCACATCAAACATGGCACTGATGCGGTCGCAACCCGCCAGTCGGCAACTCAGACAAAAAGGCCCCGGAGGGCTGGCCAAGGCCTGCAGCCAGGCAGGGTGAGGTGTTGTGATTCATTCGCAGCCTTCAGCAACTCGGTGACCACGCGATGCACTGCGCATCGGGGCGGAGACAGTGCGTCGGCGGACGGCCCGCTACCGAACAGGGGAGGCCCGCAACACACCAGAAACCTGATCATGAGAAAGGCCCGGGCAGCGAACTTGAATGAATGTTCAACCTTGCACAGTGAACACGTAAGAACTGTGATGGCGTGCTGCAAACCCCACGCGCGGGGGGCGGGCCGACTCAGGCGGCGCAGGCTTGCGCCCAGGCGGAGCTGACGATCACATCGGCGCCTGCCAGACGGCGCCGCATGCAGAGCACGGCCTGGTCTTTGCTGAGCAGGCTGCAATGGCCCAGGGCCACGGCCAGGTCGATGAACTTCTGGTCATCGGCATCCTTGCAGGTCCAGGGTGCCTTGGCGGGTACCTCAGTCAACCGCGCATGGCGATCGAATGCGCCCAGCACCTGCTCGGCAGTGCGGCTGTAGAAATTCAGGCGCCGCACGATCTGCGGGTAGGCCAGCACCCGGGCCAGTTCGTCGCGCATGGCGCCCGTGGCGTGCCAATGCAAGGTGCCGGCCTCCAGGCCCGCGCGCAGTGGGGCGGTGGCCGGGTCGGCAAACACGAACAGGTCCAGCACGATGTTGGTGTCCAGCACCACCTGGCCTGCGGCTGGCGCACAAGGCTCAAGCACCTCAGGCCCCTTGTGGTGCATCACCTGCGGGCCCGGCGGCCTCGGGGCGGGCGGGCTTGTCGCGCACGCTGCCGCGAACCAGATCAAAGCGGAACAGGCGGCATTCGATGGGGCCGTTCCACATGGGCACCCGGCGCGACTCCTTGAGCCGCATGCGGCCGGGCAGCTTGAGGTCGGGGGTCAGCATCCAGGCCTGCCAGCCGGCGTAGTTCTTCTTCCAATGGCTGGCCAGCTGCACGAAGAACTCACCGCCGTCTTCGGTCTGGGCGGTTTCACGGCCGCCGCGCGGCTCGCGCTGGCTGGCGCGCTGCCCCGCCACACCGGCCGCCTCGATGCGCTCACCGTAGGGTGGGTTGAGCAGCATCACACCGGGCTGCTCGCAAGGCGGCATGCGCTGCAAGGCATCGCCACCGCGCAGCTGCACGGCGTGGGCCACGCCGGCACGCTCGGCGTTGCGCTGGGCGAAATCGACCATGCGGAAGGCGACATCGCTGCCGAACACGGGCACGGTGGGCGCCCGTTCAGCGGCCCGGGCTTCGCCCAGCAGGGCGTTCCAGACGTGCGACTGGAACGGCAGCAGTTTCTCGAAGCCAAATCGGCGCTGGGCGCCCGCCGCCATGTTGCAGGCCATCTGGGCGGCCTCGATGGCGATGGTGCCGCTGCCGCAGCAGGGGTCGTACAGGGGCAGCGGAGCGTCGCCCAGAGGGTCCCAGCCGCTGGCGGCGATCATGGCGGCCGCGAGGGTTTCCTTCAGCGGTGCATCGCCCTTGTCCTCGCGCCAGCCGCGCTTGAACAGGGGCTCGCCCGAGGTGTCGATGTACAGGGTGACGGTGTCGGTGGTCAGGTGCACATAGATGCGCACATCGGGCCACTGGGTGTTCACGTCGGGGCGCACCCCGGTCTTGTGGCGAAATCGATCGGCAATCGCGTCCTTGACCTTGAGCGCCGCAAAATTGAGGCTGGTCAGCGGGCTGTGCTGGGCCGTGATCTCGATCTTGAAGGTCTGCCGGGTGGTGAACCAGATTTCCCAGGCCACATTGCTGGCGGCCTCGTACAGGTCGCGCTCGCTGCGGTAGCCGGTGTGGGACAGCTGCACCAGCACACGCTGGGTGAGGCGGCTGTGCAGGTTGAGCTTCATGGCGTCGCGCCAGGAGGCCCGCGCCAGCACCCCGCCCCGACCGGTCAGCAGATCCTCCCCGGTGAGCCCCGTGATGCGGTGGACCTCATCGGCCAGAAAGCCCTCGACGCCGGCGGCGCAGGGCATGAAAAGTTGCAGTTGGTTCACGGTGTTTCACTCCGGCACGACCGACGAACGCTGACCCAGGCGCCGCGCCGTGCGCAAGACAGGGTCAGAGGGCTTTTCTCAGGTTGGCAGGGGCGATGCGCAGCGCCTCGCGGTATTTGGCCACGGTGCGGCGCGCGCATTCAATGCCCTGCTCCTTGAGCATTTCAGAAATCTGGTTATCGGACAAAGGCTTTTTCGTGCTCTCGGAGGCCACGAATTGCTTGATCAGCGCCCGCACCGCGGTGCTGGAGGCGTTGCCGCCGGTCTCGGTGCCCAGGGCCGAGCCGAAGAAGTACTTCAGCTCGAAGGTGCCAAAGGGCGTGCCCATGTACTTGGCCGTGGTGACGCGGCTGATGGTGGACTCGTGCAGCCCCAGCTCGTCGGCGATTTCACGCAGGACCAGCGGGCGCATGGCCAATTCGCCATGCACGAAGAAGTTTTTCTGCCGCTCAACGATCGCGTTGGACACGCGCAAGATGGTGTCGAAGCGCTGCTGGATGTTCTTGATGAACCAGCGCGCCTCCTGCAGCCGCTGCTGCAGCGCCGCATGGCCTTCGCCCTTGTGCGAGCGCAGGGCGCTGGCATAGATGTCGTGCACCTTGAGGCGGGGCATGACATCGGCATTGAGCTGCACCCGGAAACGCACCTGGGCCCCGCGCCCGATCTTGGTGACGATCACATCGGGCACGATGATGTTGCGCTCGACATCGACAAAGCGACGCCCTGGCTTGGGCTCCAGCCGGGTCAGCAGGCTGAGCGCGGCACGGATGCGTTCATCGCTTTCGCCGCACAGTTGCTGCAGGCGCTTGATGTCGCGCCGGGCCAGCAGCTCCAGCGGCTGCCCGCACAGTTTGATGGCCACGTCCAGGGTGTCGGGCAGGATGTCGTCCACCCCGCCTTCATCAGACTGGAGCTGGCGCAGTTGCAGGCTCAGGCATTCGCGCAGGTCGCGGGCGCCGACCCCGACAGGCTCCAGGCTTTGCAACAGGCGCAGCGCCACGGTGAAGTGGTGCACCAGCTCTTCCACCTGCTCCAGATCGTCACCGGCCAGCCCGCGGGCCAGATCTTCCAGCGGGTCTTCAAGGTAGCCGTCGTCGTTGAGCGACTCGATCAGGAAGCGCAAAGCGGCCGAATCTTCGGGCGACAGGCGCAGCGCGAGGGCCTGGCGGTGCAAAAACTGCTGCAGAGACTCCTGGCTGCGCGCCAGTTCGGTGGCATCGACTTCGCCGTCTTCACCCAGGTTGTTGCGGCTGGGGGGGGCATCGCCACCCCATTCACTGTCATCGGGCGCCATCTCGACCTGGCCGTCGCCGTCCCAGGTGGGCTCGTCTTCGAGGGCGCTGGGCGCCGGGTCGAGTTCTGCGGTGCTGGTTTCGGTGGAAGCCACCTGCTCCTTGGGGGCCGAAGCGGGCAATTCATCGAAGGACGACACCTCGTCGTCGCGTGCCGGCACATCGGCCTGGGCCAGACCGAACTCCTCGCGCGCGGCTTCTTCGGTGGAGAGCTCCAGGAAGGGGTTTTCGTCGAGCATCTGGTCGACCTCCTGGCTCAGCTCCAGCGTGGAAAGCTGAAGCAGCCGGATCGACTGCTGCAATTGCGGCGTGAGCGCCAGATGTTGCGAGACGCGAAGCGATAAACCCTGTTTCATGCTCACATTCGAAAGTGCTCGCCGAGGTAGACGCGCCGGACATCGGCGTTCTCCACGATCTCGGACGGGGTGCCCTTGGCCAGCACATGGCCATCGCTGATGATGAAAGCGTGGTCGCAGATGCCCAGGGTTTCACGCACGTTGTGGTCGGTGATCAACACACCGATGCCGCGCGACTTGAGAAACCCGACGATGCGCTGGATCTCGATCACCGCGATCGGGTCGATGCCGGCGAAAGGCTCGTCCAGCAAGATGAAGCGGGGCTGGGTGGCCAGGGCCCGGGCGATTTCGACACGACGTCGCTCGCCCCCCGACAAGGCCAGGGCGGGAGAATCGCGCAGGTGCTCCACCCGCAGGTCTTGCAGCAAGGCATCCAGCCGCTCGGCAATCACGGCCTTGCCCAATGGGCGGCCTTCCTCGTCTTGTTGCAACTCCAGCACGGCCTGCACGTTCTCGGCCACTGACAGCTTGCGGAAGATCGAGGCCTCTTGCGGCAGGTAGCTCAGGCCCAGGCGCGAGCGGCGGTGGATGGGCATGTGGCCCACTTGCTGGCCATCCATGAGGATCTCGCCGGCGTCGGAGCGCACCAGCCCGACGATCATGTAGAACGAGGTGGTCTTGCCGGCGCCATTGGGGCCCAGCAGGCCGACGACTTCGCCTTTGTCGACCGAGAGCGACACGTCCTTGACCACCTTGCGGCTGCCGTAGGCCTTGCGCAGGTGACGCGCCTCCAGGCGGCTGGTGATGCCTTCTGTCAGGTCCGCAGCGCTCAAGGCTTGTCCCCCGAGAGTGCGCCGGAGGGCCGCAGGGCTGGGGCCACATTGGCCGGGCTGGCCGCTTCGGGCCGGGCACCGTCCTGGGCGGCCGCATTGCGCGGCGACAGCATGGCCCGCACGCGGTTGCCCGAAGGATTGGCGGGGCTCACATTGCGCGCCTGACGGGCACCGTCCACGTTGAAGACATCGGTGACGTTGTCATAGACGATCACGTCGCCCGTGACCTGGTCATTGAGGGTGGTGCCCTGGTAGCGCCGCAGTTCGGCGCGTTTGATGAACTTGACGTTGTCGGCGCGGCCGTCGTATTCGATGGTCTCGCCCTCGCCTTCGATGTATTCCTCGCCACCATCGCGCTTCTGGCGGAAGAAGGCACGCAGGCCGGGCTCAGCCGTCACCACCCCGTACTGGTAGCCTTCGGCGTCCTGGCGCACATCCAGACGGGCGCCACGGATGATGATGGTGCCCTTGGTCATGACGACCCGGCCCGTGAACACGCTCACCTGCTTGAGATCATCATGGCGCAGGACGTCCGACTCGATGTTCATGGGCTTGCTGCGGTCAGCACGCTCCGCCCAGGCCAGCGGGGCCAGCCCAAAGGCCAACGCGATCAGCAATGAGGATACAAAAGCAGGTTTCATAAAGGCATGGTTCTTGCAATCGATTGTACCGATGCATGCGACGGGTTCGCCGGCGGGGGCAAGAAAAAGCCCGCACGAGGCGGGCTGTTTCAACGACCGGTGCCAGCTCAGCGCGACTTGCGCGCTTCGGCGATCAGGAAATCCGTGACCTGCAGGGCACGGGTCATGCCGCCGGCCATGGTGCCGTCGGTGACAAAGCGACCGGCCACGCCCATAGCGGGCACGCCATCGAGCTTGTAGGCGTCGACCAGCTGCTTGGCGCGCGTGGCCTTGCCCGTGACCGAGAAGGACTTGAAGAATTCGGTGAACTTGGCCTTGTCCACCCCTTGCTTGGCCACCCAATCGATGATGGCGGCATCGCCCACCACCCTGAGGTGCTCGGTGTGGATGGCGTTGAACACCTTGAGCTGCAGCTCGTCGACCTTGCCCATGGCCTCCAGCGCGTAATACATGCGCTGCTTGGGCTCAAAGTCGGCCAGGAAAGGCACCGGCAGGCGGCGGAAGACCACATCCTTGGGGAGCTTCTTGAGCCAGGCTTCCAGCTCGGGCTCAAAGTGGGCGCAGTGCGGGCAGTTGTAGGAGAAGAACTCCACCACCTCGATGCGATCAGCCGGGGCATCGACCGGGGCGGCCGTGCTCAAGGTCACAAAGTCCTTGCCGGCCTTGAAGGCTGCCTGAGCCTGGGCCGGTGAGCTGCCCAGCAGGCCCAGGGTGGCGGTGGAGGTGGCCGCCAGGGCCAGCGAAAAATCACGACGTTTCATCAGAAAGCCTCTTTCAAAAGGGGGTCACGTCACTCAGAAGGGGCGGACACCAAAAAGTTCACGACTCAAAAGGGATGCTTCAGCCCCGAGCTCAGCGCTGCACCCGCACCATGGTGGTGTCGAGGCCGGCGTTGTCGAGCTTGTCCTTGATGCGCTCGGCGTCATCACGCTTGGAGAAGGGCCCCACCCGCACCCGGAACACGGTGCGACCGGCCTGCTCGCGCTCGGTGACACGGGCCTCCCAGCCCATCATGGCCAGCTTGGCCTTCTGGGTTTCGGCATCTTCGTTGGTGCGGTAGGCACCGGCCTGCACGTAGTAGTCGAAAGGATCGACGCCCGAACTGGAAGCCGCCTTGGCCTTGGCCAGGTCACCCAACGGATCCGATGAGGTGGCCGCCTTGGTATCGCTTCCCTTGGTGACGGGTTTGACATCCGGGCGATCGGCCTTGTCGGCGCGCGCATCGGGCTTGTCAGACTTATCAGACTTGGTGTCGGCTTTCGCATCGGCCTTGCTGTCCGGCTTGGCATCTGCCCGGCTGTCCGACTTGGCGGGCTTGTCGTCGGCCTTGGCCGCATCGGAGGAGGCGTCCGCCCCCACAGCGCCGCCCGAAGACTGGCGTGCCGGGTTCTTGCCGTACAAGGGGGAGTTGGGATCCCAGTCCTTGTTCTTGCGCGCCTCGGCGGCGTCCTGGTCGGCCGAACGGGTCTGGCCTTTGTTGAGGAAAGGCACCGGCACCTTGGTCACATAGACCGCCACGGCCAACGCCACCCCCAAGCCCAGAACCATTCCGAGCACCAGACCCAGAAAGGTCCCGCCGCCTTGTCTTTTCATGTTGTCGCTCACATTTTGGAAGGTGCCGATACGCCCAGCACAGCCAGGCCATTGTGCAGCACCCGGGCCGTGGCCGCGACCAGCGCCAGACGCGCCAGCTTGACCGGCTCATCGTCCACCAGGATGCGCTCGGCATCGTAGTAGCTGTGGTAGCTGGCCGCGAGGTCACGCAGGTAAAAAGTCACATCATGGGGCGCAAAATCCAGCGCGGCCGCCGTGAGCATGTCGGGGTACTTGGCCAGTTGCAGCATCAGCGCCTGGGCCTGCGGGCCTTCGAGCGGCGACAGATCGACGCTGGCCAGCGAGGCCACATCCCCACCCCAGGCCGCCAACACCGAGCAGATGCGGGCATGGGCGTACTGCACGTAATAGACCGGGTTGTCGTTGTTCTGCGCCAGGGCCAGGTCGATGTCGAAGATGTATTCGGTGTCGGGTTTGCGCGACAGCAGGAAGAAGCGGACCGCATCCTTGCTGGTCCATTCGATCAGGTCGCGCAGCGTGACATAGCTGCCGGCGCGCTTGGAGATCTTGACCTCTTCGCCACCGCGCATCACGCGCACCATGGTGTGCAGCACGTAGTCGGGGTAGCCCTGGGGAATGCCCACGCCGGCCGCCTGCAGGCCGGCGCGCACCCGGGCGATGGTGCCGTGGTGATCGGTGCCCTGGATGTTGACCACCTTGCCAAAGCCGCGCTCGAACTTGGTGATGTGGTAGGCCACATCGGGCACGAAGTAGGTGTAGGTGCCGTCGGACTTGCGCATCACGCGGTCCTTGTCGTCCCCGTAATCGGTGGACTTGAGCCACAGGGCACCGTCTTGCTCATAGGTCTTGCCGGCGGCGATCAGCTTGTTGACCGCGGCGTCCACCCGGCCGCTGGTGTACAGGCTGGACTCGAGGTAGTAGTTGTCGAACTTGACCTGGAAGGCCTTGAGGTCCAGGTCTTGCTCATGGCGAAGGTAGGCCACGGCGAACTGCCGGATGCCGTCCAGGTCGTCAGCATTGCCGCTGCCGGTGAACTCGCGGTCGTCCGACTTGACGGTCTTGCCGGCCAGGAAATCGGTGGCGATGTCGCCAATGTAGTCGCCGTTGTAGGCCGACTCGGGCCAGCCGGCGTCACCGGGCTTGAGGCCCTTGGCACGGCACTGGGTGCTGTTGGCCAGGGTCTGGATCTGCACGCCGGCATCGTTGTAATAGAACTCACGCCAGACATCCCAGCCCTGGGTCTGGAACAGGTTGCAGATGGCGTCGCCCAGTGCGGCCTGGCGCCCGTGCCCCACGTGCAGCGGGCCGGTCGGGTTGGCCGAGACAAACTCGACCAGCACGCGCTCGTTGCGCGCCGCCTGCCAGCCGAACTGCTCGCCGGCTTGCAGCACCTCACGCACCACCTGCTGCTTGGCGGCGGGCTTGAGGCGCACGTTCAGGAAGCCCGGGCCGGCGATCTCGATCGCGTCGACCCACTGCGCCCAGGCCGGGGTGGCCATCAGCGCGGTCTTGAGGGACTCGGCCACCTGACGCGGGTTGAGCTTGAGGGGCTTGGCCAATTGCATGGCCGCGGTGCAGGCGAAATCGCCGTGCGCCGCCACCTTGGGCGACTCGAAGACCGCCTTGGCACCGGCACCGGGGGAGAGTTTCTCGAGCTCGGCCGCCAGCGCAGCGAGCAAATCGTGTTTGACAGAAAGCATGGCGTGATTTTACGGGGCGGTGCCTGAACGGCGCGGGCACATGGGTGCATGGAGGCCTGAACACCGTGGTTTCAGCGTCGAATCACGTTCAGGGAGCCGCCGGCATCCCACCATCCGAAGGGAGTTTGCTTCATGTTCACGATGTTCT
>Ga0066468_1000122_pt1 | contig 14633 bp, 10 predicted proteins | sample LakWasM100_LOW12_2_FD_59578 | JGI IMG/M metagenome (GOLD analysis project Ga0066468, IMG submission 59578) | Freshwater sediment methanotrophic microbial communities from Lake Washington under simulated oxygen tension - Sediment Metagenome 100_LOW12 | ecosystem: Environmental > Aquatic >...
GAACGGCGACACATGGAACACCTTGCGCGCCTTCAGCTCGGCGCCCCAGAAGGGCCCGGCGTCGGGTTCGTCCAGCAAGTAGCAATGGCGCTCGCCGAAGGTGTTGTTCACCTCGACCACGATGGCGCGCAGCCTGCCATCGGCCCGGTGGCAGTACCAGAAGCTCACGGGCTTGAAGGTGTAGCCCAGCACGCGTGGGTAGCAGTGCAGCCATACAGGGCCGGTGGCGTCGAGGATGCCCTCGGCCTGCAGCACCTGCTCCAGCCAGGCCAGGGCGCCGCCCTGGCTGGCCGGGCGGCCATCACCGTGGTCGGCATCGTGAAAGCTCAGGGCGCCGCGTCGGTTGATGGCCAGCGGGCCCTGGCAGGCGGCCAGCTCGCGCATCGGCAGCAGCACGAAGAAGGTGGGGTAGGCAAAGGCATGGTGCCGCGGCCGCAGCCGGGTGTGGCGCACCTGGCCGAAGCCCAGCAGGGGCTGGTTCGATCGCTCGTGGGGGCTGGGCGGTGGCATGGGTTGGGGCATGCGGTGGGGCCTCAGGCGGCTCGGGCCTGCGGGCTGGCCAGGGTGGGCTGCAGCATGGCCGCGGCCTGCAGGCCGGATTTCAGCCCGTCCTCATGGAAGCCATAGCCCGTCCAGGCACCGCAGAACCAGGTGTGCTGGCGGCCTTGCAGGCTGGGCACCTGCTGCTGGGCTGCGATGGCCGCCAGGTCGAACACCGGATGCTCGTAGTCGTACTCGCCCAGCACCTGGGCCGGGTCGATCGCCTTCACCGGGTTCAGCGAGACCAGCACCGGCTGTTCAAAGGGCAGCGGCTGCAGGCGGTTGATCAGGTAGTGCAGGCAGACGCGGGCGGATTCCTGGGTGTCGTCGGCCGCGCGTTCGTAGTTCCAGGCGGCCCAGGCCTGGCGCCGCTGTGGCAGCACGCTGGCGTCGGTGTGCAGCACGGCCCGGTTGGCCTGGTAGCGGATGGCGCCCAGCACCTCGCGCTCCAGGGCGCTGGCATCGCTCAGCAGGGCCAGCGCCTGGTTGGGGTGGGTGGCGAGCACCAGGCGGTCGAAGCGTTCGGCCCCTTGATCGCTGATCACCCGCACGCCGGCGGCATCGCGCTCGATGCGGCGCACGGGGGTGTTCAAGCGCTTGTCGTCCAGGCCGGCCAGGATCTTGTCCACATAGTGGCGGGCGCCGCCGGTCACGGTGTGCCACTGCGGCCGCTGGCTGACCTGGATCAGGCCGTGGTTGTGGCAGAACCGGATCATGGTCGCCACCGGGAACTTCAGCATCTGGTCGGTCGGGCAGCTCCAGATGCAGCCCAGCATGGGCAGAAAGTACCAGTCACGGAAGGCATCGCCAAAGCGGTGCTGGCGCAGAAAATCGGCCAGCGGCTGCATCAGCGCGCTTTCTTCGTTGGCCTGGGCAATGCGCGTGCACAGCGCATTGAAGCGCAGCAGATCGGCCAGCATGCCCAGAAAACGCGGGCGCAGCAGGTTGCTGCGCTGGGCGAACACCGTGGCCAGGCTGGAGCCGCTCCACTCCAGGCTGTGGCGGCCCAGCGCCCCGGGCGCCTGCACCGAGAACGACATGTCGGAAGGCGAGGTGGCCACGCCCAACTCGGCCAGCAGCCGGATCAGTTGGGGGTAGGTGCGTTCGTTGAAGACCAGAAAGCCGGTATCCACCCCATGGGTGACCGGGCCCCGTGCCGTGGGCAGGGTGATGTCGACCGTGTGGGTGTGCCCGCCAAAATAGCTGCCGGCCTCGAACAGGGTGATGGCAGCCTGGCCGCGCAAGGCATGGGCGGCGGCCAGTCCGGAGATGCCGGAACCGATCACGGCGACCTTCATGGGCGGCCTCCGATGCACTGGGGGCGGGCCCCGGCAGGAGACGGAAAGAAAAGTGTTGCGAAGCGCCCCGGAACGAAGGAGGGAGGGAGGGAGGAGGAGAAGCGTTCCAGGATTTCGACCGGCCTACACAGTGCCGGAAGGCTTCGCAACAACAAAAGAAACTGTGAACCAGGAGTTCTCAGTGCCCGATAGAGTGGGGCCACTGCGCAAAAGTTCCAGGGCTGCAAACGTAAATTCCCGTAAAGACAAGACATGTTGTTCTCCTGGTCTCAGCGGGTCTGCAACTCGTGCTGCAAGGCCTTGATCAAGGCCTTGTCGTCGGGGCCGCTCATGCTGGAGTAGCTGGCCACCACGCGGCCGTCGCGTGCCAGCAGGTATTTGTAGAAGTTCCAGCGTGGCTTCTGGCCCGACAGATCCGCCAGCTGCTTGAAGAAGGGCGAGGCCTCGGCCCCGGTCACGCTGCTTTTGGCAAACATGGGGAACTTCACCCCGAAGGTGTTTTCGCAGAAGTCGGCAATCTGCTTGTTGTCGCCGGTCTCCTGGGAAAAATCGTTCGACGGGAAGCCCAGCACCACCAGCCCCTGGTCTTTGTAGCGTGCGTACAGCGCCTCCAGGCCCTTGTACTGCCCGGTGAAGCCGCAGTAACTGGCCGTGTTCACCACCAGCACCACCTTGCCGGCGTACTGGCACAGCGACTGGGGCTTTTCGTCCTGCAGGCGGGGGAAGGTGTGCTGCAGGGTGGCCGGGCAGGATGAAGACGCCGCCGAGTTGGCGGCTTGGGGGGCGGGCGTGGTCGCGGTGGCCGCCTGGGCCACCGGTGCGATCAGCGCCGAGGTCAGCGCCGAGGTCAGCCCCGAGGCCAGGCCCAGGGCCAGCCCTGGCCGCAGCTTGGAAAGCAGTTTTTTCATGGGGCCTCCTGGATCGGAATCGGCGTTGATCAGGACACAATGGTCCTTGACCGAATCCGAGGGGTTTTGGATTTGTACTGAAGTGTATTTGACCGATACTAAACAGTATTGATTACACCATTTCGCCAGTCGGGTTTTTGCCATCCCCTGCCAGGCAGGTTCCCGGCCCCTGTTTTTGTTCTCCATCACCATGACCCATGACCGCTCCGGCCCCGCCTGGACCCACCCGCGCCGGGTGGTCTGGGTGTTGGGCGATCAGCTCTGGTTCGGCCACCCGGCGCTGCGCGACTTCGACCCGGCTTGCGACCATGTGTTGATGGTCGAGGCGCCGGGCGAGGCCTCGGTGGTCTGGAGCCACAAGGCGCGCATCGCGCTGTTCCTGTCGGCCATGCGCCACTTCTGCAACGAGGTGCACCGCCGCGGCTGGGCCTACACCTATGTGCGCCTGGACGAGCAGCCCGACACACCCGATCTCGACGGGCGCGCCCTGCACGCCTTGCAGGCCCTTCAGCCCGAGCAGCTGCGCCTGTGCGAGCCCGGCGAGTGGCGCACCCTGGAAGACGTGCGCCGGGTCGCCCACGCGGCCGGCCTGGCGCTGGAGGTGCTGCCCGACCCGCATTTCATGTGCTCGCGCGCCGAGTTCGCGCGCTGGGCGCTGGGCAAGAAAGAGCTGCGCCAGGAGTTCTTCTACCGCGACATGCGCCGGCGCCACCAGGTGCTCATGAACGGGCGCGATCCGGTGGGCGGGCAGTGGAACTTCGATGTCGAGAACCGCCGGGGTTACCCGGCCAGTGGTCCGGGCGCCATCCCCGAGCCCGAGTTCTTCGAGCCCGACCGCATCACCCTGCAGGTGATCACGCTGGTCGAAAAGCATTTTCCCGACCACCCAGGCTCATTGGCGCATTTTGGCTGGCCGGTGACGCGCGAGCAGGCGCTGGAGGCCCTGGAGCGCTTCATCTCGGTGCGGCTGGCCCATTTCGGCCCGCACCAGGACGCCTTGTGGACGGCCACGCCCTGGGGCTGGCACTCGCTGCTGTCGGTGGCGCTGAACCTGCATCTGCTGGACCCGCGTGAGGTACTGGCCGCCGCCGAGGCCGCCTGGCGTGAGCACCACCTGCCGCTGGCCAGCGTGGAAGGCTTTGTGCGCCAGGTGCTGGGCTGGCGCGAGTTCATCCGTGGCGTCTACTGGCTCGACATGCCCCAGCTGGCCGAATCCAACCACTGGGGCCACCAGCGCGGCCTGCCCGCGTGGTACTGGAGCGGCGAGACCCGCATGGCCTGCATGCGCGAGGTGGTGCAGCAGACCCTGGCCCACGGCTATGCGCACCACATCCAGCGCCTGATGGTCACCGGCCAGTTCGCGCTGCTGGCCGAGATCGAGCCGCGCCAGGTCAGCGACTGGTACCTGGCCATGTACGTCGACGCGGTGGAGTGGGTGGAGCTGCCCAACACCCTGGGCATGGCCCTGGGCGCCTGCGGCGGGCGCTTCACCAGCAAGCCCTACATCGCCAGCGGACAATACATCCAGCGCATGAGCAACTACTGCGGCGCCTGCCCGTACGACCCGGCTCAGCGCACGGGAGATGCCGCCTGTCCGGTCACCGTGCTCTATTGGCGGTTTTTGCTGCGCCACGAGGAGACATTCAAGGCCCATCCGCGCATGGCCCTGATGGCGCGCAGCCTGGGCCGCCTGCAGCCTGCCGAGCGCCTCGCCATAACCGAAAAGGCCGATCATGTCCTTGATCACCTCGATGATTTGTAAAGGTTTTTGAGGCCTCGCCCTTAAAATCGGGGCGATTCACGAAAGACAGCATGCTTTACCCCGAACTTTTCAAACAACTCGAATCCGTCCGCTGGGACATGGACAAGGACATCCCCTGGGACCAATTCGACGCCTCGCAGCTGTCGGATGAGCAGGCCCAGACCATCAAGATGAACGCCATCACCGAGTGGGCCGCGCTGCCGGCCACCGAGATGTTCCTGCGTGACAACCGGGGTGACAGCGACTTTTCGGCCTTCATGTCGATCTGGTTCTTTGAAGAGCAAAAGCACTCGCTGGTCCTGATGGAGTACCTGCGCCGTTTCCGTCCCGACCTGGTGCCCACCGAGCAGGAACTGCACGAGATCCGCTTTGAATTTGATCCCGCGCCGGCCCTGGAAACCCTGATGCTGCACTTCTGCGGCGAGATCCGCCTCAACCACTGGTACCGCCGTGCCGCCGAATGGCACACCGAGCCGGTGATCAAGCAGATCTACACCACCCTCAGCCAGGACGAAGCTCGCCACGGCGGCGCCTACCTGCGCTACATGAAGCGCGCCATCAACAACTTCGGCAACGAAGCCAAGGCCGCCTTCGCCAAGGTGGGGGTGCTGATGGCCAGCGCCCGCCGCACCGCCCAGGCGCTGCACCCCACCAACCTGCACGTCAACAAGCAGCTGTTCCCGCGTGACACCATCCAGAGCCGCCTGCCCAACCCCGAGTGGCTGGAAACCTGGCTCGACAGCCAGATCAACTTCGACGCCGTGTGGGAAACCAAGGTGGTTGACCGCATCCTGCACAACATGAGCCTGCTGCTGGACCGCAGCTTCAAGACCGTGCAAGAGCTCAACCGCTACCGCAAGGAAGTCTCGGCCACCCTGGTCAGCCCCGCGGCGGGCGCCCAGCCGGCCTGAGCGCCTGCTCCTGTGAAAAACGGCCCCGTGGGGCCGTTTTGTTTTTGTCTTTGTTTTCGGCTTTCAGACCAGGGTCAGCAGGCGCTCCAGCGGCAGCTTGACCTTCACCTCGCGCGCGGGCAGCCCGGCCGTGATCTTGAAGTCGGGCCGGGCCGTGTCACGCGGCGGGGGCTCGGCCATCGCCATGCCCTGCCGGCTGATCACCACGCTGACGCGCGGTGTGCTGGGGGTGGTGCCGCGCCGCGTCACCACGGCCACCTCGCCGGAGGCCAGTTTCACGTAAGAGCCCGGGGCGTACATGCCCACTGCCTTGACCAGGGCGGCGCCGGCCTCGTCCACTTTCTTGTCTTCGTCGAAGTAGCTGCCCTGCATGGCGGCCGTGCTGGGCAGCGGAAAGCGCGTGGCGCGCGGGGCCATGCGGGCGCCGAAGATGTCGGCGCGCTGGATCAGTCGCGCCATCTGCTGGGCCGGGGGGCGGCCCGTCAGCGGGCCGGGGCTGCGGTCGTGGTGGTGGCGCACGGCGTCCAGCCAGTCCGGGTCCTGGATGCCCAGTTTCTTGAGCATATCGACCGACTTCTGAGAATGCCCGTCGATGGCCTCGACCTGGGCCGAGCTCAAAGGCAGGCTTTGCTGGGCCAGTTGGTCCTGCAGCTCGGTCATGCTGATGTTCATGGTCAGCGCGGCCAGCCCCAGGCTGTTCACCCGATCTTCCGGCCACTGCAAGACCGTGCGGGCCGCCAGCATGCACACCACCGACACCAGCATGGCGTGGGTGGCGCTGTAGAGGCGGGTTTCGCCGGCCGACAGGTGCATCAGTGCAAACAGGGTGGCGTCGGTCTGGCGCTGTGTCAGCAAGGCCAGGTCGGCGTGCAGCTGGAACAGCCGCGTCATGAAGCTGGTGCTCTCGGGCTGGCGCAGCACGTTGCTGGCGCGGGTCTGGATGTCGTGCCAGTTCGGGCGCGCCGTCGGGTCGGTGATGGTGGGGGCGGTGCTGTCCGGCCCCTTGCCGTCGGTCACGAACTGGGTCGATGCGATGGTGCCCAGGGTCTTGCCCTCGCGCACCAACGAGTGCAGCTTGCCCACGTAGGCCCGGTGGCTCTCGCCCGACTCGTCGGTGTCCACGCACAGGCTCATGCCGCGCAAGGCCATCTGTTGCAGTTCGTCCTTTGACTGAACCACATAGCCCTTTTTGGCCAACAGAACGCCGCTGGCACTGCGCAAGATGAACGGCAGTGGATGACCCAGCGGGATGGTTTCGAGGTCGAGCTTGACGAGCTTCATAGGCGTTGCCAATTATGTATGCGTTCGTAACAAATGACGCTCGCTCGGTCTGGGTGTTTACGCCTCTTTTTGATCGATCGCAGGGGGCAGGCTGCTTGCGCGCCGCCGCCAGGGCCGGCCTTGGGCCAGGTCGTCCATGGCTGTGAAGACGGCTGGAATCACCAGCAGGCTCAGCAGGGTGGAGGTGATCAGGCCACCGATCACGGCCACCGCCATGGGCGAGCGGAACGAGGCATCGGCGGCGCCCAGGCCCAGAGCGATCGGCAGCATGCCCGCGCCCATGGCCAGGGTGGTCATGATGATGGGGCGGGCGCGCTTGTGGCAGGCACCCAACAGGGCCTCGCGGCGGCTCATGCCGTGCTCGCGGCGCGCCAGGATGGCGTACTCGACCAGCAGGATCGAGTTCTTGGTGGCGATGCCCATCAGCATGATCAGCCCGATCAGCGACGGCATCGAAAAACTCTTCTGCGCCATCAGCAGCCCCACAAAGGCCCCGCCCAGCGACAACGGCAGTGCGGCCAGGATCGTCACCGGGTGCAGCAGGTGTTTGAACAACAGCACCAGCACGATGTAAATGCACAACACCCCGGTCAGCATGGCCAGGCCGAAACTGGCAAACAGCTCGCCCATCACCTCGGCGTCGCCCACCTCGACCACCCGCACCCCGGGGGGCAGCTGGCGCACGGCGGGCAGGGCTTGCACGGCCTTGGCCACATCGCCCAGCGGCAGGCCGGAGAGCTCGATCTCGAAGTTCACATTGCGTGAGCGGTCGTAACGGTCGATCACCGCGGGCCCGCCCGAGGCGCTCAGCGTGGCCACCTGGTCCAGCAGCACCGGCCCGCGCGTGCCGGGCACGCTCAGGCGCCCCAGCAGCGCCAGGTCCTGGCGCGCGGCGGGCTCCAGCTGCACCACGATCGGCACCTGGCGCTGGGCCAGGTTGAGTTTGGCCAGGCCCAGCTCGTAGTCGCCCACGGTGGCGATGCGCAGCGTGTCGGCGATGGCCGTGCTGGTCACGCCCAGGTCGGCGGCGCGGGCAAAGTCGGGCCGCACCGCGATCTCGGGCCGCACCAGGCTGGCGCTCGAGGCCACGCTGCCCAGGCCGGGGATGGTGCGCAGGTCTTTCTCCACCGCCAGGGCGGCCTGCTGCAGGGCCACCGGGTCGTCGCCGGTCAGCACCAGGATGTACTTCTCGCCCGAGCCGCCCAGGCCCACCTTGCTGCGCACGCCGGCCAGCGGCTCCAGCGCTGCGCGCAGGCGGTTTTCCAGCACCGGCTTGGGGGGGCGCTGGCCGCGCTCGGCCAGTTGCAGGGTCAGGGTGGCCCGCCGCACCTCCGAGGCGCCCTGGGGCGCAAAGGCGTCGCCGCCGGCGCTGCCGCCGCCGATCGTGGTGTAGACGCTCTTCACCTCGGCGATGGCGCTCACCCGCTGGCGGGCCTCTTCGGCCGCGGCCCGGGTCTGGGCCAGCGTGCTGCCGGGGGGCAACTCCAGGTACACCTGGGTCTGCGAGTTGTCGTCGGGCGGGATGAAGCCGGTGGGCAGCAGCGGGATCAGCAGCAGCGAGCCGACAAAAAAGGCCAGCGTGAAGCCCAGCGTGGCCCAGCGGTGCCGCAGGCACCAGCCAGCCCAGCGCAGGTACAGGCGCATCCAGCGCGGGTCGGGCTCGGCCTCGGGCTGGGGCCGCAACAGGTAGGCCGCCATCATCGGCGTGAGCACCCGCGCCACCAGCAGCGAGGCCAGCACCGCCAGCGCGGCGGTCCAGCCGAACTGCTTGAAGAAGCGCCCGGCGATGCCGCTCATGAAGGCGGTGGGCAGAAACACGGCCACCAGGGTGAAGGTGGTGGCCGCCACGGCCAGGCCGATCTCGTCGGCCGCCTCCATCGCGGCCTGGTAGGGGCTTTTGCCCATGCGCAGGTGGCGCACGATGTTCTCCACCTCGACGATGGCGTCGTCCACCAGGATGCCCACCACCAGCGACAGCGCCAGCAAGGTGATCACATTGATCGAAAAGCCCAGCCAGGCCATGCCGATGAAGGCCGGGATCACCGACAGCGGCAGCGCCACCGCCGACACCAGGGTGGCGCGCGCGTCGCGCAGGAACAGCCACACCACCACCACCGCCAGCAGCGCGCCCTCGTACAGCAGGTGCATCGAGCCGTCGTATTCGTCCTGCACCGGGGCCACAAAGTCGAAGGCCTCGGTGATCTCCACATCGGGCCGCTCGGCGCGCAACGCGGCCAGGGCCTGGCGCACCGCCGCGCCCACCTCCACTTCGCTGGCGCCGCGGCTGCGCGCCACCTCGAAGCCCACCACCGGCTGGCCGTTCAGCAAGGCCGCGGCCCGGGGTTCGGCCACGGTGTCGCTGACCCGGGCCAACTGGCTCAGGCGCAGCTGGCGCCCGTCGCCCAGCGGCAGAGCCAGCGCGGCCACGCCGGCCGCGTCCTGCACCGTGGCCAGGGTGCGCACGGGTTGCTCACCGCCGCCCAGGTCGGTGCGCCCGCCGGCGCTTTCCACCTGCACCTGGCGCAACTGGCGCGACACCTCGGCCGCCGTCACCCCCAGGGCCTGCAGCTTCAAGGGGTCCAGCGCCACCTGGATCTGCCGCTCGGCGCCGCCGACCCGGTTCACGGCGCCCACGCCGCGCACCGTCAGCAGGCGCCGCGCCACGGTGTTGTCCACGAACCAGGACAGGGCCTCGTCGTCCAGCGCGGCACTGCGCACGCTGTAGGCCAGGATGGGCTGGGCCGCCAGGTCCATCTTGGTGACGATGGGGTCGCGCACATCGGCGGGCAGATCGGCCCGCACGCGCGAGACGGCCGAGCGCACATCGTCCACCGCCTCCTGCACCGGCTTTTCGAGGCGGAACTCGGCCGTCAGGGTGACGCCGCCGTCCTGCACCTTGGTGTAGAGGTGCTTCAGACCCTGCAGCGTGGCCAGGCTGTTCTCGATCTTGCGCGCCACGTCGTTTTCCAGTTGCGCCGGCGCCGCCCCGGGCAGCGACACCGACACCGTCACGGTGGGCAGGTCGATGTCGGGAAAGTTCTGCACCTTCATGCTCTGGAAGGCCACCAGCCCACCGAAGGTGAGCAGCACGAACAGCATCAGGGCCGGAACCGGGTTGCGGATGGACCAGGCGGAGACATTCATGCCGGGCTCCTCAGCGCTGCGGGGCCGCAGGAGCCGCTGGGGCCGCCGAGGCCGGCGGGTTGCTCACCCGCACCCGGTCGCCCTGGTTCAGAAAGCCGGCGCCCTGCAGCACCACCGTGGCCCCGGGGGCCAGGCCGCGCAGCACTTCCACCTGCTCGCCCTGGCGGCGCCCGGTTTCCACCTTGCGCTGCTGCACGTTCTGCTGCGCGTCCAGCTCGAACACATAGCTGAAGCCGTCGCGCACCACCAGGGCTTGCTGCGGCAGGGTCAGGGCTGGGCTCTGGCCCAGCTCGAACTCGCCGCGGGCGAACAGGCCCGGGCGCAGCTCGGGGTGGGGCTTCAGGTCGACATAGACCAAGGCGTTGCGCGTTTGCGGGTCGATGGTGGGCGCCAACTGGCGCACCTCTCCCATCACCTGGGCCCCGCTGGGCAGGCCCAGGCGCACCCGGGTGCCCCGGCGCAGGCGCGGCAGCTCGGCGGCGGTCACCTCGGCGCGCCACTCCAGCCGGTTCTGCCGGATCAGGCGGAACAACTCGGTGCCGCTGGCGGGCACCGCCCCCACGGTGGCGCTGCGGGCCGAGATCACGCCGCTGTCAGGGGCCAGCACCTGCGTCTGGCGCAAGCGCAGCTCCTGGCTCTGCACACTGGCGCGCGCCGCCAGCACGCGGGCCTGGGCCGCCCGCTCGGCGCTCAGGGCCTGGCCGATCTGCTGCTCGCTGAGGGCGCCGCCGGCCTGTACCTGCCGGGTGCGGCTGGCGTTGGCCACGGCTTCATCCGCATTGGCCTCGGCCTCCAGCAAGGCGGCGCGGGCCTGGGCCAGGTCGGCCTGCACCGTTTCGTCGGCCAGGCGGGCCAGCACCTGGCCGGCGCGCACGGTGTCGCCCACGTTGACCAGCACCTGGGTCAGGCGCAGGCCCTGGGCTTCGAGGCTGACCAGGGCCTCCTGCCAGGCGGCCACGTTGCCGTTGGCGCTCAGTTGCAGGGGCAGGCTGGCCTGGCTGGGCCGGGTGGTGCTGACGGTCAGGGCCGGGCGGGCGGTGACGGGCTCGGCACCCCAGGCCAGCAGGGGAAACAGCCCCGACAGACAGGGCAGGCAGGCCAGTGCGATGGCGGCGATTCTTGGGCGGTTCATGTCGGGTCTCACAGGGATGGGGCCGGGCGGTTCGGGCCTGAGGGGGCGGTGGCTTCTTCGGTGGCGCCCGGCGTGGCGGTGTTGCCGTCCCAGCCGCCGCCGGCGGCGCGGTACAGGTTGATCCAGGCCAGTTGGCGTTCCAGGCCCAGGGTGCTCAGGCTGGTCTGGGCCGCCAGGGCGCTGCGCCGGGCTTCCTCGACCTCGGCCAGGCTGGCCAGGCCGGCGCGCTGGCGGCTTTGGGTGTCTTGCAGCACGCGCTCGTAGCCCTGGCTGGCCAGCAGGGCATCATGTTGCCGCTGCCGGGCCGAGGCCAGGTTCAGCAGCGCTTCCTCCACCTCGCGCACGGCCTGGCGCACCCGGGCCTGGTACAGGGCCACGGCCTCGGTGTAGCGGGCCTGGGCGGCCTGGCGCTCGGCCTTCAGGCGCCCGCCGTCGGTGATCGGAAAGCTCAGGCTCAGCGGCCCCAGCGACCAGGTGGAAAGTTGCTGGGTGCTGCCCCGGGCATCCAGGCGCAGCGCGCTCACCGAGCCCTGCAGGCTCAGCTGCGGGTAGCCGGCGGCGTCGGCCTGCTGCACCTCGGCCCAGTTGGCGGCCAGCTGGCGCGTGGCCTGGACCACGTCGGGGCGTTGCTCCAGCACCCGGGCGGGCAGGCTGTCCAGGCTGAACAGGGCGTCGGGCGGGGCCGGGGGCTCGCTGTCTTGCAGGCTGTCAAAGAAGCCGGGGGGCTGGCTGGTCAGCGCCACCAGGGCCCGCACCTGCACCTCACACTGGGTCTGCTGCTGGCGCCAGCGTTGTCGGCCCTCGGCCGCGCTGGCCTGCGCCAGGCTGAGGGTGCTGGCCGATTGCAGGCCGGCGCGGGTGGCTTGCCCCAGCCAGTCGGCGCTGGCCTCGCGCGAGCGCGCATCGGCGGCGGCCAAGCGCGCCTGCGCCCCGCATTGGCGCCATTGAACGTACTGACTGGCCACCTCGGCCGCCACGCTCACACGGGCCTCATGCCACTGGGCGCGGGCGCCTTGCAGCCGGGCCTCGCTGGCGGCCAGTGCCGCCCGGTTCATGCCGAACAGATCGGCCTCCCAGCTCAACTGCGGGCCGGCCGAGGCGATGGTGGCCACGCTGCCCAGGGCGGTGGAGTAGCCGCGGCTCACGCTGGCGTTGCCGCTGAGCAGGGGTTGCAGCTTGGCCGCCGCCTCCACGCGCTGGGTGCGCGCCTCGACCAGCCGTGCCTGGGCGCTGGCCAGCCCCGGGCTCAGGGCCTGGGCCTGTTCGATCAGGCGCGGCAGCACCGGGTCCTTCCATTGCCCCCACCAGTCGGCCAAGGCCTGGGTCTGGCCGCCGTGCGGCAGCGGCGCGCTCCAGCGCTCGGGGGCGCTGGCCGGCAGAGGCGGCATGGCCGGGGGCGCGGCACAGGCCGCCAGGGCCAGGGGCAGCGCGGCCAGCAGGGCGCGGCCGGACAGAACAAATGCGGGTGTCATGGCGGCGGATTTGAGCACAGTGCCGGCGCCCGGGGGGCAGGCTTCAGGTTCAGTCCGGGACCCAGGCCAGGCGGCCCTGGCCCAGTTCGTTGAGGCGCGCCACCAGCGCGGCGCTGGCCGCCTCGGGCAGGCTGAAATGCAGGGTCACCACGCTGCCGTGCTGCACCTCGCCCAACAGGGCCTGGTGTTGCTCCAGCTCGCGCCGCACGCTGCCTTCGAGCGCATAGGGCACGCTGCAGGCCAGCGCCCGCATCTTCTGCAGCGCCACCTTGGGTGCCTGCAGCAGGGCCTGGGCCACCGCATCGGTGTAGGCGCGCACCAGGCCACCGGCGCCGAGCTTCACGCCGCCGTAATAGCGCACCACGGTGGCCAGCACGCCTTCGAGGTCCTGGTGGCGCAGCACGTCCAGCATGGGCCGGCCGGCGGTGCCGCCGGGCTCGCCATCGTCCACCGCCGCCGATTGACCGCCCGCCAGCAAGGCCCAGCACACATGGGCCGCCCCCGGGTGCTGCTGGCGCAATTGCTGCACCACGGCCTGGGCGGCGGCCCGGTCGCTCATGGGCTGGACGCAGCCGATGAAGCGGCTTTTCTTGATCAGCAGTTCGCTGTGGGCGGGGGCACTGAGGGTTTGGGGCATGGGGGCAAAAGCTTAACGCAGACACGATGGCGGCGAATCCCCTACCATGCGGCCATCCTCCCGAACCCCAAGCTGCGCCATGAGCACCACCACCGCCACCGTTCCCGCCACCCTGAAGATCGATTTCGTGTCCGATGTGTCCTGCCCCTGGTGTGCCATCGGCCTCAATGGCCTGCAGCAGGCCCTGGACGAGTTGCAGGGCAGCGTGCAGGCCGAGCTGCACTTCCAGCCCTTTGAGCTGAACCCGAACATGGGCCCCGAAGGGCAGGACATCGCCGAGCACCTGGCCGAGAAGTACGGCGCCTCGCCCGAGCAGAGCGCGGCCAACCGCGAGGCGATCCGCCAGCGCGGCGAGTCGGTGGGCTTTCGTTTTGACATGGCGGCGCGGGCCCGCATCTACAACACCTTCGATGCGCACCGCCTGCTGCACTGGGCCGAGGCCGAGGGCCCGGGGCGCCAGCTGGCGCTCAAGAAAGCCTTGTTCGAAGCCTATTTCAGCCAGGGACAGAACCCGTCCGACCGCGAGCTGCTGGTGAGCCTGGCCGCCCGCGTGGGCCTGGATGCGGAGCGCGCCCGGGCCATTCTGGCCAGCGACGAATTTGCCACCGAGGTGCGGGCGCAAGAGCAGCTGTACCAGGGCGCGGGCATCCACTCCGTGCCGGCCGTGATCGTGAACGACCGCCACCTGATCCAGGGCGGCCAGCCGCCGGCGGTGTTCGTGCAGGCGCTGCGCCAGATCGCGGCCGAGGCCTGAGCCGGATCCTGAACCCGCGCCCGCATGGACGCCCGGGCGGGTTCAGCCGCCCAGCACCGCCGCACTCAGTGCCATGATGGCGTCGCGCTCGGCCGCCACCTGCTCCGGTTCGACCTGGGTGGGTTCTTCGTTGAGGCGTGCCTTGTGCTGGATGCGGCGCAGCTCGCGGTAGGCCGCGGCGGCGCGCTCGCCCACCCCGGCGGGCAGCAGGCCGCAGGCCTCGGCGCGCTGCAGCAGGGCGATGTTGCCCACGTTGTCGCGCAGCTCCGGGTGGCTGGCCGATTGGGCCAGCACCAGGTATTGCACCGCGAACTCGGCATCCACCATGCCGCCCTGGCTGTACTTGACGTCAAAGCGCCCGCCGCGCACCGTGTGGGCGCCCCGCACCCGGTTGCGCATGCTCACGATCTCGTCGCGCAGCGCGGCCGCGTCGCGCGGTGCGGTGATCACGGCTTCGCGCACGGCATCGAAGCGGGCCTGCAGGCCCGGGCTGCCCAGCACGAAGCGGGCCCGCGTCATGGCCTGGTGTTCCCAGGTCCAGGCGGTGTTGCTGCCGCGCTGCTGCTGGTAGTTGGCATAGGCCTGGAAGCTGGTCACCAGCAGGCCCGAGTTGCCGTTGGGGCGCAATGCGGTGTCGATCTCGAACAGGTCGCCCTCGGCCGTCTTCACGGTCAGCCAGTTGATCAGCTTGCGCACAAAGGCCGAGTACACCTCGGAGGCGCGCTCGTCCTCGTCTTCGTAGACGAACACGATGTCCAGATCGCTGCCGTAGCCCAGCTCTTTGCCGCCCAGCT
>Ga0066468_1000127_pt1 | contig 14393 bp, 12 predicted proteins | sample LakWasM100_LOW12_2_FD_59578 | JGI IMG/M metagenome (GOLD analysis project Ga0066468, IMG submission 59578) | Freshwater sediment methanotrophic microbial communities from Lake Washington under simulated oxygen tension - Sediment Metagenome 100_LOW12 | ecosystem: Environmental > Aquatic >...
GACACCCGCACCCTGATCATCCCCGTGGCCCACACCATCTTCTGGGAGGCCGGCGCCGAGGTGCGGGCCGGCATGGGCATTGCCGACAGCATGATCCGACTGTCGGTCGGGCTGGAAGAAGCCGACGACCTGATCGCCGACTTCGCCCAGGCGCTGGGCTGAGGCCCCTCGGACCAGGGACAGGTCTCAACCGCGGGCGTCGAAGCGAAGGATGGCGCTGGCCATCTGGTCCAGACCCAGCACTTCGTCTGCCGCGCCTAATTTGATCGCTTCGTGCGGCATGCCGAACACCACGCAACTGGCTTCGTTCTGGGCGATGGTGCGGGCCCCCGCCTCATGCATCAGCTTCAGGCCCCGCGCACCGTCGTCGCCCATGCCCGTCAACAGCAGGCCTAGGGCGTCGCGCCCGGCGCATTCTGCGGTCGATTTGAACAGTACGTCGACCGAGGGGCGATGCCGGTTCACTGCCGGGCCGTCGCTGACCACCGCAAAGTACTGACCGGCTGCCTTGCGCAGGTGCAGGTGGCGCCCACCCGGGGCGATCAGCACCAGCCCGCGTTCCAGTCGGTCGCCGTCGCGGGCCTCGCGCACATTCATGGCGCAGCTCTGATTCATGCGCTCGGCATACATGGCCGTGAATTTTTCAGGCATGTGTTGGGTGATGGCGATGCCCGGGGCGTCCGAGGGCAGGGCACAGAGGATCTGCTCCAACGCCTGGGTGCCCCCGGTCGAGCTGCCGATCACCACCGGCTTGTTCACCGCAAAGGTGTGCAAGCCTGTACCTGCGGTGCGAGGCCGTGCCTCGGCATGAGCCTCCGATGCCTGCCGCGCCTCAGCGGCGCGGGGCAGGGGGCGCAGCCTGGGGCGCGACCGCGAGGCCTCCAGCAGGGCTTGGACCATGTCTGTCCGAGAGGCTTCCAGAAATTGTTTCAGGCCCAGCCTGGGCTTGGCCACCACCGACACGGCACCGGACGCCAAGGCCTCCAGGGCCACCTTGCTGCCCTGCTGGCTGAGGCTGGAGCAGATCACCGTTGGGATCGGATCGCAGGCCATCTGGCGGCGCAGAAAGGTCAGTCCATCCATGCCGGGCATCTCGATGTCCAGCAGCAGGACGTCGGGGCGATGCTGTTGCAGGCTGCGTTGCGCAATCAGGGGGTTGGGCGCACTGCCGAGCCACTCGATGCCCTGCACGTCTTTGAGCAGGTAGGCCATGGTCTGCCGCATCACAGCGGAATCGTCGATCAGAAATACCTTGATGGGTGCCGTCATGAGGGCCTCCTTGTTTCATGGCTCGGTCACGTGGACCGGCATCACGTCGATGTCTGGTGCCGGGTTGCCCACGGTCCAGATCACTTTGCGGTAGTGCGCTCCTCCCACGGACTCGCTCACCACCCGCACGCCCAGGCGGTGCAGTTGCTCTCGCACCCACAGCACATTGGCCTCTCCAATGGGCTTGTCTGTGATCTGCTGCGGAAACATGTTGCCGCCGCCACACAGCCAGGCCTGGCATTTCGAGGCCGCATAGCCCTTGGCCGTCATCAACTCAAGCATGCGCTCCAGCGCGGCCGGCCCGTAACGGGTGTCCCCTGGGTGGGCGCCGCGTCGGTTGACCGCGTGCACGATGTGGCACATCACGCCCATGGTGCGTTGCGGGTCGCTCAGCAGCACCGCCACGCACGAGCCCAGCAGGGTGTCCAGCCGCTCCCCGCGCTCAGCCATCGCTACGTCACCGGGGTGCAGCCATTGGACGCGTTGCAGTGGCAGGGTGAGGGGGCTTGGAAGTCGAGCTGGGTTGATTTCGGTCATGGAGGGCTCACGCTGGCCTGCGGAACACACCCGGTGCCAGCACCTGCAATGGGGTGCGACAAGGGGGACGCCCCTCAGCGGTGCCGACAAAGAACAGGCCGCCGGGCTTCAGCGTGCTCAGTACCCGGTCAACCACCGCCCGTTTGGTGGCGGCGTCGAAGTAGATCAGAACATTGCGCAGGAACACGACGTCGAAAGGGCCCAGTCCCGTATACGGGCGGGTGAGGTTCAACTGGCCAAATTGCACATGGGCACGCAACTCTGGCTTCATCAGCACCTGACCTTCGGCTGGGCCTTCGCCACGCAGGCAGTGGCGGCGCAGGCGCTCGGGGCTGACAAAGCGCAGCCTGTCCACCGGGTAGATGGCCTCACGGGCTGCGCACAGCACGCGGTGGCTGATGTCGCTGGCCTTGATCGACCAGTTGACCGGCAGTTGCCCGCACGTCTGCATGTCGCTGAGCAGCATGGCGAGGCTGAAGGCCTCGTCGCCAAAGGACGAGGCCGCGCTCCAGACGGACAGCGGGCCTCGCGGTGGCTGAGCCTGCAACTGCTTTTGGAGCAACTCAAAATGCAGCGGCTCGCGAAAGAAGTAGGTCTCGTTGGTGGTCAGCAGGTCCACCGCCATTTGGAATTCAGCCCCCTCGTCGGGGTCGTCCAGCAGGGCTGCGTAGTCGTCAAAACCCGCCAGCCCCAAGCGTTGCAGGCGGGTGGCCAGGCGTGATGACACCAAGGCTTTCTTATGCTCCGGGAACGACAGGCCGATGGTCTCGTGAAGGAGTGTGCTGATGCGTCTGAAGCACGCATCGCTGAGTTGAGGCATGCTGGGTGCTCAGTGATGACGCAGAGCGGGCGATGCCGCTGGGGCCAGGCTGGCCATGGCATCGATGTCCAGGGCCTTGGCCGGCTCCAGGATGACCAGGAAGCGCCCTGCCACCTTGCCCATGCCCTGGATGAACTCGCGTTCGATCGAACTGCCAAAGGGCGGTGGGGGTTCGATGTCGTGCGCTGGGATGTCGATCACCTCGTTGACCGAGTCCACCTGCAGGCCCAATTCGATGCTGGTGCCTTCGAAGTGGGTCTGGAAGATGACGAAGCAGGTCTTCTTGCCCACGCTGGCGGGTGGCTTGCCCAGTCGGGCCTGCAGATCGATCACCGGCACCACGGCACCGCGCAGGTTGATCACACCGCGCACAAACACGGGCATCAGCGGAACCTGGGTCAGGGTCACCGGTTGGATGATTTCGCGCACGGTGCAGATGTCCATGGCGTAGAGCTCGTCGGCCAGCACAAAGGTCAGGAACTGGGCGGCTGCGGCTGGTGGTGCCGCTTCAGCGTGGCGGGGAGGGGGGCGAATGCTCATGGGGTGTCTTTTTCAGCTGCCGACATCAATAGGGTCGAAAGTGGGCTTCGCTCGCCCCGCCACGCAGGGCAGGGCTGCCCAGGCGCGGTGTGGCGCTGGCGTCGCTCAGGCGGCGACGTTTGGGGCTCTCCAGCTCCGGGCGGCGCACCGGCATCGGTGCGGCTTCCGCCTCACCCACGTTGAAGAAGCTGATCACGTCCTGCAACTGCTCGGCCTGGCCCGACAGCTCTTCCGAGGTGGCGGCCAACTCTTCAGAGGCCGAGGCGTTCTGCTGCGTCGCCTTGCTGAGTTGGTTCATGGCGCTGCCGATCTGGTTGACGGTGGTGCTTTGCTCTTCCGAGGCGGCCGTGATCTCCTGCACCAGGTCTGAGGTGCGCTTGATTGAGGGCACGATGGCGTCAAGCAGCTTGCCGGCGTGCTCTGCTGTTGAGACGCTGTTGGCGGCGAGGTCACCGATTTCCTTGGCAGCTTCCTGGCTGCGTTCGGCCAGTTTGCGCACCTCGGCGGCCACCACGGCAAAACCCTTGCCATGTTCGCCGGCCCGGGCCGCCTCGATGGCGGCGTTCAGGGCCAGCAGATTGGTCTGGTAGGCGATGTCGTCAATGATGCCGATCTTGGAGGCGATCTGTTTCATGGCCTTCACCGTGTCGACCACCGCGTGACCTCCTTCCTCGGCTTCCCCCGAGGTCTTGGTGGCCATCGAATCCGTGACCTTGGCGTTGTCGCTGTTTTGCGCGATCGAGGCCGACATCTGTTCGATCGAGGCCGTGGTTTCTTCGACCGATGCTGCCTGTTCGCTGGCTGCCTGCGACAGGGACTGGGCTGTGGCGCTCACCTGGCCGGCTGCCCCGCCCAGGGCCTGCGCAGCGGTGCGCACTTCTTCCATGATGCCGGCCAGCTTTTCGCAGGTGGCGTTGGCGTCGTCCTTGAGTTGGTTGAAGGTGCCTTCGGCATCGCGCTCGATGCGTTGGGTCAGGTCACCGTTGGCCATGCCGCTGAGCACACGTCCCACATCTTCGATGATCTGGCCCAGCTTTTCGCAGGTTGCGTTGGCGTCGTCCTTCACCTGACCGAACAGCCCGGTGTAATCGCGCTCGATGCGTTGCGACAGGTTACCTGCCGCCAGCCCGCCGAAGGTGCGGCTCACGTCTTCGAAAATCACGTTGGTGGTTTCCATCAATGAGTTCACGCCTTCGCACAGCACGGCGATCGGTCCCTGCTTGCCGGTCAAGGGGATGCGCTGCGACAGGTCGCCAGCCCGGGCGGCCGAGGTCACCTCTTGCGCTTCTTCGACGGCGCGGCTCAGCATGCGGGCCGCATTCACCTGCTCTGTGGTGTCGGTGGCGAACAACACCACTTTGTAAGGCTGGCCGTTCAAGTCCAGGATGGGGTTGTAGGAGGACTGCAGCCACACCTCGCGCCCGCCCTTGGCCAGGCCCTTGTGCAGGCCAGCGTCGTACTCGCCGCGGCCCAACTTGTCCCAGAACAGGCGGTACTCCGGGCTTTGACGCATCTCGGGGGCAACGAACAGGCTGTGGTGCTGGTTCTTCAGTTCGGCCGAGGTATAGCCCATGATGTGCAGGAAGTTCTCGTTGGCTTTGAGGACTTTCCCGTCCATGTCGAATTCGATCACAGCCTGCGACTTACCCACCGCCAGGATCTGGCCTTCGTAGTCGGCGGCCTGGAGCCGCTGCTGAGTCACGTCGGTGGCGATGTTGACGATCTTCACCACCCGGCCCATCTCGTCTTTGACGGGTGCGTAGACGGCCTGCAGCCAGACCTCTTCGCCAGTCTTGGTCAGGTGCTTGTAGACATCGGACTGGTGCAGGCCCGCGTTCAGATCGCGCCAGAACTGCTCGTGCTGCTGGGTTTGACCCTGACTACTTTCAACAAAGATGCGGTGGTGCTTGCCGGCGATCTCATCCTGGCGGTAGCCCAGGGTGCTCAGGAATCGGGCATTGGCCTGCAGCACATGGCCGCCCAGGTCGTATTCGATGTAGGCGTAGGCGCTGTCGATGGCACCCAGCACGCCCATGGCGTTGTGGCGTTCGATCTCCGACTGGGTGATGTCGTAGCGCACGCCCAAGTACTTGCGAGGCTTGCCGTTGTCTCCCATGATGGGGGCCACCACAGCATCCACGTAGTAGGGTGTGCCGTCCTTGGCGCGGTTCTTGATCACTCCGCGGAACATGTTGCCCCGGCCAATGGTCGACCACAACTGCTTGAAGGTCTCCTTGGGCATGTCAGGGTGACGCGTGGTGTTGTGTGGTGCCCCGATCAGCTCACTGCGGCTGTAGCCCGAGACCTCGGTGAACTTGTCGTTGATGCTGAGGATGTCGCCCTTCAGGTCGGCCTCAGAGACGATGCTGGTGAGATCCATGATGCTGGTGCGCACCTTGAGCTCGGCTTCCACATCCTTCAGGCGGGCGCGCGTTTCGGCGAGTTCGGCCTCGGTGGACTGGCGTGCCTGTGCCTGCTCTGCGAGGGCGGCGTTGAGTTGTTCGAATTGGGCGCCACTGAACAGGCGGGTCATCAGGGTGGGTTGGTATGTGCTCATGTGGCTTGTCCTTCGATGGAGACGGAAATGGGGGAATGGGCGAGCCCGGGCTCGCGGTTGCCTGCAATGCGCAGGCCGGATTCGGATTGGGTGGCCAGCGCGTTCAACGCCAGGGTGTCCAGGATCAGGGCCACGTCGCCGCTGCCCAGAATGGAAGAGCCCGAGATGCCGCGCAGGCGTTGGAACAGGCGGCTCAGGGGCTTGATCACGGTCTGGTACTGGCCCAGCAGTTGGTCGGCTTCGAGACCGAAGCGGTGAGGGCCTGCTTGGACCACCACAATGCTGACGCGTCCGGCGGCAGGGGCGCCCAGATGGCCCAGCTCATACAGCGTGCGCAGGCGCAACACTGGCAGCAGCTCGCCGCGCAAGGGCATGCAGTAGCGGCTTTCGCGCTCATTGCTTTCAGGCGCGGTGCGCTGGCTTTCCACCACTTCAACCACCGAATCCAGCGGTAGCACGAAGCGCGATGCGGCCACGCGGATCAGGAAGCCGTCGATGATGGCCAGCGTCAGCGGAAGGCGGATCTCGATCTCGGTGCCGAGCCCTTCTTCGCTGAACACAGTCACGCTGCCACGCAGGGCTTCGATGTTCTGACGCACAACATCCATGCCGACGCCACGGCCCGACAGGTTGGTGACCTGCTCTGCGGTGGAGAAGCCGGGCTCGAAAATCAGCTGCAGGATGTCGGCATCGGGGGGTACAGTGCCGGCCTCGACCAGACCGCGCTCCCAAGCTCGTTGAAGCACGCGCTGTCGGTCGATGCCCCGGCCATCGTCTCGGATGGAGATCAGGATGCTGCCGCTGTCATGGCGGGCACTCAGCGTCAGGCGTCCCTGAGGTGGCTTTTGTTGGCCGGCACGTTCGGCTGCCGGCTCCAGGCCATGGTCCAGGCTGTTGCGCACCAGGTGCATCAAGGGGTCGGCGATCTTCTCGACGACGGCCTTGTCGAGTTCGGTGTCGCCGCCTTCGATTTCGAGCAGCACGTCTTTGCCCAGTTCGGCAGCGGTGTCGCGTACCACGCGACGGAAGCGGTTGAACGTGCCGCCGATGGGGACCATGCGCAATTGCAGGGCATTGTCCCGAATGTCCTGGATCAGGTGGCCCATGTGCTGATGGGCCTCTACAAGGGCTGGGTGGTGTGTCTCGCTGGCCAGTAGGCCGGCGCCAGCGGCGGCGGTGACCAGCTCGCCGAGCAGGTTGATCACAGCGTCGAGCCGATCGGCCGGGATGCGCAGGTAGCGCTGCTCTTCATGGGCCGGGTCACGAGGGCGTTGCTGCTTTTGTACGGCGGCATGCACCACCTCGGGTGCCACCCCCGCGTGATCGCTCAGGATCTCACCCAGGCGCGGCGTGGGGGCTTCGCTTTCGTGCTGGCGCACCTTGGCCTGCAGGGCCAAGCCTTGCGCCAGCTGGGTTTCGCTGACGGCGCCTGCGCCCACCAGCAGTTCCCCCAGGCGGGGGTGGTCTGGCAGGGTTTCGAGCTGGTCAAGGGCCCGCTGGATGCCCAGTTCGGGGGGCGTCAGCTGCAGTTCGCAGTCATCGCGGATGAAGCTGAAGGCGTCGTCGATGGCCGCTTGCGGCTGCTCCGAGCGCAGTGTGATCGTGCAGTTGAGGTAGCAGCTTTCGGGGTCGAGGGCTTCCAATGTTGGAATGGCGCCGCGCTCGCTGTGCACCTGGAGGATGTGGGTGCGACCCGCCAGATAACGCAGCACGTTGAGCGGGTCCATGCCGTTGCGCAGGCAGTCGCGGCCGAAGCGCGCGGCCAGCACCCAGCGGCCTGGGCGGCTGGCAGGTTCGGTAGCGAGGGCCGTGACGGTGTCGTCGAGCCCTGCAGCAGATCCCGGCGACGCCCTGGTACAGGCCAGGGCCGCTTGCAGTTGCTGCACCAGGGCTTCTCGGCGGCCCTGCTGGGCAGCATCGTCGCTGGCCTCGCCTGCGGCCTGGTTCACCAGGGCCAGCACCTGATCGCTGCAGGTCAGCAGCAGCGAGCTCAGGTCGGCGGTCAATTGCAAGCGGCCTTCACGCAACTGGTCGAGCAGGGTCTCGATGTGGTGGGTGAAGTCCACCACCTGTTCCAGGCCGAACAGGCCCGCCGAGCCCTTGACGGTGTGAGCGCAACGGAACAGGGCGTCCAGGTGTTCACGGTCTGCCGGGGCCTCTTCCAGCTCCAGCAACAGGTGCTCGATTTGGCTGACTTGCTCGCGTGCCTCACTGATAAAGGCGGGTAATGCGGCGGCCAAAAAATCGAAATCGTCGTCGCTTTGGCTCATGCGGGCATCTCCTGCGGTGTCAGGCGGAACCAGCCCGTGGCACCGAGGTCGTTCAGGCCCGCGCGCAGGCGAGCGCTGGGCTGTTGCAGTTCCAGCACCTGGCCTTGCTCAGCCAGGGTATTGGCCAACGCCGCCAGGACCTGCAGGCCTGCGCTGTCGACTTCGTCCACCTGGCCGGCTAGGAGGCTGGCCAGGCTGGGGGCAGGCTGCGTGCGGGCCTGCAGCCAGACCAGCAGTGCCTGGCGGGTGCTGTCTGCGGTGTAGATGGTCAACTCCGAGGGGAGTTCGAAGGCGGTGTTCATGCTGTCGCCTCTCAAGCCAGGGCCAGCTTGGCGGTGGCGTCCAGCAGCACCTGGGGGCTGAATGGCTTGACGATCCAGGCCTTGGCGCCGGCGGCGCGACCTTGTTCTTTCTTCTCGGCCTGGCCTTCAGTGGTGAGCATCACCACGGGCGTGAACTTGTAGCGCGGCAGCTGCTTGACGCGGGTCAGAAAGGTTATGCCGTCCATGCGAGGCATGTTCACGTCGCTGACAATCAGGTTGATCTTGCGGCCGTCGAGCTGGCGCAGCGCGTCTTCACCGTCCACGGCTTCCAGCACCTGGTAGCCGGCGCGGGTCAGGGTCAGGTTCACCACCTGGCGAAGGGAGGAGGAATCGTCGACGATCAGGATGGTCTTGCTCATGCGGGTCTCTGAAAGAATGGAGGTAGGGTCAGAAGTAGGTGGCGTCGCCTGCGCTGGCGCGGTCCAGCTGCAGCTGGTGTTGTTCGACGGTGGTATAGCCCGTGCTCAGCAGGGCCTCCCATTCACTGTCGTCAGGCCAGTCTCCCCGGGTGGCAGCCTGGCAAAGCCGTTCGTTCACACCTTGCATCGACTGCATCACCTGGTCCAGGATCTGGTGCACCCGGTCCTGAAACTGGAAGGACACCATCATTTGTTCCACCAGGCCGCGCACTGCGACGCTGCTGGCGTCGAGCTCGTTGGCACGCTGGCTGAGCAGTTCGACGGTGCTCTTCACGCGCTGCACCACGGATTCGATGGTGTCTTGCGAGCGGCGCACCAGATGGGTGTCGGCCTCGGTGCTGCTGGCGGTCTCGTCCAGCGTGCGCTGAACCTGTTCGCCGAAGGCCTGCACCTGATCACCAATGCGCTTGCCGGTATCACCCGAGGCGCTCGACAGTCGCCTCACCTCGGCCGCTACCACCGCAAAGCCCCGCCCCGAGGGGCCGGCGCGAGCCGCCTCGATGGCTGCGTTGACCGACAGCAGGCCGGTCTGGCGGGCGATCAGGGCCACGTCGTCGGCCATGCCGCGCAGCCCTGCCGAGGTGGTGTTCAGGGTCAGCACCGTGGCCAGCATGCGATCACGTGAGGCCACAAAAGCGCTGAAGTGCTGGATCAGCGCGTGCAACTCGGCTTCGCATTGGCCGAGGGTTTCGAACTGCTGGCCGGCTTGTCCGCTGTCAGGTGTCTGGGTGATGCGGTCGAGTTGGTCCAGTATGGACACAAAGCCCTGCAACAACTCGTCAGTGCCCTGGCGCATTTGCGATTGGGCACTGCGCACATGTACTGACCAGCGGTCGGTGGCTTGGCCCAATCGCTGGCTGATCAGAAGTGCGTTGGGCTGTGTTGGATCCGAGGCCGCGGTATGGTGGGCCCGTCGTGCCTGCCACGTCAGATGGCCCAGGGTGAGGCTGATCAGGCAGATCCCACCGATCCAGGTGAGCTCGGCCTGAGCGGCGACCATGCCATACACCCACAGGGCACCGCAGCTCAGGCAGGTGAGGGGATCCAGAGCAGCCGTCGCGAACCTGCTGGTTCGCATTGGTTGCTTTGATCAATTTGATTTGATTTATTGAACATTGGGTAGCATCTTCGCAGATGAACCCGGTAAATGTCAATAATGCAGCTTTAAATCGGTTTATATGATATTCTGGAGGGATCATTTACCCATCGATTGGCTCGATAGGTGAATGTAAGTGATCGAAATGATTATTTGAGTGAGGCGTTGGTGGTGCTGGGCCGGCCAGGCAGGTGCAACTGGCTGATCAACGGTTGCGATTGCGCAATGCACTTCCCACGGCGGTACACGCGCAGCCGCGGCGGGCGCAGGCGCAAGGCCTCGATGGGATCGCGGGCGTCGAGCAGCACCAAGTCGGCATGGCAGCCTGGGGCGATGCCGTAGCCCTCCAGGTGGAGCAGGCGCGCGGGCGCCGTGGTCACGGCCTCGTAGCATTGGCGCATGGCGGCCTGGCTGGTCATCTGGGCCACATGCAGGCCCATGCTGGCCACCTCGAGCATGTCGCCCGAGCCCAGGCTGTACCAGGGGTCCATCACGCAGTCGTGGCCAAAAGCCACGGTCAGCCCGGCCGTCAGTTGTTCGGGCACGCGGGTCATGCCGCGGCGCTTGGGGTAGCTGTCGTGGCGGCCCTGCAGGGTGATGTTGATCAGCGGGTTGGCCACCACGCCCAGCTGGGCCTCGGCCATCAGGGCCAGCAGTTTGCTGACGTAGTAGTTGTCCATGCTGTGCATGGAGGTCAGGTGTGAGCCGGTGACCCGGCCATGCAGGCCCAGGCGGTGGGTTTCGGCGGCCAGGGTTTCGACATGGCGCGACAGCGGGTCGTCGGACTCGTCGCAGTGCATGTCCACCAGCAGGCCGCGTTCGGCGGCCAGCTCGCACAGCAGCTTCACGCTGTCGGCGCCGTGCGCCATGGTGCGCTCGAAATGCGGAATGCCGCCCACCACCTCCACGCCCAGGTCCAGGGCCCGGCGGAGGTTGCTGAGCGCGTTGGGCGAGCGCAGCACCCCGTCTTGCGGAAAGGCCACCAGCTGCAGGTCGAGGTAGGGCGCCACGGTTTTCTTGACCTCGAGCAGGGCCTGCACCGCCAGCAACCGGTCATCGCACACATCCACGTGCGAACGGATGGCCAGCAGGCCCCTGGCCACGGCCCAGTCGCAGTAACTCAGGGCCCGTTGCACGATGGCCTCATGGGTCAGATGGGGCTTGAGTTCGCCCCACAGCGCAATGCCTTCGAGCAGGGTGCCGCTCTGGTTGATGCGGGGCAGGCCGTAGCTGAGCGTGGAGTCCATGTGGAAGTGCGCATCCACAAAAGGGGGGCTCAGCAGCCGGCCCTGGCCGTCCAGGGTTTCGTGGGCAGGGGCCTGCAGGCCGGCGGCCACCTCGACAATGCGGCCGTCCTGCACCGCCACCGATTGGTCGCGGCGGCCGTCGGGCAGGTTCACGTGTTGGATCAGAAGGTCAAGCATGCGCGGGTTCCATGAGGGGGCTTGGCGGCGGGCGGTTCAGCGCTCGCCCTTGCGGTAGGGTTTCATCAGCGCCTGGGGGTAGCTGGCCTTGCGCGCCACCACCACCAAAGCCAGGATCGACAACGCATAGGGCAGCATGAGGTACAGCTGGTAGGGCAGGGTGCTGCCCCCGGATTGCTGCAGCCGCAGCTGCAGCGCGTCAAAAAAGGCAAACAGCAGCGCCCCGAGCAAGGCCTTACCAGGCCGCCATGAGGCAAACACCACCAGGGCCACGCAGATCCAGCCCCGGCCATTGACCATGTTGAAGAAAAACGCGTTGAAGGCCGACAGGGTCAGGAACGAGCCCGCCACCCCCATCAGGGCCGAACCGGCCACGATGCCCGCGGTGCGGGTGCGGCCCACGCTGAGGCCCTGGCCTTCGGCGGCCTGCGGGTTTTCGCCCACCATGCGCAGCGCCAGGCCCGACGGGGTGCGGTACAGCCACCAGGCCAGGGCCGGCACCAGCAGCAGGGCCAGCAGGGTGAGGGGGGTCTGGCCCGACAGCACCGGGATGCCCAGCCCCTCCATGGGGGCGAAGGGCGTGATGGTGGGCGGGGTGTTCACCTTGGGAAAACTGACCCGGTAGCCGTAGTAGCTGAGCGCGGTGGCCAGCAGGGTGATGCCCAGCCCCGCCACGTGTTGCGACAGGGCCAGGCCGACGGTGAGCGCCGCGTGCAGCAGGCCGAAGGCGGCCCCGGTCAGGGCGGCCACGGCCACGCCACCCCACAGCGGCAGGCCCAGGTAAACCCCCAGCCAGCCGGTAAAGGCCCCTGCCACCAGGATGCCTTCGATGCCCAGGTTGAGCACGCCGGCGCGTTCACACAGCAGCACGCCCAGGGTGCCGAAGATCAGCGGTGTGGCAATGCGCAGCACCGCCACCCAGAAGGCAGGTTGGGCCAGGATGTCGAGCAGTTCGGTCATTTCAGGCGCACCCGGTATTGCGTGAGCAGGGTGGCCACCAGCACCGAGAGCAGTGAGGCCGCCACGATCACATCGGCGATGTAGGTGGGCACGCCCACGGCGCGGCTCATGCTGTCGGCGCCCACCTGCACGCCGGCCACAAAGATGCTGGCGGCCAGCACGCCCAAGGGGTGCAGCCCGGCCAGCATGGCGATCACGATGCCGCTGTAGCCATAGCCGGGCGACATGTCCAGCGTCACGTAGCTGGTGCGGCCGGCCACCTCGATGGCCCCCGCCAGCCCCGCCAGGGCCCCCGACAGCAGCGCCACCAGCAAGGCGGTGCGCCCGGTGGCCACGCCGGCAAAGGCCGCCGCGCGGGCATTGGCACCCGTGGCCCGGATGTCGAAGCCCAGCACGGTGAAGCGCATCAGCACCCACACGGCCAGGCAAAGCGCCGCCGCCAGCAGCAAGCCGGTGTGCACCCGGGTGCCCTCGATCAGGCGCGACAGCTCCAGCTCGGGCTGCAGGGCCACGCTCTGCGGCCAGCCCAGCGCCGTGGGGTCTTTCATGGGGCCATCCAGCAGCGCCGACACGCCCAGCAAGGCCATGAAATTGAGCAGCAGGGTGGTCACCACCTCGTCCACGCCCAGCCGGCTCTTGAGCAGCGCCGGCCCGAGCAGCAGCAGGGCGCCGGCGGCAGCGGCCGCCAGCAGCATCAGGGTGAACAGCAGGGGCAGTGGCAAGGCCCAGCCGGCGCTGTCGTGCACGCCACCCACCGCCACGGCAGCCAGGGCACCGGCATACAGCTGCCCCTCGGCGCCGATGTTGAACAGGCGGGCGCGGAAGGCCACGGCGGCGGCCAGGCCGGTGAAGATCAGGGGCGTGGCGCGGGTCAGGGTCTCGCTCCAGGCAAACAGCGAGCCGAAGCCGCCCTGCACCAGCAGGCCGTAGGTGCGCCCCACCGGTGCCCCGGCCCACAGCACCAGCAAGGCGCTGATCAGCAGGGTGAAGGCGATGGCGCCCAGGGGGGCCAGCACATGGGCCAGGGGCGAGGCCTGGTGTCGTTTCTCCAGTCTCATGGGGTCTCCGTCATGCGCTGGGCGGGGGCGCTGATCGGGCCACCGGCCATGGCCAGCCCGATGCTTTCACGGCTCCAGTGGGTGGCCGGGTGGGCCGGGCTCAGGTGGCCGTGGTGCATCACCGCGATGCGGTCGCCCAGGGCCAGCACCTCGTCCAGGTCATCGGAGATCAGCAGCACCGCGGCCCCGGCATCACGAGCGGCCAGCAGCTGTTGCTGCACATAGGCCACGGCCCCGATGTCCAGCCCCCAGGTGGGCTGGTGGGCCACGATCAGGGTGGGCACCTGGCTGGCCGCCTGGCCGGGCAGGGGCAGCAGGGCGCGGCCCAGGATGAGTTTTTGCATGTTGCCGCCCGATAGGGCCCGGGCCGGGCTCATGGGGCCGGCGCCGCGCACATCGAAGGCCTCGATCACCCGCTGGGCATGCTGCCGGGCCACGGCCCGGCGCACCCAACCCCAGCGCGAAAACACAGGGTGGCGCAGGCGTTCGGAGACGGCGTTCTCCCAGACCGGCAGATCGCCGACCACGCCCACGGCGTGCCGGTCTTCGGGAATGCGGGCCACCCCCTGGGTGACCAGCCAGGCGGGGGAGGCCTGCAGCGGCTGCCCCTTGAGCAGCACCTCACCCTGGGCGGCGCGGCGGCTGCCGCACAGCAGCTCGGCCAGTGCCAATTGCCCGTTGCCCGACACACCGGCAATCGCCACGATCTCGCCGGCCCGCAGTTGCAGGTTGACCTGGCTCAGGCGCTCGCGCTGGCCGGCCGGGGTGCTGACCTCGCGCAGTTCACAGGCCACCGGCCCCGGCGCCCCAGCAGGGCGGCGTTCGGGCGCTGACACGGCGTGGCCCACCATCCATTGAGCCAATTGGGCCTGGCTGGTGCCCGCGGCCGGGGCCTCGGCCACCAGGCGGCCCCCCCGCAGCACGGCCACCCGGTGCGACACGCGCAGCACCTCGGCCAGCTTGTGGCTGATGAAGATCACCGACAGGCCTTCGCGCACCAGCTGGGCCAGGGTGTCGAACAGGGCTTCGCTCTCTTGCGGGGTGAGCACGGCCGTGGGCTCGTCCAGGATCAGGATGCGCGCGCCCCGGTACAAGGCCTTGAGGATCTCGACCCGCTGGC
>Ga0066468_1000129_pt1 | contig 14256 bp, 12 predicted proteins | sample LakWasM100_LOW12_2_FD_59578 | JGI IMG/M metagenome (GOLD analysis project Ga0066468, IMG submission 59578) | Freshwater sediment methanotrophic microbial communities from Lake Washington under simulated oxygen tension - Sediment Metagenome 100_LOW12 | ecosystem: Environmental > Aquatic >...
GTCGTCTACACGTTCGGTATCCAAATTAGAACGTTCACGAATGGCCTGCAACACCGAACTGGCCAGGCGAATAGGCGTCACTTCGTGCAGTGCCCCGTCAGGCTTGCCGCGGCCGCGCGGCGTGCGCACGTGATCAAAAATGAATGCTTGCGTCATGAATGATGAGCTTTCTTAGGATGAGGTGCCCCCACTGGGCACAAAGGAATCGGTATGGATGTCGTCGTCGTTCCAACCGTGGAGACGCAGACGCTCGCGGCAGGCCTGCACCATGGGTGCCGCGCCACACACAAAAGCTGCACGCGCCTGAAGCGAAGCAAGGAGCGCCGGAGTCAACAAATCGGTGACCAAGCCCCTATCGCCCACCCACGGGCTGCCATCGGGCTCGTCGGAGACGATCACACGGGTCTGCACACGGCCGGCAGAATCTGCTTCCAGCTCCTGCAAGATCTCTTGGGCGAAGTGATCTTCCGAGCGTCGAATACCCAGCAATACCTGAAAGCAAGCGCGGGAAGACTTATTCAACCGATCTCGTACGATGGAAACCACTGGGGCCAGCCCTGTTCCACCCGCAATGCAGAGTGCGTGGGCATTCACATCAGCCGAGCCCATCGTTCCGTGTGGGCCCGACAACGTCATGCGCATACCAGGCTCTGCGCGAAGCCACAACCCGTCGGAGAAAGCGCCGCCAGGAATACGTCGAATCAGAAAGCTCACCTGGCGGTTTCCGCCCGCAATCGGTTCATGGCAGAAAGAATAGGATCGCGCCAACGAGTCTCCTTCCATTGACAAGTTGGCGTATTGGCCCGCCTGAAAGGTCAGTGGCCGGTCCAGCTCAAGTGTGAGGGCGAGTACGCCACCTGGTAGCCGCTGTGCAACGATGATCTGCCCCCTCCAACGTTCGGACCGTTCCACTGGCACTGAAATCACCAGATCTGAGCGAACCTTGCTCTGGCACGCCAGTACGTAGCCGTCCCGCAACTCTTGCGCTGTCAGCGGAGAAAGCGCGAAGTCCATCATCGGTTTGACCTGACCACTGATCACCCGCGTCTTGCACTGACCGCAGGTGCCCACACGGCAGTTGTGGGGATAAGGAACGCCTTGCTCTAAGGCTGCGGCCAGCAAAATATCGTCACGTTGCAAATTGATGGAGTGCCCAGCGCCGGCAAATTGCACCTGGCAGGGAGTGGGCTTTTCACGTTTGAACCAAGAGAACATATTCAGGTCGACACAGAGGGTGGAACGCGCAGCCAGTCTTCCCAGCCAGCTTGACGGTTAGCGAGGCGAGCTAGTTGCTGCTCTTTGGGGGTGGCATACCGCTCATCCCAGTCACGCAAGCGTGGCTTGATAACGGCGAACCACAGTGGAGGAACAAGCGCCATGAGAATGCACAACAGGAAATGTGGCTGCTTAGGACCGTCGCGATCAGGCGTCAATCGATAGAACGGCTTATACGGATCCTCGTGATGGCCAGCGTGGTTGGTAATTTCCAAAGCCAGGATGCGTACAAATGGGGTCAGATGGTTCCAGGTGTGACGACGCTGAAAGGTCCCAGGACACTCCGAAACCAGACCGAAATGATTCACATAGTTAAAAAACTCCAGCATCAGTCTGGGTCCCACGAGCATTGATGCTATGGCCCATCCAGCACCGTCAAAGCCACCTACCCAGATGAGAACTCCAGTGAAAGCTGCCAGCCCCAGCAACGATCCCACCCAGTGGTTCATCGGATGCCACCATGCGCGCCCGCGTTTGCTCCACATCTCGCGCTCAAGCTCGAAGGCGTCTTTAAACTGCCCCCAGAAGCTGCGGATCAGGTAGGGGTAGACGGCCTCCCCACGCCTCGCCGTATCTGGGTCATCCGGAGTAGCCACCTTCAGGTGGTGCGTGACCACGTGGGTGATCTCACGCCAGGGGTCGTAAATCAGCCACAGACCTACGCGTCCAAGCAAGTGCATGAAAGGGCTCTTGCGATGCATTAGCTCATGTACAGCAGGCGCTGCGACCACGAATCCGTACATGGCAGTGCCTACAAAAGCTCCAGAAAAACTGAGCGTTGACACGAAGTGATCTGCGTGCACCCATGAAGCAAATAGGAAGATCTGTGCAAATCCGCACACCATGGTGATCGTGACCTGCACGTCGTACAGCCACTCCGCACGCAGATCCCGCTCAGAAAAATCCAGAGGCAGCAACATGTCCACGCACAGGACTGCCGTCAACACACTCAGCCCTAACCAGGTGTGAATTCCACCTTGCCACATGCCCCAGACATGCACTAGGAGCAATGCTGGCGATAGCAGGTATTTGAAATAGTCGAACACGAGAGTCTCCTTGCATGTACGCCATCACAAATCAGGCGTAAGGAGATCGTCGTGTTTTGGCGCCAACCAAACGCCATACTGAAGTCTGGTTCGACTCAGGGTTTCACCCAGCCATCGAGCGTGTCGTCGATCAATCGACTCAAGCCTGCTTCGGGCGATTCAATTTGGCGGTACTTCTCAGTACAAAAGCCTGTCACTACATTTTTTCTGTGTCTGATGCAGCGCCTGCAGATCCCCCGTCGTCGTCAACAGAAATCGACGTGCTTAGCTCAATTTTTCGTGACAGTAAACCACCGCCCAAAAAGTGACCAGCGAGCTACCGGGTCCAGCGTCTACTTGATGGAGGTGCCGCTGGAGGACGCCCAGCCCGGAGTGAGAGCAAAGGAAGATGTTGACCACCAAAAACTGAGCTCACAAAGAGAAGCTTGGGGTAAAACCCATCACAAACCATACTTTGGTTTGGCATTGGGTTAGCGCGAGCTCACGACCATTTCACAACACCGCAACGCTGAGGATGAGAAGCCATTTTCTGTAACAGCGTCAGCGGTTGGATCGCCATGCCACCAATCCGGTCGAAAGGGTGTCATCGTGGCGAGCCCCTCAACCCCACCAAACTCTAAGCATCATGCAGAACTCATTTCTTTTTACGTTCTGGCGCCGCTGGTCTATCTTGATACGCCTGATCATTGGCTTTGCAGTGACGTTGATTCCTTTGGCTGTGGCCTTCTCCGCTGTTGCCTTGGAAATAGAACAGATGAGCGGTTCCGTGGGAACGTCTTCCAATATCGTAGCCATTCTGTGGCTAGGACTGGGAGTGACCTTCGTGGTTGGCGTATTGCTGATTTGCAGCGTAACGATGTCCATCGTTCAGCCTATTGCCCACCTGAAAGAACTGGCAGCCAAGATCACCTCCGGTGACCTAATCAGCTCATCGAAAGACGATTTCAAAGATGAAGTAGGGGAAATGTGCAAGGCGATTAACGAACTTCAAGCTGCATTGTTGGTGATCGTTGAAAGAGTGCGATCAAATGCCGACAGCGTCGCTACGGCAAGTTCCCAGATTGCTCAAGGCAACCATGATTTGAGCCAACGGACAGAACAACAGGCCAGCGCTTTACAGCAGACGACAGCGACCATGGAGGAGTTGGGCGCGACAGTACACAACAATGCAGAAAATTCGTCGAGTGCCGATCAACTTGCACGAGCCGCTTCGGACACAGCCGAGAAATACGGAATCCTGGTCAAGCAGATGGTTGAAAAGATGCAGGACATCGGTAGCGGCAGCAAGAAGATTGGTGACATCCTGAGCGTCATCGACGGCATTGCATTCCAAACTAACATTCTTGCACTGAACGCAGCGGTAGAAGCCGCAAGGGCCGGCGAGCAAGGCAGAGGATTCGCGGTCGTCGCAAGTGAAGTGAGAGCGCTGGCCCACCGAAGTTCCGAGGCTGCCAAAGAAATCAAATTGCTGATCATGGACAGTACCTCTCAAGTGGAGCAGGGTATTGCGTTGGTCGATAAAGCAGGAGCCACCATGACCCAAATCGTCCAGTCCACAAAGCAGGTGAGTTCGATCGTTGCCGAAATTAGCGCAGCTTCTCGGGAGCAAAGTCAAGGAATTCACCAGGTAAGTTTGGCCGTTAGCAGCATTGATCAGTCAACCCAGCAAAATGCCGCCCTAGTTGAACAGAGCGCAGCAGCAGCGGTCAGCTTGAGAAACCAATCAGAGCAGCTGGTGCGCGCTGTTGCCATGTTCAGAATCTCTGAGTAACTTCTCCGACATTTTCTTGGTTGGACCTTACCTGATCGACTTCAACGCAAAAGACTCAACGATCGCGCTCTAACTAAGGCAGCAGCACGGTTCTTCACTTGCAGCTTCGCAAAAAGTTTGTAGAAATGCCACTTCACGGTAGGCACCGATAAGTTGACACGGTCAGCGATCTGCTGATTGCTCAACCCCTTCTCCAAGAGTTCCAATAGCTCACGCTCACGTCGAGTCAACGGTTCTGCCAGTCCAATCTCCGAGCTCGATGGCTCCGCGGAATGGGAATCCCCCAGTAGTTCTTTCAGGCGCATCAACAAGTCGATCTCATCGGGTTGCACCAGACCCAGTTCCCTATTCGACACGTTTGTGAGGACGGGTTGCAACTGCGGGAGCCGATCGAACATTGGCTGCACCAATCGCCGGCGCGCAGCCACGAACAAAGCCTGAGCCAGTGAACGCTGCGCCCGCCGGTTATCTCCCCCTTGAGAGTGAATATCGATTTCGAGCAGGTGTACTTGCAACAACTCACGCCAGCGCTGTTCTGCGTTGGCTTGCTTCTTGAAAGCTTCGACACGTTCGGCAAGTCCGCGCTTTTGTCCAACCATCCAGGCCCACTCCAGCCCCAGAAGTGCCTCCGGCCCTACCGTTCCTTCAACCGCATTGTCAATGTCAGGCGTCAGCATGTGACGGTAGGCAAATTCCTTGGCATCATCTGTGCGCCCCAATTGCAACAGACGACGTAACTGATGGACGGCCACCTGCCGCTGGGTACGCGGAGCGTAGCAACGCACCACGCGGTCTAATGAAGCTGGCGCGAAATCACCCTCCTCCGATCCGTCCCACAATGCAACGCAGGCGGCCAAGCCATGCTGCGCAGTTTCGTTGATGCCATGTGTGCTGGCGGTCATCAGTCCCTTAAAAGCCTTGGCTCGAGCCTCTGGCAGATGCCCTAGTTCGTGCAGGGCCCGGGCATGAACGAAATCCATGGAGGCGGCTACGGCTGCGTCTTCACCCAATTGATCCACAACCAACGGCCGAATCTGTGCCAGGCGGCGGTCGGCCTTGACGGGATCGCCTTCTGTGAGGTCGATCGCAGCACTGATCAGTGCGACCCATCCAGAGCCGTATGCAGAGTCGCTACGACCGATGGCGCCCTCTGCCGTGTGCAAGTACTGGCGGGCAATGCCCGGTTTACCACGCGCCAACTCGGCAATGGCCGCCCCTGTTGCGACAGTAGCAACGCCCAGTGGATCCCTGTCCACCGCGTCAAGCAGCCACCGTTGGGCATCCTCGCTGGCCGTGTCCACCATGTCCAGGTGGATGGCGATGACAACCCGGAGCAAACCCAAACGTGCGCGCAACGCCGCAGCACGCTGGCCTCCCGGGTCGATCTCAGCAAGGCGATGGTCCAGCGATTGCAGTGCACTGAAGGCCCGCTCGTACTGCAGCGAAAAGCACAGCGACCATGCATACCAAGCATGCGCCTCAGGTGACAATGCAACGCCCATGGCGAGCACCTGCTCCGCCCATTTGACAAACAAGGCCAGTTGCCCTTGATCGCCGGCGATAGATCGAGCCACCCGGTCAAGCAACTGCCCTGCCAGAGTTGGTGCTGGAGCAGCAAGTGCTGCTTCGAGCGCTCCCTGCCCATCTCCATGATCGGCGTGCCAGCGCGCCGCTCGCTCCAGGACTTTCTGACGTAGCTCGCGAGTCAGCCGACGTGAACCTTCGGCTAATAGGTACTGACGCAACAAGGTATGCATGCGCAACCAACGGCGGTCTCGGTCCAGCGGGAAAATAAGCATATTGCGGCGCAACATCCCGTCCAGCCATTCACCCGCTTCAGGGCATCCTGTGGCGTCCGCGGCCAGTTCTTCACAGAACTCCCTCAGCAACGCCACTTGCATGAGAAATTCAACTTGCCGAGCCGGAAAGCCGCTGAGCACACGACGAGTCAGCACTGCAGCCATGTCGTGATCTGCGCCACTGAATTTAGCGACCACCTCTTCGGGTGACGAGTGCTGAGATATCAGCACCTGCAAAAGACGCGAGGCAGCTGGCCAGCCCTCGGTCAGTTCGTGCATACGGACCACCAAACTGGGCTCAGGCTCTGTATGCCCAGCCTGCAATAGCAGGCCACGCAAGCTCTCTTTATCTAGAGAGAGATGCTGCGCCTCTAATTCGACTGTAAAGAGTTCCAGTTTTGCGCGTGACACATCCAGAGGAAGCTCTTGTGTGCTGGAGAGCGCTAAACGCAATGCGGGGCCACTTCCGAACACCAGGCGTTCAAGCACCGAGGCCAGTTGCGGATCTGTGCAAACATGCAGATTGTCAACAAATAGCACCGTTGTGCTGTCCATCCCGCCCAGAATAGTCAGTAGTCGGTCCGCCGATTCGCGAGGGTCAATGGGCAACGAATCGAATTCACCACTTGAACTGACGCGCAACCCGATCTCTTGCTGAAGTGCTGTCGCCAAAAGTGATAACACAGCGTCAACATTGGTGTCTCGATCATCGAGCGTCAGCCACACGCAGCGCAGACCGCGTTGCAACAGAGTGCGATAAAGACGTCCGAGCACCAACGTCTTCCCGTAGCCAGGAGGTGCACAAACCGTGACAAGCTTGGCAAGTACAGCGCTGCGCAACAATACCTGGACAGCGTGGGGCAGTACTGCCTCAAATGCTGTCTCGGGGGGTGCCAACCTGCCCCTAGGGATTGCCAGTGGACTCATGCGTCAAGAGAAGCGAGCTGTTCAAACATTCGCTTATCTCAGTTTCGATCGAAGCAAGTGCTTTTGCAGTTTGCCCATCGGATTGCGCGGCAACGTGGGCATTACCTCAAGCCGCCGTGGGATCTTGTAGCCGGCCAGTAAGGGGCGTAGGTGCGACTGAATCGATTCCAGGGTAGGGTGTGCACCAGGAGCTGGCACAACACAAACCGTGACCATCTCACCCCACTGTGCGTCGCGTACGCCAACCACCGCATACTCGGCCAATCCTGGACAGCCGGCGAGAGCGTTCTCAACTTCGGAAGAGTAGACGTTTTCACCACCGGAGATCATCATGTCTTTGACACGATCCACTACATACACGTAACCGAGGTCGTCGATTCTGCCCATGTCACCGGTATGGTACCAGCCGTCTTGGATGGCATCTGCCGTAGCCTGGGGATTTCGCCAATAACCGCGCAACGTTGAGCCCGATTTCACCAAAATCTCGCCCGGGGTATTAATTGGAAGGTCGCGGCCATCGATATCCACAATACGTACTTGTGCATCTCCTCCGGGTTTCCCCGCCGAGGTCCAGATCTCACGTCGTGCCAGACCAACGCGGTGATCGTCGGGCGAGAGAATACACAATGCAGCAGTAGTCTCTGTGGCTGCATAAATCTGAATCAAATCGCAGTCAAAGATCAGCATCACTTTTTCAAGCAGCAGCGGGTCAATGGACGACGCTCCGTAATGTATGCGCTTGAGCGCTGGGAACATGCCTGGCTGTAGCTTGGGCACCATCATGGCCAGCAAGGTCGGCACCATCACTGTCGTAGTGATTCGTCCAGAAGCCAGCGATTGCATGATTCGAGCCGGATCAGCCGCACGATGAATTTCCACCTGCGTTCCGTACGCCAGGGCAAACAACGGATAGGTAACGCCAGCGGCATGGAAACAGGGCATGAACACCAGCACCCTATCGTCTTGCGGGAAGGGCCCCAGGCGGGCTTCCCACTGTGCTCGCTGCGACAGATGCATTGAGTGGGTTTGCGGCACCCCTTTGGGCTTCCCAGTGGTACCACTCGTGTAGAGCTGGAGAAAATCATCTTCGGGCTTCACCCCCACAGGGACACGAGGTTCGTTGACACTCAACAGCTCATCGTAGTCCATCGCCTGAGGATGCTGAACCACACCAGCATCAATAGTGACGATACGCGAGACTTGCGGCAACAGAACCGCCAGCGCTTGTGCCTGCTCTACAAACTCCTGATCAGCAAACAAGATACGTGCGCTGCTGTCTTCAATGATGTCGCGCCACTCGGGCAACGCGAGGCGCCAATTCAACACAACGCAGGTCGCCCTGGCCATTGCAGCGCCAAAGATAAGCTCTAACAGCCGGTCCGTATTCTTTCCAAGGTAGGCCACTCTGTCACCTGGTAGTACGCCCATACCCACCAGACCGCCTGAAACGCGTCGGGCGTGATCTCTGAACTCACCAAAGGTCGTGGTTCGATTTTCATACTCGCAGTAAGGGGTGTCGGGCAGGCGATCTGCTGTCGCATCCAACACGTCGATCATTGTGAGTGTCATCTAAAAGTCTCCGGGTGTGCCGCAACGTGCAGCCGATTGATAAGGGATGCGCAGATGCTCGATCTGAGGCCCCACTCCTCACACCCACCCAAAGTATGGAATGCGGGCGGTGGATACCCCAACCCATCACGTCAGCCCTCGCTGGTTAGGGGTGAACCCCAATAAAAGTCCCAACTTTGGTTGTGCACTCCATTTCCCGCCCACTTCTACGCTACTAGCACCGAAAACCAATAACGGAGACCTGCATGCTCAACCGCCGAGTGGCCACCCTGGGAATAGCGTCTGCTTGCACGGCGTGCCGTCCAGCAGCGGCACAGTTGGCCAGCGCGCCAGTGCGTTGGATCGTCCCCTTCCCGCCTGGTGGCCCTGTGGACGTAGTGGCCCGCAAGCTGGCAGAAACAGTCAGTTCCGCTACAGGCACGATCATCACCGTAGAGAACAAGGCAGGCGCGAACGGTTCTATCGGCACCGCAGAGGCCCTACGCGCAGCACCTGACGGACGCACCTTTGCGCTGGCAATTCCTGACTCGCTCATCAGCATTGCCTCGCTGTTGAAAAGCCCGCCATACGACGCGCGGAGAGACCTGACTTTGGTGTCGCAGTTGGTGGCGTCGCCCTTGGTGATGATGGCTTCGGCCGATCTTGCTGTGGGGTCCATGGCGGAACTCATGGGCAAGGCAAAAAAGGCTACAGAGCCGCTCTCCTATGGCTCTTGGGGGGCTGGCACCATGCCACATCTGATCATGGCGGCTGTCGAATCGGCCAGTGCCAGTCGTTTCACTCACATTCCTTACCGGGGAGTGGCCCCAGCTCTACAGGATCTGGCTGCTGGCCAGGTCAAGCTGGGGTTCGGACCGGCGCATGTGGCTGCACAGTACGCACAAAAAGGGCTGGCTTCACCCATCGCACTGACCGGGCCGAGTCGGATTGCGCTGCTCCCTGGTGTTGCCACTTTCAGTGAACAAGGCTTCACCGGCGCTATCGAGCAATCCCGCGTTTGGGTGGGACTGGTTGGCCCAAAAGGTTTACCCATTGCGACAGTGGCCAAGTGGAATCTGGCATTGGATCAAGCCGTCCGCAACCCTGCAATCGGGCAATTCCTCGCCTCCATTGGTTTTGTTCCTATCAGCAACGGACCAGCAGAGTTCGCGCAAAACCTGGGTAGAGAACTCATCTCGACCACTCAGTTGATCAAGAAGCTCGGCATCGCCCCCAATTGACCTCACCACAAGAAAGCGACTCCTCATGCCATTGACCAAAACTATCCCTAAACGCCGTGCCTCCACATTGTTTAACGATGCTTGGTTGCCCGACGAGGTCCGTCGAGTACGTACAGATGCTCGCACTTTTGCAGACGACGTACTGCGACCGGTAGCGCATGAGCTCAACACCCGGCCGGAATCGAAAGACGCATTTCCGTGGGTTCAGTTCCAAGCCATGGTGGATGCAGGCCTCTACCGTGTGCCTTTCGCTGCTGACGTGGGTGGCTTGGGCCTTGAGTTCCCGACGCTGGCCACGCTTACTGTGGTCGAGGAATTGGGCTACTACGTACCGGCCTTTTCTTCGGCCCTGTACGACGGTCAAGCCATTTTGGTGGGCAAGACGCTGGATCGCGCACAACCCGCCATCCGTGAGCGCTACCTACCACCGCTGATCCGAGGTGAATGGGTGGGCTCCTTTGCAACTAGCGAGCCCGAAACCAGCACCGATCTGTCGGCAAGCAGCATGCAGACCTTGGCCACTCCGGTAGAAGGCGGGTATCGCATCACCGGCACAAAGCGCTGGATCACCAATGCGGCTGTGGCAGACCGAGTTGCTGTTCTTTGCAAGACCGGAAAAAGCCTCACGATGTTGCTGGCTGACTTGAAAGCCCCTGGCGTAACAGTGGCCGCACCGGACCGGAAAATGGGCAACCACGTGCAGCTCACATCAGACATCCGCTTTGATGAAGTCTTCGTCCCAGCGGATCACGTCATTGGTACTGAAGGGGCTGGTCTACGTGCCGCACTGGGTGCACTAGCACTGGGCCGCATGGGTATCGGCGCCAACGGCGTGGGCATGGCTCAGTCTGCTTTCGACCACGCTACTCAATATGCGTGTGAGCGCCGTGTGTTTGGCCAGGAACTGGCTCGTATGCAGCACTGGCAGTACGTGTTCGCAGAACATGCCGTGGGCATTGAGCAGGCCCGCTCGCTCTACCAGAAGGCCGGTTGGCTGTACGACGTCAACGGCAGCGCTGAGGTCGAAGCAGCCATGGCCAAACTGGTGGGCAGCCGCCTGGCTGTAGACGTCGCACGCGACGCCATCCAGGTCTGCGGGGCCTATGGGTTCGTACGCGAACTCAGCGGTCCAGGACACCAGATGCCACTGGAATCCATCTATCGCGACGCCAAGATCGGCGAGATCTACGAAGGCGCCAACGAGATCCAGAAATGGGTCATTGCCCGCAACATCTTCGGTCGGGACTTCACTGGTTGAACACTATGCAAGACACATCTTCTCTTCCCTTGCGCCTCGAGCGCGAGGGCGCGATTGCGCGCATCGTCTTCAACCGACCTCAGCAGCTCAATGCAATTGACATCGCTACCGCGACCGCCTTCGATCGCGCGTGTGCGCATCTGGAAAAAGATCCGTCGGTCCGTGTCGTCGTTCTAAAGGGCGAAGGCCGCAGCTTTGGGGCAGGCGGTGACCTCCGTGCATTTCAAATGGATCCGCAGAGCACCGCACTGGCCGTGATCGACCCCATGCATCGCGGCTTGCTTCGTTTGGCTCGTCTGTCGGCACCCGTGATTGCTAGCCTCCAAGGTAGCGTGTCCGGTGGAAGCCTCAGCCTGGCCATGGGCTGTGATCTCGCCATCGCGGCCGACGACGCTCGGTTCAATCTGGCATATGTCAATGTTGCAGCGAGCTGCGACGTTGGGGGCTCCTGGCACCTCACTCGGCTAGTTGGCCTGCGTAAGGCCATGGAGATTGCTCTGCTGAGTCCCACGATTACGGCAGAAGAAGCTCACTCGTTGGGGCTGGTCAACAAGGTGGTACCTGTATCTGAATTGAGCTCAGCCACTGAGGCACTGGCTACTCGCCTAGCAAACGGTCCCACGGCCGCGTATGGACGACTGAAGCGGCTGCTGCGCGTAGCTCAGCACAACGATCTGGCGACTCAGCTTGATCTCGAACGTGATGGCTTTCATCAGAGTGCCGGCACGAATGATTTCAATGAAGCGCTGCAGGCGTTCTTCGAACGCCGGCCGCCCCGGTTTGTAGGCCACTGACGCGCCTTTCTACCTCGACACAAGTTCTGAAAGCAAAGCCATGGCACAGCCACTCACCAGTTATCTTGCCCCCGAGCTATTCAAGGGTCATACGGTCTTTGTCACCGGTGGCGGCAGCGGGATCAACTTGGGCATTTCTGCCGCATTCGCTGCATTGGGAGCAAACGTGGCGATTTGTGGACGCAATGCATCGCGTCTGGAAGACGCTATGCATCGTCTTCGCGGCGGCAGTGGCCGTGTCTTTACTGCCGTGGCCGATGTGAGGGATCCCGATGCGCTAGCAAACGCCATCAATCAAGCTGGAACAGAACTGGGTGACATTGGCACCCTGGTGTGTGGCGCAGCTGGCAACTTCGTCAGTCCCGCCGAGGCGATGTCTCCGAAAGGATTTCGTACGGTGGTTGAAATCGATTTGCTGGGCGCCTTCAACGCCTCACATGCTGCGTTTGCTCAGCTTCGTCGAACACGGGGCAGCATCCTGTTTATCTCTGGCGGTCAGTCGTATGTGCCTTTCCGATACCAGGCTCATGTTGGTGCAGCCAAGGCCGGCATCGACATGCTGATGAGAACCCTGGCACTGGAATGGGGGCACTTGGGCATTCGATGCAACAGCATCGTGCCTGGACCTGTAGAGGGAACCGAAGGCATGCAGCGCCTCTCCCCAAAGGGAGATACCCGCATGTGGTCCCGTATGGTTCCCCTCGGTCGCATGGGACAGGCCGACGAAGTGGCCCAAATGGCGGTGGTGCTGGCGTCCCCTCTGGGTAGCTTTGTCAGCGGGGCAGTACTCCCTGTCGACGGAGGCCAGAATCTGACAGGCTCAGCACTATTTAACGAACAAGTCGAGCACATGCTTGCTGAAAGGCCGCAGCCATGAGCTGCAAGGCAAAGGATTCCCCTGATCCTATTCGTTGGGAAATCTCGGATAGCGTGGCCCGTGTCTGGCTTAACAGGCCGCGCCAGGCGAACTCGCTGAATGTGCCAGGTTGGCATGCGCTACGCGACACCTTGAATGCCATTGACCGCCGGACTGATGCACGCGCGGTGATCTTGCTAGGAGAAGGTCCTCATTTCTGTGCGGGCATTGACCTCTCCGTGCTCACCGAGCTACGGGCACAGGCAGGTGCGAACACTGGATGCGATGGTCGGGACCGAGAAGCCTTGGCCAATTGGATCTTGGACCTCCAGGACTGTGTGAGCGCCATCGAGCGTTGCCGCGTTCCAGTGATTGCTGCGATCCACGGCGTGTGCTATGGCGGAGGCGTCGACATCGTCAGCGCCTGTGACCTGCGCATCTCCACTCGCACTGCGCGCTTTTGTGTCAAAGAAGTGGATCTCGCAGTGACCGCCGATCTGGGGGTTCTACAACGCCTGCCACACATTGTCGGAGAGGGACGTGCTCGAGAGCTGGCGCTGACTGCCCGAGTATTCGATGGCGAGTACGCCGAACGCATAGGTCTTGTGACTGAGATCTTCGAATCGCCTGTGGCTTTGCGTGCTGGTGCGGAGCTGCTAGCCACCGGTCTGGCGGGCAAGTCGCCTATGGCTCTGCGCGGCACCAAAAGGTCAGCGCTGGTGGCCAGAGATGAAGGTGTGGCAGCAGGCTTGCGTCAGGTGGCTTGGGCAAATGCTGCCACGCTGCTGTCGCAAGACCTGACCGAAGCGCTGTCAGCCATGCACGAGAGACGCCAAGTCACCCACCGCGATTGATATCTATCCGTACGGCCGCATGAGCGGCAGCGAACGTCCGTTTGAACAATTTTTTAACCACCAAGAGTCTGAAATGAATATTGAACAGAGAACCTTCCTGATCACCGGCGGTGCCAGCGGCTTGGGTGAAGCCACTGCACGCATGCTTGTGGCCCAAGGCGCAAATGTCGTGCTGGCAGATTTGAATGCAACGACTGGTGAACAATTGGCACAGGAACTGGGAAGTACAGCACGCTTTTGCAAGACAGACGTCACTGACGAAGCACAGATGCAAGCCGCTGTGGATCTGGCCCTGAGCGCCTTTGGTCAACTGCATGGCTTAGCCTGCTGTGCTGGCATCGCACCCGGCGAGAAGGTACTCGGCAAAGAAGGTCCGCACCGCCTCGGCTCGTTCGCACGTGCTGTCCAGATCAATCTGGTGGGGACCTTCAATGCTATTCGCCTGGCAGCAGAGGCGATGTCAAAGAATGCCCCCGATCAGGGCGGTGAGCGTGGCGTGATCGTGTGCACCGCGTCGGTGGCAGCGTTTGACGGCCAGATCGGGCAAGCTGCCTACAGCGCCTCCAAGGCCGGCGTTGTGGGTATGACACTGCCCATTGCCCGCGAGTTGGCCCGCTATGGCGTTCGTGTGATGACGGTGGCACCCGGTATCTTCGAGACTCCCATGCTGAAGGGGCTTCCGCAAGCAGCCCAGGACTCGTTGGGTCAGCAGGTCCCGTTCCCTTCGCGTTTGGGTCGCCCGGCAGAATTCGCCCAACTCGTACGCAGCATCGTCGAGAACGCCATGCTCAACGGCGAAGTGATCCGCCTGGACGGTGCAATCCGGATGGCCGCCAAATGAGCGCCCCAGCCATGAGAAATCGAGTGACCGCTCTGCTGGGTACGCG
>Ga0066468_1000134_pt1 | contig 14147 bp, 9 predicted proteins | sample LakWasM100_LOW12_2_FD_59578 | JGI IMG/M metagenome (GOLD analysis project Ga0066468, IMG submission 59578) | Freshwater sediment methanotrophic microbial communities from Lake Washington under simulated oxygen tension - Sediment Metagenome 100_LOW12 | ecosystem: Environmental > Aquatic >...
ACATAGCCAAGCCTACGATGCCATCGTCTGCCAAATGAAGCGATACCTCAGGAAAGTGCTGCTGCATCATCAGCGACACCAGGTTCTGGTAGTGGGCCGAATCCTCGATGAACAGCACCCGACGCGGGTTGGCAGGACTGCCCCGTTGGCTGCCACGACGACCGGCGCGGCGGTTGGCCAGCCAGCGGTCCACTGAGACACGGGAAATCCGTCGATGTCCACCCGGGGTTTTCCAGGCTTCGAGTTCGCCCCGGTCCACCATCATCTGGACAGAGCGGACTGCCATGCCCAATTCACGAGCCACCTCGATCGTCGTGCAGTGCTCACCAGACGGAGGAACGGAGGAAAAGTTGTTTTCGGAGCTCATGAATCAATTCTACCGAATTTGCCGAATAAATTGTCAAGTTCAACAAAGTGATAGTTGAAAAAATTAGTTTTTCAAGACCCACTAGCACACTGGGCCCCTGCCGGCTCAGGCGTCGATGGCATCCAGCGGCCAGCGGGGGCGCACATCAAAGCTGTAGTCGCGCCCGGCCTGCGCACGGCCGGACTGCAGGCGCATGGCGGCCGCCATGGCGATCATGGCACCGTTGTCGGTGCACAGGTGCAGCTCGGGGTAGTGCACGCGCACCCGGGCCGTCTGACAGGCGGCATTCAGCCGCTGGCGCAGCTCGCGGTTGGCCCCCACACCGCCCGCCACCACCAGACGGCGCAAGCCGGTCTGGCGCAAGGCCGCCATCGACTTCTTCAACAGCACTTCGACAATCGCGGCCTGGGTGCTGGCCGCCAGATCGGGCTTGCGCGACTCCAGCGCATCGCCCAGCTTGCGGGCCTGGGTCAGCACCGCGGTCTTCAGCCCGGCAAACGAGAAGTCCAGATCGCCGCTGTGCAGCAAAGGCCTGGGCAGTTTGAAGGCGGCAGGGTCACCCGCCTCGGCCAGGCGCGACAAGGCCGGCCCACCCGGGTAGCCCAGGCCCATGAGCTTGGCCGATTTGTCAAAGGCCTCGCCGGCAGCGTCGTCGATGGTCTCGCCCAGAATCTGGTAGTCGCCCACCGCGTCCACCCGCATCAACTGGGTGTGCCCGCCCGACACCAGCAAGGCCACAAAAGGGAACTCTGGCGGATCGGCACTGAGAAACGGCGACAGCAGGTGGCCCTCCAGGTGATGCACGCCCAGCACCGGTCGGCCCAGGGCCGCCCCGAGCGCGCAAGCCACGCCCGAGCCCACCAGCAAGGCCCCGGCCAGGCCAGGCCCGCGCGTGTAGGCCACCACATCCACCTCGGCCAGGCTGCGCCCTGCGGCCGCCAGCACCTGCGTTGCCAGTGGCAATACGCGTCGGATGTGGTCGCGGCTGGCCAGTTCTGGTACCACCCCGCCATAGGCCTGGTGCATCTCGATCTGGCTGTGCAGGGCATGCGCTTCCAGGCGCGGCACCCCTTGCCCACTGGCATGCACCAGGGCCACCCCCGTCTCATCACAGGAAGACTCGATGCCCAGCACCAAGCCGGGTGCAGGGCCTGGAGCGTCATCAGCAAAAGAGGCGGGGGAAGCGGTCACGGACATGGGCAGACGGTTCATCATCGGTGCCGAAGTGTAGGTCCTGGCGGCCTCGCCTGATGAACGAGCCACCCAAACCCCCAAGCCTCCCCAGCCCCGCAGCGCCATGACCGATTGGTGCATCGCACAAAAGCAGTGCAGCGCACTACCCCAACGCCCGCCCCGCGCACCAAGCCCGAACCGTGCGCACCGGCATGCATCACCGCCAGTCCCGGCAAGCCCGGTCCGGCCCGCCATCCTGGCCATTTACACCTGGCACGCCCTTTGCTTGACAGGTGCATGACCCCACCGGGTCACACAACATGTCAGACCCAAAGGCGGGCTTGGCAGGTTGCCAGGACAAAGGCGTCCCCACCACGGCAGGCCCATCGGGCCCAGTCGTTGCGTGAGGACGCCTTTTTTGCTTTGTACGTTCCGAATGACTTCAGCTTCAAGGAGTAGCCCATGACCGACCTGTTGAACACCCGCCTGAGCCGGCGCACCGTGCTGCAAACCGCCGCCGTGGCTGCGACGGGCCTGTCCCCGGCCCTGCGCTCGGTCGTCTACGCCGGCGGCTCCGACAAGCCCGAGAAGGAAGAGGTGAAGATCGGCTTCATCCCCCTCACCGACTGCGCCAGCGTGGTCATGGCCTCGGTGCTGGGCTTCGACAAGAAGTACGGGGTGAAGATCATCCCCAGCAAGGAAGCCAGCTGGGCCGGCGTGCGCGACAAGCTGGTCAACGGCGAACTGGACTTTGCCCATGTGCTCTATGGCCTGGTCTACGGCGTGCACCTGGGCCTGGGCGGCCCCAAGAAGGACATGGCCGTCCTGATGACCCTGAACAACAACGGCCAGGCGATCACGCTGTCCAAGAAGCTGGCCGACAAGGGCGCCGTCGACGCTGCCAGCCTGGCCAAGCTGATGGCCAGCGACAAGCGCGAATACACCTTCGCCCAGACCTTCCCCACCGGCACCCATGCCATGTGGCTGTACTACTGGCTGGCCTCGGCCGGCATCAACCCGCTGCAGGATGCCAAGGTCATCACCGTGCCCCCGCCCCAGATGGTGGCCAACATGCGCGTGGGCAACATGGACGGCTTCTGCGTGGGTGAGCCCTGGGGCCACCGCGCCATCATGGACGGCATCGGCATCACCGGCGTCACCACCCAGGACATCTGGAAAGACCACCCCGAGAAGGTGCTGGGCACCACCGCCGAATTCACCAAGAAGTACCCCAACACCTCGCGCGCCGTGATGATGGCCATCCTCGAGGCCAGCCAGTGGATCGATGCCAGCCTGCAAAACAAGCTGAAGATGGCCGAGACCATCGCCGACAAGTCCTACGTCAACACCGGCGTGGACGCCATCAACCAGCGCATCCTGGGCCGCTACCAGAATGGCCTGGGCAAGACCTGGGACGACCCCAACCACATGAAGTTCTTCAACGACGGCGCCGTCAACTTCCCCTACCTGTCCGACGGCATGTGGTTCCTGACCCAGCACAAGCGCTGGGGCCTGCTCAAGGAGCACCCGGATTACCTGGCCGTGGCCAAGCAGATCAACCAGATCGACCTCTACAAGCAGGCCGCCGGGGCCCTGAAGATCAACGTGCCCAAAGACCCCATGCGCACCAGCAAGCTGATCGATGGCGTGGTCTGGGACGGCAAGGACCCCAAGAAATACGCCGAATCCTTCAAGGTTCACGCCTGAGTCTCTACTGAATCCCCTCCACCCACCAGGAGCCCGCCATGGTCAGCGCCGTCTTCCACAACCCCGCCGAAGTACCTGCCCCCCAGGTGCTCGCCCCCAAGCCTTCCGCCTCGCACGCCCCTGCAGTCACCATGACAAAACCCGTCCCCGCCGCCCCGCGCCCTGCCCGCCTGCCGTTTGACTGGCGTGCCTTCTGGCTGCGCGTGCTGCCCCCGGTTTTCGGGCTGGGCCTGATGCTGGGCCTGTGGGCCATCGTGTCGATCACCACCGCCAGCGCCATCCCGTCGCCGGCCGACACCTTCAAGCAGGCCCTGGAGGTGTTCAGCGATCCCTTCTACAGCAAGGGCCCCAACGACCAGGGCGTGGGCTGGAACGTGCTGTTCTCGCTCAAGCGCGTGGCCATGGGCTTCGGCCTGGCGGCCCTGGTGGGCATCCCGGCAGGCTTTCTGATCGGGCGCTTTGAATTCCTCTCGCGCATGTTCAACCCCTTGATCAGCCTGCTGCGCCCGGTGTCGCCACTGGCCTGGCTGCCCATCGGGCTGCTGGTCTTCAAGGGCGCCAACCCGGCCGCCATCTGGACCATCTTCATCTGCTCGATCTGGCCCATGATCATCAACACCGCCGTGGGCGTGCAGCGCGTGCCCCAGGACTACATGAACGTGGCCCGCGTGCTCAAGCTGTCCGAGTGGAAGATCTTCACCAAGATCCTGTTCCCCTCGGTGCTGCCCTACATGCTCACCGGCGTGCGCCTGGCCGTGGGCACCGCCTGGCTGGTGATCGTGGCGGCCGAGATGCTGACCGGCGGCGTGGGCATCGGCTTCTGGGTTTGGGACGAGTGGAACAACCTCAACGTCAAGAACATCATCATCGCCATCTTCGTGATCGGCGGCGTGGGCCTGCTGCTGGAGTACGCCCTGATCCGCATCGCCACGGCCTTCACCTTCGAAGAAGTCAAGAGCTGAACCACCCCACCCCCTCATCAAGGACCCCGCCATGAACAGCGCCAAGTACATCGAGATCCAGGGTGTCGAACAGACCTTCCGCACCGCCAAGGGGGCCTTCCCCGCCTTGCGGGACATCCACCTCACCATCGCCAAAGGCGAGTTCGTGGCCCTCATCGGCCACAGCGGCTGCGGCAAATCAACCCTGTTGAACCTGATCGCCGGGCTGACCTCACCCACCCAGGGCGCCATGCTGTGCGCCAACCGCGAGATCAAGGGCCCTGGCCCCGAGCGGGCGGTGGTGTTCCAGAACCACTCCCTGCTGCCCTGGCTCACCTGCCACGAGAACATCCACCTGGCGGTGGAGCGCGTGTTCGGCCAGCGCGAAAGCAAGGCCCAGCTCAAGGCCCGCACCGAGGCGGCCCTGGCCCTGGTCGGGCTGACCGCCGCCGCACAAAAGCGCCCAGGCGAAATCTCGGGCGGCATGAAGCAGCGCGTGGGCATTGCCCGGGCCCTGTCGATGGAGCCTCAGGTGCTGCTGATGGACGAACCCTTTGGCGCGCTCGACGCCCTCACCCGCGCCAAGCTGCAGGATGAGCTGCTGGAGATCGTGGCCCAGACCCAGGCCACGGTGGTCATGGTGACCCACGATGTGGACGAGGCCGTGCTGCTGTCCGACAAGATCGTGATGATGACCAATGGCCCGGCCGCCACCATCGGCGAGGTGCTGAGCGTCGACCTGCCGCGCCCCCGCTCGCGCGTCGCCCTGGCTGAAAGCACCCAGTACCTGGGCTACCGCAAGGCCGTGATCGACTTCCTGTACACCCGCCAGGCCCACGTCGAGAAAACCGCCGCCTGAGCCCCCCTACTCCCCCCTCCCCCCCCAACCGCCCCTCCCGGCCCTGCGCCGTCGAGGGGCGTTTTTCTTCGTCCGGGCCACCCGCGCACCAAACCCGTGCCAAAACCCCTTGTTTTGGCGGCATGAAGCTTGCATGCCCTGGGTATCGGCCCTCAGGGGCCGTTGGGGCCCCCAGGTGTGACGATGCACCCGGCCCCTCAGGACACAGGCGTCTCCACAGCGGGCTTCTCACCAGAAGCAGGCTGGTGCGGACGCCTTTTTTGTTTTCCGGAACGCCTGCGGGCCCGCAAAGACACCCATGTTCAATTTTCGAGACTTCCACCGCTCAGGTCACAGCCCCACGCTCTGGTCCGCCTTTTTGTACTTCGGCTTCTCGTTTGCCATCTGGTCCATCAACGGCGCCATGGCCCCCTTCATCACCGAGGCGCTGCAGCTCAGCCCCACCCAGAAGGGGCTGATGCTGTCCATCCCGATCTTTGCCGGGGCCTTCATGCGCTTTCCGCTGGGCCTGATGGCGCAGTACATCGGGCGCAAGAACGCCACCCTGGTCGAGATGGGCGGCATCAGCCTCAGCATGGCCTATGGCTACTTCTTTGTGCAGACCTTCAACGACCTGCTGGCCATGGGCGTGCTGCTGGGGGTGGCCGGTGCCAGCTTCGGTGTGGCCATGTCGCTGGGCTCGGGCTCGTTCCCGCCCCGCTACAAGGGCCTGGCCATGGGCATCGTGGGTGCCGGCAATGTGGGCACGGCCTTCGCGGCCTTGCTGGCCCCGGTGCTGGCCCAGAACTTCGGCTGGCAGACGGTGTACGGCATCGCGGCCCTCAGCGTGGCCATCCCGGCGGCGGTGATGGTGGTCTTTGCCAAAGAGCCGGCCGACCTGTCGCCCCACACCACGCTGCGCGAGCACCTGTCGTGCCTGTACGAAAAAGACGGCTGGGCCTTCAGCCTGATCTATGCCGTCACCTTCGGCGGCTTCGTGGGCCTGTCGGCCTTTCTGCCCAGCTATTTCTACGAACAATTCGGGGTCAGCAAGGTTCAGGCTGGCCAGCTCACCATGCTCGCTGCCTTCCTGGGCGCAGCACTGCGGGTCATGGGGGGCTGGCTGTCTGATCTTTGGGGGGGCGTGAACACGCTCACCGGCGTGCTGGTCGTCACCGCAGCCTGCCTGCTGCTGTGCGGCTTCGCGCAAGGCTCGCTGCCGGTCACGGTGCTGCTGTTTCTGGTCTGCTTCTCGGCCCTGGGCGCGGGCAATGGCGCACTGTTCCAGCTGGTGCCCCTGCGCTGGCCGCTGACCACCGCGGTGGCGGGCTCGATGATCGGTGAACTGGGTGCGCTGGGCGGCGGCCTGGTGCCCAACCTGATGGGCATCTCCAAGCAATACACCGGCTCCTACCTGCTGGGCTTTGCCTGCTTTGCGGCCTGCGCCGTGGGGGTGCTGCTGCTGTTGCGTGTGATGCAGATCCGCTGGACCCGCACCTGGGCTGAAAAAGGCGGGCGCGCCCGCCACTGAAATCGGCCCCTGCGGCGCCCCGACTGACTGGCTTGCGCAGTCCGCTCAGCGCGGCAGATACAGCAGGCAGTAGACCAGCGCCGCGTTGAACAGCGCACTCACCACCAGGGCGATCTTCCAGACCGCCGCCGGGTCGCGCTGGATCAAGGGGGTGGGCACTGGCGCACTCAAAGGTCGCGAGGCGCCACGCTCCAACGCCAGCAGCATCTCCTCGGCGGTCTCGAAGCGCTGGGCACGCTGGCGCGCCACTGCCTTCAGGGCCACGTGGTCCAGCCAGATGGGCACCTGAGGGTTGTGCCGACTCGGCGGCTGCGGGTCACGGTGGTAGCGGCCGCTCTGGTAAGGCAACACCTCGCCATAGGGCAAGCGGCCCAGGCTGAGCAACTGGTACAGCGTCACGCCCAGCGCATACAGGTCGCTGCCGGCATCAGGCAACTGGGCCTTGTAGCCCGCCTGGCCATGGCCGTCCCACTGCTCGGGGTTCATGTAGCTGGGCGTGCCGGCATGCAGTTCGCGCGTGGCCGCAGGCTCGCGCCCGCTCAGGGCCACGCCGAGGTCCAGCAGGCGCAGCACACCGTCTTCGCCCAGGTGCAGGTTGTCGGGCTTCACATCGCGGTGCACCACCCCTTGCCGGTGCAACACGGCCAGCGTGCGCAAGGCCTGGGTGACCAGGTTCAGCACCTGGGGCAGCGGCAGCGCCGGCTGTCGCCGCAGCAAATCCCCCAGGGTCTCGCCGTCGTACCAGTCGTACAGCAGGTAAAAGCCGCTGGCCGTGCCAGCCCCCTGCGGCGGCCAGTCGTTGAGCCGGGCCAGATGCCCCGCCGCGCTGCCGCCCTGCATGCGGCGCGCCACCCAGGCCTCGTGGGCCAGGGTCTGGCGCTCTTCGGGGTCGTGCGCACGCTGGGGGTGCAGCGATTTCAGGGCATAGCGCCGCTGGGTCAGCGGATCGCGCATCTGGTAGAGGCGGTGGATGCCGCTGTCGGCCACCAGCGCCAGCACCTCCAAGCCATCCACCGTGTCGCCCACCTTCAGCAAGGGCAGCACGGGCTGCTGCAGGGCGTGGCGGGCCTCGTCCTGCAGCGTGCCTTCGAGCGCCCCCTGCACCCGCACCACGGCGGCCGTCAGGTTGTCGCCACTGCCGCTGCGCAGGGCCGCCTTGACCAGGGCTTCGCTCAAGGCCTGGGGCGCCAGCCCCTGCGCCAGCAGGCCCAGGATGTCGCGCCCCGGCAGGCTGCCATGCACCCCGTCGGACAGCAGCACAAAGGTGTCGCCACTTTGCAGATCGCCCTGGCTGTAGTCGACCAGCAAGCGCTCATCCAGCCCCACGGCCCGGGTCAGCTGGTGGGCCAAGTCGGTGTGCGGCATCACATGGTCGACCGTGAGCTGCTGCATCTCGCCGTCGCGCACCAGGTAGGCCCGGGTGTCACCGACATGGGCCACCGTGTAGGTCTGCCCGCGCAGCACCAGGGCGGTGAGCGTGGTCAGCCCCAGCGCCGGCTGCCGCCGCCGGTTGATGCCTGCCAGCCAGGCGTTCTGGGCGCTGATGACGCGGTCCAGGGCCACCGTGGTGTCCCAGGTCTCGGGGGTGCCGAAGTAGTCGCGCACCAGCGTCGTCACCGTGGTCTGGGCCGCCTCACGGCCAAAGCCACCGGTGCTCACCCCATCGGCGATCGCGGCAATCGCACCACGGCCGCGCTCGTGGCCCTGGCCGACGACCAGGGCGGCGAAATCCTCGTTCTCGGACTTGCGCCCAGGCAGCGAGACAAAACCAAATTCGAGATCAAAGCTCATGCATCTGCCAAAGCAGATTCCATGCCCGAAGCTGGTGCACCCGTGCGACACACCCTGTCCACAGGCGTGATGCACCGCACCAATTTCGGGCGCCGCCAGAGACTTCAGCGCCAGCGCGGCCCCCACAGGCTGGCACAGCCATTGCTTGAAACCCTCAACGGCCTCAGGGCCGCCGGAAGGATCCCGTGCAATGGCGCACCCGATCCCTCCGGGACGAAGGCGTCCCCACATGCTGAATCGAGTCATCGAGCCAGCATCGTGTGGACGCCTTTTTTGTTTTCCGGACCGACTGGCACGCCAGAGCGGCCCCAAGCGACGGAGCACGACGATGAAAAAACTCAAGCTGGTGATGGTCGGCAATGGCATGGCCGGGGTGCGCACCATCGAAGAACTGCTGAAGGTCGATCCCTCGCTGTACGAGATCACCATCTTCGGCGCCGAGCCGCACCCCAACTACAACCGCATCATGCTGTCGCCCGTGCTGGCCGGCGAGCAGACGCTGGAGGACATCGTCCTCAACCCCTACGACTGGTACCACGACCACGGCATCACCCTGCACAGCGGCAAGAAGGTGGTGCAGATCGACCGCACCCGCCGCGTGGTGCGGGCCGAAGACGGCACCGAGGCCGCCTACGACCGGCTGCTGCTGTGCACCGGCTCCACCCCCTTCATGCTGCCGGTTCCGGGCAAGGAGCTCCGGGGGGTGATTGCCTACCGCGACATCCACGACACCAACACCATGATCGAAACCGCCGCCAAACACCGCCATGCCGTGGTCATCGGCGGCGGCCTGCTGGGGCTGGAGGCCGCCAACGGCCTGATGCTGCGCGGCATGAGCGTGACGGTGGTGCACGTGAACGCCTGGCTGATGGAACGCCAGCTCGACGATGTGGCAGCCCGGCTGCTGCAGCACTCGCTGGAAGAGCGCGGCCTGCAGTTCCGCCTGGGGGCGCAGACCGAGGCGCTGGTGGGTGGCGAAGACGGACGCGTCAAGGCCGTGCGCTTCAAGGACGGCACCGAGGTGCCTGCCGACCTGGTGGTGATGGCCGTGGGTGTGCGCCCCAACACCGAGCTGGCCGAGCAGGCCGGCCTGCTGGTGAACCGGGGCATCGTGGTCAACGACACCTTGCAGACCGTGACCGACCCGCGCATCTGGTCGGTCGGCGAATGTGCCACCCACCGCGGCACCGCCTACGGCCTGGTGGCCCCGCTGTTCGAGCAGGCCCAGGTGGCCGCCAACCACCTGGCCGAGTTCGGCATTGCGCGCTACCTGGGCTCGCACACCTCGACCAAGCTCAAGGTCACCGGCATCGACCTGTTCTCGGCCGGCAACTTCATGGGCGGCGAAGGCACCGAGGAGATCGTGCTGAGCGACCCCCATGCCGGGGTCTACAAGAAGCTGGTCATCCAGGACGACAAGCTGATCGGGGCCTGCCTGTACGGTGACACGGTGGACGGCAGCTGGTACTTCAAGCTGCTGCGCGAGCGCTGCAGCGTGGCCGACATCCGCGACCAGCTGATGTTCGGCGAATCCCGTCGCCAGTCCAGCGCGCTCCAGGCCTGAGGCACGATCGGAGAAGCGCCATGGGTCTGAAACGCCGACACTTTCTGGGGCTGGCGACCTGCTGGGCGGCCTCGGCCTGGGCCCAAGTCGACCTGGCCGACGCCATCAACATGGCTGGACGCCAGCGCATGCTCTCGCAGCGCATGGTCAAGGCCTGGCTGGCCTTGGCGGCCCAGGCCCCCACGCCTGCGGCACAGCAGGTGCTAGGCCAGTCGATGGCGCTGTTCGAGCGCCAGCAGGAACAACTCAAAAACTACGCGCCCAGCATGGCGATCCGCGGCACCTATGCCGCACTGGACACCGCCTGGCAGGCGCTGCGCGAAGGACTGAGCGCCCCACCCACCGCCGCACGGGCACCCGCCCTGCTGCAGGCCGATGCCCAGGTCCTGGCCTTGGCCCAGCAAGGCACGACCCAGCTGGAAGCCAGCTCCACCCGGCCTGCAGGCCCCCTGGTCAACCTCGCTGGACGGCAGCGCATGCTGTCGCAACGCCTGGCCAAGTTCTACCTGGCCGGCGTGCTGCAGGTCGATCCAGGCCTGGTGGGCGCCGAAATGTCCCGGGCACGCAACGACTTTCTGCAGGCCCAGGACACGCTGCGCAAGGCCCCGGAGACCCACCCCCGCATCACGGAGGAACTGACCTTGGCCGACGGCCAATGGGTGTTCTTCGATGCCGCACTGAAAAGAATGGGCTCGGCCACCCCCGGCAGCAAACCCCTGTCGGAGGTGTTCGTGGCCAGCGAAAACCTGCTCTCGGTGATGGATCGCGTCACCGGGATGTATGCGGCCCTCAAGGCCTGAACGGAGAACCCCATGACCCTCTGGAAACCTGTCCGCCCCCAGGCGATGACTGCCGCAGGAGCCCCATGCCGATGAGCCCCATCCCCCAGGAAACCCGTTCCACCTGCCCCTACTGCGGCGTGGGCTGCGGCGTGATCATCGAAACCCGCGCCAACGCCATCACCGGCGTGCGCGGCGACCCGGAACACCCGGCCAACTTCGGGCGGCTGTGCACCAAGGGCTCCACCCTGCACCTCACCGCCAGCGCCGCGGTCACCCGCCAGACCCGCTTGCTGCAACCGCTGCAACGCCTGCAACGGCGTGGCCCGACCCAGCCCCTGGCCTGGGACGCCGCCCTGGACCTGGCCACCGACCGCCTGGGCCGCATCGTGCATGAGCATGGGCCCGATGCCCTGGGCTTCTACCTGTCGGGCCAATTGCTGACCGAGGACTACTACGTCTTCAACAAGCTGGCCAAAGGCCTGCTGGGTACCAACAACCTCGACACCAACTCGCGCCTGTGCATGAGCAGCGCCGTGGCGGGCTACAAGGCCACCCTGGGGGCCGATGCCCCACCGGCCAGCTATGCCGATTTCGACCACGCCGACTGCCTGTTCATCGCGGGCAGCAACACCGCCTGGGCCCACCCGATCGCGTTTCGCCGCATCGAAGACGCCAAGCGCGCCCGCCCCGGCCTGAAGATCGTGGTGGTCGACCCGCGCCGCACCGACACGGTCGAACTGGCAGACCTGCACCTGGCCATCCAGCCCGGCACCGATGTGATGCTGTTCCACGGCATGCTGCACATCATGCTGAGGGAGGGCTGGACGAATCCGGCCTACATCGCGGCCCACACCAGCGGCTTCGAGGCGCTGCAGGCCGTGGTGCGCGACTGCACGCCCACCCGCGTGGCCCAGGTCTGCGGCATCACCGTGCAAGACCTGCGCGAGGCCGCACGCCTGTTTGCCACCTCGCCCGCCACGCTGAGCCTGTACTGCCAGGGCCTGAACCAATCCAGCAGCGGCACGGCCAAGAACGCCGCACTGATCAACCTGCACCTGGCCACCGGCCAGATCGGCCGCCCAGGGGCCGCCCCGTTCTCGCTGACCGGCCAGCCCAATGCCATGGGCGGACGCGAGGTGGGCGGGCTGGCCAACCTGCTGAGCGCCCACCGCGACATGGCCAACCCGCAGCACCGCGCCGAAGTGGCCGCCCACTGGGGCGTGGACCAGGTGCCCGGCACCCCGGGCAAGAGCGCGGTCGAGATGTTCGAGGCTGCGGCCGATGGCCAGATCAAGGCCTTGTGGATTGCCTGCACCAACCCCGCCCAATCGATGCCCGACCAGGCCACCGTGCGCCGCGCCCTGCAGCGCGCCGAGTTCGTGGTGCTGCAGGAGGCCTTTGCCAGCACCGCCACCGCCGAATTCGCCGACCTGCTGCTGCCCGCCACCACCTGGGGCGAGAAGCTGGGCACCGTGACCAACAGCGAACGCCGCATCAGCCGCGTGCGCGCCGCCCTGCCCCCGGCCGGTGAGGCGCGGCACGACTGGGCCATCGGCGTTCAACTGGCCCACCGCCTGGAGGCCCGGCTGCGCCCCGGCTTGCCCACTTTGTTCCCTTACCCCACCGAAGCGCCCGAGGCCGGGGTGGAGGCCATCTGGTGCGAGCACCGCGAATCCACCCGCGGCCGCGACCTCGACATCACCGGCCTGAGCTACGCCCTGCTCGACCGCCAGGGCCCACAGCAATGGCCTCTGCCCGTCGGCGCGCAGGCGGGCCGGGCCCGGCTGTACGAAGACGGCGTGTTCCCCACCCCCGATGGCCGCGCCCGCTTCAGCGCCACCGCCTACCAGCCGGTGGCCGAAAGCCGCGATGAGCGCTACCCCTTCTCGCTCACCACCAGCCGACTGCGGGATCAGTGGCACGGCATGAGCCGCACCGGCACACTGGGCCGCCTGTTCGGCCACGTGCCCGAGCCCGCGGTGCAGCTCCACCCCCAGGACATGGCCCGCCACCAATGGCGAGACGGCGAGCTGGTGAGCGTGCAGTCGCGCCGCGGCGCCATCGTGCTGCCGGTGCAGGCCAGCACGGACATCGGCCTCAGTCAGGCCTGCATCGCCATGCACTGGGGCTCTGAGTTTCTCAGCGGCTGCTCGGCCACCGGCGAGGCCTTGGCCGGCGTCAACACCCTGATGCCCAGCACCTTCTGCCCGGGCTCCAAGCAGCCCGAGCTCAAGCATGCCGCCGTGCGCATCAGCAAGGCCGAGCTGCCTTGGTCCCTGGTGGCCATGGCCTGGCTGCCGGCAGACCAGGCCCTCACGGTGCGCGAGCAGCTCAAGCCCCTGATGGCGGCCTTTGCCTTCAGTGCCTGCGTGCCCTTTGGGCCGTCAGGGCCCGCACAGGGCGAACGCACCGGCGTGCTGTTTCGCGCCGCCGCACTCGAAGCCCCGCCGCCCGAGCTGCTGGTGCAGATCGAGGCCCTGCTGGGCCTGCGCGACACCGACTCGCTGCGCTACATCGACGCGCAGCGTGGCCAGCGCCGCACCGTGCGGGTCGAGCCCCAGGGTGAGGACATCCGCGTCACCGGCCTGCTGCTGGGCGGCGATACCCGCGCCGAGGTGTGGCTCAAGACCTTGCTGCAAGAGAATCTGCCCGCCCAGGCCTATGGCCGGTTGCTGTTGCAGCCAGGCGCCGAAGCCCCGGTGGCCGTGGTGAGCCAGGGGCGAACCGTGTGCAGCTGCCTGGGTGTGACGGACCAGGCCATCGAGGCCAAGTTGGCGGTTTGCCAGGGCCCGGACGAGGATCGGCTGGGCCAGCTGCAGGGGGCGCTGAAATGTGGCACGAATTGTGGTTCATGTGTGCCGGAGCTCAAGCGCATGGTGCGGTTGATCAAGCCCGTGACCGGCTGATACTCAATGCAGGTGTGGCATCGCAGAAGCCGCACCAAAGTTGGGCATATAGCCGAAAGTCAGAAGGCTTCAGGGACAATGCGCGGCTCTGTTTCAACAGACCTTCCAAAAAAAGCAGACCACGACATGGCAATCAGTCAGTACATCAAGGAAATTGGCCGCGGCAAAGAGGGCGCACGCCCCCTGAGCCGGGAGCAGGCGGCCGACCTCATGGGGCAGGTGCTGGATGGCACGGTGACCGATCTGGAAATCGGCGCCTTCTGCCTGGCCATGCGCATCAAGGGAGAAACCCCCGAGGAGATGGCCGGGTTTCTGGATGCCACCCACGCCCGCATGACCCGCATGCCGCCCTCGCTCAAACCGATGGTGGTGCTGCCCAGCTACAACGGCGCACGCAAGCTGCCCGTGCTCACCCCCCTGCTGGCCCTGCTGCTGGCGCGCCGCGGTGCCAGCGTGCTGGTGCATGGCACCCCCACCGAGGAAGCCCGCATTCCCGCCGCCGCCGTGCTGTCGGCGCTCGGCACCCCGTCGCTGGTGGCGGTGCGGC
>Ga0066468_1000180_pt1 | contig 12347 bp, 10 predicted proteins | sample LakWasM100_LOW12_2_FD_59578 | JGI IMG/M metagenome (GOLD analysis project Ga0066468, IMG submission 59578) | Freshwater sediment methanotrophic microbial communities from Lake Washington under simulated oxygen tension - Sediment Metagenome 100_LOW12 | ecosystem: Environmental > Aquatic >...
GCAAAACCCATTAATGCGCCGCCTACAGCCGATCCACTTACGAGCACCACGCATCTGTATTACGCCATACAAAATGACCACTTAGCGTTAAGTCCTATGCAGCGTGTAACTGTCACGCTTAATACACAGAACCAATCCACTCATGCTTTAACACTTCCATGGTCAGCAGTTGTATTTGATATTTATGGAGGAAGTTGGGTTTACACACAGAAGTCTAAATATACATATGAGCGTAAAAGAATATTTTTAGATTATGTAAGTGGTCATCAAGCAATTATTAGTGAAGGGCCTCCTGAAGGTTCAATGGTTGTAGTGAATGGCGCATTAGAGCTATTCGGCGTTGAAACTGGCTTCGCTCACTAAACCACATAGGTCACTATATGTTAAAAAAAATCATTTATTCTGCTGTAAAAGGCCGCATGGTCGTCATGATCATCTCGTTAACGCTCATATTATTTGGTTTCAATACCATCAAGCAGGCGCCCCTGGATGTATTTCCTGAATTTGCACCTATTAAGGTTGAAATCCAAACAGAAGCACCAGGACTTTCTACAGAGGAGACTGAGCACCTGATTAGCATGCCTCTTGAGCAGGCGCTTAATGGTACACCTCAACTTAAAACCTTACGTTCAAAGTCAGTGTTAGGGTTATCTTCAGTTGTTCTGTTGTTTGAGGAAGGAACTGATCTTTTTCAAGCAAGGCAGTATGTGCAAGAGCGCCTAGGTTTAGTGGCTGGCCGCTTGCCAGTTGTCGCTAAGCCTCCAGTGATGATGCCTCCATTGTCATCGTTATCACGTGTACTTAAAGTTGGTGTTTCTTCCAAAACACTCTCCCAAATGGATATCAGCACATTGACCATGTGGACAATACGTCCACGCCTAATGTCTATACCTGGGGTGGCAAACGTTGCGGTTTGGGGACAACGCGATAAGCAGTTACAGATTGTGATAGACCCAGATCGGTTACGTGCTTCTGGCATCACCCTACAACAAGTCATGCTAGCTTCTAGCGATGCAGCAAATATTGAGTCTGGTGGATTTGTTGATTCACCCAATCAACGGATTGCTGTACGTTATAAAAACTTAACTACCAAGCCTGAAGAGTTAGCAAATACAGTTGTGGACTTTAAAAACGGAGCACCTATTCGTTTAGGAGATATTGCGGATATTGAGATTGGAGAACCGCCGGCCATTGGTGATGCTGTCATCAACCACGGAGATGGTTTGTTACTGATTGTAGAAAAGCACCCCAACGCTAATACGATTCAGGTCACTAAGAATGTTGAGGCAGCCCTTGCAGAACTCAAACCTGCGATTAAAGAGTTAGAGATTGATTCCACCATATTTAGGCCAGCAACATTTATTGAGCGTGCGATTGATAACTTGCAAAATGCATTAGTGCTTGGTGCGCTTTTGGTTGCGCTCATTCTCATGGTATTTTTGCGCAACAAACGTGCAGCATTGATTAGTATATGTGCGATTCCTCTTTCATTACTTAGCGCTGTATTAGTGCTTACTGCACTTAATGTCGGTATGAATACCATGGTTATTGCGGGTCTAGTGATCGCATTGGGCGAAGTCGTGGATGATGCAATTATTGATGTAGAAAACATCATACGGCGATTGAAATTAAACCAACTATTAGACGTTCCAAAATCGAAACTTAACGTCATCGTAAATGCGTCGTTAGAAGTCCGGAGTGCAGTGGTCTATGCCACCATGATTGTGATGGTGGTTTTCCTGCCAGTATTCTTTTTAGACGGTATTGCAGGTGCTTTCTTTCAACCTCTAGCCATGGCTTATTTGTTAGCCATCTTGGCTTCTTTGATTGTTGCACTTGTTGTAACACCTGCGATATCTTTTATGTTGTTAGATGTAGAACATGAAGAAGACGATATTGCTATCGTCAACTGGTTACAGAGTAAATACTCTAGGTTACTAGACACCATTTTAGCTAGACCCAAAAAGATTTTTGTAGCAGCGGCGATTGCATTTACTGCGACAGGTGTAGGCTCATTTTATTTAGGTTCAGAATTTTTACCAGAATTTAAAGAGACGGATTTTTTGATGCACTTTCTTGAGCGTCCAGGTGCATCAATTCAACAAATGAAAAAAATCAGTATGTTGGCAAGTCATGACTTACTAGCGATTCCAGGGGTAAGAAACTTTGGAGCACATATCGGTCGTGCAGAAGTGGCTGATGAGGTAGTTGGGCCTAATTTTACTGAGCTATGGGTGAGCATAGATCCTGATATAAATTACGAAGAAACAGTCTCTGCCATTCAAAAAACCATGCATGGCTACTCAGGTATTTTTACCGATGTGCAAACCTACTTAAAAGAACGTAGCAAAGAGGTACTCTCTGGCACAAGCTCTAGCATAGTAGTGCGTTTATTTGGTCCAGATTTAGCTGTGTTGCGCGAGCATGCAGAACTCATTAAACAAACCATGCAAACTGTGGATGGTATTGCGGATTTAAAAGTAGAGCCACAAGTACTAATCCCTCAAATTGAGATTCGCCTAAAAAAAGACGCTGCAAAACATTACGGCATCAACACCAATGACATTCGTAAAGTGACAAGCATGGTACTGAAAGGTACAAAGGTTGGTGAAGTATATGAAGCACAGCAAAAAGTAGATGTAGTGGTCATCGGTGCTCCTGAAAGTAAATCAGACTTACGTGCAATACAAGAGTTACCAATAGATTCGGCATTTGGGCCACAGCTGAGAATAAAGGATGTAGCAGATGTTTACTTTATTGGTATGCCTAATGAGATAAAACGCGAGGCAGTATCAAGACGAATCGATATTGTTGCAAATGCCAAAAATCGTGACTTAGGATCTGTGGCATCGGAAGTCGAAAGCAAAGTATCTGCAATGACTTTACCTGCTGGGTATTACCCACAGTTTTTAGGTGAGTATAGTGCCCAGAAAGCAGCCACTCAGAAACTGCTTGGCCTCACATTATTGATGATATTTGCAATTGTCTTGATAGTGTATATAGATTTCAAATCTCATCAACATACGCTTATCTTTTTGGCGTCATTACCGTTTGCACTCATGGGTGGTGTTATTGGGGTGTTTTTATCTGGCGGAATTATTTCTCTTGGCTCTATGGTCGGATTTATTGCTGTATTAGGCATTGCATCCAGAAACGGTATTTTGTTAATTAGCCACTACAGGCACTTAATTGCAAGTGAGGGCTATCAGTTTGGATTGGACGTTGTTAAGCGTGGCTCACAAGAGCGTTTAGTTCCAATACTAATGACGGCACTTGCCACCTCGCTTGCTTTACTTCCTATCATTTTTAAAGGGCCGATTTCTGGCTATGAAATTGAATATCCGTTAGCAGTGGTGGTGGTGACTGGATTGCTTACTTCAACATTACTTAACCTTATTTTATTACCGAGTATTTTCTTAAAGTTTGGAAAAATCAAAACCTGAATTTTGTGAATTAAAACTGCAAAATTTGCATGATTTAAAACTAGTAATAATTTACATCCCTGCAAATATTGCAGTACTAATGCTAAATAAAATATTTTAATTATTAAAATCATGTAGATAGATAGTAGGCATGTAATTTGCTTATGGTGTTAAAGATATTCATAAAAAAGCTTTAGAGGAAACATGCAATCTAAGTTATTAAATAAATATGGAAGCCTAGCAAATAGAAGGGATATGGTTCACTCCCAGACCGCTGCTATATTTTTAGCTGCCATTTTGATAATGTTGACAGGAAATTTTTCACTGTTCCATGGCATTTTAAATATCTATCCACTCACTTTCGGAAACTTGCCATTTCTCATTTCCCTTGCCTTGTTTTTCACGTCATTGACAGCAATTTTTTTCTTAGTAATCAGTCATGGTAAGTGGACACGCTGGATTCTTGCTGCCTTTCTGTTAATTACATCTCAATCTGCCTATTACATGGATCATTTAGGTGTCATTATTGATACCGTCATGATTGACAATGTCGTACAAACTAACAAAAGCGAGTTTTCAAGTTTAATCACCTCCACCTTAATATTGAGAACATTCTTTTTTGGTGTTATTCCCGCTTGGTTAATACTCAAATATTGCCCGGAACCTCGCAGTCTTAAAGTCGAACTAAAATCTAGGTTACGCTCATTATTGTTATTACTGTTGGCAATTGTGTTACTAGTGATACCGTTTACACCAGATTACACATCATTCATCCGTGAGCACAGAATCGTAAGGTTTTATTCAAACCCTACCTATTCAGTATATTCGGCAATTAAATACATTAACCAACAATCTAATATTACTGCTCATCAATCAATATTATCTAAGACGGCTGAAGATGCTGTTTTATTAGACCCATCTACCAGTAAAAATGAATTAATCATTATGGTAGTAGGTGAAACAGCCCGTGCAGATAGGTTTTCATTAAACGGCTATCAGCGTGAAACTAACCCTGAGTTGTCTAAACAAGATATCGTTAGTTTTACTAACGTTACTTCATGTGGCACGTCAACTAATGTTTCTGTGCCATGTATGTTTTCATCATTGGGTCGTGAAAAATATGATAAAGAAAAAGCACTACATCAAGAGAACGCACTCGATGTTTTACAAAAAAATGGCATTGAAGTTTTATGGCGAGATAATAATTCTGATTCTAAAGGTGTAGCAACGCGGATCAAATATGAAGACTTCAAAACGCCAACTCTAAATCCAAACTGCAAAGGCGAATGCAGAGACGTTGGCATGCTAAGTGGCTTAGATGAATATATCGAAAAAAATAAAGGCAAAGATATGATGATTGTGTTGCACCAAATGGGCAATCATGGTCCTGAGTATTATCGTAGATATCCTAAAGCATTCGAACGTTTTAAACCTGCATGCCAGACAGGTGAGCTTAGAGATTGCACTCAACAGGAAATTGACAACGCTTACGACAACGCAATTCTTTATACAGACTATTTCTTAGCAGAAGTGATTAACTTCTTGAAAAAATACGATGAACAATATGAGGTGGCTATGTTGTATGTATCTGATCATGGTGAATCTCTTGGTGAACATGGATTTTACCTGCATGCCGCACCCTACATAATTGCTCCTAAAGAACAAACACATGTACCTGTGATTGCTTGGACCGGCAAAAATTTTGACTACAACTTAAGCGACATTAAACCTTATAAAGACAATGCAATTAGCCACGATGATTTATTTTGTACACTGCTTATAGCTTATGAGCTTAAGTCAAACATATGTACAGGAAAAAACGCCATATTCGCAAAAAACAAGATGTTGAAATCTTATGCGCTCTCAGAAGATACTTTGGATAAGAACGTCGATTAGATAAATATGGAACGCTGGATCATCTACGCATTCATCTCAATGTTATTTGCCGGCTTTACAGCTGTCATAGCAAAGCAAGGGTTAGTTGGCATATCTGCGGAATTAGGCATCACACTAAGAACTCTCTTTGTCTGTTTTTTTATCATCGTATTTGGTTTATTAACAATTGCACCAACCGAGTTAAAACTGCTTCAAAAGGCTAACTACATATGGCTTTGTTTATCTGCCATTACTACTGCTGGTTCGTGGATTTTCTATTATAAAGCTTTAAAAATGGGAGATGTTGCGACCGTTGCACTCATCGATAAAGGAAGCGTGGTTGTATCTGTATTACTAGCATGGTGGCTATTTAAAGAAGTAGTGACGTTTCGAATGATCATTGGTGCAATGCTGATTATCACTGGCATCATGGTCATTTCCAAGAAGTAATAATAAAAATGGGAGCTATATTGTGAAAGTTGCAGTCGTTGGAACAGGTTATGTAGGGTTGTCGCTGGCTGTGCTTATTGCACTTCGTCACGAAGTCATTGCACTTGATATCATTCAGAGCCGCGTTGATATGCTTAATAATCAACAATCCCCCATTATGGATGCTGAGATTCAAGATTATTTACGCAACAAGTCCTTACAACTTAAGGCGACGACAGACAAGCAAATTGCTTATCAAGATGCAGACTTTATAATCATAGCCACACCGACCGACTATGATCCTAATACCAATACATTTAACACTGAGTCAGTTGAAACTGTGATTCGCGATGTAGCTAGTATCAACCCTGAAGCCGTGATTGTGATCAAATCGACAGTACCGGTTGGCTATACAGAGAGAATTAAAGAAGAACTCAAAAATAAGAATATTTTTTTCTCTCCAGAGTTTCTGCGCGAAGGTAAGGCTTTATATGACAATCTATACCCATCAAGGATTGTTGTAGGCGAAGTAAGCAAGCGAGCTAAAGTGTTTGCTGAGCTTCTTATGGATGGGGCATTAAAGCCAAAGGTCGATTTGCTGTTCTCACATAATACTGAAGCAGAAGCAATAAAGCTGTTTTCAAACACATTTCTCGCAATGCGGGTCGCATTTTTTAATGAATTAGACACTTATGCTTTAATTAATGGTTTAAACACGCGTGAGATTATAGATGGCGTATGTTTGGACTCACGTATTGGCAATTTCTATAACAACCCATCGTTTGGATACGGTGGGTATTGCTTGCCCAAAGATACAAAGCAACTCCTAGCCAATTACAAAAAAGTACCTCAAAACTTAATTCGTGCCATTGTAGAAGCTAATTCAACTCGTAAAGATTTTATTGCTCAGGAAATTATCAATTTAAAACCCAAAGTGGTAGGCATTTATCGCCTCATTATGAAAGCGGGCTCGGATAATTTCAGGTCATCCAGCATACAAGGCATTATGAAGCGAATTAAAGCTAAGGGAATCGAGGTAATAGTGTATGAGCCAGTACTTGAGGAACAAAATTTCTTCAACTCAAAAATTTTCAAAGATTTGACACAATTTAAGCAGTTATCAGATGTTATTGTTAGCAATCGTATGACGCAAGAGTTAATCGATGTGTCACACAAAGTGTATACACGTGATTTATTTGGGAGCGATTAGTTGAAGATTTTACTAACAGGAGTTGCTGGGTTTATCGGAATGCATGTTGCACGTATTTTACTAGAGCGTGGTAATGAAGTGATAGGCATAGATAATCTCAATGATTACTACGTAACACAGCTCAAGCATGACCGATTGAACCAAATCAAAGAGTTTGCAAATTTTAAATTTATTCAAATGGATATAGTAGACAGTGAGGCATTACATCAGTTATTCGTCCGAGAAAACTTTCAACGGGTTATTCATCTTGCTGGACAGGCAGGTGTTCGATATTCGTTGAACAATCCTTCTGTGTATATTCAATCCAATCTAGTGGGTTTTGGCAACATTCTTGAGTCTTGTAGACATCATAAAATTGAACATTTAGTATATGCCAGCTCATCCAGCGTATATGGCAGCAATAGCCATATGCCATTTTCAGTGCATGACAATGTAGATCATCCATTAAGCTTGTATGCAGCCACAAAAAAATCGAATGAATTGATGGCACATGCATACAGTCATTTATACGCCATACCTACCACTGGTCTGCGCTACTTTACCGTATATGGGCCTTGGGGTCGGCCGGATATGTCACCTTGGCTATTCACTTCAGCCATACTTGAAGGTAAACCGATCAATATATTCAATCATGGCAAGATGAAGCGGGACTTTACCTATATCGATGATATTGCTGAGGGAACTGTCAAAGTCTTGGATACCATTGCACAACCCAATCCCAATTATCTTACTGAATTACCAGATCCAGCCACAAGTTCTGCGCCTTACAGAATTTACAACATTGGCAATCATCAACCGGAAGACTTGATGCTCTTTATTGAAACCCTAGAAAAAGAGCTAGGCGTCAACGCTGTCAAAAACTTCATGCCAATGCAACGAGGCGATGTGATTGCTACTTATGCAGATGTCGAAGATCTTCAACATGATGTTGGATACGCTCCTAGTACCAATTTACAAACAGGTCTTAAGCAATGGGTTCAATGGTATCGCAACCACGCTGAGGGCGTGTATTCACAATAACCAATAAGACTTATTTCAATATATGAAACAGCCACTAAATCGACTATCTGCTCTGCTAAGCAAACGCTGGCTAATGTCAATCATACTTGTTGTATTGTCTCTCAGCGCTATTGGCCTATACAGGTATTTTCACCCAGTCATTTACCGCATTCCATCGAATTCAGACAATGCTCAAGAAATCAATTTCTTTGCATTAGGTGACCAGGGTTCAGGTAGTTTAGAACAAAGAGCAGTTGCTGATGCAATGGATAAAGTGGCAAGAAAGAATAAAAGACTAGATTTTGTAGTGTTGCTGGGTGACAATTTTTATATCGATACTAAGCTCACTGAAAATAGCCGTGAATGGAATACGATGTTTGAAGAAGTCTATTCAGGAGCCTATCTAAGTACCGTTCCTTTTTATGCTATTCTTGGGAATCATGATGTGAGTTTATCGTTAAACCCAAAAACTCATCCCGAAATTGAATACTCAAAAAAGGCCCTGGGCTCAAATCGTTGGCGCATGCCTGCCCATTATTTTCATAATGATTTTGGCAACATTAATGGAAGGCCCTTGCTCCGTATTGTTTATCTAGATACAAATGCATCATCGGATGAAATGTCTGTCCAAGCCAATTACGTACGGGAGCAATTTATCAGAAATCCTTTACAGCCTATCTGGAAAATTGTTGCCGGTCATCATACTATTCGAAGTTATGGTAAGCATTTTGAAGACAAAACAAATCTAGAAAATACACTTTTACCAGCTTTACAAGAAGCCAAGGTAGATGTATACATGTCAGGACATGATCATAATCAGCAATTAATAGTGAAAGAGGGTGAGCCTAATTATGTCGTTAATGGGGCTGGGGGTAAAAGCCTATATGCACAAAAAGTGCTATCAGAAGACTTACGTTTCTTTAATAAGGGTTATGGGTTCGTCAGTTTAAAAGCCAATGCAAATAAGCTTAAAATTGATTTTTTTGATAATCACGCTAAAACAGTCTCATCGAATGAAATTGCACGAGAGTGCAAGGATCTGAATACTCGATGCATTAAAGCGATTAAATAATGCAACAAGATAAATCCAATTTATATAGTGCTCTGCTGATAGCGACAATACTGCTAGGTATAACCGTATTTCTTTTGGGATTGGGTAACATTCCTTTCCTATCATTTAATGAAGCACGAAGAGCAATACCCGCGGCTAATATGATTAAAGACAATGATTGGTTGATACCAACGTTGAATGGTGAACTTTATATTACCAAACCACCTCTTTTATATTGGTTATCTGCAGGGATTTCTCAGCTGTTTGGCATAGTTAATGAATGGACAGCGCGTCTCACATCAGCGTTGTCGGCCATAGCAACTTCAATGCTAGTTTTTGTATATGCAAGACGTCATTATGGCGCATGGGCAGCTTTGTTTGCGCTGCAAATCATCATTGCTAATGCAGGTTTTTCCATGCTCGGACGACAAGCTGGTATTGAGATGCTTTTGTCTTTTCTGTGCTTTAGTTCACTGATTTGCGCATTCATTTATACGCATGAAGAAGTAGGAAGAAAGTGGCTTCTGTTTAGCTACCTTTTATTGGGATTGGCTGTACTTACTAAAGGTCCTATTGCTCTATTATTTGTTACATTGCCACTGTTAGTTTGTGCACTCTACCAACGCAAAGCTCGTCAGTGGGAAGTACTCCGTGATCCAGTAGGTTGGCTAATTTTTCTGTTAGTGGGGTCATCTTGGTACTTGGCTGTCACTTGGCAAATGGGATTCGACGTATGGCAATCCACTGTTCAGAAAGATATGGTGACCAAAATATATAGCAATACAGGTGAGCCTATTTACAACTATGTTTTATGGTTAGCGGCTGATTTTTTTCCAGTTTTTTTCCTGATACTTATTAGCCCCATTACAACATGGCGCCGGTGGAAGCAACATGAAGTCACTTCAAGCTTATTAATTGGATTGCTGGTACCTTTTCTTATTTACACAGCATTTAGCGATAAACATGCAAAATATCTATTACCCATTTATCCAATATTCGCCATCGTACTTGGACACAAACTAAGTGAGTTATACCAAGAAGGCGGTACTCGGCTAAAAAAAGCAATACTAGGTTTATTAATTTTAATGCCTATTGGATATGCCTTATTTTATACGTTCGCTGAAGCTAAAGTATTCCACTACCGTTATGAGGCAATACCACTAATTAATAAATGGTTTACAGAAGAGTCAAGTCATTTGCCAATATATGGTTATAAACATCTGGATGAACGGCTTATTTACTACGCCAATCGTAGCATCCCAATCATTGACGATACAAAATTACAGTCATTAAAAACCAGCGATAGCATACTTCTGGTTGAAGACTCAGACACTGTAAGACTTAAAGCTGAAGCGCAATGTACTTTAAAAGAGTTTAAACCTTACTTAAGTAGGAAAGGCACTTTGGCAATATTAGGATTTGGGGCTGCTTGCGAGAGCTCTTCAATATCACAGTAAATTATTTAAAACATCATTATTAGACTTAATCTCTTTCATGTTACGAATGCTTAAACTAAATAACTATTAACCATAAAATGAAAAATCCAATAGATTTACTCAGCGTAGTAGTCCCAGTCCACAATGAGGCGGAAAATATAGCGCCTTTAATTCAAGAAATAGAAGATGCGCTATCTGATTTTGTAGCGTTTGAAATCGTATACGTGAATGATGGCAGTAAAGATGATACAAAAATACGCTTAGCTGAAGCGAAAGCACGCCACCCAAAACTCAGGGTGATTACACATGCGTTTAGTTGTGGTCAAAGTACTGCCGTACGAACAGGAATTAAATTCGCCAGAGGTGATTGGGTAGCAACGCTAGATGGTGATGGTCAAAACGATCCTGAAGACATCAAAAAGTTAATTGCTGCGATTGAAAATGGAGTCGAACTCATTGGGGGTAACCGGCGTCATGCAAGACGTGATACTTGGATAAAACGCATATCTTCAGTGGTAGCCAATACTGTACGTTCAAAACTATTAAGAGACTCAACGCCCGATACAGGTTGTGGTCTCAAACTAATCCGGCGAGATGTTTTTCTCGACCTACCTTACTTTGACCACATGCATCGTTTCTTACCTGCACTCGTTCAGCGGCGCGGTGGGCGTGTAGTCTCGGTACCTGTAAGTCATCGCGCCAGAGAGCATGGACAATCTAAATACGGCACCATCGATAGATTACTTGTTGGCATCGTTGATTTAGTTGGCATGCTCTGGCTCATTAAGCGTTCAAAAAAACCATTTGTTACTGAGGAGTCATAATGAATCAGGGACTTGGATATTATCTCGCTCATCTCATATCACAATGGCAACACTACTTTGGTGGAATGGATAACATAGAATTAATTTGGTTAATGGTTGGCTTACTGGGTCAATCTATGTTCATGATGCGCTTTGTCGTGCAATGGATACACAGTGAACGACATCAGAAAAGTGTTATTCCTGTGAGTTTTTGGTACCTAAGTCTTGCCGGAGGACTTATTGTTTTGGCTTATGGTATCCATAAAGTGGAGCCAGTCATTATTTTAGGCCAACTGCCAGGGACATTTGTATATATCAGAAACTTGATATTAATCCGAAAGGAAAAAGAATATAGTTTTTAACTATACATACAAATGTTCTCAATATTTACAATATTAATTATTTAAAGCCAACTCATGCTTGTGAAATCGAACCCACCCAATATAAGTTTTAAAATTGCATGGTGGATGCTGGTAATTTCGGCTTTAATAATTCTGCTAATGGGTGAATTCACTAAAGTTGACTTAATGATTGAGGACTATTACTACGACTCAACATTAAAAACATTTCCATGGAAAACCGCATGGTTTGCAAAGGTTTTTATGCATGTTTATGTTAAGAATTTAATATTAAGTTTCGGATTTCTGCTTTACTCAATTTTACTAATTGATATGTTTAAACCTTTTAGTATTATGAATAGTTGGTTAAGGCTCAGATTAAGGTTTGTAGCTGTCGCCTCAGTAGTCATTCCAGTAACGTTAAGCTTAATAAAGAAATACTCGGCATTACATTGTCCATGGGATATTGATCGTTATAACGGTAGTGCACCTTTCCTGAAGCTGCTAGATTATGTGCCAAAAGGATTAGAGGCAGGGGCCTGTTTCCCTGCTGGTCATGCTTCAACAGGCTTATGGCTAGCTTCTTTGTGTGTGTTTTGGTTACCAACTAACCCTACAAAAGCAAAATATGTATTTGCAATAGGTATTTTTATTGGCTTTATTTTAGGTTGGGTACAGCAAATGCGTGGAGCTCATTTTCTGTTTCATACGCTTTGGTCAATGTGGATTGCAAGTTTTATTCTTCTTCTAATGCTTAAAGCTTCTAATCTTATTAACGAACATT
>Ga0066468_1000203_pt1 | contig 11608 bp, 12 predicted proteins | sample LakWasM100_LOW12_2_FD_59578 | JGI IMG/M metagenome (GOLD analysis project Ga0066468, IMG submission 59578) | Freshwater sediment methanotrophic microbial communities from Lake Washington under simulated oxygen tension - Sediment Metagenome 100_LOW12 | ecosystem: Environmental > Aquatic >...
GATCATGTCCTTGGACTCTTGATCGGCGTTCAGGTAGGGGTGGTAGCTGAGCTTGGAGGCGTCGTAGCCGGCGTAGTTGGGGGCCACCACGATGAAGCCCTGTGCGGCAAAGGCGGCGGCCACCAGCGCACTTTCACCGTAGGCGTCGTTGCTCGAGTCCAGGATGTTGGCGATGTTGTAGGCCTTGGCGGTGGTGGTGCCGTGGGCATACAGCACGATGGGGCGAGCGCCGGTGCAGGCGGCATCGGTCCCTGTGGGCACCATCAGCGCACCTGTGCCGTTGGTGGCTTCGCCGGCACCGCCCACGGTGCCGTACTGGATGTAATGGAAGTTGACCCCGCATTTCGGCGTGCCGGCCACCGCCAGCAGGCCCTTGCCGGTGGTGCTGGCGCTGAGCTGGGCCTGGAAGTCGCTGGCGCTCAGGCCGGTGACACGCAGAGGCGGGTTGTACTGCAGCGAGCCGCGGCCGCCGCTGTTGTCGGTGGTGGTGCTGCCCCCGGTGTCAGACCCGCCCCCGCCGCACCCTGCCAGCAAGAGGGCCGCAACAATGGGCGCAAGGCCGATGAAATGGCGCATGGATGTCTCCTGTTAAAAATAGAACGACCGTTCGTTTTTGCGTCGCTCCATCGTAACGCTGGCGATACTTGCGCCGTCAGCGGGAAACTACCAAGCCCTTCGCGGCCGTTGTCAACGCCGCCCAGGTGTGTCTGTCGACCTACCGGTAGCGCAGCTTCATGGCCAGGATGCTGGCGGCCAGGGTCAGGGTGACCGCATTGGCCGCCACGATGGGCCAGGCCCCCAGCGCCAGGCCATACAGCAGCCACAAGGCCACGCCGCAGGTGAACACGCTGTACATGCCCAGTGAGATGCCGCGCACATCGCGGGTCTTGAAGGTCAGCCAGGCCTGGGGCACAAAGCTGCAGGTGGTGAGGCAGGCGGCCAGGTAGCCGGTCAGGTCGGTGAGTGACATGGGGTGAGGCCGGTTCAGGGCAGGTTCTGATCCCGTGCGGTCCAGGCGATCAAGGCCTCGATCACCGGGCGCAGGGCGTTGGCATTGGGGTGGTTGGCCATGGCCACCAGGGTGTAGCGGCGGCCGCTGGCGCCATGCACCACGCCGGCCACGGCCGTGACATCGCGCAGGCTGCCGGTTTTCAGGTGGGCGGCGCCCTGCACGGCGGCGTTGTCCTTGCCCAGGCGCCGCAGCGTGCCGTCCACCCCGCTGAGCGGCAGCGACGACAGCAGCTCCGGCATGGTGCCGCCGGCCCAGGCGGCCTGCAGCAGCCGCGTCAGGGCCTGGGCGCTCACGCGGGTGTCCCGGCTCAGGCCCGAGCCGTTCTCGAGGCTGGGCAGATCGGCCTCGCCAAAGCGCCGCCGCCACCACTGGCCCAGCACCTCGCGCGAGCCCGCCGGGGTGCCCAGCCCTTTTTGCTGCAGGCTCAGCGTCAGGAACAACTGCTGCGCCATCACGTTGTTGCTGTATTTGTTGATGTCGCGGATCACCTCGGCCAGCGGGGGCGAGGCCAGGCTGAAGACGGGCTGCAACCCGGCCGGCACCAGCCCGTCACGCACCTGGCCGCCGAGGCGGCCCCCCATGTCTTTCCACAGGCCTTCCAGGGCGCGGGCGTTGTAGCTTGCCGGCTCGGCATAGGCCAGGGGCCAGCTGCGCTCGCCGCAGCTGGCCGGGTAGCCGCCGGCAAAGCTCAGGCGGTTGGGGTCGGCCAGCTGGGCCTTGAGCTGGGTGCGCCAGTCGCCGCACTCGCCCGCCAGCAGTGGCACGCTGGGGCTGAACTGCACGCCGGCCATCGGTGGGTCGAGCTGCACCCGGGCCAGGCCGGCAGCCGGGTCGGGCACCCAGGTCAGCACCAGCGAGCGGAAGTTGATCAGCAGCGCGTCGGCTGCTGCGTTGTAGGGCTTGAGCGGCTCGCCATCGAAGTCGGCCGGGTTGACCGCAGGCAGCTCGAAGGCGCTGTGGTCCAGCACGATGTCGCCACTGATCTGGCGGATGCCCAGGCCCTGCACCCGGCGCAACAGCAGCCACAGGCGCTCCAGCACCAGCTTGGGGTCGCCCTGGCCCTTGATGACCAGGTTGCCCTGCAGCGTGCCCTCGCGCACCGTGCCATCCAGGTACACCGGGGTCTGCCAGCTGAAGGCCGGCCCCAGCAGCTCCAGGGCCGCCTCGGTGGTGATCAGCTTGGTCACCGAGGCCGGGTTCATGGGGGTGGCCGGGTTCAGCGCCAGGCGGGGCGGTCGCTGGCCTTGCACCTCGCTCACCAGCAGGGTCACAGAATCCCGTGGCAGGCGCGAGCGCTGCAGCGCAGCCTCGATTTCGGGGGGCAGGGCGGTGGCGGCCTGGGTGCACAGGGCATGGGCCAGCAGGAGCGTGCCGCCCAACAGTGAACGCAGGCGGGCGCGGGCCAGGGGGGAGAAGGTTGACGGCGGCATCAAACGGCTTGGTTTCATCGCAAGGGAGATCAGTCTGGCCTCGGATATTGACATGGCACCGCCTGCCTGGAGCCATTTCGGGATAATCCCGTCATGCGTTTTTCTCCGCGAGCGGTGGGCCTGGTGTCCGCCCTCGTCACGGTCCTGATCTGGACCGCCTTCATCGTGATTGCCCGAGCCTCGGCCCAGCGCACCCTCAGCCCCTTCGACATCGCCTTTTTGCGCATCGTCGGGGCCTCGGTCGTGCTGATGCCCTGGGCGCTGTGGCGCGCCCGGCGTGAGCGGCGCAGCCCGGCGGGGTTCAGTGGGTCGCTGGGCGGCTTGTCGCCGTTGCCGCTGCGGCCCACGCTGGTGCTGGGCCTGTTTGGCGGGCTGGCCTATGCCGTGCTGGCCTACAGCGGTTTCTTTTTTGCCCCGGCCGCCCATGGCTCGGTGCTGATGCCCGGCAGCCTGCCCTTGTGGGCCTCGCTGCTCAGCATCTGGCTGCTGGGCGATCGGCCGCCCGCGGCGCGGGTGTTCGGCCTGGGCCTGATCCTGCTGGGCGACCTGCTGGTGGGTGGGGCCAGCCTGCTGGGCGCCTTGTCGGGCCAGGGCTCGGTCTGGAAGGGCGATCTGCTGTTCATGGCGGCCAGCAGCTGCTGGGCCACCTACAGCGTGCTGGTGCGCCGCACCGGGGCCGATGCGGTGCGGGCCACGATGGCCGTCACCGCGCTGGCCCTGCTGAGTTTTGTGCCCGCCTTTGCGCTGCTGACGCAGTCGGGCCTGCTGCCCACCCGCCTGGGCTCTGCACCTTGGGGCGAAATTGTCTTTCAGCTGCTGTTCCAGGGCGTGGGCTCGGTGGTGATCTCGGGCATCGCCTTCACGCGCATGATCCAATACTTCGGTCCGGTGCGCTCCACCATGATCACGGCCCTGGTGCCGGGGTTGTCGGCCCTGGGCGCGGTCTGGCTGCTGGGCGAGCCCATGCACTGGAACCTGATGCTGGGCCTGGCCCTGGTCACGGCGGGCATTGCGGCCGGCGTGCTGCCGTCGCGGCCGGCCGGGTGGCTGCCACTTTTTTCCAAGCCGGCCAAAGGCCTGCGTTGAACCCTTTCCCTGATTATGAATTTTCTTGCTTTTGACACCAGCACCGAACGCCTCTCGTTGGCCGTGGGGCGGGGCGAGGCCGTGTGGCAGCAGGAGGGGGCTGGTGGGGCCCAGTCTTCGGCCACGCTGATCCCGGCGCTGCTGGCGTTGTTGGCCCAGGCCGGGCTCACGCTGCAGCAGCTCGATGCCATCGTGTTCGGCAGCGGCCCGGGTTCGTTCACCGGCCTGCGCACCGCCTGTTCGGTGGCCCAAGGCCTGGCCTTCGGGGCCGGTCTGCCGGTGTTGCCGGTCAGCACCCTGCTGGCGGTGGCCGAAGAGGCCCGCCACCAGCACGGCTGCACCCGCGTGGTGGCCGCGCTGGACGCCCGCATGAACGAGGTCTACAGCGCGCCCTGCGAATGGCAGGGCGGCCAGTGGCAGGTGCCGGCCGATTTCGCCCTGGGTGCGCCCGAGAGCGTGGCCGTGCCCCCGGGCTGGACTTTGGCCGGCAGTGCCGCCGCGGCCTACCCCGGGCGCCTGGCCGGTGCGCCGGGCCTGGCGCTGTTGCCCACCGCCACGGCGCTGCTGCGCCTGGCCCCGGCGCTGTGGCAGGCCGGTCGGGCGGTGCCCGCCGACCAGGCCCTGCCCCTGTACATCCGTGACAAGGTGGCCCAGACCACCGCCGAGCGCGAGGCCGACAAGGCGGCCCGCCAGCCCCAGGCCTGAGGTGCCCCATGTCCGTGAGCGAAGCCCGATTCGAAACCCTGACCGAGGCCTGGATGGACGCCGTGCTGGCCGTCGAGCAGCAGGCCTACACCCACCCCTGGAGCCGGGGCAACTTCCTGGATTCGATCCGTTCGGGCTACCAGGCCCAGGTGCTGGTGGGCGATGATCAGCTGATCGGCTACTTTGTGGCTATGAAAGGGGTGGACGAGGTGCACTTGCTGAACATCACCGTGGCCCCGGCGTTCCAGCGCCAAGGCTGGTCGCGGGTGATGCTCGATGCCCTGGCCACCTGGTCGCGCGGGCAGGGCGCCCAGTGGCTGTGGCTGGAGGTGCGCGTGTCCAACACCCGGGCGTATTCGGTGTACCTGGCCCATGGCTACCAGCGGGTGGGGCTGCGCAAGGCCTACTATCCAGCCTTTGAAGGGCGTGAAGACGCGATTGTGATGAGCCTGAAACTATGAGCCTGAACCTCGACGCGCGCCAGCGCGCCATGCTGGACGAGATGCACATCCCCTACTGGTGGCCCGAGCCCCCGGTGGTGGGCGAGCTGCTGGTGCGCGCGCCGGAGCAGGCCCCGGTCCAGGCACCGGCCCACACACAGGTCCAACCATCGGTTCAAACACCGACCCTGGCACCGCAGCGCATGAGTGCGCCCGCAGCCCCCCCAGCAGCCGCCCCGCAGGCGCCGGTGGCCCGCCCCACCCCAGCCCCTGGCCGCGTGCTGGCCGGGGCTGCCAGCGCCTGGCGTCTGCTTCCGGCGCAGGCCCTGTACACCAGCCCAGCCGCCCCGGGCGGCTGGCTGGTGGTCACCGAGGCGATCTGGCCGGGCGACGACCCGCTGGCCGAAGACGGCGGCCCCGCGGCCCGCCTGCTGGACAACATGCTGCGCGCCATGGGCTTGCACAAGACGCCCCAGGTGTGGGCGGCCGGTCTGGCCCGGCGTGCTGCCGACGAGGCCGCCGAACCCCTGGCCTGGGCCGAGCTGCTGCAGGCCCGCCAGCCGCAGCGGGTGCTGCTGATGGGGCGCACCGCGGCGCGCGAAGCCCTGGGCACCGATGAGCCGCTGGGCCGGCTGCGCGGGCGCGTGCACGATCTGCACGGGGTGCCCGCCGTGGTCACCTACGACGCCCCCTACCTGCTGCGTGCCCAGGCCGACAAGGCACGCGCCTGGGCCGACCTGTGCTTGGCCCTGGGTTGAGCTTTCGTTCCGCCTGATCATCCGTCGATCGCCCGTCGAGCGGGTACCTCTTTAAAATGGCGCCCATGACCTTCCTCGACATGCTCCGCAACGCCGAGCAACAAAACGGCTCCATGCTCTGCGTGGGCCTGGACCCTGAGCCCGCCCGCTTCCCGGCCCAGCTCAAGGGCGATGCCAACAAGATCTACGATTTCTGCGCCCGCATCGTCGATGCCACGGCCGATCTGTCGATCGCCTTCAAACCCCAGATCGCCTACTTTGCCGCCCACCGCGCCGAAGGCCAGCTGGAGCGCCTGATGGAGCACATGCGCCGTGTCGCGCCCCACGTGCCCATCATCCTGGACGCCAAGCGTGGCGACATCGGCTCGACCGCCGAGCAGTACGCCAAAGAGGCGTTTGACCGCTATGGCGCCGACGCCGTCACCCTGTCGCCCTTCATGGGTTTTGACTCGGTGCAGCCCTACCTCAAGTACGAAGGCAAGGGCGCCTTCCTGCTGTGCCGCACCTCCAACCCCGGTGGTGACGACCTGCAGAACCAGCGCCTGGCCTCGGTCGAGGGCCAGCCCCTGTTGTACGAACACGTGGCCCGCCTGGCCCAGGGCCCCTGGAACCTGAACGGGCAGCTGGGCCTGGTGGTGGGCGCCACCTACCCGGCCGAGATCGAGCGCGTGCGGGCCCTGGCGCCCACGCTGCCGCTGCTGATCCCGGGCGTCGGGGCCCAGGGTGGCGACGCCGTGGCCACGGTGCGCGCCGGCTGGAAGCCCGGTGCCCCCATCGTCGTCAACTCCTCGCGCGCCATCCTGTACGCCTCGTCGGGCGATGATTTCCAGGACGCGGCCCGCCGCGAAGCCCTGCGCACCCGCGACCTGCTGCAAGCCGCGCGCGGCTGAACCCCCGTCCGTCCGCTGATCACCGCCCATCGCCATGCAGGTCAAGTGGCTCGAAGACCTGGTGGTGCTGGCGCAGACGCGCAGCTTCACCCGCGCCGCCGAGCTGCGCCATGTCACCCACCCCGCCTTCGGGCGCCGCATCCGGGCGCTGGAGGAATGGGCCGGCACGCCGCTGGTGCAGCGCGGCCCCGGCCCGGTGGCGCTGACCGCCGCCGGCGACAGCCTGCTGCAGGATGCCCGCCACCTGCTGCAGGGCCTGAACCAGGCCCATGACGCCCTGCGCGGCGCGGCCGGGCGCGAGCAGCAGACCCTGAGCCTGGCCACCGGCCGCACCCTGGCGCGCACCCTGGTGGCCGACTGGCTGTGCCACCTGCAGCCCGTGCTGGGTCAGGCCGAGGTGCTGATCCGCACCCGCGCCCTGGCCGACACCACCCGCCTGCTGGAGCGCGGTGAGGTCGACTTCATGCTCACCTACCACCACCCGCTGCTGGCCCAGCAGATCCCGGCTCGCCAGTACAGCCACCTGACCCTGGCCCGCGACGAGCTGGTGCCGGTCAGCCAATGCGATGCCGGCGGCACGCCCTTGCACGCCTTGGATGGCGGCGTTGTCAGCGCTTACCTGGCCTACGCCGACAGCCTGGCACTGGGCCGCCTGGTGCAGGACCACCTGGCCCACCACCCGCAGGCCCCGGCCCTGCGTCGGGTGATCGAGTGCGATTCGGCCGATGCCTTGCTCGAGTACGTCCTCAAGGGCCTGGGCGTGGCCTGGCTGCCCGTCTCGCTGGCGGCCGGGGCGCTGCAGGAGCGCCGCCTGTGCCGTGTCGGTGATCCGCGCCTGAGCGTGCGTTTCGAGGTGCGGCTGTACCGCGCCAAGCGGCGGCTGTCCGACCTGGCCGAGCAGGTCTGGCAGCGCAGCGAGAGCCTGCTCTGAGGGGGGATGTTGAAAACAGCACCACTTGGTGCTGCTTTGGCACCGAATATCGGTCTGCAGGCCGGACAATCGACAGCTTGCAGGCGATCGTTTGCCCGGGTAGGACGGGTGCGGCCCTTGCCTCTGCCCCATCTCTGTCATGTTTTGCCTTGCCCGGAGCCTGTCGATGAACACTGAATCTCCCCTGTCCCTGCGCCGCCGTGCGCTCTGGCCCCTGCTGAGCGCGTTGAGCACCCTGGGCGCCCTGACCGTGCTGGCCTCGCCGGCCCAGGCCGAGGGCTACCCCGACAAGCCGGTTACCCTGGTGGTGGGTTACCCCGCCGGCGGCAGCACCGACCTGATGGCGCGCACCATCGGCCCCGAGCTGTCACGCCGCCTGGGCACGCCGGTGGTGATCGAGAACCTGGGCGGTGCCGGTGGCGCCATCGGGGCCCAGAAGGTGGCCAGCGCCGCGCCCGACGGCTACACCCTGCTGGTGGGCGCCAACAACGAGATCGCCATCAAGCGCCTGGTGGCCCCGGCCTCGGTCAAGTACGAGCTGCGCGACTTCACGCCCTTGGGCCTGATCGCCTCGCAGCCCATGGTGCTGGTGGCCTCGCCGCGCACGGGGGTCAAGACCGTGGCCGACTTCATGAAGCAGGTCAAGGCCAACCCGGGCAAGTTCACCTACGGCAGCTCGGGCGTGGGCACGGCCTTGCACCTGGCCGGCGAGATGATCAAGGACCAGGGCGGGTTGTTCATGACCCACATCCCCTACCGTGGCGTGGCCCCGCTGACCACCGACTTGCTGGGCAGCAATGTGGACTACGGCGTGTTCGTGCTGTCCAGCGGCCTGCCGCTGATCAAGAGCGGCAAGCTGGTGGCTCTGGGCACCACCGAGCGCAAGCGCTCGCAGGCCACCCCCGACGTGCCCGCCGTGGCCGAGACCCCGGCGCTCAAGAACATCGACATCAGCTCCTGGTTTGCGCTGCTGGGCCCGGCCCGCCTGCCCGAGCCGGTGGCCGCCCGCCTGAAGAAGGCCCTGGCCGAGACCCTGCAGGCCCCCGAGGTGCGCAAAAAGCTCGAAGAAACCGGCTCCACCGTGGCCAACCCGCAGCTGGACCTGGCCCGCTTCATGGCCGAGGAAAGCGCCAAGTACAAGCGCATTGTTGAATTTGCCCGCATCGAGGAGTGACCCCGTGACCGCATCCCCTGAATTCGCATTGCCCTGCCCCGAACTGGGCCCCTGGCGCGCCGGCAACACCGGGGTTGAAGGCGTGTGGCAGTTTGACGGCGACCAGCCCGGCCGCCACGTGATGATCAGCGCCCTGGTGCATGGCAACGAGCTGTGCGGCGCCTGGGCCCTGCTGGGCCTGCTGCAGGCCGGGCTGCGCCCGCAGCGCGGCCGCCTCACCCTGGCCTTCTGCAACCTGGCCGCGTTCGACCGTTTCGACCCCCTGAACCACGACGCCTCGCGCTTTGTCGACGAAGACCTGAACCGCCAGTGGCTCGTCGAACGCATCGAGGCCGGTGGCAGCCAGGAGCGCCAGCGCGCGGCCCAGCTGCGCCCCTTTGTCGAGCAGGCCGACTGGCTGCTCGATCTGCACTCCATGCACGAGCGCGGCCAGCCCCTGCTGCTGACCGGCGTGCAGCCGCGCAACCGGGTGCTGGCCCGGGCCCTGGGCGCGCCCGAGCACATCGTGGTCGACGCCGGGCACAAGGATGGCGTGCGCATGCGCGACTTCGGCCGCTTTGGCGAGGTGGCCGACAACGGCACGCATTCGCTGCTCATCGAGTGCGGCTTCCATGGCGACCTGTCCAGCCGCAGCGTGGCCCAGGACGCCTGCCTGCGCTTTCTGCGCGAGTCCGGCACCGTCGACGAGGCGGTGCTGCTGGCCGCCCTGCCGGGCTGGTTGCAGCCGCCCGCCCCGCGCCAGTGGGCCCTGGAGGTGACCGGCCCGGTGGTGGCCCGCAGCCCGGCCTTCCGTTTTGTCGAGCCCTTCCAGGGCCTGGAGATGATCGAGAAAGCCGGCACCGTGATCGGCTGGAACGAGGGCGAGCCCGTCACCACCCCCTACGATGACTGCGTGCTGGTGATGCCCTCGGTGCGCCAGGCCCGCGCCGGCGTCACCGTGGTCCGCTTCGCCCGCCGCAGCCCCTTGTAAATGCCAGTGCTTCCCGGCCGCACCTGGGCGTGACACGCAGTGAGGGGGGCGTCGGGTCTCCTTCTGAATTCAGCGAACCTCCAACGAAGAGGTCAGCCCGGCGCCGGGCCGCCCCAAGGCGGGCTGCCCCCCCCGGGGGGGCAGGAAGTGACACGAAGTGCACGACCGTGGGGGGCTAACGACAGCCCGGCGCCGGGCCGCCCCAAGGCGGGCTGCGGCCCCCCCGGGGGGCAGGGAGTGACACGAAGTGCACGACCGTGGGGGCTAACGCTTCCACCGATCCCCGCCCAGCACACAAGCCAGGGCCAGCACCACGAGGGTGATGCCGCCCCACTGCCAGGGCGTGATGCCCTCGCCCAGCAGCAGCATGCCGGCGCTCAGGCCCACCACCGGCACGCCGAGGCTGAAAGGGGCCACGCGGTTGGCCGGGTGGCGCTGCAGAAGGCGCGTCCACAGCGCGTAGCCCAGCACGCTGGCCATCCAGGCCAGGTAGGCCACGGCGGCCCAGGCCAGCGGCGGCGCGTGTAGCCAGTGCCAGCGCAGCTCGGGCGGGTCTTGCCACCAGGACAGGGCGGCAAACGGCAGCACCGGCACCAGGCAGCTCCACACCACAAAGCCCAGCGGGTCCATGTCGGGGCTGTGTTCGCGCGCCTTGCGGATCACGATGTTGGAGCTGGCCCACATGGCCGCGGCACACAGATTGAGCACAAAGCCCCAGAAGGTGGTGGCGCCGGCCGTGCCACCCGGCGCCAGGTAGTTGAGCGCAAAGCACAGCAGGCCGGCGCAGGCCAGCAGCAGGCCCAGCTGCAGCGCCCGCCCGGCGCGCTCGCCCAGCAGCACAAAGCTCAGCACGGCGGTGATGAAGACCTGGGTCTGCAGCAGCACCGAGGCCAGGCCGGCGCTCATGCCCACCTGCATGGCGCAAAACAGAAAGCCGAATTGGCCCACGCCCTGGGTCAGGCCATAGAGCAGCAGCCAGCGCCAGGCCACCTGCGGGCGCCGCACCAGCAGCACCAGCGGAAAAGCCGCCACCAGGTAGCGCGCAGCGCCGAGCTGGAAGGGCGTGAAGTCACGCAGCCCCACCTTCATGGCCACAAAGTTCAGCCCCCACACCACCACCACGCACAGCGCGGCCAGCAGGTCGGTGCGGCTCAGGCCTGGAGCGGGGACTGGGGCAGAGGCTGCCGTCAATGCGGCGCCTGGGGGTTGGCCTTGGCGGCCTCGATGTGGGCCTTGGCGCGCTGGGCCAGGGCGATGTCGCCCGGGGTTTCGGGCGAGAAGGTGTCCACCGGGATGGTGTGACCGTGCGAATCGAGGGACACGAACACGATCAGGCATTCGGTGGTCTTGGCCATCTGGCCGCTTTTCATGTCACCGCTGCGCACCTCGACCGAGATGTTCATGCTGGTGGTGCCGGTGTAGGCCAGTCGGGCTTCGACCTCGACCAGGTCGCCGATCATGATCGGGCGGTGGAAGCGGATGCCGCCCACGAAGACGGTCACGCAATAACGTTTGGACCAACTGGTGGCGCAGGCATAGCCGGCCTCGTCGATCCACTTCATCACGGTGCCACCGTGCACCTTGCCGCCGAAATTGACGGTGCTGGGTTCGGCGAGAAAGCGCAGGACGATGGAATGCATGGTGTGGGGTAGGGAGTCGCTGAAAGTCGCATTATTCCCTGACCAACGGTCGCTTGCCGCGTGGGCTGTGGCGATATGAGTCATGGCGACACCCGCTGGTCGGCTTGGTGTGGGAAAAAAATGCTCGCCCGTCAAGAATTGGCCGCGTCTCCAACAAAGCTGGCCGGTGGTCCTTATTTGGGGATGTCTTTGCAATAAGCGGGCCTCGCTGGCTTGACTGTTGTGGTCAAAACATATGTCCCATCCAACCTGGAGTGCGCATGGCCGGTGGCCTTGATGAACTGCTGAGACTGGCGGCGTCCGCCATCCTGCGCGTATTGCCGCCAGATGTTGAACTGCTGTGCTTGCAGGGGGCGGCTCTGGTGGGCATGTTGGCGGCCTCTTTGCTGGTTGGGCGGCGCTACCAGCTGCCGATACGCCGCAGCGGCCCTTTGGCCGGGCTGGCCATGGGGGTGGCGGGCTACATCATCGGGGGCCTGGTTTCTGATTACGGTGAAAGTGAGTTCCGGCCCACTTTGGTGATCGATTTCCTGTACCTGGGCGGGTATTTCGGTGGGCCGGTGGGGGGGCTG
>Ga0066468_1000219_pt1 | contig 11195 bp, 12 predicted proteins | sample LakWasM100_LOW12_2_FD_59578 | JGI IMG/M metagenome (GOLD analysis project Ga0066468, IMG submission 59578) | Freshwater sediment methanotrophic microbial communities from Lake Washington under simulated oxygen tension - Sediment Metagenome 100_LOW12 | ecosystem: Environmental > Aquatic >...
CCCATGGCACGCCGTTTCGCCGGGCCGTCGAAGAAGGCCTGCTGGCGGGCGACAAGGTGTGGCAGATCGGCTTGCGCGGCACCGGCTACGCCGCCGACGACTTTGACTGGCCGCGCCAGCAGGGCTTCACCGTGGTGCCCGCGCACGAGGTCTGGTACCAGTCGCTGGCCCCCTTGATGGCCCAGGTGCGCGAACGCATCGGCCCCGAGCACCCGGTGTACATCAGCTTCGACATCGACGGGCTTGACCCCAGCTACGCCGCCGGCACCGGCACCCCTGAAATCGGCGGCTTGAGCGTGCCCCAGGGCCTTGAAATCGTGCGCGGCTGCCGCGGATTGAACGTGGTAGGGTGCGACCTGGTGGAGGTCAGCCCGCCCTACGACACCAGCGGCAACACAGCCTTGCTGGCCGCCAACCTGCTGTACGAAATGCTGTGCGTGCTGCCCGGCGTGCCCTACCGCTGAGCCCGGCCCGCCCTCCTTCCTACCCCTTTCATTTTCCAAACCAGGACACCCAAGCCATGGACATGAAGACCTCCCCCCTCGCCCTGCTGAACGACCCCAGCCTGCTCAAGACCGATGCACTGATCAACGGCCAATGGGTGGCCGGCAGCAGCCGTTTCGACGTGAACGACCCGGCCACCGGCCTGAAGCTGGCCGATGTGGCCAACCTGGGCCCGGCCGACGCCGAGGCCGCCATCGCGGCCGCCAACGCCGCCTGGCCCGCCTGGCGTGCCAAGACCAGCAAAGAGCGCCACGCCATCCTGCTCAAGTGGTTCCAGCTGCTGATGGCCAACCAGGAAGACCTGGGCCGCATCATGACCGCCGAGCAAGGCAAGCCCTTTGCCGAGGCCAAGGGCGAAGTGGCCTATGGCGCCAGCTTTGTCGAGTGGTTTGCCGAAGAAGCCAAGCGCGTGAACGGCGAAACCCTGCCTCAGTTCGACAACAACCGCCGACTGATGGTGCTCAAGCAGCCCATCGGCGTGTGCGCCGCCATCACGCCCTGGAACTTCCCGCTGGCCATGATCACCCGCAAGGTGGCTCCGGCCCTGGCCGCCGGCTGCCCGGTGGTGATCAAACCCGCCGAACTCACCCCCCTGACCGCGCTGGCCGCCGCCGAGCTGGCCGTGCGCGCCGGCATCCCGGCCGGGGTGTTGAACCTGCTGACCGCTGATGGCAACAACAGCATTGCCGTGGGCAAGGTGCTGTGCGCCAGCGACGTGGTGCGCCACATCAGCTTCACCGGCAGCACCGAGGTGGGCCGCATCCTGATGGCGCAAAGCGCGCCCACGGTCAAGAAGATGTCGCTCGAACTCGGTGGCAACGCACCCTTCATCGTGTTTGACGATGCCGACCTGGACAGCGCCGTCGAAGGTGCCATGGCCAGCAAGTACCGCAATGCGGGCCAGACCTGCGTGTGCGCCAACCGCCTGTACGTGCAAGATGGCGTGTACGACGCCTTTGTGGAGAAGTTCGCCGCCAAGGTGCGCGCCCTCAAGGTGGGCAATGGCTTTGAAGAAGGTGTCAACCAGGGCCCGCTGATCGAAGACGCTGCGGTGCAGAAGGTAGAGCGTCACCTGGCCGACGCCCTGGCCAAGGGGGGCCGCGTGGTGGCTGGCGGCAACAAGCTGCCCGGCCAGTTTGTCGAACCCACCGTGGTGGCCGACGCCACGGCCGACATGCTGTGCGCCCGCGAAGAGACCTTTGGCCCCTTCGCGCCGGTGTTCCGCTTCAAGACCGAGCAAGAAGCCATCGACGCGGCCAACAACACCGAGTTCGGTCTGGCCAGCTACTTCTACAGCCGCGACGTGGGCCGCATCTTCCGCGTGAGCGAGGCCCTGGAGTACGGCATGGTGGGCATCAATGCCGGCATCATCGCCACCGAGCACGTGCCCTTCGGCGGCGTCAAGCAGTCGGGCCTGGGCCGCGAAGGCTCGCACCATGGCATGGACGACTATGTCGAGCTGAAGTACCTGTGCCTCGGCGATATCTTGAAATGAAATGGGCCCACCCTGTTGGTGGGTCTCACTTCGTGTAGCCCACCCTCCCCCTCAAGGGGCACACCCAGAGGCCTGGCAGAGCCAGCTCCTCGGGTGTTGCTGGCTTGGCCTGCTCCGCGGCCATTGGGGCCTGGGTGCTGGGACGAACTGAAGCCTGGTCGGGGCGGTTTTTGGGTCCAAGCGACTGCCTTTCAAACATGGGGGCAATCCCTGCGCATTTGTCGGTGGACTTCGCATTTGCGGGCTGGGCCACTGCTAGGATGGGTGGCAGCAACTCTTGAGCCGATGGCTCCACCGCGCATGACAGACCAAATCCGGATCGCCAGCGAATTGCTGCGTGCTTTTTCGGGTCAGCAGACGCTGAGCCTGGACTTGTATGTGGAGGGCATTGCCGCGAACGAGGCGGCCTTGGCGGCCTCGCTCAATGACGATGCGGACGACGCTTTGTTGTGCGTGCTGGTGGACGAAGGCGAGGCGGCCGTGCTGTTGATCGGCTGGGACGGCACGCTGTACCGCAATGAAAAAGGCCTGAGCCACCTGCGCGCCATGTGGAAAGAGCGCTACCACAACCACCTGACCACCCTGATCCCGGTGTTTGCCGAACACATCAGCGAGCACAACCTTGGGGTGGCCGGCATCCGCTGGACGGCCACCGAGGGCGGCGATGCCTGAAGCCGAGGGGCTTGACGCCCCCCAGGCTCAGAACTCGGCGTGCAGGCGCACGGACCCCACGTTGACCGGGCCTCGGTCGGCGTTGTAGGCCGGGTTGCTGATGCGCTGGTAATCGAGCGACACCCACAGGTTCTTGTTCACGTTGAAGTTGTAGTACAGCTCGACCAGGGTTTCGGGCTTGTAGCGCAGGGCACCATCACCAATGAAGAACGAGATTCCGCCGGCGGCCAGGTAGGCGCGGCGGTCGGACGACAGCATGTTGCGCGCATACATGAAGCCCACGGTGTCTTGCGCCCGGCCCCAGGCCTTGCCTGAGCTGGCATAGCCGGTCGAGAACGAGGCATCGGCCTCGGCAAAGGCATAGGTCTCGGTCTTGCCGTCGGCCTTCATGGCCCGCAGGAACACACCGGATTCGGGGTTGATGGCCTGCTCGATGTTCAGGCCCAGGCCGTATTTGGTCTGCTCAGGTCCCCGAACCGCCGCGATCCACTGCTTGTCAGCATTCGGGTTGGCCAAGCCATAGGCCAGCGCGGCATCGTAGCGGGCCAGTTGCGCACGCGCCCGCCAGGCCAGCACGCGCACCTTGCCGGGCTGCCCACCCAGTTCGTGGGCATGCTCCACCTCGAATTGGTCGCCGTAATGCTTGAAGATGCGCAGATCCACCGGCTGCCCATTGGGCGTGGTGGGCCCGGTCATGCGCCCGGCCCGCAACACCCAGGGGCCCTGGTACCACTCGAGCGCCGCGCCCCAGCCAAAGCCGCGTGCATCGGCCGCGTAATCGTAGGAGGTGTGCGACATGCCCGACCAGTTCAAGAACTGGGTACGCGGGTCTTTGGCATAGGCGTTGTCGTCAAACACATCGAGGGTCGAAAAATTGCCCGCCGTGAGCACCCAACGGTTGCGGTCCACCGTGCCGGCCATCTGATCGACGGCAGCGTCCACCTTGTCCTGCCCGCCACCCTGGTTCCAGGTCTGACGCAAAAACAGTTTTTGCCGGTACAGCGTGGGGTTGGTGCCGCTGACCCGCGTGGCCTCGCCGTTGGTGAAGCCGCCCAGGCCCGTGAGGGACGACAAGGGCAGGCCCTGGTTGATCTCGGGCACGAAATAGACCTCGCCATCCTTCCAGGGCTTGAAGCCCAGGTAGGCATCAAAGGTCAGGGTGTAACTGCGCTCGGCTTGCGGTGTGAGGCTGTTGGTGCCCGAGTAGGCCGCTTGAAAGGCCTTCTTTTTCTGCCAGATGTAGGTGCTCTGGAAACGCGCCATGCTGGTTTCGTCTGTGACAGGCGCTTCGGCATCCGAGCCATTGTCGGCCCAGGCAGGCATCGTGATCAAGGTGATGGCGCCAACGAGCAGCCCAGAAAGTTGATTCAGACGAAAGTTCACAAGCGCATCCAATTTGCAAGACCGCGCAGTATAGGGGGGGTGCCATGACGGCGCTGTGACCGTTGGGATGCCGGCGCTACAAGTCATGCGCAATCGCCCCTAGACGCGCTAAAAACGAGGCACCCGTGTAGAGCCCGCCCCCCGGAAACACCCCTTGTCAACGGTTGGGTGAGCGCCTTTAATTTGTTCAGAAGAGACCATCCACCCCATCGGGACATGAGAATTTGTCAGATCCAGGTCAGTAAGCTCACCTCAAATATTATTTCTGATAAATATATGATCCAAATCACTTTGAGAGACAGCCATGGACATCTTGCGACAATTGAAACTCAGTGCCCGCCTCGCCTGGGGCTTTGGTCTGCTGATCCTGCTCATGGCCGTGATGTTGGCCACCAGCCTGATGCAGATGAGCCGGCTCAATGCGAACGCTGTTGACCTGGGCACCAACTGGCTGCCCAGCATCGAAGTGCTGGGTGAAATCAAGAGTTCGGTCAACGACCTGCGCCGCATCAGCATGCGCAGCGTGATCGAAGTGAGCCCTGAGGCCAAGGCTGAGCAGGCCAAGCGCCATGACAAGGCTGCGAACGAGCAGTTGCCCGGTTTGCTGACCCGCTACGAGCCCATGATCGCCAGCCCGGAAGAACGGGCCCTGTATGACACCATGCGCCAGAAGCTGACCCAACTGGTGGCGCACGACCGAGAGTTGTTGGCACTGTCGGCCGCAGGTGACTCGAAGTTGCTGGAGGCGCGCCAAATGGTGTTCGGGCCGGCAGGTCAGGCGTTCTTTGAATTGATGAAGGACATCGATGGCCTGGTGCAGCTCAATGTCCGCGGCGGCGACTCGGCCATCCAGGCGTCGGCCTCAACCTACAGGGCAGCCACCCTGGTCATGATCTCGATTTTCGGCCTGGCCGTGGCCGTCGGCCTGGCCATGGCGGTCACAACCACCCGCTCCATCACCGTGCCGCTGACCGAGGCTGTCGAGATTGCCGACTCGGTGGCTGCCGGCAACCTCACCCACGAAATCCACGTTGAAGGCCGTGACGAGACTGCCGCCCTGTTGAAATCCCTGCGCGCCATGACCGACAGCCTGTCCAGCGTGGTGACCCAGGTGCGCGGCAGCAGCGACAGCATTGCCACTGGCTCGGCCGAAATTGCGGCTGGCAACAGCGATTTGAGCCACCGCACTGAACAGCAGGCCAGCAACCTCGAAGAAACGGCAGCCTCGATGGAGCAGCTGAGCAGCGCTGTCAAGACCAATGCCGACAGCGCCTTGCAAGCCAACCAATTGGCCCGTCAGGCGGCGGCCGCGGTGGAAGATGGCGGCAAGGTGATTGCCCAGGTGGTCAGCACCATGCAGGACATCGCGAGTTCCTCCAAGCGCATCTCCGACATCATCGGCGTGATCGACGGCATTGCCTTTCAGACCAACATCCTGGCTCTGAACGCGGCAGTCGAGGCGGCTCGCGCGGGCGAGCAGGGACGAGGCTTTGCCGTGGTGGCCAGCGAGGTGCGTAGCTTGGCGGGCCGCTCGGCCGAAGCCGCGCGCGAAATCAAGTCGCTGATCACGGCCAGCGTCGAGAAAGTGGACAACGGCACCCAGTTGGTGGACAGCGCCGGTCACAGCATGGACAACATCGTCACCCAGGTTCAGAAGGTGAGTGCTCTGATCGCCGACATCTCCACCTCGTCGGCCGAGCAAAGCGCCGGCATCGGGCAGGTTGGCGAGGCTGTCATGCACCTGGACCAGATGACCCAACAGAACGCGGCACTGGTGGAACAGAGTGCTGCCGCCGCACAAAGCCTCAAGATGCAGTCAGAGCAGTTGGCCGAGGTGGTGAGCCATTTCAAACTCGAAAGCTCTGCACTCTCGCCGGGTCGGGTGGCTGGCCGGTTCGTGGCTCTTGCGGGCTGATTGGGCGGGCCGATGTGCCTGGGTCAAAGGGGGCCGGCTGAGGCCGCTGGCAAGCCTTGGCCCCTGAGAACCAGCCGCGGGGTCAAGCTGCCAACGCTTGTCCACGGTGAAGGACCTGCCGCAACAAGGTTGGCGTCATGCCGCACGAGGCCTTGAAACTGCGCGTCATGTGGGCCAGGTCCGAGAAGCCCACATCGTGCGCGATGGTGGTCAGGCTTTCCGTGCCGGTGAACCGCTGGTGAGCCCGCAGAATTCGGGTGGCCATGCGTATCCCTTCAGCCGTGGTGCCCTCCTTCTTCAAGTGCCGCTCCAGTGTGCGCTGGTGACAGCCCAGGCTACAGCTATAAAGTTGCTTGCGGCGGTGACGCGCTCTGCTTGCTGCGCCTCACGCTTGGCTGCACTGGGGTCGATACACCGGGCGAGCCTTTCCTTTGCTGCGGTCCTGACATCCCTGGCCGACTTGAGTGACACGGTGGGATCCCCCCCAGAGCCAGCATTTTCTGTTTTCCAAGGTACCGGTAGGCCAACTGCCAGTATTTTCTCGTTGTGGTGACCAACAGGTGGATCCTGCCCCCGTCGCCAAGCTTGTCACCGTGGCCTGTACCGCTGTAGTTGATGTTCTTAACGAAGATCTCGTTCAGTGCCACTCTCGCTCCCATCAGCCTTCTTGTTCTTACCAGCGTTGGTATGGCATTGGAGAAATGCCTGCTGGCATCAGCAGCGACCAACCCACATAACAACAAAGTGCTGGGATGTGATGGCAGGCGTTGAGGTTGCGTGAGACAACACCCCCCCTGCCAGAGGGAGGTCAGCGGGTTCTGAGCTGGCCTGAGGCCATGTGAGACAGGAATCTGGAGCGATGAAGGGAAGCAAAAAACCACCCTACTCCATTGTTTTTAAATGATTTTCTTGATTCAGACATCAGCTCATACCAACAAATGAACCAACAAAATCTTTTGTCTCGCGCGATGTGGTGAAAAAGCAAAAAGAAAACCCGGCACTTGGCCGGGTGAACCCTTGCGGGCTTGCTCAGGGAGGAGAAGCAAGGTCAGCCGATGGGCTGGCGGGGGCATCGTAGCGCCAGAGGCTGGGGTAACGCATCACCTCCAGAGTTCAAGCCCGACCTTCGGCGCAACCACGCCAGGCACCGCCGAACGCTTGAAAACGAATGGCACTGACACGGCCTCAAAGTGGTCTCTGGTGGCCCTGGTTACCTGCACAGCGAAATGCAGGTGGGGGGCCGATGAATACCCAGTGTTCCCAGAAAGCCCAAGCGTCTGCCCTTCGACGACCCTAGCTCCAGGTCGGACCAGCACACCGTTCTGTTTCAGATGCCAGTACAGGGCCTGGGTGCCATCGTCGTGCAGCACTCGGACATAGTTGGCCTCGCCCACATAGGTTGACTCCAAACCGCCTTGGTTGCTGCCCAATCGCGTGTCGATGACCGTACCGGTCCGGGCGGCCAAGACGGGCGTGCCAATGGGGACGGGGATGTCCACGGCATACCTTGAGAAGCCATTGTCGTGACTGGTGAGAGGTCCACCTGGGCCCTGGCTGATGCGCGTGCCCTGCACCGGATCAACAGGTATTCGGTAGGGCCACTCCCCGGCGGGCTGGGCTTTGAAGTCACCGACGAAGTGGTGATAGATGTACCGAAAGCCCCAAGGCGCTTGAGGACTGGCCGCGGCCAGCGTGGTGATGACCTCCGTTGATCGCGGGCGAATGACGACTGCCACGGGCAGTGGCCGAGATGCCGTGACGTTGGTGCTTTCCGTGAGCCGCACCATGATTGAGACGGGTGCAAAGCCCTCGTTCTCGGCCACCAGGCGCTTCCCGTCAATGACGTCGACCTCTCTCACGAAGAACGGGTACGGGATGTCTGCCAGGGCCGTCTGTGGGCAGCACAGGCAGATCAAGACCGCCAGCGCAGCCAATGCCGAACGAGCGGCCGACACCCACCGTTGGAGCCATGGTCGGGCCCCATCGAAGCACGCCACCACACTCATCCTCGCAGAACGTCGCTCGGGGCCTGGTTGACTGTGGTTTCCGGCTCATCTGCCGCCGGCTCTGTGCTTGCCAGACCATGCAGCTCGTAACCGATCCACAGGAGGGCCAGCACCTGGGCAATTCGAATCAAACGGTCAATCAAAGACTCATCTCCGGCATCTAGCCTCGGTATTTTTTCGGGATTGGGTGGGTACGGCAATCGAAAGGCCCATCTGCTCCATTGCCTTTGATTCGCGTCACAAAAAACTGACGCTTCGAACCGGCACCCAGCAGTCCCTGCACGGTCGCGGGGTCAATTTCACAGTAGTGGTAATAGACCGTTTTCAATCGGACAACCAGATACCGCTCGGCTTTGTCGTAGCAAATCCGAGTGACGTCGCTGCCCTCGTTGACCTCCGAACACGAGAACGAATCGAGCAAAACAGCGCCGTGGTACTTCACCTGCACGGTTTCAGCGTTGGCAACTTGGCTCATCAAGACGAGCGCTGCCAAGATGAATGACTTCAAAACGTGACCTCCCTATTTTTCTAAAGGTCACATCCTATCCATATTTGTTACAACATTCCTCGGCGCCTGCTCGCCATCTCCATGGCTGCACGACAGTGCCGAACCCACATGCCGAGGGCCCACTTTCGGTGTCCCCTCACTTCATGGGAAGTTCGCCACACGTATCGGAAACTAACCGGTATCCGATATCGAGGATCATGCCCGTTGCAGCCAAGTCTGCAGTTTCGCCAGCCCTGTTGGGCGCACGCTCAAATGATTTGGAGGCACGTCTCGAGGTTACGTAAGACAACAAAAAACCCGCTGCCAGAGGGAGGTCAGCGGGTTCTGAGGTGGCCTGGGGGCCTATGAGACAGGAATCTGGAGGTGAAGGGAATCGAAGTGTTGCGCGGAAGCCTCATGGGTGCTCGATTTCGGCAATTCGATTTATTTTTTACCCCCAGCTTTTCCCCATAGCCTACGGTTCTATTCCGCGACGTGCCTTTGTGACCACTCCCGAGCGAATTCCCAGAATCGCGCGATGGGTTCGGTTCCCGGACGATCTAAGTAGTCATGGGTGGTCAATGCCTCCCCAATCTTGGCACGCGCCTCGTCCTCGGCGTCCATTTCAATGACGCGATTCGAGCCATCCTTTTCGATGTGCTTTATCTCGTTCTTGGCTTTCACTGACATGGAGTACCAGACCTTATCGTCAGGCTTTGAAGTGCTGTCTAGCGCAACAGCGATCTGACTCGCTGCTTCGGCGATCTCACCCAGTGAGTGCGGCTTGCCGAGCATCTTCGCCAACTCTCGATAAAGTTCCTCCGCAACCCCCGCCAAGTTCAGGGCGGCAGCGAACCTTTTCGCGTCGAGGAATTCGCAAATTGCCGCGTCCAACATCTCGTCGGCAACATTCATCTTGTCAATCTTGGTCATCACGATCACTACCTCCACTGATCACGAATCCGGGCGGGCCACGCCCGGTGCGTATCGCCTGTAGATTACGGCTGCTTTTTATCCCACAAGGCCGCCACCTGGGCGAATGCGTCACCCCCTGCGACCACACGCAATGCCTTGGCCTCGGCGAGGCTTTCTGCATCTTGTGCCGCCTCACCACACGCGCCCAACACCTCGGCGGCCTCAGTCACCTGGGTGTGACATTCCGCAAGACACCACAGAAGGTCGCGAACCGTCGCATCGACTGAAGCCCGGGTACGGGCGTACCCCATCAATGCGGCATCTGAGAGGCCTGCCAAGTGCCCGGAAAGCGGCGGGAATGGGGTTGTCTCGGTGGTGTCGCCCTGTAGGTCGTCAAGCTCCCAAATGGCCCGGTCAATGCGGGCTGCGAGTTGCCACACCAGGGGGTCAACATCGGGGCTGCGTTGAAGCTGAAACGCGAGGTTGCAGACATCAAGAAAATCACGGCAAGCTGCCATTTTTATGCACTCCATTTGTTACGGGTGCCGGCATCTTGCGATATTTAAAAGTATTAAGTCAAACAACCAATTCCAGGTTGTCAAGTCATTTTCAGGTCATCACAACCGGCTAGGTTGTTAACTGGTTGTTAGTTTTGGTTGTTACGCAAGGCAACCGGAAATCGCCGAATTCAGTACCGGTGCGGGCTTTCAATTAACAACCAGACAACCGCCAAAAGAATCTAGTCGATGGCGAACACCAAATTAGTGAATATTTTCAACAACCAGAAGAAAATACCATAGTGAATTACAATCCAACACTGTTGCCTCCCAGCAACGGCGGCAAGCCTCCCGACAGATCGTCTGCCGCGTGTTAAAGGCCCCCGTTACACACACACCCGATACGTATGACATACAGCATCACCCAATCTTGTCTTCTAATTCCCGGCCCTTCTGTGTCTGAATGCGCGTCTTGGGTGCAGGCCTGGGGCTCGATTCTTGCCATCGTCGGCGCAGCGTTTGTGGCGCGTCACGCGCACAATCTTCAAACTGCAGCGAAACGAAAAGATGAGGCTGAAAACGGTGCTAAGGCGATAGAGATTGCTGGGCAATTAGCCGCAGGCGGAGCGCAAGCTATCCAAAAGCTGTTTGATATTGCTTCGCCAACCACCAATTGGGGCGACATAGCCAAAGGATTGAGTGAGCTACGCGCCCTTGAAACCAAGCTAAAAGACTTGGGGTTGGCGGGGGTGTCAAAATATGAAACGATAGAGCCGCTAGTTGTGACTCATGCGATTATCAACACCGCAATCGAAGGCGCAGAAGCATGGATGGCTTCACTTGAGGTTCGACCCAGCAGCGCCTATCGATATTTCACGGTTTGTGCGGAAAACTCCGTTCCGCAGCTTACAGAGCGTTCAAAGACACTACTGAATTTTGCCAAAGAGGCCAAAGGCATGATTAAAGGTTAAAAACCTTCGTCGTCCGACTCCCACGGTCGGCGCAGTGCGGTGTGCGCACCTTGCAACTTGGCCGAGTCGGGGCGTGTCCGCGTCGAGCGACACAAGCGCAGCTTGCCCGAGAGGGTCGCCAGGGTGCCAGCAAGCTGGGCGGATAGCTTCAGCGCCGGGTGTGCCTTGCCTTCGAGGATCGGGCCATCCTGGGCCACTCGTGCATCACACAAGGCCTTTTGCTGGGTGGCAGTCACCAGCGCGTGAAGCAAGGGCAAATCACCCTCAGTGAAATAGTCGGCGGGCAGCGAATTGCACACGGTGCGCCAGTGCTTGGCGGCCTCAGGTGATAGTTCGGCGGGCGGCTTTGG
>Ga0066468_1000247_pt1 | contig 10670 bp, 8 predicted proteins | sample LakWasM100_LOW12_2_FD_59578 | JGI IMG/M metagenome (GOLD analysis project Ga0066468, IMG submission 59578) | Freshwater sediment methanotrophic microbial communities from Lake Washington under simulated oxygen tension - Sediment Metagenome 100_LOW12 | ecosystem: Environmental > Aquatic >...
AGCAGGTGATTGGGTTGAAAGGGGTTCATGGCGCGGCCTCCGTGTTGAGGCTGGGCCGATTGATCGACAGGGCAACGGCACCGCGTGGGTGCTCCGCCCCGGCACAACAGGTGCTGTTCCACGCTGCACAAAGGCCAAAGCCTGCTGTGCCTGGGGCGGGTGGGTAACAAGGGGGGTGGGGGGCGGCAGCAGCGCGACTGCTGTGCCGATGAGGAATCGAAGGCATTTCCAGTGCTCCTTTTTGAGACTGCAAACCACCTTGGGCCTTACTACGGGCGTAGGGTGGACGGGATGTTAGTAACACGTAAAAAGCCGTGCACCAGGCGTTGCCGTTCTGGTCATCCCGTCCGAAAGCGAAACCCTCGGCAAAACCGAAGGTCATGAATTCTGACGTGACAAAACCCCGTTTCGGTGGGGTTGCGCCGCTTTTTAGAGGTGTTACAAGCACCAACCCTTTCGGGCTGCAGCGACTATGGAGTAGGAAGTGCCTTGGCCGACACACGAGGGGCGAGGCAGTTTACCGGTGGTGAATCTAGTGGTTTGGGCGGGAGGTTTTGAGCCATCTGCATGTTGCCTTCAGCAGCGGCTGGTGAGTTGGGCTGGGCAACTCGGGGTGGGCTGGGAATTGGGATTGCGTGGAGGGCGGTACTGGTTGCAATGGGCGGATGACGGAAGTGCCCCAACGACTGCTTCGCGGCACGCCCGTGCTGGGCGACGAATACCAATGGCTGTGCACAGTACCGCTGGTGACGCAGAGGCGTTCGAACGACGCCAGGCCTAACGCATCAAGGGTGTTGAGGAAACTCAAGGCCATTCATTCCCGCTATCGAGCTTCGGTCTGAGCGCTTAACGGACGAAGACGTGGCACCATACACCCCACAAGAGGTAAAGGGAGGCATCGTGCCAGTTGCATGGTTGGATTTTTCTTCGGAGCAGCGTGACCTCGTTCTGGACGCGCTTGCTGAACCGAAAGACAAGGGAACGCTTGACGAGCTCGGATTCGGGACGGTCAGGGACTCGATTGCTAATAGGCTTTTTCCAGCAATCAGCACCATCCAGACGCGGGCGAAGTACCTGCTCTTCGTGCCATGGATCTTAAAGGCCGTGGCTGACGGCAGTACCTCGGCTTCACGGCTCAGGCGTGAGGCAGAAAGCCGTGAGCGGGCACTCATCAGTGCACTGATTGAGGGTGTTAGCCCCAATGAGCGAGGCCTCATTGGAAGGGAGTCCAAAGAGACCCTACAGCGAATGCCATCCTCGGTCTACTGGGGTTCGTTAAGGCAGCTTAAGATCTTCCGCGGCGAAAGCTCGTTGGCCGAGTACTTTCGCGAGATTGAGTCCCTTCGTGAAGCCAAAGGCAAGCGATATGCGGGTCTGCAAAGCGACGAGGAAGAGCGACAGACCGAGGTGCATTTAGCTTGGGATCCTGCGCTGCCTGAGAACAAGGCGATCGTAGAGGGGAAGGCAAATTTCAAGCTGTCCAGCGACGAAGCCCTTTATCTAGCAGAGAAGTTCCTGCAACTGCCGACCGTGCCCGGCCAGCCTGGGTTGCTGCAGTGGCTCGCGCAAGAGGTCGAGGCTGGTATGTTCGCGAGTGCAACCTGCCCGTGGGATCTTCTAGCAGCATATGGAGATGCGATGCCGCATGCATTGCGGCGTGACCTTGAGCATGCATGGAACTTTGCTCTTTGTGTTCAAGGATGCAACACGGCGTATTACTACTTCCTGCTTACTCAGCGTGGCGATGAAGTGGGCGGCTGCACTACCGAGTTAGAAAAATGGGCTAACGCGCTCGCATCACGTGCAACCCAGCTTCAGGTATGGCACCAAGACATCGACGGCTTCTGGAGCTGGGTAGCGGAAGTCAATCCAAATCTGCATCGCGACAAGCCGTTTATCAATTTCTGGCTATCGCAACTTGCAGCGTCCGGGTTCAGGCTTAACGGCAACTCATGGCTGCTGAAGAGTGATCTCAAACGGCGGATCACACAACGCGAATGGGAGCTAAAAACTGATCTGGCAAGACTGAGCAACGCGGCGCCTCTGAAGCGCTGGGAGGCGGTAGATGGTGCCCGTGTCATGAATTTCCGCTGGGACCAGGCCAAGCAGATCTTGACCGATATCCACCAAGGTGTCGCTCGAAAGGAGGCGGCAAATGCTTGACCCCAACCATCGGCACCTGTTAACAGACATCTTGCGTGCTCCTGATGGCTATGAACTGACTGACGCCATCGCCTGTACCTATTCGCTGGATTTGACGGCATTGGCGATGGTCCCGCTGCTCTGCTTGGGACATGAGTCCGACATCCTTGAAGATGACGCAGACAAGGATGTAGGCCGCCAACTTGCTGACATCGAATGTATCCGACGTGGGATGAGCAAGTTCACGGTGTTCTGCCAGGCTGGAGCCATCCACGAACCTTCAAAGGTGCGGTCGTCGTACATCTGGCTGGAACAGCGCGTCGTCGAAGTCACCATCCCGGATCGCAAGCAGCGGGGGGTCTTCCACCCGAAGTTGTGGCTTCTGAGGTTCTTCTCGGCAGCGCTGGGCGTTAGGTATCGCGTAGTCGTGCTGTCGAGGAACCTGACCTTCGACCGGTCATGGGACGTGGTTGCGTCACTCGAAGGGCAACTCAAGAACCGGGACAAGAATCGAATAGGCACATCCGTGCCGCTGGCCGAGTTCGTTGCGAAGCTTGGCGAGGACATCCCCGCTGTTCATACGATGTCTGAAGGCAACCGAGAGAGGCGTGATCTGTTTGCGCAAGAGCTCTCCAAGGTGGCATTTGAAAATCCCGATGGCGTTGACGCTTGGAAGTTCTGGCCGCTTGGTTTGGGTGGTTCGAAGCTGCAAGCCCATCAGCTCTTTTCGGACAACAACAGTCCCTTCAAAACATGGGCAGATGCCGCGCGCTCTGGTTCCGGTAGGCAGCTTCTAGTGGTGTCGCCATTTCTAGGCGAAGCGGCGATCAGCGCTCTCGCTGAACTGAATCAGAGGGTTCCCATCCAACTCGTCTCAAGTGAGCAAACCTTGGATAGATACAGTTATTGCGCCAGCGAGGGCCCAAAGGGCCAGAAACCCAGGCAGGTGTGGGCTTTTCAGGGGCACGAACCTTCGAATCAACTGTCTGGTTTGCACGCGAAGCTCTGGGTTGCGGACGATGGTCGACAGGGGCACATTTGGCTAGGATCTGCTAACGCCACGGATGCTGCCTTCGGCCGGAACGTCGAGTTCCTGCTCCAACTAACAGGCCAAAAGAGCATCTTCGGTGTAGACGCGGTCATGCGCGAGCGGACGGAGAAGAAGGGCAATGAGCGCTCATTCCGGGATCTGCTCACCCCATATACCCCGCCGGCTGAGCCGGTCGAAGACGCATCCGACCAACAAAAACGTCAGCGAGAGTTGGACTACCTGCTCATGGACATTGTCGCGGGCGCATTGTCAGCAGCGGTCGCGCCCCAAGCAGATGTATTCCAGATGTGCCTTCGCTCAGCCTCCAGCGCTGAAATTGAGGCGAGACCCATCACGGTGATGAATTTCAAGCCGTTGGGGTCGAGTACAAGTGGTGCGGTCATGTTCGACGGCGTGGAGCTCCACAATTTGACTGAGTTCTGGGCTGTTCGGGTGAGTCGCGACGAGCTGGTCTCAAGCTGCATCACGCGAGTTCCAACTGAAGGTATGCCGGATTTGAAGGTGAGGTCAAATGCCGTCCTTGGACAGCATCTGACGAGCATGGATGCGCTCGCTCAGTACCTTGGATTCCTGATGGCTGACAGCTCATCGAGCCTGCAGGCACAAATGAGGTCCGCGCGTCGCGCGCGAGGCACCCGGCGTGCGGCCGACCGGACCAGGCCTCTGCTTGAGACGCTGATGCACGCTCTAGTCCGACAGCCACAGATCCTAGACGACGTCGCAGCGTTGCTAAGCAATCTGGATGACGGCGCACGCGAGTGGCTGTCAGAGCCCGAGATCCAGCAACTGTGGACGGCCATTCATACCGCCAAGCTCCAGATCGAAGGAGCAATTTCTTGAGCCAGCAAATTGACTGGGACCAAATCGAGCGTGGAGTTCTTGAGAACCTGCTGCCCTTCCAGCGGCGCACGGTGGAGTGGGCATTCAACAGGCTCTACGGCAATGATGGTCAAGCACGGAGAAATCGCTTCCTTGTCGCGGATGAGGTAGGGCTAGGCAAGACGCTCGTCGCAAAGGCAGTTGTCACCAAGGCGCTGAAGTTCCTCGCTGGGACTGTGAAGCGGATTGACGTGGTGTACGTCTGCTCGAACGAGGAGATTGCGGCGCAGAACCTCTCCAGGTTGCGCATTGATGGGCTTCCTGCTGACGCCTTTCAGTCACAGGGTCGCCTGACTTTGTTGCCACTGCTACGTAACTCGTCCGGCAAGCAACGAGCGCTCGGCAGCAGCGGCATAAACTTCCTTGCTCTGACTCCCACCACATCGCTGAATCCGAGGCTCGACACCGGCATGGCTCTTGAACGGGCCCTTATCTGCCGGATGGTGCAAGCTGCCAGCTACACAGACCTGAACGAGACGCGGCTGCGAAATCTGTTCGCCAATCGTGTGTCGGGTGACAGCTTCGACAACACGCTTCGTGACATCGACAACAGGTACACCATCGATAGTGACCTGCTCAAGCGGTTCCATAAGCGCCTAGGCTCAGACAGAAATCGTCAGTTACGCGCCGACTTGGTCCAGATCAGCGACCAGTTTGCTCGAAAGGCGCTCCTCCGAAACCGAAGCGTTGTCACCCAGCAGGAGGCGCGCCGCGTTATAGGAGCTATACGGGCGGAGCTCGCTGCAGTCTGCATCGAGGCGCTCGAGCCGGACCTGGTCATCTTTGATGAGTTTCAAAGATTTCCGAAGCTGCTGGATTCGTCGGATGACGACTCGGTGCTTGCACGGTCGCTCTTTGAACAACCCAACGTTCGCTTGCTGATGCTCTCAGCGACGCCGTACAGGCTTTGGGCTGATGCGCTTGAAGATCCGTCAGGCGTCGGCCACTACGCAGAGTTTCTGAGAACGGTGAAGTTCCTGCATCGGGATGACGAGGAGCAACTCACAGCGCTGAAGGATGACCTACGTTCCTTCAACATGCTCATCCGCCGTGCTGTGCAAGGTGAAGACGCTGCGCGGGAGAGGCTCACGGCGTGCCGCACCCGGATCCAGCAAAGGTTGTCCATGGTTATGAGCCGGACCGACCGAGTGCTGGCAACTGAAGGTCGAGATGCCATGGTGCGCTCGCTCCAGACAACGGTTGCGCCAAACTCAACCGATTTCGTTGCCTACGCAGGACTGCAGCGGGTTGCAGCTGAGGTGGACGAGCCCGACATGTTGGAGTACTGGCGGTCGGCGCCTTACCCATTGAGCTTTCTCAGCGGATACAAGGTCCGGGAGCGGCTGCAGACAGCGCTGCGAACACCCAGCAACACACTCATCAGCGCGCTAGGGGTGAAGGGACTGTTCATGCCAGCAGGTCAGGAGGCCGCGGCCAACATACCGAACGCTCGGACTAGGCACATGGCACAGGAGTTGATTGACGCAGGCATGCACCGCATCCCTTGGGTACCGCCGTCACTTCCGCACTACTCGCTTGGCGCTTGTTTCGATGGCATCAAGGATGGAGCTAGGACCAAGCGTCTGTTGTTCTCGAGCTGGAAGATGGTTCCACGCGCAGTCTCGAGCGTCCTGGACGGCGCGTTCGCGCACGCGCTTCAAGCTGAAGGTGTTGTGCCATCGAAGGATCGGCATGCAATTACGCACATCGACTTTCCCGTCGGCTACCCATGCACCGTCTTCGCCAGGGATTTCGCTCCTGCAGGCCTCGCTCTGGACCTTGAGAAAGAAGGCGTCGAGCCTTCTGCTGCCGCGGTTCAGAGCTTGGCAACCACGAGGCTGGAGCCAGTTTTGAACGATCTCATGGTGCGTTTCGGGGACACCTCACTCATCGGCGGCGATGATTGGTATTGGCTCGGGCCACTGCTCATAGACATGCTCGATGCGAAAGTCGAAGCGAAGAATGCCCAAGCCTTTGTGACACAGGCGTTGGTGCCGCACGAGGTGTCCGCGAGACTGGCTCAGGCAGGGATGTCGGTTTGGTCTTCGGAGGCACAGGACCTCAAGCGCCGAATTCAGCTTGCGGTGCAGGTATTCCAGGGGCAACGCCTGCTGGCTCGCATGCCGGCTGATCTGCCTGAGGTGATCTCGTGGTTAGCAGTCGCAGGGCCTGCGACATGTGCGCTCCGCAGCATGGGCTCAGTGCCCGAAGACCAGAAAGGCATCAGCCGAGCCGCTGCCAGCGCACTGGCTCTCGCCTTGCTGACATATCTGTCCAACGAGCAGATGGTTGGCCAACTGGAGTGGTTGTATCCGAAGGCTTCATCTTTCTGGCGACGAGTTCTAGTCTTGTGCTTGGATGGATGCTGGTCGGCCGTGCTTGATGAGTACGTATCAGTGCTGTCGCAAGACCGTCCCGAGAGCAAGGATCCCGATGATCCCGTGCTCACTTGGCTGGCTGTGCCAGCCCGAATTGCGGCGGTGCTGTCCATGAACCCATCGGTTCTGCGACCAGAAAGAGCAGAAGTAACTGGAGAAGGCTACGAACTGGTCTCCGGCTCAGTGACGCTTCGCCGGGCCAGGCCACTACTAGAGCGCGAATCCAAAGAGCTGGGAGGGGATGGAACTTCGTCGATGACCGAACTCCGCAATGCTTTCAATTCTCCCTTCATGCCTTTCGTGCTCAGTTCCACTTCGGTGGGCCAGGAGGGATTGGACTTCCACTGGTACTGTCACGCGATCGTCCACTGGAATGTTCCAAGCACCCCGGTCGACTTCGAGCAGCGGGACGGCCGCATTCACCGCTATCGCAACCATGCAGTCAGACGGAACGTTGCACACGACTGGGGTCGGGCGGCGTGGAAGGTTAGCCACTTGGGAGGTGTCGCTCAATGGAAGCACTTGTTCGATGTGTCCTCGCACAACATCAATGCTGTCGGTGACCCGATGGAGGGGATGAAACCCTCATGGATTTACGAGCGCAGTGCTCACCCTACTGAATACCTCGTGCCAGTTTGGCTGGCTACACAGCAAGGCGGACCGGCGAAGATTGAGCGACATGTGCCGACCTTGGCTCACAGCAAGGACTGCGCCCGCTATGAGGAGATGACCCAAGCGGTGGGCTGTTATCGCTTGGTGTTCGCGCAACCGCGGCAAGAAGATTTGCTGGCGCATCTCATGAAGGTGAGATCTGATTCCGGCGAGGCGGTGCTAGACGCCGATTTGGCGATCAATCTCCGGCCTCCGCCGACAGTTGCCGGGCAAATTTGATGCATTGCTAGCAATGCAACTTGAATGGTGCTCAAGTATTTGAACCCAATGCCAATACCAAACTTCTCTTTGGTTTTGGCGCCTGCAGTTGGAAGATCGGAAACTTTCAACAATTGCCGCATGCAATTGAAATTCAAGACCTGGGCAGAGCAGAACTTATGCAGTCGTAGTGCAGGCCTCTTGCAAGTAGTGCCCGTGGGACGCTGGCCAGAATAGCCTCTTGCGCCTTAGGTACTGCGTGACCCACCGTTGCTGTCGAGGCGAGGCGTGAACGGATGAAAACGACCTTCAACTACTGCTTCGGGATGGAGCGGACGAGGCACCGGCACCCGGATGGCGGAAAACTGGTAGAGGGCGTGACATGGCTGTCTGCTAAAGGATCGCAGTCACCGTCGCATTAGCACCTCGACGTTTTTCTTGGCGTCATATCTGATGCCATTATTCAACCCCATGATTAAGCTCACCGAACATATCCACAATGAAGTCAGAAAACCACAAATAATTTTTCCCGATACAACCTGTTAGGGCCATCGCTTGCGCTCCGTAGCCGTAGGAAGCGTTTTGCTTGGCTTATTGATAAGCTTAGCCGCTACTGCCTTTCCGTTGAGGTACGGAGTCAGGATTTCTGATGCGCCGATCATATCGGTAATAAAAACAACTTCCATCAACATCAAAAATATCGGAAGAACAAAACCAAAAACCCATATAATCTGAGCCTCCCAATACATTTTAAACCGAGGAAAGCCAGTAATAAAATAGTCATTGACCATTTCCAAAACTGCAAACCTATAATCATTTCTATTATGATTTTCAACGTCTGTTACGATGTCCGAATAGCTCCTCTGAAATTCCGCAAGCTTGATTGGGGCAACAACCCCACTGCCTGCCTCACGCTCTTTATCGAGAGAGCGAATAAGCTCCTTAAGTTTGTCGCCGCATTCAGTCAACTGTTCGGCACGCATGTCGTACCTTGCGGTGCCAATGACAACTGAATAAACAAGAACAGCAACTCCAAGAAAAATCTGCATCATATTGAGCACGTTCGCTTGGAAGGCGAGTGGAACACCAGCATTCTGCATAAGAGGAATAAATACCAGACCCAACGAGAGGACTGTTGTGGTAAAGAATGAGAATTTTCCTTGATGCTGGAGTCGAACAGACGCGTTATATCGGCACTTAGCCGTCGTTCGCATGCTCATCTGAAGTTTCTCAGTAGCATCTTTCATGGGACGTTCGCGTTCACCACCGGCTACTAGCCAAGAAAAAAATTTATTCATCTGATCAAAAACTGAGAGTAATTAATTGAGAGCACACTTTTTAAAATTCTTCAGATTGCTGATATAGGAGTCCTATCCATGTAAATTAAAATTCTGCGCCGCCAAACTGGTAGCCACCCTGCATCCTTCTCGCTCAAGGCCGTCAACGATTTCAAGGCCGCATTCAAAGGTTGACCAGTCATGGTCAACATCGATTTCTCGCCCCTGGTACTCAACACTCTCGGAGTGGTAGGCGCGCTCAACTAGAGGAGATCCGCAGTGCGGGCATTGATATTCCCGGAGCAATTCACGGGCATGAAGGACTTTACGTGTGAGCGCCTCAGCCTCACCGCGAGCACTGGCTAATTCAGCCTCCTTCGCATTGATTTCAGCCTCAGTAGCGGACTTGTCATCGCTCAGCCTTGCAAGCTCATCTTCAAGCATTTTCGTGCGCTTAGCAAGTCGCTCTGCCAACACATCGGGCGACTGCTGTTTGGCATCGGCAAGTTGGTCTTTCAGATAGGAAATGTTTTCCTTCAGACTTTGAATCGTAGCGTCTTTCTGATCCACAAGCAGTCTATAAAGAGCAAAGACCGCGAATACAAAGGCGACGAAGGAAGAAATCTGTGTCCAAAAAACTGTATTTATCGTAACCATCGGGTCTTTTTATCTAATGCTCAAATTAATTGCGTGGCACCGAGACATAGAAATTTTTGACAGTAACTAAATTACTGCGCAATCTGGTATTTTTGAGGGGAGATTGCATACTAGGACCTTTTCATAACTAGCCGGTGAGCCGCCAAACAGTTCAATGCTCCGCAAATAACATACATTCCATCCTTCACTTCTTCGCGGACCAAACGCTCACAGGGACAAGGACGCACGGACAAGAGAAAGAAAATTCTCATTAGGTTCCTGATCGAAGCGTGCTACACCACTGTTCGTCAACAGAACCGTCAAGCAATTTGGTTTTAAGAACCGAATCTGAACCTTCTCTACAACATGCTTCTTACCAAGTACGAGTGCTTGGGCTGCTTCGAGAACGTCGACACTGCCCTTGATGACCGCTTTAGCCTTGACATTGGAAGAGAGCTCCATCGAACCTAACTGAAGAGAATCCACAACGCCTACTTCATTTATCCTATGCTGCACTTCGCTCGCCCAATCAAGCACATTGATTGAGAGCGGACTGATGGCCAAGGAAAAATCGTTCGCCTGTAATAAGCGGCTAATTAGGGTCTGAACGCCGCGTGGAGCATCCACAAGCTCCAAGCCTGGACCAGTTACTGCTGCTTTAAACTCATAGCTCCTATATTCCACACGATGAAAAATTGCTTCGACCCCAAATGGGTCGATCACTGCTTCATCGTACTCGACCTTCTCTACGAATCTGGCATCGAGAAAATCATCTCTAACCCGATCAAGAACGAAGCCTTCGACCTGCCCACCATTAAATGCCTTCGCATTAAGGCGTTTAGCGAGAACCCGCATAGAAACTGGCCATTGAGCCTTGAGCCAGCGATAGCGCTTCATGACGTGGCCCCCACTTCCGACTCATAACCACCAGTCACTACTTCCGCGAGCAATTGCTCCAAGACGGTTCGGGCAGACCTCTCGATTATCGCGAGTAGGGTCGCCTTTTCCGCCTCGCTGACCGGCCGAATATTTTTTGTATACGTTCCATTCTTGAATTTGAGCGCGCCATGAATGGAGTAACGAAACTTCTTGCCAGCCTGCCGATCCTCAAAGCCGGCGTCACATTCGACGATGGAATAGGGGAATACGTTCTGTTTCGCACGCCAAGTGATCGACGTAATGAAGAACCCCTTATCTTTCAGCTCCTGGTACATCTCGGAGGCAACCAAGTTCTCACCACTTAGCGCCACGTTTTCCACCACGCCTAACATCTTTTCTTCGGCCTCGTCAACCTCGTCGCCTTCTATATCGAGATCGTCATCTTGTTGCTCCATCGCAGAATGCGCCACCCGCAGGCGTGAGACAGACATCAATGGGAAGTCGGGTAACGAGGAAATCAACCGAGTGAAAAATGTCGTTCGCGCCTCCGCCGAGGTC
>Ga0066468_1000258_pt1 | contig 10483 bp, 10 predicted proteins | sample LakWasM100_LOW12_2_FD_59578 | JGI IMG/M metagenome (GOLD analysis project Ga0066468, IMG submission 59578) | Freshwater sediment methanotrophic microbial communities from Lake Washington under simulated oxygen tension - Sediment Metagenome 100_LOW12 | ecosystem: Environmental > Aquatic >...
GCCTGGGCCCGCGCCTGCTCGGGCAGATCGCCGGCCGCCTCGATCACCTGCACCCAGCCCTCAATGAAGCGCTGGTACATCTTGCGGTAGGCCTCCACGCCTGAGAGGTGGCGCTCCAGCAGGTAGTGGGCGCTCCATTCGGCCGGCTGGGCCCGGTGGGCTGCCAGCTGAGAGGCCAGCACAGCCTGCACCAGCTCGGCCAGCGGGCGACCGCGCCGCGCCTCCACGGCCTGCTGCAGGGCCGTCAGCAGCTCCTTGGAGCGCAGGTGCAGGCAGACCCGTGCCAGGTCTTCCTTGCTGGCAAAGTATTCGTAGAAGCTGCCCAGGCTGGTGCCCGCCAGGCCGGTGATCGCGCGGATGCTGATGCGCGGGTAGTCGCTCTCCACCAAAAGCTGAACAAAGGCCTGCTGCAAGGCCTGCGCCGTGAGGCGCGCGCGCGACTGGCTGGGCCGCCGTCGCTGGGGCTTGGTGGGGGTCGAAGGGCGGGGCAAGGTCATGCAGGCAAATCCGGACACCCTGCGGGCCAGGGCTTCATAGAATTTTCGAGGGGCTGGGCGCGCCATTTTGACGGCCCAGTGACCGCACGGCGAACCCCCAGGAGACACACATGATCGGCCACCACCCTGACAACCAGGTCCCGGAACTCAAGGACTACAACCTGTACGCCAGCGACCCCGTGCTGCGCCGCTCGGTGCAGCGCGGCGGTGCCGCCTGGCGCGAGCCCGAGCTGCTGCGCCAGGGGGCCGAGTACGGCAGCGAGCCCGTGCTGCGCGCGGCCGAAGACGCCAACCTGTACCCGCCCGAGCTGCGCACCCACTCGGCCACCGGCCAGCGCATCGACTTCGTGAAGTTCCACCCCGCCTGGCACACGGTGATGGCGATCGCGCGGCGCAACGGCAATGCCAATCTGCCCTACACCGACACCCGCCCCACGGCCTGGACGGCCTACGGCGCCTCGATGTTCATGCACAGCCAGATCGAGTCGGGCTCGGGCTGCCCCACCACCATGACCAAGGCCTGCATCCCGGTGATCGCGCTGAACGCGCCGCTGTACGCCGAGCTGGCCCCCAAGCTGATGTCGCTGGAGCACGACCCGCGCGACCTCCCGCTGGCCCAAAAGACCTCGATCACGGTCGGCATGGGCATGACCGAGAAACAGGGCGGCAGCGATGTGCGCACCAACACCACGCGCGCCGTGCCGGTGGGCAGCGGCCCCTGGGGCGAAGAATTTTTGCTGACCGGGCACAAATGGTTCTTCTCGGCCCCGATGTGCGACGGCCACCTGGTGCTGGCCAAGACCGACGAGCACGGGTCGTCCTGCTTTTTCGTGCCGCGCTGGCGGCCCGACGGCAGCAAGAACCCGATCCACATCCAGCGCCTCAAGTCCAAGGTGGGCAACCGCTCCAACTCCAGCAGCGAGGTCGAGTTCAAAGAGGCCTGGGGCGTGCTGGTGGGCGCCGAAGGGCGGGGCATCCGCACCATCATCGAGATGGCCAACTACACGCGGCTCGATTGCGCGCTGTCCAGCGCGGGCTACATCCGCCAAGGCCTGGCGCAGGCCCTGCACTACACGCGCAACCGCTTTGTGTTCGGGCGCTACCTGGTCGACCAGCCGGCCATGACCACGCTGCTGGCCGACATGGCCCTGGAGGCCGAGGCCGCCACCGTGCTGGCCATGGACCTGGCGGCGCACTTCGGCTCCAACACGCCGCAGGATGTGGCCTGGCGCCGCCTGATGACCCCGGCCGCCAAGTTCTGGAACTGCAAGCGCGCCGTGGGCTTTTGCGGCGAGGCCATGGAGGTGTTCGGCGGCAACGGCTATGTGGAAGACGGCGCCATCGGCCGCCTGTTCCGCGAGGCCCCGGTGAACTCGATCTGGGAGGGCTCGGGCAATGTGATGTGCCTGGACGTGCTGCGCGCCATTGCCCATGCGCCCGACGACGCCCACGGCGTGCTCGACCTGCTGCAGGACACGGCCTCGCAAGAGCCCGAGCTGCTGCGCCAGGTGCACCAGCTGCGCAGCGCCCTGATGCTGCCGCCCGAGGCCCTGGAGGCCCAGGCCCGGCGCTTCACCCAACGCCTGGCGCTGACGGCCCAGGCCTGCCTGATGCTGCAGCAGGCCAGCCCGCTGGCCTCAGGGGCCTTCATCGCCAGCCGCTTCGACCCCGACTGGGGCCCGGTGAGCGGCATCACGGCCGGCACCGCCCAGGCGGCCGAGCTGGTGCGGGCTGCCACCGAGGCCTGAGCGAGCTCGAGGCAGGGGGCAACGCCCGTCGGCACAAGCGGCATCAACGGCACAAGCTGCACAATGGGCACCGCACTGCCGGCCCCCCCATTCCCCACCGAACCGGCAGGCCCTCTGGAGACACCACCCATGCCTGCCTGCCCCTCGACTGAAACCCACCACCCGCACCCTCGGCGCCTGCTGGGGCTGGCCCTGTGGGGCGGCCTTCTGTTGCTGAACCTGTGCGGCCAGGCCGAGGCCGCAGGCTGGCCCAGCGAGCGCCCCATCAAGCTGGTGGTGCCGTTTCCGCCCGGCCAGGCCACCGACCTGTTTGCCCGCGCCCTGGCCGAGCCGCTGTCCCAGCGACTGGGCCAGAGCGTGGTGGTCGAAAACAAGGCCGGCGCCGGCAACAACATCGGCAGCGAATTCGTGGCCCGTTCCGCCCCGGATGGTTACACCCTGCTGGTGGCGGGCAGCGCCATGGCCGTGAACCAGACGCTGTACAAGAAGGTCAATTTCGACCCCGCCAAAGACCTGGTGGGCATCTCGCTGATCGCCAAGGTGCCCCTGATCTTCCTGGCCACCCCCTCCTCAGGCATCACCAGCCTGCGCCAGCTGGTGCAGCAGGCCAAGGCCGCACCGGGCCAGCTCAGCTACGCCAGCGCCGGCATCGGCGGCACGCAGCACCTGTCGGGCGAAATGCTCAAGGCCCAGGCCGGCGTGTTCATCACCCACATCCCCTACCGCGGCAGCGGCCCGGCCCAGGCCGACTTTCTGGGCGCCCAGGTGCCGCTGATGGTCGACTCGGTGACGGCCGCGCTGCCGCACATCCAGACGCACAAGGCGGTGCCGCTGGCCGTGACCTCGACCACACGTTCGTCTCAACTGCCCGAGGTGCCCACAGTGCGCGAAAGCGGCCTGCCCGCCCTGAAGAACTTCGAGGCCGTGGGCTGGCTGGGTCTGATGGCGCCACGCGGCACCCCGCCCGAGGTGCTGCAGCGCCTGAACACCGAAGTGGTGGCCCTGCTGAAGTCAGAGAAGCTGGCGGCCTTCATCCGCGAGCGGGGCTCAGAGCCCAGTCCGGGCACGGGGGCCGAGTTCGACCGCTTCATTGCCAGCGAAATCGTGAAATGGGGCGCCGTGGTCAAAAGCTCTGGCGCCAGTGCTGAATGAATGTGGCCCCCACGGTCGCGCACTTCGTGTCGCTCCCTGCCCCCCGAGGGGGCCCAGCCCGCCTTGGGGCGGCCCGGCGGCGGACTGGACTGTGGCCCCCACGCTCGCGCACTTCGTGTCGCTCCCTGCCCCCCCGAGGGGGCCCAGCCCGCCTTGGGGCGGCCCGGCGGCGGGCTGTTCACTTCGTTGCAGGCCTGCTGAATGACGAAGAGGGCTTGAAGCCCCCTCTAGGGTTGACGTGAGCTCAACCCTTTACCTGTTCAGGTTTGGCGCTGGTAGGTGAGCAGGCGGCCTTTGTAGGCGGCCTGGGCGGGGCGGGCGGCGTGGTCCAGGCGTTCTTCGGTTCGGGAGAAGCCTTGGTCGGCCATCTGCTTGTTGAAAGCGGGGCGGTTGCCACGGTCGGGGTCGACGATCCAGACCTGGGCTGAGGCGCTGGCGTGTTCGCCGATGAAATGGGCCAGGTCGGCGTGGGTGTCGCGCTCGTACAGCAGGTCGCTGCCCACGATGAGGTCGAACAGGCCCTCAACCGACTCACGCGGCGTTCGCGCGGGTTCGCCGGGCAGGGCCTCGGGGGCACCCCAGTGGCCGTGGCGGTACTTCAGGGGCAGCAGGTCGTTGAGGCGCAGGTTCTCACGCAGAAAGCCGCCCGTCAGGGGATGGCAGTCGCTGGCGGTCACGTCGGAGCCGCGGCGGTGCGCCACCAGGCTGGCCAGGGCCAGGCCGCAGCCGATCTCCAGGATGCGCTCGCCGGGGCACAGCACGCGGCTGCCCATGCGGGCGGCCAACTCGGCGCCCGAGGGCCACAGCAGGCCGAACAGCGGCCAGGTGGCCGAGGAGATGCCCAGGGTTTCGGCTTCGCCGTCGGGGTCGGAGAACTGCTGGTGGTCCAGCAGGGATCGGATGATGAGGTCGTCAACGCCCGCAACGGCGATGCTCTCTTGCTTGGTGGCGTAGCCGGGCATCGTCGTGGCCCGGTCGGCTTGAATGACCTGGGCTGGGGGCAGAAAGAAGAGGGCCATTATGCGCCCCACCCTTGGCAGGCCCCCAGGGGCGGCCAAAATGCGGCCCATGCCTATGCCCATGCCCAAGCCCTTCGACGTCGGGTGCAGCCCGCGCCCCAAGCACCTGGCCCACCCCTGGCCAGCCCGCATGGCCCTCACCCTGGCCCTGGCAGGTCTGCTGGCGGGCTGCAGCAGCCCGCCAGCCAGCGACAACAGCCCCAGCAGCCCGCACCGCAACGCACAGGGCTTTCGCAACCCCAGCGGCGTGCAGGTCGAAAAACCCCTGGGGGACCTGCTGCGCTGGCAGTGGGAGAAATGGCGTGACGGCCTGCCCCCGGCGGCCGGCCAAGCCACGCCCCAGCAGGCACCAGACCTGGCCTTTTTGCACCGCAATGCGGGTGCGGGCGCTCAGATGCAACCCACGCTCACCTGGATCGGCCATGCCAGCACCCTGGTGCAGGCCAGCGGCCTGAACGTGCTGACCGACCCGATGTTCTCGCAGCGCGCCTTCATGGTGCAGTGGCTGGGGCCGCAGCGCCAACAGCCCCCGGGCCTGACGCTGGCCCAGTTACCCCACATCGACGTGGTGCTGATCTCGCACAACCACTACGACCACCTGGACCGCGCCAGCGTGCAGGCCCTGGCCGCGCAAGCCGGTGGCTCGCCCCTGTTTCTGGTGCCGCTGGGTCTGAAGGCCTGGATGCAGGAGCAGGGCATCACCCGGGTGGAAGAACTGGATTGGTGGCAGGAGCGCCGGGTGGCCGGGGTGGACTTTGCGCTGACCCCGGTGCAGCACTGGTCGGCGCGCGGCCTGAGCGACCACAACCACTCGCTGTGGGGCGGCTGGGCCGTGCTGGGGCCGGATTTTCACTGGTACTTCAGCGGCGACACCGGCTACAGCGCCGATTTCGTGGCCACCCGCGAACGCCTGGCGGCACGCCAGAGCCCTGCCCAGGGCGGGGGCTTTGACCTGGCCCTGATCGCCATCGGCGCCTACGCGCCGCGCTGGTTCATGAAAGAGCAGCACGTGGACCCCGATGAGGCCGTGCAGGTGCACCTGGACCTGGGCGCCAAGCGCAGCATCGGCGTGCACTGGGGCACGTTTTTGCTCAGCGACGAGGCGCTGGACCAGCCGCCCAAAGACCTGGCCCGGGCGCGCCAGGCCCGCGGCCTCAGCGAGGCCGACTTCGGCGTCATGGCCCTGGGTGAGACCCGACACCTGCCCCGACGTTCGACTCAGAGCACGCCCAGCGCCCCCTGAGCCCCGCAGGCCTCCGTGCGACCATCCGGACGGGCGAGCCCACAGTGCGCGACAATGCGGGCCTTGTTTTTTCCGCCCACAAAGGCCGCGCATGAAGATCGATAAAGACACCGTCGTCACCCTGCAATTCAAGGTGGCCAATGCCCAGGGGCTGCTGATCGAGCAGAGCAAGACCCCCATGGTCTACCTGCATGGCGGCTACGACAACACCCTGCCCAAGATCGAAGAGGCGCTGCAAGGCCAGGAGGCCGGCTACAAGGTGCTGCTGAAGCTGCAGCCCGAAGACGCCTTCGGCCTGCGCGACGAAAGCCTGGTGCGCGTGATCCCCAAGGCCGAGTTCCCGCCCGGCGTGAAGGTGGGTGGCCAGCTCGAAGGCCGCAACGACCAAGGCCAGCCGCAGATCTACCACGTGGTGAAGATCAAGGGCCCGCAGGTGCACCTGGATGGCAACCACCCCCTGGCCGGCCAGGCCCTGCAGTTCACCCTGCACGTGACGGACGTGCGGGCCGCCAGCGAAGAAGAGATTGCCCACCGCCACGTGCACGGCGAACACGGCCACCACCACTGAAGCTGCGCGCCCATGAAGAAAAACGGACTGGCCGACCTGGCCCAGTTGGCCAGCCTGGGTGGCCTGGTGACCACGCCGGCGGCCGAACGCAACTGCCCCGGCTGCGGCCAGCCGCTGGACCAATGCCGCTGTGAGGCCCTGGCCCAGGAACGCGCCCAGAAGGCGGCCTTGAAAGGGGCGGCTGTGCGGGTGTGGCTCGAAACCAAGGGCCGGCGCGGCAAGGGCGTGACGGTGGTGAAAGGCCTGCCGCTGGACGCCGCCGCCCTGGACGCCCTGGCCAAGCAACTCAAGGCGGCCTGCGGCTCGGGCGGCACGGCCAAGGACGGCGACATCGAGATCCAGGGCGACCACCGCGACACGGTGCTGGCTGCCCTGCTCAAGCACGGTTACGCGGCCAAACGGGCCGGTGGCTGAGCCCGCCCGCAGCATGAAACCCGAAGACCTGCAACGCCTGGTCACAACGGAGATGCCCTTTGGCAAGCACAAGGGCACGCTGCTGGCCGATCTGCCTGGCCACTACCTGAACTGGTTTGCCCGCGAGGGCTTCCCCAAAGGCGACATCGGCCGCTTGCTGGCCCTGATGCACGAGATCGACCACAACGGCCTGTCGGAGCTGCTGCAGCCGCTGCGGGCTGCGGCGCGCCAGCGCTGACAACCCAAGGGCAAGAGTGCCCTCAGGCGCTCAAGCGCTCAGATGAAGCCCTGGCGGCCCCTCGCTGGGCCTTGAGCAAGGCTTTTTCTGCGTACATGCGCAGATCGGCCACCTTGACCAGGTCGCCGGGTTGGCTGGCATCCTCGGGCCAGCGGGCCAAGCCCAGACTGACTTCAATGTCCACAGAACTCCCGCCCACCAGTCGCAAGGGGCCGTTGACGGTCTTGCGCAGGCGTTGCACCGCCTGCTCCTCGGTGCTGAGCGAGGACAGATCGTGGATCAGGATCACAAACTCATCCCCACCGAGGCGGGCCACGAAGTCGCCTCCCCGGGCGAACTCGCGCAGGCGCCGCGCCACCTCGATCAGCACTGCGTCCCCGGCGTCGTGGCCCAGGCGGTCATTGACCTGCTTGAAGCCATTGAGATCGGCCATCACCAAGCCGAAGGATTGGTGGCTGCGCTCGCAACGCGCCACCTCACGGTCCAGGGTTTCATCAAAGTAGCGCCGGTTGGGCAGGTCGGTCAGCGCATCTTCGCGGGCCAGCGCCAGCACCCGGCTTTGCGCCTGCTGATAACAGGCCAGACTGATGCTGTAGGTCCAGCCAACGATGAACAGCACCAGCATCAGGTACAGCACGCCCTGGAAAGGGTGGCCCTGGATGCTCGGGTCATCGGGGGCCAGGCAGGCCAGCACCCAGCGGGTGGCCATGGCCACCGCCATCAACAACAAGAAAAAGCCGGCCACCCGGTGCACCAGGCGCTCATCGGGTCGGCTGTGACGGCACATCACCCAGGCCGACAGGACCAGCAGCAGCACGCTGACGGCATCATGGATCTGGTAGCGCAGCACCGCATGCGCATGGTTGAGCACCGATGACAGCATGGCCGCCGGCACCAGCACCCACAAGGCGCGGGGCCAGAGGTCGGCCGCAGGATGCCCCCGGAAACGCAGGCAGCCCTGCAGCAGCAGCATCAGCGTGGTCAGACCAGCCGCATGATTGACGATCAGCGCCTGCGAAAAAGACCAACCCGCCCCCAGCGCCATCGGGATGGCCAGAAAGCCCAGCGACATCGTGGCCGAGGCGGCCATCCACCAGCGCAGGCCGGCCACCTCGCGGTTGATGCGCCAGACTGTGTACATGACCAGCAGGGTCACCTGGGCCACCATCGAAACGACCACGGACAAGGTCTCGCGGTCCAACATCCATCGCATCTGAAATTGCGCTTTCCGGGGTGCTCTGTGCCCCACCAGCCCAGGTTACACAACCTGGGTCTCCGTTTCTGATTGTCGACCGCCGCCACCGTTGCGGCTTGATTTTGATCAAGGCCCAGACCAAGGCCAGAGGGAGCTCAGCAGGCCAGAGACTCGAAGAAAGGCAGGGTGCCCACGTCACAGCTCAGACCCAGGCCCTGCCAGGTCCAGAGCTCACCCCTGCGGCCCCACAGACGCAGGCTCACGGGGCCCTCCAGGCGCGCCGGCAAGGGCAGCTGCCGCAGGCGCTGCCCCTGCCACAGCAGCTCGCCCTCCAACAAAGCGCCCAGAGGCAGTTCGGCCTCGGCAACAGCCTGCGGCGAAGCGGGCCACAGGTCGAGCAGAAGCCCGCGCACATGGCCCTGTCGAGGGCGCTCCCCCGGGCGCTCGGCAGGGGCGATGACCGCCGCCGCCGCCCAGCGCAGTTGCAGCCCCGCCACCCCGTTGGGACCGGGCCACGCCTGCACCCCGGCCAGCTCGGAGTCGGCGAAATGCAGGCTCAGGGCCACAGAGGGCGGGCCCATGCTCAGTTCAGCGGGGTGCGCACACCGTCGCGGTAGCCGTACAGGGTGACGGCCGGCTGGGTCAGCTCGCCCTTGGCGGTGAAGGCGATCTGGCCGGTCACGCCGTGGCGGTTGGTCTTGGCCAGGGCCGGCAGGTAGACCTTGGGGTCGGTCGAGCTGGCGCTCTTCATGGCGTCGATCAGCACCAGGGTGGCGTCGTAGGCGTAGGGGCTGTAGATCTGGAACTGGCCGGGGAAGCGGGCGTCGTAGCGCTTCTTCCATTCAGGGCCGCCCTGCATCTTGGCCACCGAGGCGCCCCCGGTAGCACAGGTCACGCCGGCCAGCGGCGCCGCCTTGGCCGACAGCTCGGCCAGCTTCTCGGTGCACAGCGCGTCGCCGCCGAACAGCTTCACATCGCCCAGGCCCAGTTGCTCCATCTGGCGCAGCATGGGGCCGGCCTGGGCGTCCAGGCCGCCGTAGAAGATGGCATCGGGCTTCTTGGACTTGATGGCCGTGAGGATGGCCATGAAATCGGTGGCCTTGTCGTTGGTGAACTCTTCGCCCACCACGGTCAGGCCTTTTTGCAGGGCCGTGGCCTTGAACACGCCGGCCACGCCCTGGCCGTAGGCGGTGCGGTCGTCGATGATGGCCACGCGTTTGACCTTGAGCGCATCAGCGGCGTAATAGGCCAGCGCGGCGCCCAAGGCGTTGTCGTTGGCAATCAGGCGGAAGGTGGTCTTGTAGCCGGGCTTGGTCAGGTCGGGGTTGGAGGCCGAGGCGGTGATGTTGGGCAGATCGCACTTGGCGTAGATGGCGGCGGCCGGGATCGAGGTGCCCGACTGCAGGTGACCGACCACGCCGGCCACCTTGGCATCGCACATCTTCTGGGCCACGGCGGTGGCCTGGCGCGGGTCGCCGGCGTCGTCTTCAGCGGCGATCTCGAAGCGAACTTTCTTGCCACCGATCACGGGGTTCTGGGCATTGGCCTCTTCGATGGCCAGGCGCACGCCGTTTTCGGTGTCCTTGCCAATGTGGGCAATGCCGCCGGAGACAGGGCCTGCGTGGCCGATCTTCACCACCTGCACTTCCTGGGCCGAAGCCGTGGCGCTCAGGGCCAGCACAGCGGCAACAGCCAGGGTGGAGCGGAGGAATCGAACTTGCGTATTCATGGAGAGTTTCCCTTGTGCGGCTGCAGACTTCAGACCCCGGAACGGAGCAGCCACCTCCGATCCGAGCCGCCCGTGGGCGTGACGCTGCACAGGGTCCATGCAGCGCGACACGCCGGGGCAGATTCCAAAAACAAAACGCGCCCAAAGGCGCGTTTTGCAGAGTCAACGAGACTTACTTGGCGACGACACGCACCATTTCGAGGCACTTGTTCGAGTAGCCCCATTCGTTGTCGTACCAGCTCACCACCTTCACAAAGGTGCTGTCCAGGGCGATGCCGGCTTCGGCGTCAAACACCGAGGTGCACGATTCGCCACGGAAGTCGGTGGCCACCACCTTGTCTTCGGTGTAGCCCAGCACGCCCTTCAGAGCGCCTTGCGACTGGGCCTTCATTTCGGCGCAGATCTCGGCGTAGGAGGCGGCGCTGTTGAGTTCCACGGTCAGGTCAACCACCGACACGTCGGAGGTGGGCACGCGGAAGGACATGCCGGTCAGCTTCTTGTTGAGCTCAGGAATCACCACGCCCACGGCCTTGGCGGCACCCGTGCTGCTGGGGATGATGTTTTCCAGGATGCCGCGACCGCCGCGCCAGTCCTTGTTGCTCGGGCCGTCCACGGTCTTTTGCGTGGCGGTGGCGGCGTGCACGGTGGTCATCAGGCCGCGCTTGATGCCCCACTTGTCG
>Ga0066468_1000270_pt1 | contig 10280 bp, 6 predicted proteins | sample LakWasM100_LOW12_2_FD_59578 | JGI IMG/M metagenome (GOLD analysis project Ga0066468, IMG submission 59578) | Freshwater sediment methanotrophic microbial communities from Lake Washington under simulated oxygen tension - Sediment Metagenome 100_LOW12 | ecosystem: Environmental > Aquatic >...
TAGTCGGCAATGACCGTGGCGCCTTTGAAATCCATCAGGTTGAAGCGCCCGGGCGCGTTGTCGCTGTCGTTGACGAAACCCGAGAGGCCGCGGCGGACCGTCTCCCACGACAGGCCCGCGCCCCAGGCGGCGGCCACCGAGGCCATGACGTTTTCCACCTGGAAAGCGATCTTGCCGCTGCGCGTGATGGGGACGTCGCGCAGATGAATGGACTCACGCCACGAGCCCTCGGCGGCAACCACCGAATCGCCATCGACATAGACCGAGCGGTTGCCCTGGGCGCGGTGCGTGGCCATCACCGGGTGGTGGCGGTCGGCGGCGAAGAAGATGATCTTGCCGGGGCAGGCCGGCGCCATGGCAGCGACGATGGGGTCGGCTGCATTCAGCACCGCATAGCCATCGGGCGCCACGTTCTGCACGATGACGCGCTTGAGCACCGCCAGGTCTTCCACCGTGGTGATGAAGTTCAGCCCCAGGTGGTCGCCTTCGCCAATGTTGGTGACCACCGCCACGGTGCAGCGGTCAAACCCCAGGCCTTCGCGCAGGATGCCGCCACGCGCGGTTTCGAATACTGCTGCATCCACCTCGGGGTGCAACAGCACATTGCGCGCGCTTTTGGGGCCACTGCAGTCGCCGCTGTCGATCTGGCGGCCGTTGACGTACACGCCATCGGTATTGGTCATGCCTACCCGCAGGCCCTGGGCGGAAAAGAGGTGGGCAATCAGGCGTGCCGTCGTGGTCTTGCCATTGGTGCCGGTCACAGCCACCACCGGAATGCGTCCGTCGCTGCCCGGCGGGAACACCAGATCCACCATGGCCTGGCCAATCGCGCGCGGCTTGCCGTACGAGGGCGCCAGGTGCATGCGCAGGCCGGGCGCGGCGTTGACTTCGACAATGCCACCGGCTTGCTCTTCGATGGGGTGCAGCACGCTCTCGCAGACCAGGTCGACGCCGCAGATGTGCAGACCCACCATTTGCGCGGCCGCCACGGCGCGCGCCGCCACGTCGGGGTGCACATCATCGGTGACGTCGGTGGCCGAGCCGCCAGTGGAGAGGTTGGCGTTGTTGCGCAGGATGATGCGCTGGCCCTTGGGCGGGACCGAGTCGGGCGTCAAGCCTTGTGTGGTGAGACGCGCTACGGCAATGTCGTCAAGGCGGATCTTGGTGAGCGGTGTGGCATGGCCCTCGCCCCGGCGCGGGTCGAGGTTGACCAGGTCCACCAGTTCGCGCACGGTGTGAATGTCGTCGCCCAGCACCTGCGGCGGCTCACGCCGCGCGGCGGCCACGAGTTGATTGCCCACCACCAGCAGGCGGAAGTCGTGCCCGGGCAGAAAGCGCTCGACCATGACCTCGCCGTATTCGGCGGCCACGCGAAAGGCTTCATCGAGTTGCGCGCGCTCGGTGATATTGACCGTGACGCCCTTGCCCTGGTTGCCATCCTGGGGCTTGACTACCACGGGCAGGCCGACATCGAGCGCCACGGCCCAGGCTTCGTCCACGGTGGCGGTGGGCCGCCCCATGGGCACGGGGACGCCGGCGGCGTGCAGCAGGCGCTTGGTCAGATCTTTGTCCTGCGCGATGGATTCGGCCACGGCGCTGGTCGCATCGATTTCGGCGGCCTGGATGCGGCGTTGGCGTGAACCCCATCCAAACTGCACCAAACTGCCCTGCGTGAGCCTGCGCCACGGAATGCCGCGCGCGGCCGCCGCCTCAACGATGGCGCCGGTGCTGGGGCCCAGGCGCTCGTCCTCGTCGAGCTCGCGCAGCGCCGCCACTACGGCGTCGCAGTCAAACGTGCCGCCGCCCTGCGCGGCTGCAATCAGTGCCTGTGCATCCTCAAAAGCCTTGCGGCCCACGGCCTCCTCGGTGTATTCGACGATGACCTGGAAAACACCAGTCTCTGGCGTGTGCGCGGTGCGGCTGAAAGTCACCGGGCAGCCCGCCTGTGCCTGCAATGCGAGCGCGGCCGATTGCAGCACGTGGGCCAGCGTGATGTCGCTTTCGCTGCCTTCGGGCAACAGCGCGCCAATCGCAGGGAACAGGGCGCGCAGCCGGGCTTCAAAGCCGGCCATTTGCGACACCGCGCATTCGTCCGCCGTGCACCGCACGATGGCTTCGATGGCGGTATTGCGGCTCCAGAGGTTGGGGCCGCGCAAGGCCCGGGTACGGGAAACTTCCATGGAATCTTTCGGACGAAGTGGGTTTCAGAGCGGAAGAACCGGAACGCGCAGCGCGCCTGCGCCTGCCGCAGCGGGTTCGAAGGTCTTGACGCCAGCGGCAATCAGGTCGGGAGCAATGTCGAGCGCCCAGGCCGCACCAATGGCGGCCAGCAGCGCCGGTACGGGCACGGGCGCGTCGCCGTGGCCCTGCGTCAGGCGGTCGAGCGCGCCCAGCGACTTCTCGCTATGGCCCTGCACCAGCAGCACCTGGCCGCCCTGCAGCAGCACGGCGCGGCCCTGTTCGTTGGCACGGTGCGCCGCCAGCAAGGCATTGGCCGGGTCGGTGGAGGTCAAGACCACCGCGCCGTCGCACAGGCGGGCGAGTTCCGCCACCTCGGGTTCATCGGCATTGAGCACGGCTGCGCCGCTTGCCAGCACCACGTCCACCTGGGTGCGCAGCACGCGCGGCATCTGGTCCTGCGCATGGATGTCGAAGTGCGCCAGCGCCTCCCAGCCGTCCATGTCGGTCACCACGCCCACGCTGCATCGGTCGTAGGCCAGGCCATCTTGCAGGATGGTGTGGGCATCGTTTTCAATCACGGCGGCCTGCACCATCTGGCTGGTCAGCAGGCGCCGAGCGCCCTCCCAGTGGGCGCTCGGGCGGGTATCCACGCAGCGCTCGTTCAAAAACAGGCCCTGGCTGCAGGCCAGGCCCGTGTAGCGCCCGCCCAGGTGCAGGAACCAGGCCACCAGGCGCGCAATGCTGGCGCTGGCGCGCGTTCCCGCGACACCCACAATGGGAATGCGGCCGGCGTGGTCGCCCTCTGCGCCGTCTTCCACCAGCGGGAAAAGGTGCTCGGCAATCGCCTGGCCTACCGGGCGCGGCGCGCCAACGGCCGGTTTGAGGTGCATGAGCAGGCCCGGGCCCGCGTTCACTTCGACAATGGCGCCCCCCTGGGCGTGCAGGGGCTTGCTGATGTCCTGCGCCACCATGTCGATGCCGGCAATGTCCAGGCCCACCACCTTCGCCGCCAGCGCGGCGATGTAGGCCACTTCGGGGTGCACGTCGTCGGTGCAGTCCACGGCGACGTTGCCGTTGCGCTGCACCACCACCTGGCGGCCGGCGACGGGTACCGAATCGGCCGTCAGGTCCTGGCGCTGGAGTTCGAGCTGCACGGTGACCATGGCGCGTGGATCAATGAGGTCCAGCGGATATTCTTCTTCATAACCCCGGCGCGGGTCGGAGTTGAGCTGGCTGTCGATCAACTCGGCCACGGTGTTGCGACCATTGCCGGTGACGCTGACCAATTCGCCGCGCGCCGCCGCCGCCAGTTTGCCGCCGACGATCAGCAGCCGGTGCTCGTCGCCGGGAATGAAGCGCTCGACCATGACCTCGCTGCCTTCGGGCTCGGCCAGGTGCCACGCGGCCTCGATGTCCTCGCGTTTGCGCAGGTCGAGCGTGACGCCGCGTGCGTGGTTGCCGTCAGACGGTTTGACCACCACCGGCAAGCCGATGTCCTGGGCAGCCTCCCAGGCGGCTTGCGGGCTGTCCACCACCTGGCCCTCGGGTACTGGCACGCCGCAGGCCTTGAGCAGGCTCTTGGTGAGGTCTTTGTCGCTGGCGATGCCCTCGGCAATGGCGCTGGTGAATTCGGTCTCGGCCGTCCAGATGCGGCGCTGCGCTGCGCCATAGCCCAACTGCACCAGGTTGCCGTCGTTCAGGCGGATGTGCGGAATGCTGCGGTCGGCCGCTGCAGTGACAATGCAGGCCGTGCTGGGGCCAAGATAGCGGTCGTCCACCACCGTGCGTACGCGCGCCACTGCGGCGCCCACGTCAAAAGGCAGGTCGTTGACGGCCGCCATGAGGAGCGCGTGGCCTTCTGCCAGCGCGCTGCGCGCCACCTGCTCCTCACGGGCCCGAAACACCATGCGATAGACGCCGTGCTGGCTGGTAGAGCGCGTCTGTCCAAAGCCTGTGGGCATGCCGGCCAGGTTGAGCAGTTCGATGACGATATGCTCCAGCACGTGGCCGCACCATGTGCCCTCCTGCAGGCGCTGCAGGAAACCGCCGCGCTCGCCGACGCCGCAGTGGTGCTCAATGAGCGCAGGCAGCCAGGTGGTGAGACGATCATTGAAGCCCGCAAGCTGGTGCGAGGGGTGGCCTTCAAGAGCCCCCAGGTCCAGCCAGACCTCCAGCGCGGGGCGGTAGGTCCAGATATTGGGGCCACGCAAATAGTTGATGCGCAGAAGTTCGATGTCTTTGAAGGGTGTCATGGGGCGCTACAGGGAGGGGGCGAATAGTTGTGAAAAAAGTAAGACTGCCCCACGGTGGCAATGACCAGAAAACAAAATGGCAAGCATACCGTTGCCAGCGCTGCGCGTGTTTGGGTGAAAATTCGCCTGTTGCCCGGCGTTGCCGGGTCTGCGCATTTCGCGCCTATTCCAATCAAGATGCAACATAACCACCGTGCGGCCGATCTGGGCGCCGCGCCCCGTTTTTCTGACGCCGATCTGAACGAACGGCTTGTCTCCAATGAAAACGTGCTCGCCACGCTGGAGGTTGACCTCAGCGAAGCGCTGCAGTTCGCCCGTGGCCTGCTCGCGCTGACCGATCAGCGCCTGATGGCACGCCACCATGACGGCGAGTGGCGCGAGTGGACGCTGGAGCCGGGGCTGGGCCTGCGCCTCTTGGACCATGGCGGTGTGGGCACGCTGGAGCTTCACGACGACATCCAGCGCATCGCTCTGTGGCGCTTCACCCTGGCGCAGAACCCCGTAGCGCAGCGGCTGCTGCGGCAGTTCGAGCAGCGCATCGGGCAGATGGTGCGAGGCGGCTGGGAAGCGCGCGAGGCCGAGGATGCGGACGCACTGTGCCCCGTCTGCCAAAGCGAACTACCGCCCGACGGCGAAGAGTGCCCTGTCTGTGCCCGCGCACAACCCGCGCAGACTTCTACCTGGGTTTTGCTGCGCCTGTGGCGCTTTGCGCACCCGTACCGCAAGCAGCTGGCAGCCGGGTTTGCGCTCACGCTGGCGTCCACCGCCGCCACGCTGGTGCCGCCCTACCTGACTATTCCGCTGATGGACGACATCCTGATCCCGTTTCAGAACGGGCAGAAGATCGAAACGGGCCTGGTGCTGCTCTACCTGAGCGGGCTGCTGGCGTCGGCGCTCCTGGCCTGGGGGTTGGGCTGGGCGCGCACTTACATTTTGGCTCTGGTGTCCGAGCGCATTGGCGCGGACTTGCGCACCACGACCTACGAGCATTTGCTGCGGCTCTCGCTCGACTACTTCGGCGGCAAGCGCACCGGCGACCTGATGTCGCGCATCGGCTCCGAGACCGATCGCATCAACGTGTTCCTCTCATTGCATGCGCTCGACTTCGTCACCGACGTGCTGATGATTTTCATGACGGCGGCGATCCTTTTCTCGATCAACCCTTGGCTGGCGCTGGTCACGTTGGTGCCGTTGCCGTTCATCGGCTGGATGATTCACACCGTGCGCGACCGGCTGCGCACGGGCTTCGAGAAGATTGATCGCGTGTGGAGCGAGGTGACCAACGTCCTGGCAGACACCATCCCCGGCATCCGTGTGGTCAAGGCCTTTGCGCAGGAAAAACGCGAGGCCCAGCGTTTTTACGACGCCAACCAGCACAACCTGCAGGTCAACGACAAGCTCAACAAAACCTGGTCCCTGTTCACACCCACAGTCTCGCTGCTGACGGAAATCGGCCTGCTCGTGGTCTGGGGCTTTGGTATCTGGCTGGTATCAAAAAGCCAGATCACCGTGGGTGTGCTGACAGCCTTCATCGCCTACATCGGGCGCTTCTATGGCCGGCTCGATTCCATGAGTCGCATCGTGTCGGTCACCCAAAAGGCGGCGGCCGGCGCCAAACGCATTTTTGACATTTTGGACCATGTGAGCAACGTCCCGGAGCCGGCCAACCCGGTGCGCATGGAGCGCGTGCAGGGCGCCATCGGCCTGCGCGGGGTGGGGTTCCGCTATGGCAGCCGCGCCGTCATCAAGGGCCTGGACCTGGACATCCGCCCTGGCGAAATGATTGGCCTGGTGGGCCACAGCGGCTCGGGCAAGAGCACGCTGGTGAATTTGATCTGCCGCTTTTATGACGTGACCGAAGGGACCATTGCGCTCGATGGCACCGACATCCGCCGTTTTGCGGTGACCGACTACCGGCGCCACATCGGCCTGGTGCTGCAGGAGCCGTTTTTGTTCTTTGGCACCATTGCCGAGAACATCGCCTACGGAAAACCCGAGGCCACGCGCGCCGAAATCGTGGCGGCTGCGCGCGCCGCCCATGCGCACGAATTCATCCTGCGCCTGGCGCATGGCTACGACTCGCTGGTGGGCGAACGCGGCCAGGGGCTCTCGGGCGGTGAGCGCCAGCGCATCAGTATTGCGCGGGCCTTGCTGATCGATCCGCGCATCCTGATCCTCGACGAAGCCACTTCGGCTGTGGATACCGAGACGGAAAAAGAAATTCAGAAGGCGCTGGACAACCTGGTGCAGGGTCGCACCACCATTGCCATTGCCCACCGCCTGTCCACCTTGCGCAAAGCCGACCGACTGGTGGTGATGGACCGCGGCGAAATTGTCGAAGTTGGGCCCCACGACGCGCTGATGGAGCGGCAGGGCGCCTACTGGCGCCTGTACGAAGCCCAGGCGCGGCGCGCCGAAGAAGATGCGCAGGCCGCAGGCGTGCTGCCCGAAGGCGCGCTGTCCCATTCCGCCCACCCCGCAGGCCAAGTATGAACACGCATTCTGATTCCATGAAGCCGCAGCTGCGGCGCGACGCGCATGGCCGCCTGGTGCTGACCCTCGCCGACGGCAGCGAGCACAGCGGCGTGCAGCCAGTGCGCGCCTTTCCGATTGCCGCGCCGCAGGAAGGGCTTTCGCTGCTGGGCCAGGACGGGCACGAACTGCTGTGGGTCGCGCATCAGGCGGATCTGCCCGCAGGGCTGCGCACGCTCGTCGACGAGGAGCTGGCGATGCGGGAGTTCTCGCCGACGATCACGCGCCTGGTGTCGGTATCGAGCTTCTCCACACCCAGCGTCTGGCAGATAGAGACCGATCGCGGCGACACCCAACTTACCTTGAAGGCGGAGGAGGACATCCGTCGTCTTGCCGGGCGCACGCGCCTTTTGATTGCCAGCGGCGAGGGCGTTCAGTACCGCATTGCCGACACCGAAGCGCTGGACCGAACATCGCGCCGGCTGCTGGAGCGATTTCTGTAGAGGCTATCGGGGGGTCTTAATAGGGATAAACCCTTATTTTTGGCCTGATTCGTCGAAAAGGGGTTAAGTTCCCCTTCATATCGCCGAAATGAACGTACGAGATGGGAGTAGCCCATCTCCGCCCCTTCAGCCTACCGAGGCCACTGCCATGCAACTGCCACCTGTTGACCGATCGACAAGCTGGCGTCCCCAGGGCGCCGATCTGTACTCCACCGGGGCGTCCGGAGCAGTGCCGGTGCGCCCCATCAATTCGGCCAACCCGGTCGAGTCGATGGATCGCCTGGGCGAGGGGGCCATCGTCAAGACGCCCGAAAAACCGTCCAACCCCGACCAAGCGAACCGTGATTGGACCGAGGGGACCGAGAAAAAGAACCTGAAAACTCTTCCCGAGCCCCCCAAGGAGCCGCAGCTCTACAAAGTGATGATTGAATTCATCCAGTCAATGTGGCGTGCCAGTGGCAGTGCCATCGAGATGGCACAGAACGTGAATCAGACCACGCTGGCCGAGCGCCTCGCTCAGCAGGCGAAGAACGAGCCGTTGACCTACTCGGACCCCACGGTCAAGCGCACAACCGGGCTTTAAGCGTCCCGCGGCGCTGCCCCCGGCAGACTGCGCACATGGCCAGCGGGCACGTGGCGCGCGGCCGAGCTGACATGGCCGGTTTGGTCGTCAAAGAAGAAGTCGGGCTCGAATTCGCGCAGAAACGGCCCTTTTTCCAGCCCGCCAAGAAACATCGCCTCGTCCACCGCCAGATTCCACTTCATCAGCGTGTTGATGGCGCGCTCGTGCGCTGGCGCGCTGCGCGCCGTCACCAGCGCAATGCGCAGGCGCATGCCCGAGGCATCGCCCTGCTGCTGGAGCTGGTGCAAGGCGGCCAGCAGGGGCTTGAAAGGCCCGTCGGACAGCGGCAGTGCGGCTTTGCTGGTCTCGTGCGTCACAAAGGCTTCCAGTCCCCCTTTTTGGTACACGCGCTCGGCTTCGTCCGAGAACAGCACGGCGTCGCCGTCAAAGGCAATGCGCAGCTCATTGGGGTAGTTGATGCCGGCGGCTACCGATTCGGTGAGCACCCGTGCAGCAGGAAAACCCAGTTGCAGCGCTTCGCTCACATCGCGCTCGTTGGCTGAGAGGAACAGATGCGCCCCCAGTGGGCGCAGGTAGCGAAACGGATCGCGCCCCTGGGTGAACACGCCGCGCTCCAGCGCCAGGCCTTCGTTCTGCGCTGAGCGGAAGATGCGCAGCGCGGTCACCGGGTCGTTGCGCGACAGCATCACCACTTCGACGCGTTGCACCGCGCCGGCATTGAATGCCAGGAGCTTGCGCACCAGCGGAAACGCCACGCCTGGCCGCGCCGGCACGGCCAGGCGCTCCTGCTGCAGCCGCATGTAGGCGCGCGAATCCTGCGCGTCGAAGACGCGGTTTTCTTCCTCAAAGTCGAACAGTGCCCGCGAAGAGATGGCGACCACCAGTTTGTCTTGCAGGCTGACGGGCATAGGCTATTTGACGAACTGGTTGAGCTGAATGATGGGCAGCAGCACGGCCAGCACGATCAGCATGACCACGAGGCCCATGGCGACGATCAGCAGTGGCTCAAGCAGCGTGGCCAGGGCCATGGCGCGGCGCTGCACTTCGGCCGAGAGCTGCACGGCAGCGCGCTGCAGCATCAGTGGCAGTTGGCCGGTCTGCTCGCCCAGGCGGGCAAACATGGACAGCAGGCCGGGAAAGCGCTTTTTCTGCGCCAGCGCCGAAGCCAGCGGCGCGCCCTCACGCACCTGCACCAGGGCATCCAGCGCGTCGGCGCGCATGGCGCGGTTGTTCAGCGTTTCGGCGGCCGCCTGCAGTGCTTTCAAAATGGGCACGCCAGCGCCGGCCAGCATGGCCAGGGTGCTGGCAAAGCGTGCCGCGTTGTAGCCGCGCGCCAGTCGGCCCACCATGGGTAGGCGCAGAAAGACAGCGTCAAATTTTGAACGAAATTCGTCTTTAGCGTAGGCCAGACGGGCGCAGATAGCTCCAATAACTATAGCAATCAGCATCCACAACCCGTAGTTGCGCACCACGCTGCTGATGCCCAGCATTGCCACCGTCAAAAAGGGCAGGGCACGGCGCGAGCCGGCAAACACGCCCGCCACCTGCGGCACCACGTAGCTGACCAAAAAAATCACAATGACGATGGCCACCACCGTGACGATGGCAGGGTACAGCGCCGCGCCCACCAGCTTGGCCTTGAGCGCCTGGCGCTCCTCCAGGTCGTCGGCCAGGCTTTCAAGCACCAGGCCGAGCTTGCCGCTGTGCTCGCCGGCGCCAATCACGGCGCAGTAGATGTCGGAGAACTCGCGCGGGTGCTGGGCCAGCGCCCGTGCAAAGGACGCCCCGGCATTGACTTCGGCGCGCAGCACGGCCACCAGGTGGCGCTGGCGTTCGTCGTCGGTCTCTTCGGAAAGCGCCGTCAGCGCGCGCTCCAGCGTGAGGCCGGAGGAGACCAGCCCCGCCACCTGTCGCGTCCAGATCGCAAGCCCTGTGCTGCCAAACACCGGCCGCTGCAGCCAGCCGCCAGCGGTGCGCGTGCCGTCTGCCGCCTCCGATTGCGCGGCGGGCGAGACCGCGAGCGGAACCAGCGCCTGCGCCCGCAGCTGACTGCGTGCGGCCTTGGCGTTGTCGGCTTCCAGCATGCCAGTGCGTGTCTGGCCCTGGGCGTCAAGGGCTTCAAAGACAAAGGCGGGCATCGGCGGTATGAGAAATTGGCATCGGCCGCAATGGTAGCCGCTGCACACTGGCTGGCTGCAGCCGCGCAGTCCACAATGGACCGCAAGCCTCGGCGCTTGGTCCGGGGCCGCAAGGAGTTCCCATGTTGAAAGACAAAGTCGCATTGATCAC
>Ga0066468_1000300_pt1 | contig 9638 bp, 15 predicted proteins | sample LakWasM100_LOW12_2_FD_59578 | JGI IMG/M metagenome (GOLD analysis project Ga0066468, IMG submission 59578) | Freshwater sediment methanotrophic microbial communities from Lake Washington under simulated oxygen tension - Sediment Metagenome 100_LOW12 | ecosystem: Environmental > Aquatic >...
GGACGCCTGGGTGTTGGAGTTGCGCAGCAGCGTGCGGATCTGCACCAGCTTGTCGCGCGAGAGTTCATAAATGCGCCGGGCGTCGCGCGACAGCGCCGCAGCCGGCACCGCTGGGGCCACTGGCGCGATGCCCGGTGCGGGCGCCGCAACGTCCTGCGGGCTCCCCGCAGAGCTGGGCACAGCCGCCGCCGCAGCACCCCCCGGGGAGACTACGGCCGACGCGCGAATGGCCGGCGCACTCGTAGCGCTGGCGTTCGGTGGGGTTTGGGAATTTGCCAGGCCGCAGGCCAGCAAAAGAAGTGGGGCGACAAGCCGAAGCGGCCAGCGGGTGGGGAAAGGCATTGCGGCATTTTAAGAAGGCGATGCGGCAGGGCATCCACCAGATTGCGTGTTTTGCGCCACGGCTCCAGTACCTGCCGCCATGGGACTCAGCTGCCACGGCAAATCGTTCTGAACCGAACCATTGAGAGCTTCGCCTTGGCTCCGCATCACATTGAAACGGGTCCCTCTGAAATTCTCAATGAAATTGGCCTCTAGCGCTTGTCCAACAAGCGCTATGTGCTATTTAAAAGATAGCAAAATGCTGGCTCAGCGCCGCCCGCCCAGCAGCCCGCCGCCGATCTTGAGCAGGTCACTCAGCCCCACCTGGCCGTCGCCATCCTGGTCGAGCAGGCTGCCCAGAAGGCCACCCCCCAGCCCGCCTTGCTGCTGCACGCGCGCGTGCTCCTGGCCCAGCACCTGGCCCAGACCCCCGGCGTTCATGCCGCCGCTGCTCATGCGCTGCGCGAGGAACGACATCACGATGGGTGCCAGCATTTGCAGCAACTGCCCGGCATTGGCACCCAGCCCTGTGGCCTGGCCCAGGCCCGCCTCGGCGCGCTGCTGGCTGCCACCAAAAATATGGCCGAGGATGGCCGCACCATCCGGCTGGCCACCGCCCGCACCGCCGCCACCACCCAGCAGCGAGCCCAGCAGGCTCCCCAGATCGTTGCCGCCAGTGTGGTCGCGCTGCAGTGCCCCGAAAAGGTCCATGGCGCCCTGGGGCTCGGCTGCATTGCTGCCCAACTTGCCCAGCAGCAAAGGCAGGGCCGCGCCCACCGCGTCTTCGGTCTGCGCAGGGCTGGCGCCCAGTTGCTGGGCCATCTGCTGCAGCGGGGCGCCTTGGAGCTGGGCCATCAGTTCGTCGACCAGGGAGGTGGGTGCGTTCATGGCATGTGACCTTTCAGAAAGAGGCTGGGACCGTCAGGCCCTGCAGACATGGTAGGCCACGATGGCGAGAATGCTGGAGGGCACAAAGGCTAGCTGCAGGGGAGGGAGGCTGACACCCGGTTCCGCTGTCGACAGGATTCTGGCCCCGTTCAACGTAGCGTGTGGCTGGGCGCCTGAAAGGACTCGCATGGAATGGCAACACATACTGGACACGTTTGCGCGCATGCCGCTCGCAGACCAGCAGACCTGGTGGCGCGGCGCTGCCGGTTTGCTGGCGCTGGTGTTGGTCCTGCTCTCGCTGGAAAGCAGGTTCTTCAAGCGCAGTGGGCGTGTGCGCAGTTGGCTGACCGTGCGTCTGGTATCGGCCGTGGCGGCGCTCTTTGCACTGGCCGCGGTGGTGTTGCCAGCGCGGCCGTCGGCGGCCCTGTGGCACTGGGCATCTTTGTCGTCGCGCTGTACACGGTTGCGCCGCTGATTTGGTTTGGCAGCCACCTGCTGGCCGGGCGGTGGGTGCGCCCGCCCCTCACGCGCGCCGAGAGCCTGGTGCTGGGGGTTACGGGCCTGGCGATTCTGGCGATCCCGGGCACCGCTTTCTTTGCAGCGCAGGCGCCACTGCAAGCCGCCTCGCGCGAGATCGGCCAGCGCCGCGAGGTGCCGGCCGACAACCCGCCCCTGCAGCACACGGTGCAAGCCGTGCAGCGCTACCACCTGGCGGGAGCGGGGCTGTCTATACCCAGTCGCTGCTGGGCGCACCCGACACCCGCCCGGCGCCGGAGAAGTGCGCAGCACCGATTGCGTGATGACCGGATTCCAACGCGTGACCAGCAGTGCAGACTGGCAGGTGCAGGCCGTGGGGGTGCTTTTTAACCTGCCAACCGGCGGCGCGGCCTTGCGCAGCCTGATAGAGAAATCTCAATAGAAAGGGCATCTTGCCCCGCGAATGAATCCATCGCTTTCATGGCGTTGGACCACACCACCTCCAGATTGATATCGAAGTAGCCGTGGGCGATTCGGTTGCGCATGCTGCGCATGCTGCGCCAAGGGATGTGGCTGTGCGCTGCCGCAAAGGCGGAGTGCTGGTCCATCACCTTGGTGGCCGCTTCGCCCAATACATCAGGCTCATCACCACCGCTTGCTGGGTGCGCTTGACTTGCATGAAGTCGGCCTGCGCCCTGCCGTCCACGAAAGACTGCGCGTCGCCAATGGCTTGCCGCATGTGATCCAGGTAGTCCGGCAGTCTGCTTTCGCTCATAGGGGTTTGGCTTCGCGCGCTACAACGTCACGGAACTTGATGGGCAAGTCCTTCAGCGTGAGCACATCGACCGATACGCCCAGCAGCTCTTGCAGCTCGTCTTGCAGGCCACCCAGATACAGAAGTGTGGTGCCGAGCAATGTGTCCACCAGCAGATCCAGATCGCTGCCCTCCTGATCGTCGCCACGCGAAGCGGAGCCAAAGACCCTTGGATGCGTCACCCGATAACGCGCCGCTGCTTGACAAACAGCATCGCGGTGTTGGCTCAGGGCGAGGGAGTGGCGCATGGGTTGCAGTTTGCCGGTGCACCAAATTTATGGGGAAAAAATGGGCCTCTAACGCTTGCTGGATATACGCAACCAGCTATCAAAAACGGATTGAATTGGCTTGCACCGCCGATACTTGCTTTTGTAGCGACGGCAGATCGTTCTGCACGGTTTGCCAGACGATGCCAAGGTCCACGGTGAAATACCCGTGGGCCAGGGCATTGCGCATCTCATACGCAAAGCCCCAGGGCACAGTGGTGTTGCCTTGCGCGAAATCGGGATGGTTCTTGGTGATGTTGTTGCAGGCTTCACCGATGACTTCCAGATTGCGGATCACGGCGTCGCAGGTTTTGCGGTCTGCCATGAATGCGGCCAGATCCATCCCCGCCGTGTAGTCCTGAATGTTGCCAATAGCCTGCAGCACGTGCTGCAAATAGTCTGCCACCCGCAGCGGGTGCGCCCGGCTCATACGGCCATGGCCTCGCGCAGCACCTGCTCGCGAAAGCTGGCGGGCAGGCTGTTGGGAGTGAGCACGTCCACGTCTATCCCCAGCAACTGCTTGAGTTCAAACCGTATGGCGCCAATGTCCATCAGCGTGGTTTGCGCGGTGGGCTCCACCAGCAAGTCCAGGTCGCTCTCGGGGGTGTCGTCGCCATGCAGTGCCGAGCCGAACACTCGCACGTCGCTCACGCGGTGACGTAAGGCAATCTCGCGGATTTGCTTGCGGTGCAAGGCGAGGGCTTCTGACGGGCGCATGTGCTACAGTTTACCGGCGCACCCAATTGATGTCTCAAACAAGCCGCTAGCGCACGTGGGATATGCGCAACCAGCTATCAACAATGCAGCAAAGTCAGTCTGCGGCCTGCAGTGGCGCGGGGGTGTAGGGCTGCGAGCCCGCGTTGCCTTTCTTGAGGGATGTCCTGCATAACTCTACGCGAGTGCGTGTAGTGCGGATCGGGATGGGATGCAAGGCGTGTTTTGCAGCGAATAGCCGTAGCTATTCGCTGTGAAGCACAACGCCGCAGACCGCCCGAGCCGTGCTCCCACGCGCCGTGAGGAGTTATGCAGGACATCCCAAAGCTGTAGCGCCCGGCCTTGGTGGCCTCGGCAATAGCCAACCACTCCAGAAACAGCGCGTGCGTTTGCGTCAGGCTGTTGGTAAGCGAGATGACCACCAACGCGCGGTTCCAGAAGTCTTTGTTCTGGTTGTGCTGCACCAGCCGTGCGCCCACCTTGCCAGACTGGCCGATGTAGGCCCGCGGCAAACCGGCCTCTGACAAGTCGCCCATCAAAAAGTACACGCGCACCTGCTGCGCTTCGGGCAACTTGAGGAAGTCCGTCAGCTGGCTGCGCGGCACTTCGATGACGCGAACAATCCGCGTCGTGATCTCGGCCACGCGCATGCCGCGCGGGTCGCCGGCGGGGAGGAAGATTTGGATGGTTTGGGGGCGGAGCATACGGACCATCTGAATGGCAGTTAGGTCCGTCGCCTCGGAACTTGGCTCGGTCGTTTGGTTTCGTAGGCTTTCAACCCTTCATCGCCGGTAAGTATTTCTACCTCAAAACCAGCTCTCGAGTAGTGTTCTGCTACGTGCTTAATAGTCGCGTCACCGATGCTTGTTCCTCCAACTGCCAAGTTGGGCCATGTAGCCGCCAACTCTTGAAGGTTTGATGGTTCCCAAAGTGTTGATTGTTCCGTGAATGCCGTCCACGGAGAAGATGCATCAATCGTATTTTGCAAATGATTGGTCAGCGAAGTCGCCAAACCAAATCGATCACCTCTACATTGGGAAATGTGGTTGCCCGTCTCAATCAAGCTGGCAATTGGTAGTACGAAAAGGCTGCCACGCGCGCGTTCAGCTTGGAGAAGTTGATTAATTCGGTCGTAGTCCCAATGGTCTTGCGCCCCACCAGCCGTATCTTTACCAGGAACGCGGAGCCAACAACAGAGAATAGATGTGTCGAGAATAATGATTCTTCTAGACATTTGTCGCCTCATTAGGGTCAGTGAAATCGAATGATTGCTGAAGCGACTTTTCAATCAATCCGCGACTTGACAAACGCCCGATGGAGCCTTGCGCTAATAGTTTTGGCAGTTGCTTAATATCTTCTAGCAAAACCAAAACGCTATGCCCCGTTTTCTTGTCTCTATGCGCAACTGTGATAAACGGCAACATTTCTGTGCCCATTGCATCCAGTAATGCCGGATTGTGGGTTGTTGCAAGTACGTCAACACCACGTTGTTTACCAATTGTTCTCAGCATATCAAGTAACATGTTTGCTCTTGATGGATGCAATCCGTTATCAATTTCCTCGACAACTAAAAGGCTTTTCTCTGGTCGCGTGAGTAGTGCGGTGAGAATTGCGAGAAATCTCAGTGTTCCGTCCGACATACCGCGCGCATCAACAGTATGAGATTCGCCCGCTTCAAGCCAATCTTCTTCACAATACAGCATGGCATCCGACTTGAATTTTCCAACTGTTTCGGCATAGACATTACGAATGTCTCGTTCTGGAAGCTTGCTCGCATATTTGGTTAAAACGGCTTCAATGTCTTTCTGTTTCGCCTCAGGAAGCGCGGCGATAACTCCGGCGATATTTTTCGCATCTGAATCCAATTTTTCGGCCAGAGGTGAATACGCGCGCATGTGTGATGGTATGGGGTCGAGATAAAAAATATCTTTCAGCGATTCAACGACCGTATAAACTCCATCCTGAATCTCTTGCCTTAGTTTTTGGCCCACTAGCTGAAATAACACTGAATGTGACCGACCAAGTGTTCTGGGGGTTCCTTGTTTTTCGTTGTAAAGGCGTGCAACAATATTGGGTGCAGCGTCAATGTAGGGATCTGTTCTAAAAAGTTTGACAGTTCCCGCGACCGACGTCCTTTGCCCAGACTTATTTGTACGATATTTTTTCCTAAACAGTTGTTCCGCAATGACGTCACAACGGTTTTCTGAAACGCGGCATTCGATCCGATATTCATAGTCCGTCAATTCGTCGGCACGACATATGACTCCCATCGCAAATGTTGAGCCCGGGCGTTGCGCTGCCCAATCAACGCCGCCGCGCATGGGAGTGAGGGCACCATCACCCTGCAATGCAGAGGTGAGCATTGCTCCCGACGCTATCCGGTTTAAGAGAATAAACGCATCTAGGGCGTTTGATTTGCCGCTGGCATTCGTGCCAATGAGTATGGTCAAAGGATCGACATGCAAAGAAGACCGTTCGTAGCTCTTCCAATTTTCAAGTTGAAGTGTCGTAATCACTCGGTCTCCTTTTAAATCGCACGTGGTGGAATTACTTACCCCAACTGTCCTTCAACCCCACCGCCAAGTTAAACACCGGCTTGCTCCCTTGCACGTGATCCACCAGATCTGCCACAAAGTACGCATGCCGCTCAAACTGAAACTTGTCATCCGGATCGGCCCGCACCAAAGAGGGCGCCACGATGGCCGTGACCACCTTCATGCTGTCCGGGTTCAGGCTCTCGATAAGGTCCTTGCCGCCCGCATGCCGCTGCGCATCCAGAAACAGCCGGTCGTACATGCGCACTTCGGCCTTTACGCCATCCGCCACGCCCACCCAGGTGATGACAGCTTTGACCTTCACGCTGTCGGCGCCGGGGGTGCCGCTCTTGGTGCCGGGGATGACGGTGGCGAGCACTTCGGTGATGTTGCCGCTGCCAAAATTCCCATGGTGCATCTTCTGTATTCAATGGCCAGCAGGAACCACCCCTTGCGCCTGTTTCGCCGCTTGCGCCAAACGCACAAAACTCGAACACTGCTCCACCCATTGCAATCTCTGAAGGAGGCTAAGTTGGCCAAAAGCGCGCAGGCGTTCGTCGCTGACCAGATAGGTGCGCTGATCGCGGGCCGAGAGCTGCCGCTGCTGGATATCTGCGTTGGCGGTGTTGGCCGGGGCTGAAGGGTTCGTCATGGTGGGATTGCGCCGGGCTTGTTGATGCGGTGCAGGTGTTCGATGTCTGACAAGTCGATGGGTCTGCCTGCACTTTGCTTGAGGGCGATCAGGTCGTCAATGGTGGCTAGGACAACGGTAACGCCGCCACCAGCCCGCCGATCAGCACATATTCGACCTCGTGGCGGTGCAGTGCGGCGAAGAGGTCGAGGTAGAACATGGCGTTGCCGATTTTCTTGTGGAGCCTACTTGCCCCAACTGTCCTTCAGCCCCACCGCCAAGTTAAACACTGGCTTGCTGCCCTGCACGTGATCCCCCCGATCCGCCACAAAGTACCCGTGCCGCTCAAACTGAAACTTGTCGTCCGGCTTGCCTTGCGCCAATGACGGCTCCACGATGGCCGTTACCACCTTCAGGCTGTCCGGGTTCAGGCTCTCAATGAAGTCCTTGCCGCCCGCATCCGGCTGCGCGTCTAGAAACAGCCGGTCGTACATGCGCACTTCGGCTTGCACACCATCCGCCACGCCCACCCAGGTGATGGCCGCCTTGGCTTTCACGCTGTCGGCGCCGGGGGTGCCGCTTTTGGTGCCGGGGAGGACGGTGGCGAGCACTTCGGTGATGTGGCCGTCGGCGTCTTTGTTGGCGCCGGTGCATTCAATGACGTAGCCGCCCTTGAGGCGCACCTTGTTACCTGGGAACAAGCGCTTGTAGCCCTTGGGCGGCACTTCTTCGTAGTCTGTGCGATCGATCCACACCTCTTTGCCGATGGTGAAGTGGCGTGTGGGCGATTCGACTCCCTCGGGCGGGTGGGGCAGGGCGGGCTGGGTGCAGGGCTCCAGGTGGCCGGCGCCGAAGGCTTCGTCCCAGTTGGTGAGCACGAGTTTGACGGGGTTGAGCACGGCCATGCCGCGGTGGGCTTTTAGCTCCAGGTCTTCGCGCAGGCACCCTTCGAGCGTGGCGTAGTCGATCCAGCTGTCGGATTTGGTGACGCCAATGCGTTCGGCAAAGGTCTGGATGGAGGCAGGTGTGTAGCCGCGCCGGCGCAGGCCGACTATTGTTGGCATGCGTGGGTCGTCCCAGCCGTTGACCTTGTGGTCGTACACCAGTTGGGCGAGTTTCCTCTTGCTGGTGATGACGTAGGTGAGGTTCAGGCGGGCGAACTCGTACTGGCGCGGTGGCGGGGCGCTGAGCAGTTTTCCCTCGATCAAACGCTCCAGCAGCCAGTCGTAGAAGGGGCGCTGGTCTTCAAATTCGAGCGTGCACAGGCTGTGGGTGATTTGCTCCAACGCGTCTTCAATCGGGTGCGCGAAGGTGTACATCGGGTAGATGCACCACTTGTCGCCCGTGTGGTGGTGCGTGGCGCGGCGGATGCGGTAGATGGCCGGGTCGCGCAGGTTGATGTTGGCGCTGGCCATGTCGATCTTGGCGCGCAGCACCATGCTGCCGTCTTCGTGCTGGCCACCCTGCATTTCACGAAAGCGCGCCAGGTTTTCTGCCGGGGTGCGGCTGCGAAAGGGGCTGTCCACGCCGGGTTTGCCGAAGTCGCCCCGGCTGAGGCGCATCTGCTCGGCCGTTTGTTCGTCGACATAGGCGTAGCCGGCTTCGATCAAGTACTCGGCCGCGCGGTACATGAAGTCGAAGTAGTCGCTGGCCTGGTAGGGTTTGTCGTTGCCCGGCTGGCTCCAGTCAAAACCCAGCCATTTCACTGATTCGACAATGCTGTTGACGTACTCGGTGTCTTCCTTTTCCGGGTTGGTGTCGTCAAAGCGCAAGTGGCACACGCCTTTGTAATCGCGTGCCAGGCCGAAGTTGATGCAGATGCTTTTGGCGTGGCCAATGTGCAGGTAGCCGTTGGGCTCGGGCGGGAAGCGGGTGCGGATTTTGGCTGGGTCGGGCGCGCCTGCGGCCTGGTGCGCGGCGTCGCCGGGGCTGCCGGCCCAGCGGCGGCTGGCGTAGCTGCCTTTTTCCAGGTCGCTCTCGATAATCTGGCGCAGGAAATTGCTGGTTTTGGTGGCGTCCGCAGCATTTGCGGCGGGCGTGGATGCGGGGGCGGTGGCGGTCATACCGGGCATTTTAGGCGGCGCATTCGTGCGGTTTTACGCATGGAAACAAGCAGTTGTACGCACAGACACACTTTAGACGTGCTTTCGTGCCATCCTTTCAGGCATGTGGCGCGTTAAAGCGTCTAAGGGCTGGCAATGGCAGCCAATCTGTTTAACCAGGAGATGCATATGTTCAAGACCGTTTTCAGTAAGCTCGCCGTGGTCGGTATCGGGTTTGCGCTGGCGGCCTCGGCCGGTGTAGCGCAGGCGCGCGACAACGTGAACTGGTCCGTGGGTATTGGCGTTCCGGGCGTGGTGGTGGGGGCCAGCAACGGCTACCCGGCCTATGGGTACAGCGCCCCGGCCCCGGTGTATTACGCACCGCCCCCGACGTACTACGCTCCGCCGCGCCCGGTGTACTACTCCCCGCCGGTGGTGTATTCGCCACCGCCCGCGTATTACTACCGTGACCGCGGCTACTACCGTGACCGCGACGACTACCGCGGCCATGGCCACCGCCGCCATGGGCGCGACCGCGACTGATGTCGTGTAGCGGCGCGCAGGGCTCCCCATGGGGCCGGGCGCGCCGCATAATTTGCGCTTCGTCCGCTTGCGCGTCGGTTTGCCTACAGCAGAGCCGGCCGCACCCAGCCTGAAAGCGCATTTGTGTCCACTCTTTTCGTTCTCAACGGCCCCAACCTCAACCTGCTTGGCACGCGCGAGCCGGCGGTTTATGGGCGCCACACGCTCGCTGATGTCGAGGCTCTGTGCGCAGCGGCCTGCGAAAAGGCCGGCTTCGCGCTGCGGTTTCACCAGAGCAACCACGAGGGCGCGCTGCTCGACTGGCTGCACGAGGCCGGGCGCCTGCACCAGCAGGGCGAACTGGCCGGTGTGGTGCTGAACGCCGGCGCCTACACCCACACCAGCATTGCGCTGCACGACGCCATCAAG
>Ga0066468_1000304_pt1 | contig 9573 bp, 7 predicted proteins | sample LakWasM100_LOW12_2_FD_59578 | JGI IMG/M metagenome (GOLD analysis project Ga0066468, IMG submission 59578) | Freshwater sediment methanotrophic microbial communities from Lake Washington under simulated oxygen tension - Sediment Metagenome 100_LOW12 | ecosystem: Environmental > Aquatic >...
CAGCCGAGCCCGCTAGTATACACAGAAATTCAGACCTCAAACAAGAGAGGCTTCCCGGATCATCTTTTGTGCCTCATGGCAGACGCTGCCCATGGTGGAGAGGCACGCAACAGCAAGCCCACCGATAATCTGTGCCCAATGGCACTCCTAACCTTACTTGACGCCCATCTGGCGTTTGGGCACGTCGCTTTGCTCGATGGCGCCACCTTTTCACTTGAGTCGACTGAACGTGTCGGCTTGATCGGTCGCAATGGCGCCGGCAAATCCTCATTGCTGAAGATCTTGGGAGGGCTTGAGAAGCCCGACGACGGCTTGCTACAGATACAGCAAGGTTTGCGGATCGCCTATGTGGCGCAAGAGCCGCTTCTCGAGCCCCATCACACCGTTTTTGAAGCAGCCAGCGTAGGGCTCTCGCCCGTCATTGCCCTTCGTGACCAATATCTGTCTGGAGCGGAGGGCGTTGACCTCGACGCACTGCAATCCCAGATTGAAGCGTATGACGCCTGGAATTGGGAGCAACGCGTCTCGGAGACGCTAGACCGCTTGCACCTGGCACCCGATGCCAAGGTAGGCACCCTGTCGGGGGGTACCAAGAAGCGTGTTGCCCTGGCACAAGCACTGGTCGCCAAGCCCGATGTGTTGCTGCTGGACGAACCCACCAACCACCTGGACCTGGACTCCATCGAGTGGCTGGAAGGACTTCTGAAGGAGTTCAAGGGCAGCGTCATCACCATCACGCACGACCGGACATTCCTTGACCAAGTGGCAACCCGTATCGTCGAACTGGACCGCGGTCACCTGCGCTCCTATCCCGGCAACTTTGGTCAGTACCTCATACAGAAAGAGGAGCAGCTTGCCCAGGAGGCGGTCATCGCAGCGAAAGCGGACAAGTTGCTGGCCCAGGAGGAAGTCTGGATTCGCAAAGGCGTTGAAGCCCGACGCACTCGCAGCCAAAGTCGTATAGGGCGACTTGAAAAGCTGCGCGCTCAGCGCAGCGCTCGCCGCGAAGCATTAGGCAGCGTTCGAATGGACGTCGCCTCCGGCCTGCCATCCGGCAAGATCGTTGCCGAACTCACGCATGTCAGCAAATCCTTCGGTGACCGCACCGTCGTGCGTGATTTCACCGGCACCATTTTGCGTGGCGACAAGGTCGGGCTCATTGGCCCCAATGGGGCCGGCAAGTCCACCTTGTTGAAGATGATTCTCGGCGAGCTGCAGCCCGACTCGGGCGGGGTTCGTCAGGGTGCCAATCTTCAGGTCGCGTACTACGATCAAATGCGTCAGGCCATTGACCTGGACGCCACCTTGGCCGACTTCATCAGCCCGGGCAGCGAGTGGATCGAAATTGGCCAACAACGAAAACACGTCAAGAGCTACCTGGGCGATTTCCTGTTCTCACCGGCCCGGGCCAATTCTCCGGTGCGAACCCTCTCCGGCGGCGAGCGCAACCGCTTGTTGCTAGCCCGCTTGTTTGCTCGGCCTACCAATGTGTTGGTGCTTGACGAACCCACCAACGATCTCGATATCGATACGCTTGAGTTGCTGGAAGACCTGCTCCAAAACTTCGATGGCACCGTGTTTCTCGTCAGCCACGACCGCACCTTCCTCGACAACGTGGTCACCAGCACCATTGCCTGGGAAGGCGAAGGTCAGTGGCGAGAGTACGAAGGCAGCGTGCAAGACTGGCTGATTCAGTCCCAAAGGTCGCGCCAGATCCTCGCCAGCGCGAACAAAGAGGCTGGCAAAGTGGCTACAGCAAAAAATGAACCTGCAGTTGCTGAAGCGCCGACGAGCAGTGCGACCGCGTCACAGGCCACGACACGCCGCAAACTCAGCTACAAGGAACAAAGAGAACTTGATGCGCTGCCCGCTCTGATCGAGCAATTGGAGACGGAACAGTCCACCCTGCTCGCGGCGCTGGCTGACGGGCAGCTCTATGCAAACGACCCTGGCAAGGCCATGCAACTCACCCAGCGCAACACAGAGATCGAAGAAGCTCTGATGAATGCACTTGAGCGCTGGGAAACGCTGTCGAATTGAACCAGAGGCAGAGTCCCCGCGGCGTGACTGGACTGCAGTTCACGCCGGGGGCCCCGCACACCCCTCAGATGCGGTGGTGAAGGCGGTCGGTGGTCCCACCCAATCGGGCCAGCAATGCCCCTGCAATCTTGTCCAGTGGCAGAACCTCATCGGCAGCACCATGGGCAATGGCTTCACGAGGCATGCCAAACACGATGCAGCTGGCTTCATCCTGCACATAGTTGTAGCTGCCAGCATCTTTCATTTCACGCATGGCCTTGGCTCCATCATTGCCCATGCCAGTCAGCATGATGCCGAAGGCATTGCGCCCCACCACCGAGGCGGCCGACTTGAACAAGACTTCAACCGAGGGCTTGTGCCGGTTCACCGGCTCCGTGTCCTCGACCACTGCAACATAGTTGGCGCCGCTGCGATCAATGCGGAACTGCCGCCCCCCAGGGGCGATGTACGCATGGCCTGGCAGGATACGCTCACCGTGTGAAGCTTCCTTGACCGTGATTTGGCAAAGCCCGTTGAGCCGCGCGGCAAAACTGGTGGTGAAGCCTGGCGGCATGTGCTGCGTGATCACGATGGCCGGAGAGTCTGCCGGCATGCGGACCAGAATCTCCTTGATGGCCTCAGTCCCCCCTGTGGAGGCTCCGATAAAAATAATCTTTTCCGTGGACAGGCGACCGAGCAAGGTCGGCGTCGGGCGAGCCGGTGCGACATTACCCCCGCCGCCAGAGGGTGCATTCGCAGCACCCGCCACATGCAGATCCTGGCGCCCCCGATGGACATGCGCCACGGACGCCACACGGATCTTGTCAACGATCTGATTGGCCAGTTCATTGATGCCGTTGGCCAGGCCGACACGCGGCTTGGCCACGAAATCCACAGCGCCCAGTTCAAGCGCCCGAAGCGTCACTTCGGCACCCTTTTCAGTCAGCGTCGAAATCATCACCACGGGCGTGGGCCGCAAACGCATCAGTCGCCCCAAGAAGTCGATGCCGTCCATGCGCGGCATTTCGACATCCAGGGTGATCACGTCCGGATTCAACTCACGGATCATCTCGCGTGCGATCAGGGGATCGTTGGCGGTGCCTACACACTCCATGTCGCGCTGGCGATTGATGATCTCAGACAGCAGGCTGCGTACCAGCGCTGAGTCATCGACCACCACCACCCGGATTTTTTTTGACATCCCCATTTTCTCTTCTATTCCATCGAAATCAGAACAGGTCCACAGAACCACCAGCCGTCGTCTGCACGACGGTCGCCACGCTGCCACGCTTTTCCTGTGCCATGGTTTCGGGATGGGCATGGGCCAGCCTCTTGACCATGGCCTTGCCAGTCACCGGAAAGAAACAGACCTTGCGTGGATAGATGTCCAAAACATCCTCAGATACCACCGGAATGCGCTCAGTCTGCAAATAGTCGCGTACGAACTTGGTGTTGCGCTCTCCAACATTCATGGTCGTGAAGTTGGCCATCACAGCGCCACCGCCAAAGATCTTGGCCTGCATGGTCTCACGGCGGGCACCTTGCTTCATCAACTCGTTGATCAACAATTCCATCGCATACGAACCATAGCGCCCAGAGGAATCCCCACCTTCGCCCTCAGGCAGCATGAAGTGGTTCATCCCCCCGACCAGGGAGCGGCTGTCCCAGATGCAGGCGGCAATGCACGACCCCAGCACCGTCATGATCACCAGATTCTCATCCGCCACGAAATACTCACCAGGCAAGACCTTCACGGCGTTGTACTGGAAATGGTGGTCGAAGTAGAAAAAGCTGGCCTCCCCGGCTTTGCGGGACTTTTGCTTCAGCTCGTCCAACGTCGACGTCCGTGCTCCCATGGCCCCCGCCGTGTTGTAGGCGTTGGGAGACACAGGCTGAATGCGTGGCGCCTGCCGCCGATCAACGCCGGCCGGCAAAGGCGTGCCGCGAGGCGATGAAAACGGGTTGTTTGGCGTAAGTGTCATGGTCGACAAATCATCAATAGGTTGGCGTCAACGACGCTCATAGACCGTCTTGCCACGCAAGGTGAACAGGTCACGCGACTCACTGAAGTTCTCGGCATGACCGACAAACAACATGCCACCGGGCTTGAGCACGCGGTGGATCCGCTCCAGCACCTTGCGCTGGGTCGGTGCATCAAAGTAGATCATCACGTTGCGGCAAAAAACCACGTCAAAGGGCTCCTTGAAAGGCCAGTCATCGCGGATCAGGTTGACGCTCAAGAACTCGATGGCCTTGCGCAACTCGGGCTTCACCCGGATCAGGCCCGCGTTGGAATCCTTGCCTCGCATGAAAAAGCGTTGCAAACGATCCTGTGTCAGCCCCTTGAGGTTGTCCAGTCGGTACACACCCTGAGCCGCCGAGGCCAACACCTTGGAGTCAATGTCGCTTGCCGTCAGCTTGAACTGCGCGTTGTTGCCCAAGGACTCAAAAGCCGTCATGACAATCGAGTAAGGCTCTTCCCCGGTCGACGCCGCATTGCACCAGACCTTCCAGGGCGAGCCCGCCGGACGCGACTTGAGGTGCGCAGCAAAAATCTCGAAATGGTGCTGCTCGCGGAAGAAGGCCGTCAAATTGGTCGTCAAGGCGTTGACGAACTCCTGCCACTCGGGGCCGTCATGCGTTTCCAGCCAACTCAGGTAGTCACGAAAGCTGGTGTGCCCAGTTTCACGCAAGCGCCGTGACAGGCGGCTATAGACCATCGCATGCTTGCCATCATGCAGATTGATACCGGCACGCTGGTAGATCAGCGACTGCACCCGGGAAAAGTCGGCATCGGTCCAGACGAACTCACGCCCCTGCATGACCGGGCCATTGGAAACGGGCACAGCGGGCGCCCTGTCTTTGACAGGTGCACTGCCGGCATCAGCGCGGTGCATGCTGGACATCATGGGGCATCCTTATCTGCGAGCACAGCCCGTACGGGGTCATGGCTCGCCGCGGCAGTCTCAAACGGGAACGAAGAAAAGCTCAAATGGCAGCCACCAGGCCCATGTCCACGCCCGACATCAGCTTTTCAATGTCCAGCAGAATCAACATGCGCTCGCCCACCGAACCCAGGCCCAGAATGCAGCCGTTGTCGATCACGCTTTCGATGTCAGGTGCAGCCTTGATGTTGTCGGGCGACAGTTCCATCACATCGCTCACCGAATCCACCACGATGCCCACGACACGGGTGCGCAGGTTCAGGATGATGACAACAGTGAAGTTGTTGTATTCGGCATTGGCGCAGTTGAACTTCAGCCGCATGTCCACGATAGGCACGATCGTGCCGCGCAGGTTCACAACACCCTTGATGAATTCAGGCGCATTGGCAATGCGTGTCGGGGGCTCATAGCCCCGAATTTCCTGCACCTTCAGGATGTCGATCCCGTACTCCTCCTGATCCAGGCGAAATGTCAGGTACTCACGAGCACCGGCCGGGGCACCTTCAGAAGTTTTACCGATCACACTCATGATGTTCTCCTTCAAAGACTCTCAGACTCAATGACGCGCGCGCCGCACGAGGCCCGCCGTATCCAGGATCAAGGCCACCTTGCCGTCGCCCAGGATCGTGGCGCCCGACACATTCGGAACCTTGCGGTAATTGGTTTCCAGGTTCTTCACCACCACCTGATGCTGGCCCAGCAACTCATCCACCAGCAGCGCCACACGGCTGCCCTCGGCCTCGACCACCACCATGATGCTGCTGCTCTTCTCGAAGTCGAAGCGCGGCACCTGGAACACCTTCTCCAGTTCAATCACCGGCATGTACTCATCGCGCACCTTGACCAGTTGCGAGCCCTGCGCCACGGTGCTGACGGAGTCGTCATTGACCTGGAAGGATTCCACCACCGACGACAAGGGCAGGATGTAGACCTCATCGCCCACGCCCACCGACATCCCATCCATGATGGCCAGGGTCAGCGGCAGCCGCACCGACACCTTCATGCCGTAGCCTTCAGCCGAGTCGATCTCGACCGTGCCGTTCAAGGCCAGGATGTTCTTCTTGACCACATCCATGCCCACACCTCGACCGGACACATCGGTCACGACCTCGGCTGTCGAGAAACCTGGGGCAAAAATCAGCTGCCAAACCTCGGCGTCGCTCATCTGGTCCGACACATCCAGGCCACGCTCACGCGCCTTGCCCAAAATCTTCTCGCGCGACAGTCCACGCCCGTCATCGCGCACTTCGATCACGATCGAGCCGCCTTGGTGAGCAGCAGACAGCGTGATGGTGCCCTGCGCCGACTTGCCCTTGGCCAGGCGATCCTCGGGCAACTCGATGCCATGATCACAACTGTTGCGAACCAGGTGGGTCAGCGGGTCGGTGATCTTTTCAACCAAGCCCTTGTCCAACTCGGTGGCCTCACCCTGGGTGATGAGATCCACCTTCTTGCCCAGCTTGTTGGCCAGATCACGCAGCATGCGCGGGAAGCGGCTGAAGACGATGGACATCGGGATCATGCGGATCGACATCACCGATTCCTGCAGGTCGCGGGTGTTGCGGTCCAGATCAGCCAAACCCGCCAGCAACTGCTGGTTCAGCGCAGGATCCAGGCTGCGGCTGTTCTGTGCCAGCATCGCCTGGGTGATCACCAATTCGCCGACCAGGTTGATCAACTGATCCACCTTGTTCACGGCCACGCGGATCGTCGCAGCCTCCAACTGAGCCTGCGTGTGCGCCTTGGGTTCAGCAGCCTTGGCTGGCACGACGGCCTTGGTGGCTTCAGCCTCCGCCGCCTTCGCAGCAGGGGCGGCAGGCGCATCGGGAACACCGGGTGCTCCAGCAAAAAAACCGAAGCCGGACGCGGGCGCAGCCGAAGCAGACGGCGCCACGGCTGGCGCCTCGACCGGATCGAACAAACCAAAACCAGGGATTTCAGGCGCTGGTGCGGCCGCAGGGGCGGCAGCCAGATCGCGGATCTTGACCTGATCCTTGGCCACGTGGAAGACAAACAAATCCAGCAGCTCGTCGTCCGAAGAGGCGGTTTCCACGGCAAACACACGCAGATCAGCCTGAGCGCTGGGACGTGCCTCGATGGTTCCCAGTCCGGGGATGTCGCGGAACAACTCGGGAATGGCATCGGCCTGCTCTGGCCGACCCAGAGGACCGATCACGATTTCGAGTGAACGGATCCCTCCTGCAGCCACGGCGGCAGGTGCCGCAGCCGGTGCGGGTGCAGCCACGGGAGTGGGAGCAGGGGCCGCAGCAACCGCGGGGGCGGGAGCGGGTGCGGGTGCTGCAGGCACGCCACCCGAGGCCAACTCGCTGATGCGCCGCACCAGATCTTCGGTCGACGGAGGGGTTCCTTCGCCACCGGCTTGGTGAACGGCCAACAGCCCGCGCGAGGCATCTGCCGACTCCAACAGCACATCCACCATCTGGGGAATGGGCTTGAGTTCCCGACGCCGCAGCTTGTCGAGCAAAGACTCCATGTGGTGAGTCAGCTCGGCCACATCGGAGAAACCGAAGGTTGCCGCCCCCCCCTTGATGGAGTGAGCGCATCGGAAGATGCCATTGAGCTCTTCGTCGTCGGCACTGGCCAGATCCAACTCCAGGAGCATCTGCTCCATCAAGTCCAGATTCTCACCAGCTTCTTCAAAGAAAATTTGATAAAACTGACTCAGATCGAAGTCTGCACCAGAACTTCCACCGTCATGCACTTCAGCCATGCCTTGCTCCTGAAAACGTCAACTGAAGAAAGTGTCGGCTCATCGAATGACTTTCTGGATGACTTCAATCAAGCGATTGGGGTCGAAGGGTTTGACCAGCCAGCCGGTCGCTCCCGCACTGCGCCCGGCCTGCTTCATCTGGTCGCTGGACTCGGTGGTGAGAATCAGGATCGGGATGGTCTTGAACTTGGGGTGCTCACGCAATTTGCGGGTGAGGCCGATGCCATCCAGACGGGGCATGTTCTGATCAGCCAGAACCAGGTCGATGTGATGGGTTTGAGCCTTCTCGAAAGCATCTTGGCCATCCACGGCCTCCACCACGTTGTACCCGGCGCCAGTCAAAGTGAACGACACCATCTTGCGCATGGACGGAGAGTCATCAACGGCGAGAATCGATTGCATTTAGGGCTCCAGCAACAATATTTATCAGCTTGGTTAGGGGTAACAGGCGCGGGCGTCAGAAAAGGTCGATCGACCCTGCGTCCATTTCGCTCTGAGTGACGGGATTGGGCCGCTCCGGCATCTGATCGGCATAGGGGGCGGCTTCTTCGCCCTCGTCGTTGCCCATGGATTCGGAGGCCAGTCGGAATGCGCAACCTTGCAAGATCTTGGTGGTGTGCGTGATCAACTGGGTTGCCATGTCATGAAACTGCAGTTCAGTGACCGCGCTCTTGAGCGCGTCCCGCACCTGACGTATCGATTCCGAGCTTTCCACATCCAGCCCCAACAGGCCTTGATTGGCCACGCCGAAGCGGTCCAACAGGTTGTCTGCCGCGTGGTTGAGCAAGCCTTCAAGGCGGTGCAGGTCATGCATCACGACCAACAATGAATCCTGTATCTCGGCCACCGCCATGACGGGGAGGTGAACAGCCGGTTCATTGGAATTTTCTAGCGCTGGTTGCATTTTTTCTCCGTCGCCATGAACACACTCTTTAGCGTTTGCAATTCACCGTTACTGTGAAAGCATTTTGCAATAGGCAGGTGACGCACGCCTGAGCCAATCCACAAAAAAGCCAGGGGACCGCCCTGATTTTGCAAAAAAGCTGCGCAAACTGCCCCCCGGACATACACCCATGAAGGCGTTCATGCGTGCTCTATCATATTGACCATGTCTCATGAATCGACCGGCCAAGCCCTGCACATCCTCCATCTGGAAGACTCCCCGGTCGACCACGAACTGGCCCGCCTGGCCCTGCAACGCGCTGGGCTGCAGTTTTCCATTGAGCGGGTCGACACCCTGGAGGACTTTGACCGCGCCCTGACATCGCGCCCGGACATCGTGCTGGCCGACTATCAATTGCCCGGCTTCAACGCTCTGGACGCATGGAAACACGTGCAAGAAGCAGGCCTGGCCAGTCAGATGCCGGTGATCCTGCTGTCTGGCGCCATTGGCGAAACAGCGGCAGTCCAGGCCATTCAGCAAGGCATCAGCGACTACCTGCTCAAGGACAGCATCGGCAAGCTGGCCCACACCATCACCCGCGCACTTGAAATCCACCAGGCCCACCGCGAGCGCGAACACGCGGCGCGAGAGCTGGCGGCGTCCCAGCAACGGCTGGCCGAACTGGCCGAACACCTGCAGAGCTCGATCGAACAGGAGCGCAGCGCAATCGCCCGCGAGATCCATGACGACATTGGCGGCGCGCTCACCGCGGTGAAGTTCGACCTGGCCTGGCTGAGCCGACACAGCACCGGAGAGCCCATGGATGGGCATATCAAGGCCGCCTCGGACATGCTGCAGCACGCACTGGGCGCCAGCCAACGCATCATGTTGAACCTGCGCCCCCCCATCCTGGATCAGGGGCTGGTGCCTGCCCTGCAATGGCTGGCCGACAGCTTCACCCGACGCACGGGCATTCCCGCACGCCTGCAAGCGAG
>Ga0066468_1000315_pt1 | contig 9447 bp, 8 predicted proteins | sample LakWasM100_LOW12_2_FD_59578 | JGI IMG/M metagenome (GOLD analysis project Ga0066468, IMG submission 59578) | Freshwater sediment methanotrophic microbial communities from Lake Washington under simulated oxygen tension - Sediment Metagenome 100_LOW12 | ecosystem: Environmental > Aquatic >...
CTAATACCTTCAGGTTCATCACCTACCTGAATACGTAATTGCTCTTTCTTGGACATTAAATCTATCATAGCGACAGCATTATCATCACGGACGACGACATATAGTTTTTGTCCTGCTGGATCCATGGCAACCGCCTGAATTTTATTACCTAACTTCCCTTTTGCGGGTAAGTTGTACAACACTTTATCTGACTGAGTGTCTATCACAGATACATTGCCGTCCTTCTCGTTTGGTACGTAGGCTAAGGGAGAAGCAATTGCCATTTGGGCAATGCTGCTTAATGTAACGAGCAAAAGACTTGGTGCTGAGATTAACTTAATCATAATTTACCTTTAATAAATTGGGCTTGTAATCGCGTGAACACACGTATTACAGTAATGACGATTTTAGTTTGCACTTGACATATGCCCTATTCCTAAACTCCCGAATAGTATCGGGAGTTATTCCCGCTCATGGCATTAAGTTAATCGTATAACTAAAAGATTTACGCTCATTATCTAATAACTGAATGTGCACTTGATTCACATTGGCTTGATGATGTGTTGTTGGTAAATCAAAATTAAATGTTAAATGCGGGTTCTCAGCTGTACCCACGTTAAAATCTACCTGCATAACGCTAGATTCTTCAAACATGATGTTAGCGTGCTGTATATAAAATGCTGGCTTTAATTGCTTGGTTTTAGCATCGATTTGCAAGCCTGTGTACATCGGATGCTTGATTTGTAAGGTGGCAGAGGCTGTTTTTTGTGGTTTATAAGGCGGGTTTAGTTGAAATTTAATTTTGCCTGCATTTTCCCTGACAATGGCTTCATCTTCAGCAACAGTGCCACCACAACCACCACCAGCATTCACTATTGTACTTGCCATCAAAAGTGCACCGCTCTCGGTTTCTGCAATGGCACGAATGTGCGAATCATTCTCCATACGGATTCTGGTACTAAGTGCTAATGTATTAAAACTGAGTGGAAATTGATAGTGAGCAACTATTGGCACTGGGTTAGCATCAACCAGTAAATAAATGCTTTTGATAGGGTCTTGCTGCTGATTGCTGACTTTAAGCATCACTGGCACCTGTGCTGCATTTTCAGCGCCTAATGGTGCAATCACTTGTATTAAATTGGTTGGATTAATTGGCCGATGATTAAAAAAACGTTCTTTAATCATCGGCCAATTTTGCGCTGATAGCTCAGCATTGACAGTACCAGATAGCAGCACAAGGCTACATAGCAGAACTTTTAAAATCAATGCTTTGATACGCGTAACCATCACGTTGGTAAATAGTCTCTTAAAAAATTGATGTTCTTCACCTAATTTTCTAGGGATTTTTTCAAACCTACCATGGCTGCGTCATAAAGTTCGTTAATTGCTTTGTTTGCTGTTGGGTTGTCTAGCCCTGGTGGCGCTTCCATACTGTTCGCTTTGTTATAAAAGCGCGCGGTAATGGTAAGTATAGATTCTTGTGGCGTTGCACCAGCTTTAACTTGCATCACGGTACGATAGTTACTAACAGGAATCGTGCTTTCTTTGGACTCTAGCATTTTGTAATCAACTTTCATGTTGGCATCATTTACCTCACGTAGTTTTTCTAGGAAGCCATTTCCGTTTTTTAGTATTACCTCCCGGTGTAATAGCTCTGCTCCTGTTTCTGCATCTGGTCTAGTATCTGTTTTTACACTGACAACATCAGGATGCCATTTTCCAATCGCAGCAAAGTCTTTCACTAAGCTCCAAACCTTTGCAGGCTCTGCTTTAATAACGATTTCTTTTACTACTTTTTGCGGGCTTGGTCCATGTGCGAAAGCACTCATTGGTATTAAACTCAGCCCCACAAGTAACAACAAAAACTTTTTCATTGATAAATCCTTAACAATGTACAACGCTTAGTTAGCAACTACTGAGCCTCAAGTACTTTTTTTAGATTATTTAGGCCCGTGTCATAAACTCCCTCGATAGCTTTCACAGCGGTAGCGTTATCTTCACCTGCAGGCGCATCTACTTTATTGGCTTTGTTATAAAAACGACCTGTCCATGTCACTGTTGTTTCATCTGCATTAGGTCCAGCTTTCACTTGCATAATTGCACGATAACCACTGACAGGTAGCACGCCTTCTACAATTCTGTATTCAATTTTCATGGTGCTATCGGTTACACCAATCAATTTTTCATGCAATGTGCCACCACCATTTAAGGTGAGTAAGCGGTGTTGCTCATCTGCACCAGCATCGTCTTTACGTGTTTCTAGCTTTGTTTCTGCCACGGCTGGGTGCCATTGATGAATAGCACCAAAATCTTTTACTAGGGTCCAAACTTTTTCTGGACTTGCTTTGATCACTACTTCACGAATCACTTTTTGCTGACTTGGCGCGTTGGCTGCTGTAGCCGTTAACGGAATCGTGCAGATTGCTAATAACGCTAATAAATATTTCATATTTTTTCCTTTAAAATCAAATATCAATATAAAAGCAGAGATGTCTGCCATCTATTGTAAAAAATTAATGTTGTATTACTTTTTGCTCGGTACTTTTTCAGTTAACAAGTAGGCAATATAGTTAGCTTTCTCTTGTGATGAGCAATCACTGCCTACGACTTCATTACAATGTTTAGTAAAATTTTTCTCTACATCACGCGTTGATTGGAAACGCTTTTTATTGGTATGTGGTGATAATGGTTTAATCAATTTACCTGTCACAATGTGTTTGCCAGCATCGGCTAGATTTGCGGTATGGCATGATGCGCATGCAATCGCTTTGCCTGGTGTGTTTACATCCCCTTTAAATTGAATCACCTCACGATTGAAAAATGCCTTACCCTCTTCCGCAGATGGGCCTGCATAGGCTGGGTCAGCCGTTTTGGCTACAGCTGCATATTTATCTGCTATTTTTTGTGCAGTGGATACATCAGCAGATGCACTAACAGAAAACATGCCTAATAGCGCAGCTAGCAAGTAATGACTTGATTTCATAGAATGACTTAACTTCATGAGTGCTCCTTGATTTTAAAATATGATTAATTGGTAATGTTGCCAATAAACTGACCAAAAGCGCGGCTTTGTGAGCCTGTGGGAATTGAGCTTATTTTCTTGTTGGTTTTTGCGTCAATGACAGAGACTGCGTTATCCATCCAACTTGCGACATATACACGACTACTTTTTGCATCAAAAGCAATGCCTTCAGGAAAACCATCAACTGAGATGGTCGCGATGACTTTTTTTGCCACTGTATCAATCACGGAAACGGTGTCGGCACCAGTATTAGTGACATAAGCTCGGGTGCCATCTGCATTAGTCGTCACGCAATAGGGGTGCTCGCCTACTGATATGGTTGCAATGACGATGTCTTTTCTTGTATCAATCATGCTGACTGAGTTACTCTCAACATTGACGACATAAAGCGTTTTTCCATCACCGCCGAGTGCAACGCCAAATGGATGTTTACCCACTGAAATTTTATTCACAAGCTTTTGACTACGGATATCAATCACACCGACATCATCACTATCACGGTTTGCAACATATAAGGTTGCACCCTCGCGGCTGACGACCATGCCTGATGGCGCTTTGCCTATTGCAACAGCGCCTGTTTGATTAAGCGTGGTTGTGTCAAATACAAGTACCTGATCATGAAACCAATCTGCAACAAAAAGTTGGCTGCCACTTTTACTTAAGGTAATACCAACAGGGGCTATCTTAAGTTTTATTTCGCTCATCACTGCATTGGTTTTCATGTTAATGACTGAAATAGATCGACTTTCAACATTTGACACATAAAGCTTGTGATCAATATCATCAATCGCCACCCCAACTGGGGCTTTAGCTGTCACGATTGTTGAAATTACCTGATTAGTCATCAGTGAGATGACAGACACTGAATTTTCGCCCTGATTAGTAATATAAGCACGAGGTTCAGCATCTGCCGTATTCATGACACATAAAAAAAGACCGCCGGTGATCACTGGCAAGCTTTTGATTAACACCCTAAAGATTGGCATGAATTCAATTACCAATCAGCTCTTGATGGGTCACCGCGATAGATAGAGCGCAAGAATGTCACGATTCTCCACACTTCATCATCTGTTTTGATAATGCCGCCGAAAGCTGGCATTGGGCCAACAACGTTTTCACGGCCTTTGCGTGTTTTACCTGTTTGTTTCATATACTCATCACTACCTAATGCAATGAGGCGGAACAAGGTATCATCATCACTACCATATACCCAAGTTTCGTTGGAGATTGGTGGGCACATACCACCGCCACCCGTGCCGCCGTGGCAGCCATTACAGCTGTTGCCCATGTAGCGCTTTTGCCCCCATTTCACCATGTCAGCATTATCTTTGTAAGGATTTTTCAACTCTCCAATCGGCGTGATCTTCACGCGCTCTAATGGTGTCATTGCATCTGCTGGTGGAGGTGGTGCATCACCTAATTTTTTCTTTTGCTGAGGAATCGCAAAGCCATCAGCACCAATTGCCTGTTCGGCCGTTGCTGGCTCATCTGCGGCTTTGGCGGTAGCAGATAACAGGCCAAAACTGAGGGACAGAATCAACAATAAATGATGCAACTTCATATACAACCTTTCAAAAAATAATCTACTTCAAAATGTTCTTGCGACTAACATGCCATTTAACGATGAATAGCTAACTTTCATTCACGGACTAAATCCTAATAAGCATTGGGATTTAGTCCTTACACCTCATCACTAAGGGTTAAATTGATTTTTCTAACTGCACGATGGCTTTATCCGCATCGTTTTCTTTGGCAAGCATGAGTGCTGTTTTTCCATGGTCATCTTTAAACTTAGGGTTAGCGCCTGCCTTTAATAGCAATGACACAATCATGTCGTGATTAGAAAATGCTGCAATCATCAGTGGTGTTAATCCACCTGTATTTTTAGCATTTGGGTTAGCTTTATATTGCAATAAGGTTTGTGCCATTTGCTGATTGCCTTTTTTTACAGCCAGCATCAATGCATTGTACTTAGCCGCGCCCATTGCAAAGTCTGGTTTTGCGCCGTTGTCTAACATAGCGACTGCTGCATTGGCTTTGTTATTCATCACAGCCATGGCTAATGCGGTCATGTCATCACTGTTCACTAAGTTGTAGTTAGCTTTATATTTCCCCATTAAGCGAAATATTTTTGGCTCGTTTGAACGCACCGCATGCATGGCTGCGGTCCAACCATCATGATCTTGCGCGTTTGGATCTGCGCCATAAGCAAGTAAGCCACTGATTAAACTAATATCTCCGCTTGCTACTGCGACTATTAGAGGTGTCTTACCTTCATCATCTCTAGCATTTACTTTTGCACCACGCTTTAACAAATACTCAACCCTTGTCGCATCACGTGCAATTGTGGCGTTATGTAGCTCTTTATCTAAGGTAGAACCCTGCTTTAACGCTTCATCTATCAATGCTGGTAATGTTGAAATGTCAGAACTTTTAGGCACATAATCTTTTCTTACCAATGCCTGATATGGACCATGAGATGGAATATCACCTGAAATGACACATTCATTACATTCGACTAACGGCACACCGTATTCATCAAATATCTGCTTGATTTTATCTTTCTCTTTGAGCATCACTGCTTCAATTTGCACTTTTAAATCTTTAGCGTTTTTACGCATACCAATCGCTAGGGGAAACTCCATAGGTGTTTTATCTTCTAGACGATTGAGCGGTAAAATTGTGACTGGCTCTTTTCTAATGGTTCTGTACCAACCAGCCATCGGCCCCCATATAGCAGCAACATCAAATTGACCATCGAGCATTAACTGCACATCCATATGCGGCTGCCTTTCTGGTCTTAAATCAGCATCATGCGCAATGGTGCGCACTATTGTGTTTGCACGATTCATACCATTCTCTTGTAGCACGGTACGAATTGCAGAGTGTTGAAATACGCCCACTTTGTAATCATTTAATAACTTAGGGTCTGATAGGTCTTTTATATCGATGCCTTTGTCGTTTCTGTAAGCCAACACAAAGGTACTTTTATAAAGCGGTTTAGTGGTTAGCATGCGCTCATCGTCTGGGGTCATATCCATCAAAATATCACACTCGTTATTATCAAAAGTTTGGCGAGTTAACCCCCTATTTAAGTAAGGTCGATAAAAGTAAGTCACACTTTTACCCATACCCTCTGCAATCACTTTGGCAATTTTGTTAGAAAAACCTTCTCCCTTATCGTTTGACATGGGCATATTACCTGGGTCTGCACATACTCTTAAAATACTGTCATTGTTAGCAAATACTGTAGAGCTTGATGCCATTCCAAGCGTTAACAACGTAATGATTGGGATGATTTTTTTAGGCGCTAAATGCTTTAACATTGCTTGATAACCTCTAAAATAAAATGGTATTGGAAGATATTGCTAAAATTTTGATGATGATATTGGCGATAAATACACTTGTTTGCGCAAGCTGGTTTGTAATGAACGTATCGTTATATTCATTACAAACAAACCTAAGAAACATTTGATCAATGAAAAAATCAGCAGGCAATGCTTGAGCACCACCTACTGATTTATTTAGATCAACTTCTGTTTAACTAACCATTAATCAACACGGAAAGTGAACAATGTGCCGCCTTGAGGAATCTTATCGAGACCAGTTGCTTTAGCCATTGCTGTTGCACCAATTGCACCGTATTTGTCATCCATATCTAGGCCAGCAGTGACAGGAAGACCAATCCAGCCACCAATACCTGTCCATACAGACACATATTGTTTGCCTTTTACTTTGTAAGTGATTGGGTTGCCGATAATGCCTGATGCCAATTTACGTTGCCATAACACTTTGCCTGTTTTACGATCAACAGCACGGAAATCACCGCCTAATGAACCGTAGAATGCTAAGCCACCATCAGTCACTAACACACCACTCCAGTTTGGATATGGATCTGATACTTCCCAGATTGTTTTACCAGTCACGACGTCGAATTTTTTCAACTTACCAGTCACACCTGGTTTTTCTGGGTACATATACACGTTAGCAAATACATAAACAGTACCTTGTTGTGTATGCGTACGTTCTTGTGGTTCATCTTCCATACACCAGTTATTTGTTGGCACATAGAACAAGTTTGGTTCTTTTGGATCAACTGCTGCTGGTTGCTGATCTTTACCACCCATTGCAGATGGACAAGCTTGTGTATTTACATCACGATCAAATGGTGAATGCTCTTTAACTTTAACGGGACGACCTGATTTCAAGTCAACTTTTTCAGCCCAGTTTACAGTCACAAATTTATGAGCACGTAACAATGTACCGTCTTTACGATCTAACACATACGCAAAACCATTACGGTCGAAGTTCACTAAAGCATCATGTTTTTTACCATCAACAACCAAGTTGTCTACCAAGATGTTTTCGTTTACACCGTCATAATCCCATTGGTCAAATGGTGTTTTTTGGTATGCCCACACCATTTCACCAGTGTCTACCTTACGCGCCATAATGGTCATAGACCATTTATTGTCGTATTTACCTACATTCGTTTTTGGATCAGGTGTGTTACATTTTTCATGCGTTAAATTTGCACCTGTTTCACCGCAACGATAAGCTGGAGACCAGTGACCTGGATTGCCTGTACCTGCATACATAATGCGTAATTTTGGGTCATAGCTAAACCATGCCCAAGGTGCACCGCCACCAATTTTCCACTCATCGCCTGGGTAAGTTAAACCAGTGTTTTGGCCATATAAACCATAATGTGGATTCGCTTTATTGGTTTCTGGTGTCATACATAGGTCTTTATCTGAACCTGTGCTGTGACATTTCCACACTTCCTTACCTGTTTTTAGATCATAGGCAACAGTACGACCGCGCGCAGCAAACTCATCGCCGCCAAAACCAGCAATCACTAAACCTTCAGCCACCATTGCAGGGCCTGAGTGTGTTTCACCTTTTTCTGGAAAAGCATGCTTAGTGACCCAAATTTCTTTACCTGTGGCAGCATCTAGTGCAATCAAGAAGCCATCCAATGTATGGAACACCACTTTACCATCAGCGTAGTTCAAACCACGGTTAATCGTATCGCAACATGCACGTGGCACTGCTGATTCATCACGGTCAGTTTTTTTGGTGTAGTTCCAAATTTGTTTTGGATGATCAGGATCAGATAAATCTAGCGCTTGCACAATATTTGGCCAACCTGAAACCATATACATCATGGTTTTACCATTATGCTCAACAACGACTGGCTGACCTTCATGACCACGTAATGTGCCTGAAGATTGTGACCAGATCATTTGTAGGTCTTTTACGTTTTTAGTATTGATATCTTTTAGCTGGCTATGACGATGCAAAGCCAAGTTTTGGCCTGGTGCCGCCCACATATTGTGATCTTTACTGCGTTTGATGATTTCCTCATTCGCAGACGCCTGACCTACCATCCCTATAAATGCCAAAGCACCTAAAGCTAGTAAACCTGAGCGTAATGTAAAGTTTGGTTGTTTCATACATCCCCCATTGATTCGGTTATTAGGAACTACTGCATACCCAACGTGTTACATCTAGTTACATGTTGATTACGTGTTAGCACTATAGGCAAAGTTGCACTGCACTACATGAGAAGAGTTCCTGCGTATGGTCGGGATAAAATCCTGCGTGGATCGGGATATTAAAATAAAAAAAGCCATCGTTAGATGGCCTTAATATGGAGACTATAAAGATATTAATTATTTTAATTTCAATGGGTTAGCCTCTGATATTATGATAGGACTAGCTTTAACCCATTGAGAAGCAAGCAACTTACCTTGTGCAATTTGCTCTGGCGTCGCGACCTTCAGTAACGCATCACGCTCTTGAACTGCCGCGCCATGTCCATCGCGACCTGCGACATCAAACAAAGCATATGAAAGTGCATTATTCTTTATGACGCCACGGCCATCTCTATACATTTGTGCAAGGGCATATTGCGCTTTCATGTGGCCCTGCTCTGCGGATTTTTGGGTCCATTTAGCCGCTTCTTTTTCATTTTTAGGTACACCCCGTCCTTCAGCGCATATCTGTCCATAAACCAACTGGGCTTTAAAGTGATTTTGTTCAGCCGCCTTGCGATACCACTTTGCTGCTACCTTATCATCCTGCCTTACGCCCCGACCTATGGTATAGATTCTACCCAAGGCAAATTGGGAAAGTACATGTCCTTTTTCAGCCGCTTTGTTAAACCATGAAGCAGACTTCTCATCACTTCTTGCAACTCCCTGTCCCTGTGCGTACATCACACCCAAGTTATACTGAGAGTCTAAGTCACCTTGCAACGCAGCTTTTTCATACCAAAGCGCTGCATCTACATAACTTTGCTTCACTCCCTGACCTTCGTCATACATCATGCCTACAATGTGTTGCGACTTAACATCACCATTTTTAGCTAATGGTAAAAACTCTTGCATCGCTTTAGTGTAATCATGGCTTAGCATCGCAGCCTTACCTTCATCAAACCCAGC
>Ga0066468_1000343_pt1 | contig 8992 bp, 10 predicted proteins | sample LakWasM100_LOW12_2_FD_59578 | JGI IMG/M metagenome (GOLD analysis project Ga0066468, IMG submission 59578) | Freshwater sediment methanotrophic microbial communities from Lake Washington under simulated oxygen tension - Sediment Metagenome 100_LOW12 | ecosystem: Environmental > Aquatic >...
GAATACGTCATCAACGGCCGCAAGTGGTGGATTTCTGGCGCTGCCGACCCGCGCTGCGCCGTCTTCATCACCATGGGCAAGACCGATCCGGAAGCCCCCCGCCACTCGCAACAAAGCATGGTGGTGGTGCCCGCCGATGCGCCCGGCATCAAGATCCTGCGACCGCTCACGGTGTTCGGCTATGACGATGCCCCGCACGGCCACGTCGAGATGACCTTCGAGAACGTGCGTGTCCCGGTGGGCAACATCCTGCTGGGCGAGGGCCGCGGCTTCGAAATCGCCCAAGGTCGCCTTGGCCCCGGACGCATCCACCACTGCATGCGTTTGATCGGCCTCGCCGAGCGCGCGCTTGAGCTGATGTGTCGCCGTGCCTCGTCCCGCACCGCCTTCGGCAAGACCGTGGCTCAGCAGACCGTCACGCAAGAGCGCATCGCCGAAGCCCGCTGCAAGATCGACATGGCCCGCCTGCTCACGCTGAAGGCCGCCTGGATGATGGACGTGGCCGGCAACAAGGTGGCCAAGACCGAAATCGCCATGATCAAGGTCGTGGCCCCCAGCATGGCCTGCCAGGTCATCGACTGGGCCATGCAGGTGCATGGCGGCGGCGGCATGTGCGACGACTTCCCACTGGCCTACGCTTATGCCGGCGCCCGTACCCTGCGTTTCGCAGACGGTCCGGACGAAGTGCACCGCAACGCCATCGCCAAGCTCGAACTGGGCAAGTACGCCGCCCGCCCCGTCGAAGTCGAAATGCCGATCACACGAGGCTGCTGAGCCCGAAGCCGGCAAACACCTGAGCCCGGTTGGACGCCAGCCGGGCCAGCTCCAAGGTGCGGGTCAACTCCTGCACCTTGGACCGGTCATGCTGGGTGCGCAGATACAGGCTTCCGCGTGTCAGCATCATGACCAAAGGGATGGCGCCCGCCTCCGAGCCCTCCCAAGCCAGCAAGCCCGCCGTCAACGGCCCCTCCAGCCAGGCCTGAGCCTCTTCCCGCCTCTCCCCCAGCACGGCGTAGCGCGCCCACAGGTCCGGCGCCATCGTGGTCCACCCCAGTTCGCCGAACAGTGCCAGCCATCGGCTCTCTTCGTGCAGCTTCAGATTGCCCGTGGTTCGAACCTTGTCGGTGTACCCCTCGTAGGCCTGCTGCTCCAACCGGGTCTTCAACCAGCGACTCATCACCATCAGAGACAGCCGGTCAGGCAAATCCAGATTCATGCGCAGGCGCAATTCGTGCCCGCTCAGGTAGTCACGTCGCGGCGGCATGCTCTCCATGCGCATGGCCATCCCATCCAGATGTCCGGTCCAAACCAGCCTATCTTCGTTGCGAAGGGTCTCGAAAGCCAGGCTTTCACGCTTGGCCCAGGCCCCCAAGGCAGCGGAATGATCGGGTTTCAAGAACTTCGACAAGCGCTCCAGCATGGCATTTCATATTCACTGAAAAATGAATTATTTGTCAGAAATGGGGCATCCTGCAGCCGTCAACGACCGTGTACAACAACAATGGCACGGAATCTGGCACGAATTCAGTTCACAGCCATGGCAGTGGTACCGCCAACCAACGGTATCATCAGAGGCTGGCCGCCAAACACTGTCGGCCCAGGCGAACAGGCGTTACCCCAGCAATGCCAACGGATCGCCCAAGACTGCCCGTAGCTCAGTTGGATAGAGCAACAGCCTTCTAAGCTGTGGGTCACAGGTTCGATTCCTGTCGGGCAGGCCAATACCAGCAATAGTTTTTCGCTACAAATTCAGTAGCAAAAAATTCTCGGGGTAACACTGGGGTAACAGGTTTCAGAAAAATTGTTACCCAGGCCGCTTCGCCCCATCCCACGCAACCCCACGTTTTGGCTACCATCCGCGCATGACACCCGACGAAATGCGCGAAGCCATCCAGCAGACTCAAGCCCACTTGGTGCGCGAGACACTGCGACTTGCCCAGCCTAAGCCCGTGTGGTTGGAGCGGCTCTACTTCTGGAGCGGGATTGCGGCGGGTGGGTTAATCGGCGTAGCGATCACCTTGACCTTGTTTCGTTGACGTAACGCGTACCAGTCCTTGAGAAATCATTAATGCCTTTCATCCTAAATAGTGGCCCGACGAATGGGCAACCGTACACCCCAGTACAAATCAGAACCGCCGGGCGGGATGTTATTGCAACCGGCACGGTCATAACAGCCGACCCAAGAAATCTTGAATTCCACGTAGCAAATCTACAAATAATAATTTCGTTTGAAAATGATGGTGGTGAAACAAGATTCGGCACATCACGCGTAGATGGCGCCGCCCTTCATTTACCACTTTACAATTTCAACAATCCAATAGGCTCAGGGACCACGCATCCTGTTGAAATTGGAAGGCTGCACGGCAGAGTCCTACTTATGGCTTTTGCCATCTACGCAAATAGCCCGGATAGCCTAAAAACGTTTCACTACACATTCATGCTTGGAGCCGCAGCATGAGTGACCAACTAAATGATTCCACCACAAATGGAACAGTAATAGTCCCACCTTTAAATCAGCCTGGAAACTCGATATCCACCGCTATTCCTGGCGCAGTAACTCAACAAATTGGATCAGGCGAACACGCCCAAAACTCAATCGTATATCGCACCATACTCTGGTCTTTCGTTGGTGGAGGTTTGTTATCCGCTGCATCCATAGCAATTGCACTCAACCTAAAAGCGACACTTCCATTTTCTGAACTAAAAGACATTTGGTCGATATTTGTACCATTGATCACATTAGCTCTTGGCTATTTATTTGGCAAAGGACGCTAGCACCTCGGAAACCCGCGCACCAGCTTCACCAGATCTTCACCACCTGGGCAAAGGCAGCGCCGCCCACCACCTGGGCGGCCAACTCACGGGCTTCTGCGGCTTGCTCTAAGCCATTGCTCAAGGCTTCCGTAAGGTGCTGGTGGTCCTCGTCTAATGCATCGCATGCCAGGGCCAACAAATCTGTGTCAGGCAGGCCCGAGAACAGCCCGCAGAGCTTCGGACGGGTGTAGTCACCCATCCACGGTGCAAGGCGTAATAGATGCTCGATTTCCTCATCCAGCATGTCCAGGCGGTTGACGATTTCCAGCGCTAGGGCCTCTTGCGTAGAGGCTTCAAACTCGATCATTTCGCGGCTTTCTTTGGGTGATTGATGCCCGAATCGTGCCGAGCGATTCAGGCCCTGTCCAACAACCTGAAAATCTCGGGCAAATCCGCCACACCCATTCAGGCGTAATCACATCGGAATGGGTGTGATTTGGGATGCCTACCCTCTGAAAACAAAAAGGCGCCCACCTCTCACACCAGAGGGGGGCGCCTTCACAACCGATCACAACCTAAATCTGAGTGGCAAATGGGGCTATTGCAATTCAATGCAGATTGATGCGCTTTTACGCACCCAGATTCAGGCAAATGCAGCTCAGCGCGTTTTGCCGCTTCCAATCAAAGCCGCCAGCCGCGAGGCGTTGCGCTTTACCGCAGAGCTTCGCGTATCGTTCGCGTCTGGCAGCTTGGCGGCGTTGCGCTGGGTGGCATCCGCTGGAGGATTCAGCACTTGATGCAAACGCATAGCATTTTTGGTTGAGGCCGTGTTGCCCGCCAATTTTTTATAGCTGCCATTGCGAAACACATTACCGAAAAATTCAATCATTAAATACCTTTCATGCGGCGCCGCTGATGCAGAGCGCCAATTTACGTGATACTTTTTTGTCCGGATTTATAGGTAATCGAGGAACCGTACGGATTACAGGGGGAAAGAGGTTGTACTTTTGACCACCCCCCTACCCCCTGGGCCGTATTCACCAGATCACACGCCCGCTCGCGTCGAATTGCGTTCGCTCAGCCCGGCCCAAATCGGCGCGAGTCTTTGCCTTGTGGCAATCGGTGCACAGCCCTTGCAAATTGCTCGGGTCGTAGGTGCCACCCTTGAACAAGGGCAGGATGTGATCCACTTCTGTGGCCTCGTTGATCCGCCCCTTTGCCTTGCAATGGACGCACAGCGGATCGCGGTCCAGTACCTCGCCGCGCACCCGTTGCAGGGCGCGCCCCGTCAATCGCTTGCCAGCCGATCCGGCGCAACCTGCGCGGGTGTGTTTGTGTTTTTGCATCACCCCGCCTCACTTGCCTTGATATTCGTGGACAGGCTCAGCATCTGCGCCCAGCGCTCGGCCAATGGCCCGCTTCGTAGCGCTCACGGCTGAAGGCTTTGCCTCGACGGAAGCAAGGACCACAGGGTAGAGCCGCAAATACGTCTCCAATTCCTTCAGCCAAATTGAACTTGCCCCCTGCGGGTCGGTGTCAATGATGTAGTCCCTGCGCAAAGCGGGAAGGTGGCACGGATAGCCCGCGCCTTCAACGGCCCAACGGAATTGCGCCTCTCTATCAACAGCCTTGTGAAGCGCCGTCAAGGCAGCGTGAATTTCATGGCCCACGCCCTCCCAGGCCGGGCGCAGTTCCTGGCAAAGGTCACCACCCAATTTGTTGGCGATTCGCGCCACGGTTTGCTGCTGTGCGGGGATGGCTTGGCGTAGGGCCTCCAGCTTTTTGCGCACATCATTCAGGCGCGGATTCAGACTCTCCAGGGTATCCACCGCTGGCGGTGCGTTTCCCGCAAGCAGTGCCACCGCCTTTGCCACCGGGTCAGCCTCCTCTGGTTTCCGGAAAGAGGACAACGCAAGCAGAATCCGTGTTTCCTCGGCCTCAAGCTCGGCCTTGGCTCGCTGCAAATCATCGAGAACAGCCGCAGCCTGGGCGTACTCGGGCACCTCGCGGATAGGCTTCAGAGCCAGCTCAGCGTGGAGGGGATTTTTATGGGAACGTAGCATTTTTTGACCTTTCAAATGCCCCGGAATAGGAATGCAGCGGCCCGGCCTACCGGGGCAATCGGCGGGCCGCTGGGGTTTTGCGGTGTTGGGTTAGCTGGCGGCTTCTAGCTGCGCGAGCTGTTCAAGTGGGCTGAGGGGGCACGCCTTGCCTTCGAGGGCGTCCAGTTCCTCAAGGTACGGCGCCCACTGCTCCGGCTTCAGATCGCTGCCACGCGTGGCGCCATAGCCCGCCAGGATGCGGACCACCTCGGCCTTGTGCTTGCGGGCGGCGGCCACGGTGCGCTCAGACACCAGCGCGGCGGTAATTTCGGGGGCCTTGGTGTCCTCGTCAGAAGGGGACGCCGTAGCATTCGGGCCGTTTCCAGTTCGCAAGGTTGCCGCCCGAACAAGTGAGGCCAAAGCCTCGGCGCGCAGCGAAGCAACCCGGTCACGCGCATCATCCAAATAGGCGGTTAACGCGGCGCGACGGTCCACAATCTGCGGCAGCTCAGGCGGCGGCGCATCAATCCAGGCCGGGGCAGGCAATTGCCGGTGATCCTCACCCACCAAGGGGCACCAGATGCCGCGCCAACGGAGACGGGAAAGACACCGGGCACCAAGGTAGTCCGACAACTCTGCACGGTTTGCGTTCGTCGTAATGATCGTAGTAAGGCCCTTCAGGATGCGCAGGTCCAGCAGCTCGGCTAACAGCTCGATTGCGCCCGCGCCAAAGCTGCCCGCACCAACTTCATCAATCACCAGAAACTGCGCACCGAACAAATCACGGTCGTAATTCCCTGCCTCGTCCTCTTCCAAATCAGGCTCACCATTGCCAAAGTGGTTTAGCAGCTTTCCAAGGTAGTCCACTTTGGCGCCTTGCAGAAGTCGAAGCAGGCGCGGCGCGGCGATCCAGCCGAAGCGGTAGTAATCCCGTGGAGTCACACCTGCGAGGTATGCGGCTGCGGCAAGGTGGGTCTTGCCCGTCCCAGGCGGCCCAGCAAGCACCAGAGTCTGAGCTTTGGGCACCGAGCCATCTGGCGAGCCCTGAGTGAACCAGCGAGCAACATTCAGCGCTCGTGCCTGGGCCTCGGTCGTCACCTCGTAGTTATCGAAACTGCACCGCCGATATACCTGAGGGGGGCCATATAGGTGGACGTGTTCGTCCGCACTGCGCTGGTCAGCATCAAGGCTTTCCAATTCGCGCTCTGACCCCCGCTCGCCTTCAGCCTGGGCTGCTGTCACTGCTGCTGCCGCCAGAAACCTGTGGGCACTGGCCTCAAAGCCTTGGAATACGTGCGCAGCAACAGCAGCGAATTGATTGCCGGGCAACGCTTCCGCTGTGGCCTGCGCGGCCAGGGTATCGCTAGCCGAGTCAGCCACAAGTGCGCGGGCGCCTCTGAGGTTCGCTGCCAACCTGGGCGCGGTCGTCCAATCGAGTCCCGTGAAGTGGTGTGGCAATTTCATGAATAGTCCTTTTCTCGGGGATTGCGGTCGATAGCGTGGGCTATCGCGGCGGGGCTTTTCCGGGCCGTGGCGGCCCTTTCGTAGGTGCGCCCAGGGGTAGTCCTAGCCGCAGGCACTTCGGCCCTTGGCAGACTCAGCCAGCGGGCGCGCTCGGGGCTCAATAAGCTGAGCACGCGGGCTTCAACGTCGCGGGCAGACTCACCCGCAGCAATGGCGCTGTCCACCTGGGCGGCCAGTGCTGCCAACTGCGAGGGCGTGAAGGGCCGGGCTTTGCGTTCAGCGATCTGCACCCAGGCCACAGGCGATATGCCTTCAGGTGCTTTCACACCCAGGGGGGCGGCCTGGGGCGGGGAGTCCGTCAGGACGATCCCGGCCCCTTGGCCGATCCCTACACCCCCACCCCGAAGGTTCACTTTCGGTTCACTTCGGGTTGGGTGTGGGTTTGACTCCCTTGGGTGGGAGGGGGCACCTCCCGTAGATGGCAGGGGGGCACTCCCGCCAACGGCAGGGGGGTACTCCCTCAGGAGGGAGGGCGCCCGACTCCCTTCGGCGGGAGGGGGCACCTCCCCTTGGTGGGAGGGTGCCAGAAGCACGCCATCCAACCGATAGCGCACCACGCCCGAACCTTGCCGCCCGACTTCGACCAGATACCCAGCCTTGACCAGCGCGTGAACGTGGCGGCGGGCCTGCTTTGGCGACAGGCTGCAACGTGCCGCCGTATCGGCCAGCGAGGGCCACGCCTCCCCGGTCAAATCGTTGGCTCGATCTGCATAGGCAAGCAGGACGAACTTCAACGGCGAGGGCGTCAACTGGGTGTCCCAAACACGGGCCTGCAACTTCAAGCCCATTTGCCGCGAGCCCTGCGCTTGGCCTTGGGTGCCTTGCCCAGGCGGTAAGACGGCATAACGCTGCCAGCGTGGCGCACCACGCCACAGCAATGGATAAAGCCCAGCCGGGTTAGGTGGCCCACGGCCAGCTCTGCAATGTCAGTGCCCAGGAGGCCGCATTGCTCTTGCAGCGCATAGATTGAGATGGCGAAGGAACCCGATTCGTCGGCCTGGGCCTCCAGATAGGACAGCACGCGGCGGGCGGTGGGTGTGAGGGTGCGGTGCGCGTTCATCACTCGGCCCCCGCGCCCACCAGCCGGGATTCAATGAAAGCATCAACGTCCGCGAGGCGATAGCGCACCAAACGGCCCACCTTGACGTAAGGCAGCGGGTAGCGCTTCGTGGAGCGCCAGATTTGCAGGGTCTTGGGGGTGGTGCCAAGGCGCTGTGCGGCCTCCACTTCATCAATGAGGCGGGGAGCCTCGGCTGCACCAAATTTAAAAGATTGTTTCAACACGCGAAAGCCTCTCAATTTGGAAGGCCGGGGGCTTCCTGCCCCCTCTATTCCTTCCGAGTGCTCTCAGTGTCAAAAGCGAGTTGTTGCTAGCAGAAGCTGCAACAAAAATTACCTGCGCTTGCCTGCCTTGGAGTACAGCGGGGCCAGCGTGGAAATCTTGTAACCCTTGCTGTCTGGCTCACCATCTATCGCGTTTTCGTCCGTGATTTGGTATGCGCAGGGTTCAACCTGGGTCAGCCGCAGGCCATCAATAGGGGCGTTTTCCCAAGCGCGCAAAAACTCTTTGAATGACTCGCCCCGATTGCGGCCCTGGCGCATTGCTTCCGCCACCTTTTCCACCAGGGACTGGCGCAGACCTGGGCGGGGTGCGCTGGCCGCCTTGCGCGCCCGTTGGGTGCGAAATAGCTTGTTCCTGGCCTCGGCTCCCGCCAAGGGCGCGGCCCTCAGCGCATAGACCCGCAGCGCCAAGCTATCCAGCCATTTGCTCACCCCGTCCATGTCGTTGCGCAGGAATGCCGCAACAGCTTGGGCGCGTGCCCCCGCCAAGCGCTCAACCTCCACAGCCAGAGAATGCCCCTCCCTGTCGGCTTCAGGGCCTGGGGCCATTCCTGCGAGCGCAGCGCGGCGCCCGTCAAGCCATGAATCAATAAAGGCGTCCAGCTCGCGCACATCGGCTGGGTAAACATGCCCGCCGATATTGATGGTGAACATCAGGCCGCATGTCTCAGCGAAAAAAGGCGGATCGTCGCGGGTCACTCAACACCCCCAGCACCCAGAATTGCCGAGGTGGCCCGCTCCATCGCCTCGCGTATCGGGTCAGTGTCCGCAATGCGCTGATAGACGGCGGCGGCCTGCAAACTCTTGTGACCCAGCGCTTTGGCATTGATGGCGGTGCTGGCTCCGGTACGCACCAACCATGAGCCCATGGTGCGCCTCAGATCATGCATCCGAAGGTCTGCCAGCTCGGCGCGGGCGCACAGAGTGGCCCATGCACGCTTGGGCTCTTGGTAGTGCCCCGTTTTGCTGTCCGCAGGCAGCACCCACACGGGCGAAGCGCCCTCCCTCTCTTTCAGCTCCTGCAACAGCTTCACGGCTTCGGGCACCAGGGGAATAACGAGTTCATCCCCCGCCTTTGCCTCGTCGGCGCGGATTCGCCATACCGCATCCGGCAAGCTCACATCCGCCCACCGCATCGCCAGCACGTTGGATCGGCGGGCACCCGTCAGCAGCGCCAGCATGAAAAAGCTGCGGGCAGGCTCTGGGCTCGCGTTGAGTTCTGCGAAAAAGCGGGCCAGCTCGGCGGGCTGAAGGTAGCGGGTGCGCGAGTTCTCGCGGTTTTTCTTCACCCTTGCCGCAGGATTGGCCCCCTGCCAACTGCCGCCAGCGGT
>Ga0066468_1000350_pt1 | contig 8858 bp, 10 predicted proteins | sample LakWasM100_LOW12_2_FD_59578 | JGI IMG/M metagenome (GOLD analysis project Ga0066468, IMG submission 59578) | Freshwater sediment methanotrophic microbial communities from Lake Washington under simulated oxygen tension - Sediment Metagenome 100_LOW12 | ecosystem: Environmental > Aquatic >...
CGTTTGAAATCATTAGCCATGCTAGTTTGACACAAAGATATAGGTCAAATAGTATGGCTATTTTACGTTAGGCGCCTCGGAGAACTTTATGCCAGCAGTTAGAGCAAAGGATATAAAGGGTAATCTTGAGTTTGCATTCGACTCAAACCGCGAATTGAACACATTGATCGCAGATGCACAGCGCGACGACCAGAGCATCAAATATCTTTCACAAAAATCAGCTGCAATCTTGGCGGCAGTAAGAGAGTGTTTCGATTACTGCATTTCAGATATTCGTGATGACTATCTACACAGCGAGACTCAGAGGATCTACTACCCATTTCACCCTGACACGCTTCAACGCGGTAAGCCATTGCATAAATTGGAAGGCTGCAACAACTTTCTTTACCTAAAGCTGCTGTCTGTTGCATCCAATATTCAGGCTCGTGCGCCCATTCAAGGAACGATGTGCCGTTACAGCGATGTTAGGGCTGTAAATGATCTCGTAAACCACAAGAAGCACAACAAAATTATCGAGGTCTGCGAGCTTGGCCGATCAAAGTCAAGGATCGATTTTCCTAACGGACAGTCAATGACTGTTACGCCTATGTACCCGATAGGTGCAGACGGATTTCCAGATTTCACGAAACCAGGGGCCGTGGGGCCTGATGCTTGGCTGAGCACCCCGGGAGTGAAAGTAACTGCTGTAAAGGACTTCTTTTTTGACAATACAGGTATTGATATGAGTCGGGCGGATATATATGGATTTTGCATGACTTCTATTACTGCAGCCCGATTTGTTTTGGGCGAAATATATCACACAGCATACGCAATGCCATTGGACACTTTTCATGAGAGAGGCTAGCGCATTAGCCCTGTAGGGTGCGCAGGTTGTTTGCCCGCGCAATTACTCGCTAGTCTACTTGTCGGTCTCGCCCGACTGGCGAGCTTCTTTCTTTTGCGTAGCCAAAAGAAAGAAACCAAAGAAAAGGCTACCCCCTGCTGCTTGTTTCCTGTGTTGTTTAAACTTAATGCGCGGCAAGCGGAAACTCGTGCTTTCAGCACTCAAACAGCCGCTTGCCGACATCTCCCATTAAGCCCAATCAACACAGGCGCAGCAGAAAGGGATTAAGATCAAAACCATCTGAACTTGCCGTTATTTTTGCTTATGCATAACAAGGCGAGTTTGGGGCGGTATTTGTAAAGCAATTTACTCGAATGACAGCTAGCGCAAGCCTGTGCCTACTCGTAGCACCGTAGGGTGGGTAACTTGTTACCCACGCGTTTGCTAACGCACTTGCAAATTCGTAGGTGAGAATGGTTGATTACTTTAGGTTTAGCAACATCGAAAACACGGTTCAATGCTAAAATCATCTCATCCTAAATTACCTTGATTATCGCATGGACGAAAAACACATTTTTGATAGTGATATCATCAAGCCGCCGAAACGTGGCACATGGAAATGGATGCTTCCGCTTAGCATTGTGTTGGTCGTGGTGGTTTTCGCCGCTTGGCACTTCGGCTGGGATGCTAAAGCTGTAACCGCGGGTATTCTGTTATTTGGCGTTGTCTCTAATGTATTTGTCTGGTTGCTAGGTCTGATTGGCTTAGTGCCTGTCATCGGTCCATTAGTAGTCAAGGTGCTGAGCTTATCTATCATTTGGCTGTTAAATGCGATTGGTTATATCGTCTCATTTGTCGCTATTAAGCGCGGTTATTCAAAAGATGTGCTCACCTATCGTGGACTTACCATCGCGTTAATCATCGGCATTATCATTGGCTATGTGCTCGGCCATTTTTTATAGGCTTCATTACTAGTACTGTATGAACACTTTAACCAATCCTTCTTGGGTGCAGGTAAGTATGCAACGCGTACGCAGACTTACTGATTTTTTACCAGCTGTATTCTTTGTTGCAGGTTTCGTGTGGGATGCATTGACGATAGGCCACAACGTTGTCGCTTCGGATTTATGGATATTTGCTGGATATCTTCTTTGCGCGGCAATTATTCTCTATTTAATCGGCCGTCCAATACCAATCGAAAACAGTGAGGGTAGGTTAGTCTCGGTCTTTAAACGACACTACTCGCCACGGCTCCCTTATTTCTTACTTCAGTTCTTGTTTGGTAGTCTTTTCAGTGCGTTATTTATCTTGTATTTTAAAAGCTCCAGCCACTGGCTGTCATGGCTAATGTCGTTAGCACTGGCGATATTATTGGTAGCGAATGAGTTTTTAGAAGATAAATATAAACGCTTTACATTAAGCTGGTCTATGTTTGGTTTGTGCGCAATGTTGTTGTTTAACTTCGCATTGCCATTTTTACTAGGCAGTATTCATGCTGTATGGTTTTATTTAAGCACCTTACTTGGCGCTAGTCTGGCTTTTTGGCTCTACAAAAAAACACCTAATCATTTAGGTAGTATTAAGCCTGTGGCTGGTATTGCGGCATTGCTCATGGCGGCTTATGCAGCTGATATGATTCCGCCGGTGCCTTTAGTCAAGCGTGATGTGGTGGTGGCATTTGAGTTGGATAAAGCCAATGGTCAATATCGACTCTCTCAGCAGGCATCACCTTGGTGGGTGTTTTGGCGTAAAACTAGCAATGATTTAGACATGGTAGCGGGACAGCGTGTTTATTGTTTTTCTTCGATATTCGCGCCACCGGGCCTTGAAGCAAAATTGTTCCATCGCTGGCAGCATTACAATAAAAAGCAAGGCTGGGTAACGCAATCACGCATTGGTTTTGATTTGTCTGGCGGTCGTTATGAGGGCTTTAGAGGGTACACTTATAAAAATAATTTGGCGGCGGGTGATTGGCGTGTCAGTGTGGAAACTGAAAACGAAAAAACGATTACCGTACATAAGTTTTCAGTACACCATGTAGATACAGCACCACCTAGAGTGGTGCTGTTGTATTAGTGATTTTTAGTGTTGTGTAGGTTCTGAGTGTGCCATCAGTTTATCGATATAAGCAATCGCCACAGCAGAAAGTACAAAAGCCATGTGAATCACGGTTTGTGCAATTAATACTCTATCGGATAGATTGTGCGCATTGATAAAGGTTTTGAGCAGGTGAATCGATGAAATGCCAATGATGGCTGTCGCTAGTTTTACTTTCAACAGGTTGGCATTAACGTGAGAGAGCCAATCCGGTTCATCTGGATGACCTTCTAAGTTCAGGCGCGAAACAAACGTTTCATAGCCGCCTACTATGACCATAATCAGCAAGTTTGAAATCATCACTACGTCAATCAAGCCTAATACAATCAGCATAATGTCCGCTTCAACAATCTTGTGTGCAGTTGATACTAAGTGGATAAGCTCAACGCCAAAAAAGAACACGTAGACAGCCTGCGCTACTATTAAACCTAAATAAAGCGGTAGTTGTAACCAGCGGCTACCAAATAAAATATTGGTCATAATGCTACCTTGTTTATATACGGTCGCATGTTGTTTAGTTTTTTCTTGCATGATATGTAAAAGCCTTTAAATAAATAACATAATTCCAATTCTAAACCATTCGTATCGTTGTTACCTTCGGCTTACGGTGCCACAGCACTGTCTTCGCCTCATCGCCTAGACACGAATGGTTTAGAATTTGGAATAAAACATGTGTATTGTAGCAGTTTGAACAGGTGTTTTTTATTCAATCTGGCTATCTAAAGTGAAACTTGCCGTTTCATCCAGTGCAAGTAGCGCTGTTAAAACAGGCATTGTTTCTGCTAAGGTTTTGGGTAGGGTCCATGGAGGGTTTATGATAAATAATCCACTGCCATACATGCCAAATCCCTCTTCCGACGGGGCTTCAACAGATAAAGTCACATGTAGCCAGTCTGGTACATTGAGTGCTAATAGCTCATCTAACATCTCAGCGGGTTCTGGGCGCTGTAGTAAGGGATACCAAACGATATAAGTGCCAGTAGGGAATCGTTTTAAGCTATCTTTAATTGCATCTACTACATAGTGATAATCTTGTTTATCTTCATAGGGGGGGTCTATCAGCACTACTGCTCGGCGCGGTGGTGGCGGTAAACATGATTTTAGACCTTTAAAGCCATTTTGCATTTCAACTTTAGCTTGTTTGCCAAAGCCTTCAAAGTTTTCTGATAATAGTTTGTAGTCGTTTGGGTGCAATTCAAACAGACGCATTCTGTCATCTGCGCGCATAAATGATTCAGCAACCATGGGTGACCCAGGGTAAAAGCTCAACTCACTACCAGTGTTGAAAGATTGAATCTGTGCCATATAGTCTGCTAAGGACTGCGGTAAGTTTTTAGCAGATAATAGTTTGCTGATGCCTTCTTTAAACTCTTGGTTTTGTGTTGCATATCCATCTTGCAGGCTATACATGCCAGCACCTGCATGCGTGTCTATGTACCAAAATGGTTTATCTTTTTGTTTGGTGTGGGCAAGCACTAGGCCTAGTACATAATGCTTAAGCACATCGGCGTGGTTGCCTGCATGGAATGCGTGGCGATAACTGAGCATAGCGTATTAAATAAGGATGATTAAAAGTAGTGATAAGGCGACATTATCCTATATTTTTGGGTTAGCATTTAGCTTATGAATACATCAACACACAACAACCATGATGATCACGATCATTATTTCCTTCCTTTTTTACTTATTCTTATTTTCGCTGTCGTCGAAGCCATCGGTAGTTGGTACACAGGATCATTAGCACTTTTAAGTGATGCTGGGCATATGTTCTCTGATGTTGCCGCGTTAGGGTTGGCATGGATGGCCTCTGTCATGAGTAAAAAATCCAACGTTTCGCGTCATCAATCTGGTGTAAGTTATGCAGAGTTGGTTGTTTCAATCATTAATGCTGTCACTATGTTGCTAGTGGTTATTTTTATTGTGATGGAGGCGATTTCCAGGTTTAAACAGCCACATCATGTGCAAGGGTTTGGATTAATCATCATCGCAAGCATCGGCCTAATTGTTAATCTTGTTGTGGCTAAGCAATTGCATCATCAAGCTCACCATCATGGAGAAAGCTTAAATAATAGCGCAGCTTTTTTGCATGTCTTAGGTGACTTATTAGGCTCTGTTGCAGCAGTGGTGACTGGTGTGGTGATTTATTTTACAGGCTGGATGCTGATTGATCCTATTTTGTCCATATTGATTTCTTTTTTACTGTTGATGCTTACTTTAAACCTCATACGAGATATCTGGCTTACGTTAAAAGGACAGCATACGAAATATCATCAACATGCAGATGACAACGGACATCACCATGATCACGATCATTAAGCTCTATCTCAAAACATACTGACACATCAACGTGACACCGTCACTTTTGTAAACTAAAGGAGAATTAAGCATGCCATATGTGAATATTAAACTAGCAGGAGAAGTGACACGTGAGCAAAAGGCGCAAATTGCTAAAGAAATTACAGAAACATTAGAGCGTGTTGCACATAAGCCAAAATCTTATACTTACATCACTTTTGAAGAGATTGCCTATGAGGATTGGGCCATAGCAGGTGAGTTGCTGGATGCTTAGCGTCAAAGCTCTAGTTCTTAGAGGCATCCTTAGAGACGCTGTTATTTTGCATACATCTTGCTTAAATTATCATGTATATTCTTACCGGCTCGTATTTAGACGAGCGTATTATTAATTATTAACATTTTGAGGTTTTTATGAGTAAATTTTTTACAGCAATGTTGGTTTCATTGTTTGCATTTACTAACCAAGCATCTGCTGCGATTGATGAAACAATCCGTTTGAAAGAAACCATTGAAATTAATGCGCCAGCTGACAAAGTGTGGGCAAAAATTGGTAGTTTTGCAGACATGAGCTGGCACCCAGCGATTGCTAAAACTGAAATCACTAGCGGTAAAGCTGATGAAGTTGGCGCTACGCGTGTATTAACTACACAAGATGGCGGCAAAATTAATGAAGTACTCACTAGTTTTGATGCCGCGACAAAAACAATGAAGTATGAAATCACTGAAAGCGTATTACCTGTGCGTGAGTATGGTGCTACTTTAAAGATTAAAGAAAGTGCAGACGGTAAAACGACCGTTGTTTGGAGTGCAAACTTTAAGCGCAAAGACCCAGCTAACCCGGGTGCGGCTGGTCAAGATGATGCTGCAGCTAAAGCGGCAATTTTGGGTATTTTTAAATCAGGTTTGGAAAATATTAAAAAAATCTCAGAATAACGCGCTTCAGCAGTAACAGTGACGGTTAATATTGGTCTTGTTATATTTACCGTCACTGATTTAAGCCAATTCAATTAATGGGCTGTTAAAATATGCTCATGTTCGACCCTAAACCCATCTTAAAAAACTTACCTAACTTGCCAGGCGTTTATCGCATGATTAACGCAAGTGACGAGGTTATTTACGTTGGCAAAGCTAAAGATCTCAAAAAACGAGTTTCCTCTTATTTCAATAAGAATCTACCAAGCCCACGTACGCGAATGATGGTGAGCAACATCGTACGCTTGGAAACAACCGTCACGCGCAGTGAAGCAGAAGCCTTGTTGCTCGAAAATAACCTGATTAAGGGGTTGATGCCACGTTACAACGTGTTGTTTCGTGACGACAAATCTTACCCTTACATCACGCTGACAGGCGATGAATATTCACGTTTAGCATTTCATCGGGGCTCACAACGCAAAGGCAACCAGTATTTCGGGCCATTCCCTAACTCTGTGGCTGTTCGTGAAAGTATCCAGTTACTCCAGAAAGTTTTTAAATTACGTACTTGTGAAAATACCGTATTTGCCAACCGTAGCCGTCCATGTTTACAGCATCAAATCGAGCGTTGCACAGCGCCTTGCGTAGGTTTTATTACGGCTGATGATTATCGCAATGACGTGCATCAGGCCGCGATGTTCTTGCAGGGTAAAACAACAGAAGTAATGGATACCATTGCTGAGCAAATGAATATAGCTGCAACTAATCAAGATTACGAGCTAGCTGCCGTGTTTAGGGATCGCATTCAGGCGCTACGCCAAGTGCAGGCTAAGCAGTTTGTCAGTGATTTTAATGTATCTGATGCTGATGTGATTGCTTGTACTGAGCTACAAGGACAACATTGTATTAACTTAGTGATGATACGAGGTGGAAGGCATTTAGGTGATAGAAGCTATATGCCGAAAAATTCTGAAGGTGAGACTTTAGAAACGAGCATGGAAGCCTTTTTAACACAGCATTATGTGGCGCAGAATACACCACCACTTATTGTGATAGGCATTAAAATTGAAACAGACCTGATTGAAGAGGTGTTGAGCGAGCAAGCGGGCCGTAAGGTCAAGATTAACACTAATCCTATTGGCGATAAGCGCGTATGGTTAAAAATGGCGCAAACCAATGCGGAGTTAGCGTTAAGTCAGCGTGCTGCAACCTCTGCCAATCAAGCAGCTAAGCTGATTGCGCTGCGAGAAGCATTGAACCTGCCAGATAGCACAGAACGTATGGAGTGCTTTGATATTAGCCATACGATGGGCGAGGCCACCGTTGCCAGCTGTGTCGTATTTGACCGTGGCGATATGCAGAATAGTGAATATCGACGTTATAACATCACAGGTATCACCCCCGGTGATGACTATGCGGCGATGCGAGATGTGCTCACCAGACGCTATAAGAAAGTGGCGGCGGGTGAGGGGAAGCGTCCAGATTTGGTATTTATTGATGGCGGCAAAGGCCAACTTGGCGTGGCGATTGAAGTCATGGCTGAAGTTGGGCTAGACGATATTCTGTTGGTTGGTATTGCCAAAGGTGAGGACCGCAAACCAGGATTGGAAACCATGATATTTTCTGACACGGGTGAAATGATTAATCTGGAAAAAGACAACAAAGGTTTGCATTTGCTACAACAGATTCGTGATGAAGCACATCGATTTGCCATCACCGGTCACCGTGCGAAGCGCGCGAAAGCCAGATTGCACTCGAGCTTAGAAGATATAGAGGGGATTGGTGCTAAGCGCCGTAAAGCGCTTCTAACGCGTTTTGGCGGTTTAGATGGCGTAAAAAATGCTAGTATTGACGAACTTGCCAATGTTGAAGGCATTAGCCAAAGTTTGGCTGAGAAAATATACGGCGAACTACACTAATTGCAATTAACTAATGCAATTAGCAATTAGGCAATAAGTAGTTGGCGATTGATAGAAATCGTTACTTTTTAGAGATTAACTATATGACTTGCAACATCCCAACCATGCTGACATGGCTACGTATCTTGTTGATACCAGTATTTGTCATTATTTTTTATTTGCCCACAAACCCGCAGGCGTTCGGTGCTATTCCAGCACATTGGGTAAATTTAACAGCAACAGCGATTTTTGCCGTCGCTGCATTGACGGACTGGCTTGATGGATACTTGGCACGGAAGCTAAACCAAACTTCTTCATTTGGGGCTTTTCTAGACCCTGTTGCTGATAAATTAATGGTAGCGGCTGCATTAATCGTATTGGTTGAGTTTGAGCGTGTAGGTGCTGTGGTGGCTTTGATTATTATTGGCCGCGAAATTGCGATTAGTGCATTGCGTGAGTGGATGGCAGGGGAAGGTCAGCGTAGTAGCGTCGGTGTGGCAATGATAGGTAAAGTGAAAACAGCTGTACAAATGGTCGCAATTTTATTTTTATTGTACTGGGATAGTATTGAGGTGGCGAACCTTGGCATGTTCCCTACAAAATTATTTGGACAGGTACTAATCGTGATCGCAGCATTTTTAACATTGCTATCAATGGCTTATTATTTACGTGCTGCAATGCCGAAAATAAACCGCAAATAATTTAGTGAAAAATGCGCATCTAGTACTTGACGATATCTTCAAACCCTCTATAATGGCGCCTGTCTTAACGACACGCGGGAATAGCTCAGCTGGTAGAGCGCAACCTTGCCAAGGTTGAGGTCGCGAGTTCGA
>Ga0066468_1000402_pt1 | contig 8146 bp, 6 predicted proteins | sample LakWasM100_LOW12_2_FD_59578 | JGI IMG/M metagenome (GOLD analysis project Ga0066468, IMG submission 59578) | Freshwater sediment methanotrophic microbial communities from Lake Washington under simulated oxygen tension - Sediment Metagenome 100_LOW12 | ecosystem: Environmental > Aquatic >...
ATGTTGCGCGATGATCGCACAAACCAGCCAATGATCGCACAAAGCCACCCTGCACTGGCTATCGCTGGGGCGCACAGACTTTTACGCTTGCGGTCAACCCATCACCCATGACCCAGACCCCCAAGGAGACATCCATGCGCACCCAAGTCGCCATCATCGGCGCCGGCCCCTCCGGCCTGCTGCTCGGCCAACTGCTGCACAAGGCCGGCATCGACAACATCATCGTTGAGCGCCAGAGCGGCGACTACGTGCTCAGCCGCATCCGAGCCGGCGTGCTCGAACAAATCACCATGGACTTGCTGGAGCAGGCCGGCGTGGCCCAGCGTGCCCATGCCGAGGGCCTGCCCCACCATGGCATCGAGCTGCTGTTCAAGGGCGAGCGCCACCGCATCGACATGCACAAGCTCACCGGCGGCAAGCAGGTGATGGTGTATGGCCAGACCGAGGTCACCCGCGACCTGATGGACGCCCGCGCCGCCGCCGGCCTGAGCACCGTGTACGAGGCCAGCCAGGTCAGCCTGCACGACTTTGATGGCACCCAGCCGCGCGTGCGCTACGTGAAGGATGGCGTGACGCACGAGATCGAGTGCGATTTCATTGCCGGCTGCGACGGCTACCACGGTGTGTCGCGCGCCAGCGTGCCGGCCGGCTCCATCCACGAGTACGAGAAGGTCTACCCCTTTGGCTGGCTGGGTGTGCTGGCCGATGTGCCGCCGGTGTCTGAAGAGCTGATCTATGCCAACACCTCGCGCGGCTTTGCCCTGTGCAGCATGCGCAGCCACACCCGCAGCCGCTACTACCTGCAGGTGCCTTCCGAAGACAAGGTGGAGAACTGGACCGACGCCCTGTTCTGGGAAGAACTGGCCCGCCGCCTGGACCCGGCCGCGCGCGAGCGCCTGGTGACCGGCCCATCGCTGGAGATGAGCATTGCCCCGCTGCGCAGCTTTGTGGCCGAGCCGATGCGCTTTGGCCGCCTGTTCCTGGCGGGCGACGCGGCCCACATCGTGCCGCCCACCGGCGCCAAGGGCCTGAACCTGGCTGCCTCCGACGTGGGCTACCTGTCGGGCGCGCTGATCGAGCACTACCGCGAACACAGCGCCGCCGGCATCGACCACTACTCGGCCCGCTGCCTGAGCCGCATCTGGAAGGCCGAGCGCTTCTCGTGGTGGTTCACCTCGCTGATGCACCGCTTCCCCGAGACCGGCGAGTTCGGCCAGAAGATCCAGGAAGCCGAGCTCGACTACCTGATCCACTCCGAGGCCGCCTCGACCTCGCTGGCTGAGAACTACGTGGGCCTGCCCATGGTGCATTCGAACTGAGCACAGCGCAAAGTGACCGGCGATTCAATTTGACAACCAGCCGGTATAGTTCACTCCGATAGCAATTCGGAGACAACAACATGCGCCTTGACCTGCCCACCGCAGGCCGGGTTGCGCGCCGCTGGCTGCCTGTGGCAGCCTGGCTGGCGTGCAGCCTGTTCACCACCGCCCAGGCTGCCGACGACATCGTGGTGGCCCAGATCGGCCCCTTCACCGGCCTGCCCTCGCCCGATGCGCCCGACATCAACACGGGGGCCAAGGCCTACTTCGAGCAGGTCAACCGCAGCGGCGGCATCAACGGCCGCAAGATCACGCTGTTCACCCTGGATGACCGCTTCACGGCGGACGGCTTCAAGGCCGCCCTGCCCCAGGCGCTGGAGCGCAAGCCCGTGGCCTTGCTGTCGCCGGTGGGCTCGGCCGCCATGAGCGCCGTGGTGCGCGAGAACCTGCTCGACAACGCCAACCTCATCGTGGTCAATGCCGTGCCCGGCGCCGATGTGTTGCGCAAACCCGGCCATGCCCGGCTGTTCCATGTGCGCGCCAGCGACCGCGACCAATACGCCCGCATGCTCGAGCACGGGCGCACCCTGGGCGTGAGCACGGTGCACGTGCTGCACCAGGACCTGCCCATTGGCGTGCAAGGCTTGGCCGCCCTCAAGGAACTGGCCCCGGGCTTCGGCTACAAGACCATCGAAGGCAGCCAGGCCCAGCACAACGACGACAGCCTGGCCACCGCCGCCAAGGCCACCCAGGCGGCGGCCCCGCAGTCGGTCATCGTGATCGGCTCGCCCCGCTTCATGGCCGATGCCGTCAAGCACCTGCGTGAGGCCGGGTATGGCCGGTCCATCATGGCCTTGTCGTACCTGTCGGCCCCCTTGCTGGTCAAGGCGGCGGGCGAGGCCGCGGCCCGCGGCGTGGGCATTGCCCAGACCTTTCCCAACCCCAACGGCCGCGGCCTGCCTTTGCAGGCCGAGTTCCAGGCCACCATGGCCCGCTTTGCGCCCGAGGCCAAGCCCTACACGGCCTTTCAGCTGGAGGGCTACCTGAGCGCCCGGGTGCTGGTCGAGGCCCTGCGGCGTGCCAAGGGCAGCGGCCCCGAAGCGCTGGCCGACGCCCTGCATGCCGCCGGTGAGCTGGACTTTGGCGGCTTCAGGCTCAACTTCAGCAAAGGCAACACCGGCAGCCAGTGGGTCGAGATGAGCGTGGTCGACGCCACCGGCAAGCTGCGGTATTGATGGCTGCCTCAGGAGACATGGACAAATGAGCCACTCGAACACCAACACCAACACCAACACCTTGCAAGGCACGCGCATCCTCAGCTTGGCCTTGAACCTGCCCGGCCCCGCCGCGCTGATGCGCTGCCACCACATGGGGGCCACTTGCACCAAGCTGGAGCCGCCTCCGCGCCACGGCGTGCCGGCCGACCCCATGGGCGCCTACAACCCCGAGGCGTACCAAACCATGCACCAGGGCCTGCGCACCGTGCATGCCGACCTCAAAACCCCCGAGGGCCAGGCCACGCTGCACGCCGAGTTGGCCAGCACCGATGTGCTGATCACCTCCTTCCGGCCCTCGGCCCTGCGCAAGCTGGGCCTGGCTTGGCCTGAGCTGCAGGCCCGCTACCCGCGCCTGTCGCTGGTCGAGATCGTGGGGGCGCCCGGCGAACGCGCCGAAGAGCCCGGTCACGACCTGACCTACCTGGCCGAGGCCGGCCTGGTGCCCAGCCTGGAGCTGCCACCCACCCTGTTTGCCGACATGGCCGGCGCGCTGCAAGCCAGCGAGGCCGTGCTGCAATGCCTGCTGCAGCGGGTGCAAAGCGGCACGGGCAGCCGGCGTGAAGTGGCCCTGAGCCAGGCCGCCGCCTGGCTGGCCCTGCCGCGCCACTGGGGCCTGACCCGCCCCGAGGGCGCCGTGGGGGGCGCCCACGCCGGTTACCGCGTCTACCGCTGTGCCGACGGCCGCGTGGCGGTGGCGGCGCTGGAGCCGCATTTTGCGCAGTCGCTGTGCCGCGCCGCCGGCATCGAGGCCGCCGACCTGAAAGCCATGTTCGCCCCCGAGGTGCACCGCGCCGTGGCCGCCTTCATCGGCAGCCAGACGCGGGCCCAGCTCGATCAACTGGCCGTTGAACACGACGTGCCGCTGTACACGCTGGCCGACTGAGCGCCACGGGCGCTCTCAAGCCTCGTACATGTAGGCTCGGTTGAAGGGGTAGACCGAGCTGGCCCCGGCGAGGGGCTCTCCAGCATGGCCAGGCGCGGGCCGGATGGCCAGCACTTGGTGCAGGGCGATCCAGCCCTGCTCGAATGCCAGCGCCGAGCCCGCCAGGTACAGGCGATAGGCGCGCAGCGTGCGCTCCACCTGCTCTGGGCTGAGCGACCGGCCCAGTACCTCGCGTGCCTCGCTCAGCCGCGACTCCAGAGCATCGGACCACGCCCACAAAGTTTTGGCATAGTGGGGCCGCAGGTTTTCGGTGTCCACCATCTCCAGCCCGCCGCGCGCCGCATCGCGCAACACCGTGCTGATGTGCACCAATTCGCCACCCGGGAAGATGTATTTCTCGATGAATTCGCCCATGCCGGCGCCCAACTGCAGGTTGTCAGTACCCCCGGCCGTGATGCCGTGGTTCAGCACCAGGCCACCAGGGCACACCCGCCGGGCCACCTGGGTGAAGTAATCCGTCAATTGGGCCCGGCCCACATGCTCGAACATGCCCACCGAGGCCACCTTGTCAAAGACCTGGTCGGCCGGTAGTTCGCGGTAATCACACAACAGCACTTGCACGCGCGCGCCCAGCCCCAGGGCCTCGATGCGGGCTTGCACATGGGCATGCTGGTGGCGCGACAGCGTGATGCCCGTGGCCTGCACCCCGTGCTGCTGGGCTGCCCACAGCAGCAAACCGCCCCAGCCACAGCCGATGTCCAGAAAACGGTCGCCCGACCGCAGTTGCAGCTTGCGGCAGATCAGCTCCAGTTTGGCCTCCTGGGCCTGTGCCAGGCTCAGGTCGGGGCGGCTGTAGTAGGCACAGGAGTAGACCCGCCGCGGGTCGAGCCAGAGCGCAAAAAACGCATCCGACAGGTCGTAGTGGAACTGGATCTGAGCTCGATCGCGGCTCAGCGTGTGGGCTGCGGCCGACTGCCAGCGCTGCATCAGGCGCCATGACAGGCCACCCGGAGCAGCGTCGGCCGGATTGTCGCGCAGCAGATCGGCCGCCACGCGCATCACCTCGCGCATGCTGCCCTGCACGCGGATGCGCCCCTCCACAATCGCCTCTCCCACCGTGCCGATGCGGCCCAACGCCAGGTCCATCAGGCTGCGCGGATCCTCCACCCGCAGCGCCACGGGAGCATCTGCGGGCCCCAGGCGTTCTCCCGAGGGCAACTGCAGCATCAAGGGTGTCGACAAGGCACCCAGGCGATCATGGATCAGGCGCAGCCACTTGTTCATACCAGGCCTCCCGTCAAAAGCGGCTGCTTCGACGGCCGGGTGCGGCACGCAGCCCTGTCCCTAGGCGGCGGCCACACCCCAGGCCCCGCAACAGGCGCGTGGTGGTACCTGACAATGATTCTAGGTCGGCCTCAAAAATGCCGCTCGGTGCTGGAGTTTTTCACCCGTAAGTCAACAGAAGAATCCCTGAGTGACGGCGATCAGGGCCGTCACGGCCCCAGCCCTTGGGACGGCGTCACAGATTCAGCGCAGGCGTTCCACCTGGTAGCCGCGCTGCTCCAGCAGCTTGGGCAGGCCGGTCGGGCCCACCATGTGCAGCGAGCCCACGGCGGCAAACACCTTCTTGCCATCGCTGTGCAGGCCGTCCACGCGGTCGGCCAGGGCCGGGTTGCGGTCGTCCATCAGCTTCTTCATCTGGCTGCGGTCCAGCGGGGTTTTGAGGCAATCGCACCAGTCGGCGTAGTGCTCCAGCGCGTCCAGATCACCCTGCTCCCAGATCTGGGCCACCCGCGCCAAGATTCGGCGGGTCTGGCCCCGTTCGATCTCGGTCAGGGTGCGGTTGACCAGGTTGGCGGCCTCGGTGTCGTTGCTGCCCAGCAGCACCGCCAACTGGCCGGAGGCCGATTCAAGCGAGACCACCGGGCGGTCGCTGCTGCGCGCCAACACGGCCAGCATGATCTCGGTGCCAAAGGTCGGCTGCAACCCATCGCGCCGTCCGGCCAGGAAAGTCAGGCTGAGGGCCTGGATTTCCGGCGGGGCCGATCCCAGGGCGGCCTCGGGCAGGCAGTCAGCCAGCCAGCGGGTCTTGAGGCGGGCCTGCAGTTCGGCGGGCAGGTTGCGCTTCACGCCCTGAGTGACGGTGGCCATCTCACGCTGGATGGCCGGGTCCAGCGGGTTGATCTCGATGCCCGTCACGTCGGTGCTGTCGATGGCCTGCTGAATCTTGGGGCCGGGGGCCATCCACTCGGCCTTGCCGGCATGGAAGGTGCCGTAAAGGTAAGAGCTGTGATCGCCCTTGGTGATCTTCCAGAGAAAACCGCGGTCGGCTGCGTGTTCAGCCGCCTGGCTGAACAGCTCGGGCGAGAACGGGGCCGGCAGCGGGGGGCAGCTGACCGGCGCCTTGGCCGCCTTGGCCTCGGCCGGCTTGGCGGCCACCTGAGAGTGAGCCGGCTTGGTGGCCGACCAGGCCGTACCGCTGAGCAGGCACAGACCCACCAGGGCCCAGCGGCGGCAGGCGACACCAGCAGCCGTCGACGACAGGGACGAAAGAGAAGACATGAAATTATTCATGCCCGGGATGTTGCCACGACTTGGGCCCGCACCTCAGAACCCAGCGCAACTTTGCACGCCCCTCACGGCAGGGCCAGGCGGCGGGCGATGCGCCAAGCCAACAGCAGCCCTGCCACGCAGGAGGCCCCCGTCACCCCCCAGGTCCATTGCCAACCGCCTGCCAGCCCGGCCACCCAGCCCACCAGCGGCGGGCCGACGAACTGGCCCAAGGCAGAGCATTGGGTCATCCAGCCCACGGTGGTGGAGATCGCGTTCTCACGCGGGGCCAGCCGAACGGCCAGGGAGAACAGGCTGCCCGGGATCAGACCGCCCATCATCGAGAACACCAGCAAGGCCCCATAACGAAGCCCGGGCGCCAGAGGCCAGAACGACTCGAAGGTGAACCACGCCCCCAGGGCCATGCTGGCAAAGCCCCAGCTCAGCACCCGGGCCGCCGGCACCCCACGCTGCAACAACACCCCGGCGGCCAGGTTGCCCACGATGTTCGCGGCCGCGGCCAGGGCCGTCAAAACGGCCGTCCAGGCGATGCCCAGCTCAGAGGATGCATAGATCGAAGGCAAAAACCCCATCACCGCCTGCCATTGCGAGGCATAGAAAGCAAAGCTCAGCGCCACCAGCCAGGGGCCCTCGCTGGACAGGGTCAGCCGCAGCACCCCCAAACCCTGCAACAGCCCGGGCCGGGGCGCCTTGGAACCCGCCGCGCCCGGGGTTGCGCCCGCGCCTGCCAGGCGCGCCCGAAGCGCATCGGACGGCACCCAGACCAGGGTGGCCACGGCCATCGCAGCCGACAGCGCCGCCATCAGCCACCACCACTGTGGCCAGCCCATCAGCGGCAACAGCAGCGGCCCGCCCAGCAAGGCCAGCGCCGTGGCCAGAGGCATGCAGATGCCGAACACGCCCAGCATGAAGGGCAGATCATGGGCGCTGACCAGTTGGCGGATCAAACCCGCGCAGGGCATGAAGACCAACAGAAAGCCAACCCCTTCGAGGGCCCGCAGAAACAGCATGAAGCCGGCCTCGGGCACGGTGGGGCCCAAGGTGCTGGTCACCACCAGCATCGCCAGGCCGATCAGCAGGCAGCGGCGCAAGCCCCATTGGTCGGCAAACAAGCCCAGTACCGCCCCCAGAAGCATGGAGGCCACCTGCACCGCCGACAGCAGAAAGCCCGCCTGCACCAGCGACAAGCCCAATTCGGCACGCAACAGCGGGATGGCCGGCGCCAGCTTGGCCACATGCAGGGCCGCCGACACGCCCGCGGCCACCACCAGAAAAGCCGCCCGGCGGCCGTCAGCGCCTTGGCCCTGGCCTTTGTCGAAAGTCACATCCACCGTCAAACCGCACCTCGCAGGCGCCCGCAGGGCCCGGCCAGGACGGTCGGCCGGCTCGGTGGCGAAGCCCACGCGCATGAAGCGCGCTCGCAGCCACCCCGGGACTACCGGCAACGGGCAGGCGCCAGCGTAGCGGCGCCCGTCGGCGCGCAGGTTTCAAAATCCGCTGCGCTGAAACAAGGCCGCGAGGGCCTTGACGCCCCCCCAGCGCAGGTCTCAGCGCAGGCCTCAGCGTGGATCTTTGCGCCCAGGCTTGGGTTTGCCAGCCCCGGTGCCGGCGCGCGGCGGCAGGCCGGTGTGCTGGGTCAGGATGCGGCCCTTGACGGGGCTTGCAGGCCTTGCGGGGGCGCTCGACCTGGCGGGGGCTGCGCCCTGCCCCAGCGCGGGCCCACGGGCACCGCGGGGCGCCACAGCGGCGGGCGCGGGCTTGCCGCTGGGGCGAGCCGGGGCCTGGGTGGAGTTCTTGCGGCGGGCGCTCTGGTAGCTGCCGTCCGTCATGGGCTGGAAGGTGGGGATCAGGTGTTGCTTGCCGTTACCAATGAGGTCGGCCCGACCCATGGCCTTGAGCGCCTCGCGCAGCAGCGGCCAGTTGTTGGGGTCGTGGTAGCGCAAGAAGGCCTTGTGCAGGCGGCGCCGCTTCTCGCCGCGCACGATGTCCACCGACTCGCTGTCGGGCGTGATCTTGCGCAGCGGGTTGCGGCCGCTGTGGTACATGGCCGTGGCGCTGGCCATGGGGCTGGGGTAGAAGGTCTGCACCTGGTCGGC
>Ga0066468_1000412_pt1 | contig 8049 bp, 10 predicted proteins | sample LakWasM100_LOW12_2_FD_59578 | JGI IMG/M metagenome (GOLD analysis project Ga0066468, IMG submission 59578) | Freshwater sediment methanotrophic microbial communities from Lake Washington under simulated oxygen tension - Sediment Metagenome 100_LOW12 | ecosystem: Environmental > Aquatic >...
ACAAAGTGCGTTACTTTACCTTCGGTATCACGCCAAATCTCTGGGCCGGTGCCTTCATAATGCGCTAAGGGGTTATCAGCATTACCAAACTGGTCCAGCACAATGCCCTCACCTTCTGCCTGCATTTTCATGGCAACATCGCGAGCTAACTCCATACTGCCATCCTTGGGTGTTAGCACTAACTCTGCACCATACGCCTTCATACTTTGGCGACGCTCTATGCTTTGGTTCTCAGGCATCACCAACACCATTTTATAGCCACGCATTGCAGCAACCATTGCAAGCGCAATACCAGTGTTACCGCTCGTTGCCTCAATTAAGGTGTCACCAGGCTGAATATCCCCACGGGCTTCTGCACGCGTAATCATAGAGTAAGCTGGCCGGTCTTTCACTGAACCAGCTGGGTTATTACCCTCTAGTTTCAATAAAATGGTATTGCTGGTATTGCCAGCCATCCGTTGCAATTTAACTAATGGTGTATTACCAACAAAGTCGTCTATCGTTTTATACATTAAATAATTTCTCTAACTTTTGATGTTATTGATGATTCATTCCAGTTATTTTTTGGTAGCTAACTTTTTATTACTGTTTAACTTTGCTAAAAACACTGCATATAGTCCAAAACCGATAAATGCAATCAGCGACATTTGTGGAATGGTCAATCCTAAAAATGTCCAATCAATGGCGGCGCAATCGCCAGTGCCTTTAAATACCAGCGTCAATGCTTTTTCTAAGGGAAAGTTCTCAAACATATAATCAAAACCCACGCCGCAGTCTGCAATCATTTCGTCTTTATGTGCTTGTATCCACCAATGACGCACCGCAACACCTGCGCCGCCCAATGACGTAATCACTTGCAATAGCGACTGTAGCTTTAAGCACTTAGGCAACAACGCTGCTAACAAGAACAGTACGCCTAAAGACATAAACATAATACGCTGTGAGATACACAAAGGACATGGCTCCAGACCGTATTGTGTCTGTATCCACAATGCCAGTCCAACCAATCCAAAGCAGCCAACAAAACCGAGTAAATAACCTGTACGACCTATAAGAATTTTATTTAGCATGGTGCCCATCACGATATAATCTTAAAAAATCATTTTAACGGATTAAGCCCATTTTGACTGACTTCGCTGCAAATTTATCTCAGGAAAACGCACTCAATACTAAAGTACTGACTGTTAGCGAGCTGAATCGTTTGGCAAAAAATATTCTTGAGCAAAGCTTCCCTCTGTTTTGGGTATCAGGTGAGGTATCCAACTTTACACGCGCAGCGAGTGGCCATTGGTATTTTTCATTGAAAGACGCGGGCGCACAAGTGCGCTGTGTGATGTTTAAAGGCCGCAACAGCTATGTAGATTTTACGCCGCGAGAGGGCGATAAAATTGAAACACGTTGTACTGTTACCTTGTATGAAGCACGGGGTGACTTTCAGCTTACCGTAGAGTTTGTACAGCGTGCTGGTTTAGGTGCTTTGTTTGAAGCATTTGAAAAACTTAAAAGAAAACTCAGCAGTGAAGGCTTGTTTGATGCCAATATCAAACGTGCAATTCCTAAAACCCCTCAACAAATTGGGATTGTAACCTCAGCTGATGCCGCCGCATTAAGAGACGTGCTGACCACGCTCAAACGCCGCATGCCTAATATCCCGATTATTATCTACCCTACTCCTGTGCAAGGCAAAGGCGTTGCTCAACTCATCGCCAATGCCATCAACACCGCCAATGAGCGCGCAGAATGCGACGTACTGATTATTTGTCGCGGGGGTGGCAGTATTGAGGATTTATGGCAATTTAATGAAGAAGTGGTCGCACGTGCCATTGCTAACTGTACAATTCCAACCATTAGTGGGGTTGGCCATGAAACAGACTTCACTATTTGTGATTTTGTGGCCGACATTCGTGCAGCAACTCCAACAGCGGCTGCCGAGCTTGCAACGCCCTCACGCAGCGACATGCTTAACCGTATCAATCAGTTAAAATTACAACTATCAAAAAACATGCAATTTTTGCTTAACCAGAAAAATCAAGCACTGGACTATTTAGCGCGCAGATTAATCTCGCCAGCGCAACAAATAGCACAACAAAAAGCCCAAGTCACACAAATAGCTTACCGTTTAAATAACAGCATCCATCAACAGTTGCGAAGCAAACAACAAACTTTATTACGTCTACAGCAGAATCTGCAACATTTAAATCCTAAAGCGGTACTTACTAGAGGTTATGCCTTAGTGCAAACTAAATCTGGGGGAGTCATCAGCGCTGCATCACAATTAAAAAGTGGAGATGAAGTGACACTAACCTTAGGCATTGGCTCCGCGGATGCAACGGTTAATATTATTAGGAATGAGTAAACTACTTGTTCAATACATAGTATAAACGCACAAAGTTTCACCCATGTGCGTTATAAGTTGTCGCCAGAATTTAGCGATATTCCCTAGATTACTTACCTATTTGATTACCGATCACACCACCTACCGCCGCGCCACCAACCGTACCTAACGCACTACCACCTGTCAGCAACGCCGCCAACTCCAGCACCGATTGCAATATTTTTATCACGTGCGGACATGCTACTACAGCCAACCACGCTTAATAAAACAAAGGTCATCATTACATTGGTTACATACTTATTTGTCGTGTTCATCACTTAGCCTCTTTTCTTACATTTATAACAAGAATTATTGTTATATAAAACCATTTCCATCTGCGACTAAATGAGACTTCACTCAATGAGGGTCACTAAAATCTTAATCAAATCAAACAGTCACTGGCATGAATTTCATCATCGACCATGTCAGCATAATCATTATTCATGATTAAATAATCACTGTCTGTGCGGTACAACACATTGCGAAAAAAATAATGTGTGCAATCAAAAATCAAAATATGCTTTGTCATAGCATGACCAAATAATCCGCTATACTGAACATTATTCGTTGCGCTATCATGGTGATTGTTTGAGCACTAGTCGATTATTGGCGATTCAATGATCGTGTTAACATCGTGGAGATTATTCAAATTACGTCAGACCCTCACCAAAACCATCTGTTAGCCGCTTTACTTGAAGTTGACTACAACAGGCTGGCACCAAATCTTGAGCTGGTAGAAATGCCACTAGGCAAAGTGTTATATGAGTCCGGTGAAAAGCTAAAATATGTGTACTTCCCCACCACCTCTATCGTATCTTTACTCTATATTCTAGAAAATGCTGCATCTGCAGAAATCGCCATGATAGGCAACGAAGGCATTCTTGGCATTTCTATCTTTATGGGCGGAGACACCACTCCAAGTCAGGCGGTTGTTCAAAGTGCTGGTTATAGTTATAGAATGCAAGCGCAGTTACTAAAAAATGAGTTTAACCGCGCAGGCCCTGTCATGCGGCTTTTATTACGCTACACACAGGCACTCATTACACAAATGACTCAAACAGCAGTCTGTAACCGACACCATACAATAGAACAACAACTATGCCGATGGCTATTACTTAGCCTAGATCGATTATCAGCCAATGAACTCATTATGACGCAAGAGTTAATTGCCAATATGTTAGGCGTTCGCCGCGAAGGGGTGACAGATGCTGCAGGAAAATTACAACATGCAGGTCTAATTAAATATAGTCGAGGTAGAATACTTGTATTAGACAGACCAAGCTTAGAGGAACGAGCTTGCGAGTGCTATCAAGTTGTTAAAAGTGAGTTTGACCGACTACTTCCCTCTATACATGCCATAGCAAAATAAAGGGGATTATTAGTTAAATAAGGGTTACTCACCTTGTTTTAATTAACGACGCCCTATCAACAAACCAATCACGATACCTACACTAGCCGCGAACCCCATCGCACGCCAAGGATTTTCATGCACATAGGCGTCAGTCGCTTTAGTAGCAGCTTTTGCACTTAACAAAATCTCAGTTTGCAGGCCATCCAATCTAGCACGTACTCGACTTATTGATTTCTCTGATTTTGCACGCACTTCTGCTAGTTTTTTGTCGCCAGTATCTATTGTTGCAGCTAATAAAGCTTCTGCATCAAGCATTACCTCTTTAATCTCACCGACCAATTGATTTGAATGAAACTGATTAGAAATATTATCCATGTATAACTCCATTAATTTTAAAGATTATTTGCGCGTTATCAGCAGTGCAACACCAGCAACCATCGCCAAAACGCCTGCCCATACTGGGATATTGACGGTTTCTGACTCTTTTACTGATAACTCTATCGGGCCAACTTTCGCTTCATGTGTATCTTTAGTATAGGTAAAACTACCATAAGCTAAACCTAAGCCACCTGCCACAAGCAGAATAACTCCTAACCATTTGACTGTATTCATTGAACCACCACCTTTAAACATTATTACCATCTTGTGTTACGATAAATCAAAAATAGGCTTAAATGACAAGCCTAAATCTAATGGTCTGCGCTTAAACTACAGTCGCCGACCTTGAATCAAACGCACCAATATAACCACCACTGCAATCACCAATAGCAGGTGAATTAAACCACCCATGGTATAAGCAGACACCAAGCCTAACACCCAAAGAATAATTAGGATTATTGCAATTGTTTCAAGCATTTTCATCCCCTTAATTACAACTAGATTTAATCGCTAATCTAATCAAAGCGTTGATCCAAGTTAATCATTTATTTTTTAAGATGCATGTCATTTTTTACTGATTTCACACCATTAATTTTGCTTGCCACATCCACGGCCTTGCCAATATCAGATTCAGAATTAACAAAACCACTTAACTGAACAACACCTTTAAAGGTTTCAACATTAATCTCTGATGATTTTAGATTTTCATCATTTAATACTGCGGCTTTTACCTTAGCAGTAATCACGCTATCATCAATGTACTCACCCGTACCTTCACTTTTACTTGTTGATGCACAACCTACCAACACCACTAATGTTGCAGCAAGAAAAATGTTCACTATATATTTCAGTTGTTTCATCGCAATCTCTCCATATCAATTAAATATCGTCATACAAACCTTATTGAATCAACTAAAAATTGATAACCAAAGATTAATAATCTTAGTATGCTGACATTCAACGCTGGCAATTAAGAGTGAAGTTACGCCCTTAATTTACCAAACTTTTGAATTCACCAAACTTACCGTATCATCCGCTTAAAATTAACTGAGCTCTGTGCGATATCGCACATAAGGCTGCATTACATGATTGATATGATCTCTTCACTAAAAACAGTAACACTTCACACATAATCATTGGTTTAGTAAGAAAATTGGCTGATAATAGCCAACTTAATTATTAATGCTCATTAACACCATAATGTCATCAACCCCTAGCAGCAACACCAAACGCTCAGCACTCACACTTGCCGCACTTGGCGTAGTGTTTGGCGATATCGGTACAAGTCCTCTCTATACACTTAAAGAAGTCTTCTCAGTCGGGGTGCACCCAGTTCCACTGACCGAAATCAACATGTTTGGTATTTTGTCGCTCATTGTTTGGGCGCTTATTTTGGTTGTATCTATTAAATATGTCGCGTTTATTATGCGAGCAGATAACCGCGGTGAAGGTGGCATCATGGCGCTGCTAGCGCTCGCCAGCCGCAACGTGGCGGACGACGCAAAAAAACAGCGCAATATTATGTTGCTAGGGATTCTAGGCGCCTGTATGTTTTATGCAGATGGCATTATTACACCGGCCATTTCTGTGTTATCAGCTGTCGAGGGTTTAGAAGTCGCAGCCCCTATTCTGCACCCGCTGATACTTCCTATTACATTAGTTGTGCTGTTCCTATTATTTTGGGCACAAAGCAAAGGCACTGCACTGGTTGGCGCTTTTTTTGGGCCTATTATGCTACTTTGGTTTAGCACTTTAGCCATACTGGGTATTAATGGCATCATGCAATACCCGACGATACTGAACGCTCTTAATCCAATTTACGCCATTCACTTCTTTAAATTAAGCCCATGGATCGCTTTTGTCGCGTTAGGTGCTGTGGTGTTGGCTGTTACGGGCGCGGAGGCACTGTATGCAGACATGGGACACTTTGGACGCTCCCCCATCCGATTGGCCTGGTTTGGTTTTGTCTTACCTGCATTAATCCTCAACTATTTTGGGCAAGGTGCTTTAATACTAAAAAACCCAGAAACCGTTAAAAACCCATTTTATTTACTCGCACCAGAGTGGATGTTATTTCCACTTATCATCTTAGCAACATTGGCTGCAGTGATCGCCTCTCAAGCAGTCATTACTGGCGCATTTTCTGTGTCACGCCAAGCATTACAACTGGGCTTTTTGCCGCGCATGCATGTGTCACACACATCTGAAAGCCAGCAAGGACAAATCTACATGCCACGAGTCAATTGGGGGCTCATGCTCGCAGTCATGGTACTAGTGATTGGATTTGGCTCATCTGGTGATCTAGCCGCAGCTTATGGGATCGCAGTCACAGGCGATATGATTATCACCACACTACTAGCAGGCATTGTGTTCCACAATCTTTGGGGCTGGAGCAAACTACGCACTGGCGCGTTAATCGCCATATTTTTAACTGTTGATATTGCATTCTTTAGTGCAAACGTACTTAAAATTCCAGATGGTGGATGGGTTCCTCTTATCATTGGTGTCATTATTTTCACTTTGATGATTACTTGGAAAACTGGTCGAACCATGCTTTACAAGCATCTTAAAAATGAAGCGATGGCCCTAGACCCATTTATTGAAGCAATCAGCGCACACCCTCCCGCACGCGTATCGGGAACCGCGTTATTTATGACACCAAACCCAGACGGTGTGCCACATGCCATGCTTCACAATTTAAAGCACAATAAAGTACTGCATGAAAAAGTCGTCATATTGACGGTTAAGTTTTTAGATTTCCCACGTATTCCTGTGGAAGATCGGGTGACGGTTGAAGTGTTACCGCACGAGTTTTACCGTGTCACGGTACATTACGGATTTAAAGACGAACCAGACTTACCAAGAGATTTGGCTTTATGTGCAGAAAAAGGTCTAGTATTAGAAGCAATGGATACTTCTTACTTTATTGGTAAAGAAATTTTAATTGCACATGAATCATCCGAAATGGCTTACTGGCGTAAAAAAATATTTATCGGCCTATTTAGAAGCGCAGAAACGATTACCAACCAATTCAAACTTCCGCCTAACCGTGTCGTTGAACTTGGCACACAGGTGACCTTCTAAGCTTTAAGATTAAATGTAAAGTTTGTTTAATTACCGCATAGCATTAAACCAAAACAGATCTAGCGCGTTAACATTTAAATAAATCATACGGATTAATAAACATGACTCATCTATTTACAACCAAAAAGTTTAGCGTACTGATCGCAGCTATTTTAATAGGGCATTTAAGTAGCTGCGCTACTACTACAAAAGACAGCGTATCTGGGGTAAGCCGTTCACAGTTGCTACTGTTACCAGAATCACAAGTCATAGACATGTCGACACAGGCGTACACCCAAACACTGCAAGAGGCTGAAAAGAAAAAAACCCTCAATGCCAACAAAGCACAGCTTGATCGCGTGCGCAAAATCTCTAACAGACTCATTGCGCAAGTCGGCGTATTTAGACCAGATGCTACCCAATGGAAATGGGAAGTGAATGTTGAAAAGAACGATGAGCTTAACGCCTACTGCATGCCGGGCGGAAAAATCATGGTGTATACAGGCCTAATTGATAAATTAAAAACCACTGATGATGAGCTAGCGGCGGTCATCGGGCATGAAATCGCTCATGCACTGCGTGAGCATGGGCGTGAACGCATGTCTCAAGCGTATGTTCAGCAATTTGGCTTGCAAGCACTAGGCGTAGTGCTATCCTCAAGCACTAGCGCGGCTGTTGGCAATGCTTCAGTACAAGCTGCAAGCATGGGCTCCCAACTATTTTTTGCACTTCCTAATGGACGTGAGCAAGAGCGAGAGTCTGACAGAATCGGCCTAGAACTCGCTGCACGTGCAGGTTATAACCCTGATGCAGCGGTAACACTATGGCAAAAAATGGAGGCACAAGGTGGTGCAAAACCACCTGAATTTTTAAGCACTCACCC
>Ga0066468_1000429_pt1 | contig 7869 bp, 6 predicted proteins | sample LakWasM100_LOW12_2_FD_59578 | JGI IMG/M metagenome (GOLD analysis project Ga0066468, IMG submission 59578) | Freshwater sediment methanotrophic microbial communities from Lake Washington under simulated oxygen tension - Sediment Metagenome 100_LOW12 | ecosystem: Environmental > Aquatic >...
CGATTCGCGGATGACCTGCGTCACCTTGTTCAGCGCGATGCCGTAGGCGCGCAGCTTGACCGGGTCCACCGTCACCTGGTAGGTCTGCACAAAGCCGCCGATGGAGGCGACCTCGGCCACACCATGCGCCTTGGTCAACTGGTAGCGCAAATACCAGTCCTGCAAGGTGCGCAGCTCGGCCAGGGTTTTGTTCTTGGCCAGCACCACGTATTGGTAGACCCAACCGACGCCGGTGGCGTCCGGCCCGATCTGCGGCACCACGCCCTTGGGCATGCGCCCCGAGGCAAAGTTCAGGTACTCCAGCACGCGCGAGCGGGCCCAGTAGATGTCGGTGCCGTCCTCGAAGATGATGTAGACGAAGGACGCGCCAAAGAACGAGAAGCCGCGCACCACCTTGGATTTGGGCACCGACAACATGGCGGTGGTCAGCGGGTAGGTCACCTGGTCCTCCACCACCTGCGGTGCCTGGCCGGGGTACTCGGTGTAGACGATGACCTGCACGTCGGACAAATCGGGCAAGGCATCGATCGGCGTTTAGAGCACGGCGTAGATGCCACCCAGCGTGACGAACAAGGTGGCCAGCAGCACGAGAAAGACGTTGCGGCCAGACCATTCAATGAGTTTGTTGAGCATGCGCGTCCCCGTCAATGGCCGGCGTGCGCGCTGGACTTGGCAGCGGGCTTGAGCGAGGTGATCACCCATTCACCCGGCTGGCGCTCGACGAACTCGAACGCCACTGCGCTGCCCGGCGGCAGGCCTTTGAGCAAGGCGCTGTTGGCGAGCTTGAACTCCATCGTCATGGCCGGCCACTTGAGACTGGCCACCGGGCCGTGACTCATGCTGACGGTCGCCGCCTTGGCGTCGATCTCTTCCACCGTGCCCTCGGCCCGGTGCGCCACCGGGCTGGCGCCCACCGCAACACTGGCGGATGGCATCTGCGCGTTGGCTGAGGCCGCTGACGCGGCGCCATGGGCGGCGTGGCCAAAGCTGCCTACCGCCGCCTTCAGGTTGCTCTCGGCATCGATCAGGAAGTTGGCCGTCACCACCACCTCTTCACCGCTCTGCACGCCCGCCAGCACTTCCACATAGTCGTCGCCGCGCGCGCCTAGCTTCACTTCGCGCGGCTCGAACAGCCCCTGCTTGAGCTGCACCAGCACGATGCGCCGCGTGCCGCTGTCGATCACGGCCGACACCGGCACCGTGACGGTATTGGCGCGCGCCGCGACCGCCAGTTCCACGCTGGCGAACATGCCCGGCTTGAGCAACTGGCCGGGGTTGGCCAACTCGATGCGCACCTGCACAGTGCGGGTCTCGGCCTTAAGGGTGGGATAGACATAAGTGACCGTGCCGGTGAAGGTCTTGTCTGGGTAGGCGTTAATCGACACCTTGGCCTTGGCACCCGACTTGACCAAGCCGATATCCTGCTCGAACACATCGGCCAGTACCCACACCGAGGACAGGTCGGTCACCTGGTACAACATCTCGCCCGGCATGAAGCGCATGCCCTGCACCGCCTTCTTCTCGGTCACGATGCCCGCCACCGGCGAGCGAAAACTCAGCCTGCGGGTGGCGCTGCCGGATTGCGCCAGGGCGCGGATTTGTTCGTCCGAGATGTCCCAGTTCTTCAGGCGCAGCAGGCTTGAATCCGCCAGTTGCCGCATGCCGCCCTGCGCGCCACCGGACGCATCCTTGAGCGAGGCCACGCCCTGCGCCGCGATGGCGTACTCGCGCTGGGCCGAGACCAGCTCCGGGCTGTAGGCCTCGAACAGCACCTGCCCCTTGCCCACTACCTGGCCGGTGGCATTGACGTGCAGGCGTTCCACATAGCCCTCGAACTTGGGCGCGATCACAAACACGTGCCGCTCATCGGGCTCGATCCGCCCGGCGGCCCGCACTTGCTTGTCGATCACCCGCAGACTGGCCGCCTCGGTTCGCACGCCGAGTTTTTGCACCTTGTCGGTACTGATCTTGATCTGGCTGGCCGAGGCCGCCGAGTCGGGCTCCTCTCCCGCGAAGACCGCGATGTAGTCCATGCCCATCGGGTCTTTCTTTGGCACCGGCGAGGTGTCGGGCAAACCCATCGGGTTGCGGTAGAACAGCAGCTTGCGCGCCGCCTTGGGGTTGTCACCCACCGCGCCCGTCTGGCTGGAGGCCGCACCCTGGCCGGCGCCCGTGCCGCGCTGGCCCAACCAGTAGCCGCCCAACGCCGTTGCCACGGCCAGCGCCAACGCGCCGCCAAGCATAAGGGTATTGCGTTTCATAAGTCTTCTCCCACGAAGCGTTCGATCGCGGCCAGCCGGGTCTGGGCCTCGACCTGCGCCTTGATCAGTTGTTGTTTGGCCTGGCGAATCTGCCGCTGCGCGTCGAGCAGGGTTGAGAAGTCGAGCTTACCGTTCTCATAGCCGGCCAATGCCGCCTTGAAGGTCAGTTCGGCCTGCGGCAACAGGCTGCCGCCAAGTAGCGCCTCGCTGCGTCGCGCGGCGTCCAGCGCCGACAGGTTCTCCGCCAGTTCCGCCAACACCTGGTTGGCGGTGGCCTCCTTGCGCGCGCGCGCCGCCGCCAGCATGGCCTGCGCCTCGCGCTCCTGCGAGCGCCGCGACGACTGTTGCAGCGGAATGTTGATCTCGACCATCAACTCCCAGTCCATCACCCGGCTGCGGCTCTGGATCGGGGCGATGCCAAAGCTGAAGTCCGGGTAGCGGTTCAGGTAGGTCAACTCCCGGCTCTTCTCGGCGGCCTGCACGCCGGCCTGGTCCGCGAACAGGCGCGGATTGCGCGTGCGCGCGCGCGCCTGCAGTGCGGCCAGGGTCAGTTGCGTGGGCGCCGGCAAGGCGCGCAGCCGCTCGGGTTGGGCCAGCGGCGCATCAGCCGGGCGCGCCAGCAACATGTTCAGGCGCGATTGGAGCATGCGTTTTTCGTTGTCCAGCATGATCAATTCGTTGCCCAGATTGGTCAGTTCCACCTGCGCCCGAATGGCGTCCGCTTGCGCCGCCAGCCCTCCCGCATAGCGCACTTGCGCCACCCGTTCCAGGCGCCCCATCAGGTCGAGGATTTCGCGCGTCAGGCCTTCGTTCTGGTAGGCCAGGTAAAGCTGGGCATGGGTCTGCTTGATGCCGGCCGCGATATCAACCCAGGCGCCCTGCACGCGGGCCTGCGCACCCTCGGCTTGCAGCGCGGCCACGTCACGTTGCAGGCCGCGCTTGCCGAACCAAGGCACGTCCTGCATCAGCGTGTAACGCGTGCTGCCCACGCGCCCGGGCCAGATGCTGGCGTTCTGTTCACCGCCCTTGGTGATGTCCTGCAACTCCATGCGCAGCTTGGGGTCGGGCAAAGCGCCGGCCGGCTCGATGCGCTCGCTGGCCGCGCTGGCCTCGTGGCGCATGCTGGCGACCTCGGGGTTGTGTTGCCGGGCCAGCAACAACAGGCTCTCCACATCGGCGCCCGGCGGCGCTTCGCTGGCGTGTACGCCAAGACTGGCAACCAGGCCGGCGCCACCGCCCAACAACACGGCCACCACCGCACCACGCAATTTCACACAAAAAGACATGCTCCAAACCTTCACAGATTGACACCCAGGTGGGCGAACCGACGCGACCATGCCGGCCGCATCAACCATCGACGGATCAGAGGGCGGCCGGCGGCCGCCAGACCTGCGAGCGATCGGGCTCCAGCAGGAAGTCGGCTTGAAACCGGTGCAGCACCGGCTGCAGCGCCGGCAAGCCAGGCGTGCTGTCTGGCACCAGCAGGGCAAGTCCACCGCCGCCACAGTCCTGACCGGCCTTGCAGGGTGGGTGGTCGGTATCGGCCAACAACTCGGCGTCGTCGCAGCAAGGCGCACTCGGCTGCGCATGCGCGCCGGGCCCGTGCTCTGATTCGGCAGGCTGCGTCATCGACTCGGCCATCGGGCACAGCCGCCCGACCGCGCCCAAGCCGGCGTAGCCATACAGGGGCAGGGCCCAACACAGCAGCAACAAGAGGAAGACTCGAACGGTGCGCACGACTACACTTTCACACAGAAGCAGACTCATTCATTTGACACAAATCAAGCCAATCAGTCGGCCAGACGGTACTGTGTCTTACAGTCCACATTTCAAACCAGTCTACAGGAAGACAACGCGCAGTGACTACTCTCGACAGCTTACCACCCGCCCTGCTTGGCCTGGGCGCATCCTTGGCGCTGGGCCTGTTGATCGGCCTGGAGCGCGGCTGGCGCGAACGTGAACTGTCCGACGGGGGTCGCGTGGCGGGCCTGCGCACCTTTGCGTTGACGGGCTTGCTCGGTGGCCTGCTGGCGACCTTGTTCGACGACTTCGGCCCCTGGCCGCTGCTGGGCGGCTTGATCGGTGTATCGCTGCTGCTGGCGGTGTCCTACCGCGCGGCCTCCAAGACATCGGGCAACCTGAGCATCACCAGCGCCGTGGCCATGCTGCTGACCCTGGTGTTGGGCGCCATCGCCGCGCACGGCGCTATCGCGCTGGCGCTGGCCGCCGCCGTGGTGGTTGCGGTGCTGCTGGATTTGAAACCCACCCTGCACCGTTGGTTGCATTTGATCGAACACCGCGAGTTGACCGCCGCGCTGCAGTTGCTGGTGCTCTCGGTGGTGATTCTGCCCAACCTGCCGGATCAGGGCTTTGGACCGTACCTGGCCCTCAATCCCTACCGCCTGTGGTGGGCGGTGGTGTTGATCGCCGGCTTGTCGCTGGCGGGCCATGTTGCCATGCGCGCCACCGGCCCGCAGCGCGGGGTGTTCTGGACCGGCGTGCTCGGCGGCCTGGCCTCCTCCACCGCCGCCACGTTGGCACTGGCACGCCATGCGCGCAAGCAACCCGCCTTGGCTGTCGCCGCCGCGGCTGGCATCCTGGCAGCCTGCGCTGTGATGTTTGTTCGCATGGCGGTATTGGTGGTGTCGATTCAACCGACGCTGGCCACTTCCGTGGGCTTGCCGCTCCTGATGACTGGCTTGCTGATGTTCGGCCTGGCGATATGGCAATGGCGGCTTCGCGGCGCCTCCGTGGCGTCCGGCGCCGACATGGAGGCGGTGGCGCCCTTCGACCTGGGCACGGCCTTGGGTTTTGGTGCCTTCCTCGCGGTGATGGCGGTGCTGATCCCAGCCATGCAGCAGTGGTTGGGCACGCCGGGCGTGCTGGCCTTGGCCGCGCTGTCGGGGGTCGCCGATGTTGACGCCACGGTGATCTCGGTGTCTCGCCTGCACAACGACACCGGCCTGAGCGTCGGCACAACGGCGTTGGCGCTGGCCCTGACGGCACTTACCAACATGGTCACCAAGGCCGCCATAGCCTGGACCACCGGCGGCAGCCCATTGGGTTGGTTGGTGCTGAGGGGCTATGCCATCACCATCGTCGCCGGTGGGCTGCTGTTGGGTTGGTCGGTTTGGGCCTGAGCCAGGGCTGGCCGCGGTGACGGGCCGACTACGGCGAGCCACGTTTGCGCAAAACGTACAGCAGCACGCACCAAGTCACCGCCAGCGAGGCGTAGTTCAACACTAAAAACCAGGGTGTATTCCAGGCCAGGCCATCGAAGAAGCGCTCACTCACGGGGTAGAACAATCGAACGGGGTAATACTCGGCAGAGTGCGTGAAGACATCTATCAGGATGTGCGACCACCAGCCCAGCAACGGGACCCAGAGTGTACGCAGCAGTGCCCCGCACACCAGGGTGACCGCACCCGCGACAACTGTGCTGTGCAAGACGCAATGCAGATGATGCGACCAGAGTTCAACCAGCGCAGGCACCCGTGGCTCCTGGCCGGGCAGCGCCATGGCGTAGGCACGCAGCGTCGCCAAGCTGCCATCGCCCCCCAACCACCAACCGATGATCGGAAGCACATGAAACACATCTGGCAGCACCGCTAGCACCACCGTGGTTGCCACGGTCGCGGATGTCAGAGACCAGCGACGACGCGCCAACGTGACACCTGCGCCGGCCCACAAAGCATGTGCCAAGATATCCATGGTGGAGTGTCGCCTTGGTGAATGGCTATTTGAGAGTCGTGGCGCGCAAACGCAAGGCGTTGCCGATCACCGATACCGAACTGAAACTCATCGCCAGCGCGGCGATCAGCGGCGATAGCAGCCAGCCGGTGAAGGGGTACAACAGCCCCGCCGCGATCGGAATGCCCAGCGCGTTGTACAAGAAGGCGAACATCAGGTTCTGCTTCATGTTGGCCACCGTCGCCTCAGACAACAAACGCGCGGTGCTGATGCCGCGCAGATCGCCCTTGACCAGCGTCACCTGCGCGCTGTTCATCGCTACGTCGGTGCCGGTGCCCATGGCCACGCCCACATCGGCTTGCGCCAGCGCGGGGGCGTCGTTGATGCCATCACCCGCCATCGCCACCACCCGCCCTTCCTTTTGCAGGCGCTCAACCAGCAGCAACTTGTCCGCCGGTTTGACTTCGCCGAACACCTCGTCGATGCCCAGTTTGGCCGCTACCGCCTTGGCCGTCGTCTGGCCGTCTCCGGTGGCCATGACGATGCGCAAACCGGCAGCCTTGAGCGTGGCCAGGGCCTCGGGCGTGCTGGCCTTGACCGGGTCGGACACCGCCAGCAAACCCGCCAACTGGCCATCCACCGCCAGGTGCATCACGCTGGCGCCCTCCACCCGCAAGGCCTCGGCCTGATTCAACAGGCTGTCCACGGCAATACCCACTTGTTGCATCAAGGTGGTATTGCCCAGGGCCAATTGACGCCCCGCGACCGTGGCCCGCACCCCGATGCCCGAGCCCGACTCAAAGCCCTCGGGCTTGTCCAGCACCATGCCGCGCTCGCGCGCGGCGCGCACGATGGTCTCGGCCAGGGGGTGTTCGCTACCCTGGTCCAGGCTGGCTGCCAGGCGCAGCACCTCGTCCGCCTCGAAGCCCGGTGCCGGCACGGCGCGGTCGAACGCCGGACGGCCTTCGGTCAAGGTGCCGGTCTTGTCGATGATCAGCGTGTCGACCTTGCGCAGGTTCTCGATCGCCGCCGCATCGCGAAACAACACGCCATGCGTGGCGCCACGCCCGGTGGCCACCATGATGGACATCGGCGTGGCCAACCCCAGCGCGCAGGGGCAGGCAATGATCAGCACCGCCACGGCGTTGATCAGTCCGTAGACCCAGCTCGGCTGCGGACCGAAGAAGCCCCAGCCAAAGAAGGTGAGCAGCGCAATCGCCACCACCGTCATCACAAAGTAACCCGCCACCAGGTCGGCCATGCGCTGCATCGGCGCCTTGGAGCGCTGCGCCTGCGCCACCATTTGCACGATTTGCGACAGCACGGTGGCAGCACCCACCTTGTCCGAACGCATCACCATGGCGCCGCTGGTATTGAGCGTGGCGCCAATCACCTTGTCGCCGGCGCGCTTGCTCACCGGCAAGGGCTCGCCGGTCAACATCGACTCGTCCACGGCGCTGCTGCCCTCGGTCACGGTGCCGTCCACCGGCACTTTCTCGCCCGGGCGCACGCGCAGCAAGTCGCCAACATGCACGTGGCTCAAGGGCACATCCTCTTCGCCGCCATCGGATCGGATGCGCCGCGCGGTCTTGGGCGCCAGCCCCAGCAGCGACTTGATCGCGGCAGAGGTCTGCGAACGCGCCCTGAGTTCCAGCACCTGGCCCAGCAGGGTCAGGGAGATGATCACCGCCGCCGCCTCAAAGTAGACCGCGACCCGCCCCATGGAAACGAACGAGGCCGGGAACACCTGCGGCGCGACGGTGGCCACCACGCTGTAGACAAAGGCGGCACCGGTGCCCAGCCCAATCAGCGTCCACATGTTCGGACTGCGGTTCACCACCGACTGCCAGCCGCGCGAGAAGAAGGGCCAACCGGCCCACAACACAATGGGCAGCGAGATCACCAGCTCGACCCAGCT
>Ga0066468_1000434_pt1 | contig 7803 bp, 8 predicted proteins | sample LakWasM100_LOW12_2_FD_59578 | JGI IMG/M metagenome (GOLD analysis project Ga0066468, IMG submission 59578) | Freshwater sediment methanotrophic microbial communities from Lake Washington under simulated oxygen tension - Sediment Metagenome 100_LOW12 | ecosystem: Environmental > Aquatic >...
ATGCTGGTTGAACATTTCAAAAAAGTTGCCTTCGCGCGGCAAGAGCTTGCCAAACAGCATAGGGGACTCCAGGGGGATCAGGACGATAGGGGGATGGGAGATCGAAACGCCAGGGTTTCGCGATGGCGCGAGTTTAACGAGGTGCACGCCGCCAAACTGCACAGACGCTTACAAGGCGCGATCAAGCCCCACGAAACATGAAAAACACCGCTCCCAACATGCAAAGTCCCGCCCACAGGTAGTCCCATTTGAGCGGCTGATCAAGATAGAACACGGCAAACGGCACAAAAACCGACAGGGTGATGACCTCCTGCAGAATTTTGAGCTGTCCCACGCTGAACTGGGTGAAGCCGATGCGGTTCGCCGGCACCTGAAACAGGTACTCGAACAAGGCCACGCCCCAGCTGACCAGCGCCGCCACGTACCAGGGCGAGGTAGCGAGGTTCTTCAGATGGCCGTACCAGGCAAACGTCATGAAGACGTTGCTCACAACCAGCAAAAAAATGGTTTGTGCGGAAACTGGCACGGACTGCAGCATGCTCATGCGTGCCTGACAGGGAAAGAAGGAATCAGCTTCTTCCTAAAAAACCAATAAAAACAGCATCCCACGCAATATGCATGCATGTTGTCAGCTATTTTTTATATAGCAATTCACACGCATGCAGCCGAAACGCGCAAGCCTGTCGTTTTACTCGCCCAGATAGGCCGCGCGCACCTTGGGGTCGCTCAGCAACTGTTTGCCCGGGCCCGTCATGGTGATGATGCCCGACTCCATCACATAGCCGCGGTTGGCAATGGCCAGTGCGCGGCTGGCGTTCTGCTCGACGAGCAGCACCGTGACGCCCTGGGCGTACACGTCGCGCACCACCTCGAATATCTTGTCCACCATCAGAGGAGACAAGCCCATGGACGGCTCGTCCAGCAGCAGCAGCTTGGGCTGGCTCATCAGAGCACGCGCCATGGCCAGCATCTGCTGCTCGCCGCCGGACATGGTGCCAGCAAGCTGATCGCGGCGCTCCTTGAGGCGCGGAAAGAGTGCAAACATGCGATCGATGTCCGCCAGGATGCCCGCCTTGTCGCGCCGAATGAACGCGCCCATTTGCAGGTTTTCGACAATGGTCATGCGCGCAAACACGCCGCGCCCTTCGGGCACCATGACCAGGCCCCTTTTGACCAAGTCCCAGGCGCCCTGCCCGCGGATGCTTTCGCCCTGATAGCGAATATCGCCATCGGCAAAAGTCAGCGTGCCCGTGATGGCCTTCATGGTGGTGGTCTTGCCAGCACCGTTGGAGCCAATGAGTGATACCAGCTCACCGGTCCGCACCTCGAAGTCGATGCCCTTGACGGCCTGAATACCACCGTAGCCGACTTTGAGGCCACTGACCTGCAAGAGGATGTTGTTGTTCTGCTCGGCCATGCTCAGTGTCCTCCGGTGCCCAGATAGGCCTCAATGACTTTTTCGTTCTTCTGCACGTCGGCGGGCGTTCCTTCGGCAATCTGCTTGCCGTAGTCGAGCACGGTGACACGATCGCACAGACCCATCACCAGCTTGACGTCGTGTTCGATCAGCAAAATCGTGCGGTTGTCATTGCGGATGCGGTCGATCAGCTCGCGCAGCATCACCTTTTCGGTGGCGTTCATGCCGGCGGCCGGCTCGTCCAGCGCGATCAACTGCGGGTCGGTGGCCAGCGCGCGGGCAATTTCCAGGCGCCGTTGGTCTCCGTAGCTCAGGGTACGCGCCTTGTAGTCGGCGTAACTGCCGATGCCTACGTAGTCGAGCAGTTCCTGCGCGCGCTTGGCAATTTCCGCCTCTTCCTTCTTGAAACCCTTGGTGCGAAAGACCGCGCCAAACAGCCCCGAGTGGGTGCGGATGTGCCGGCCCACCATGACGTTCTCAAGTGCCGTCATCTCGGCAAACAGTCGAATGTTCTGAAACGTGCGGGCAATGCCCGCTTTGGCCACCAGGTGCACCGCCTTGGGTGCATAGGGTTTGCCAGCCAGCTCGAACGTGCCGCTGTCGGGCGTGTAGAGCCCGGTGATGACGTTGAAGAAAGTCGTCTTGCCGGCGCCGTTGGGGCCGATCAGGCCATAGACCTGGCCCCGCTTGATGGTGATGCCGACGTCCGAGAGCGCCTGCAAACCACCAAATCGCTTGGAAATGCCGGCCACCTTGAGCACCGGCGCATTGGAGTTCTCTGCCATGTTGTGTCTTTCTGCGGTGTTCAGGTCTTCTGCACCAGGCTCTTGCCGTGGTCGGGCGCGGGCCACAGGCCGCGGGGACGGATCAGCATGACGATGATCATGGCCAGCGCAATCAGCAGCTGACGCAGGATGGCCGAGTCCAGCCGGCCGTCGGTCATGGACTGCAACGGGCCGGCCACGTAGCGCAGCACCTCAGGCAAGGCCGAGAGCAGAACGGCGCCCAGGATCACGCCGGGAATGTGGCCGATGCCGCCGAGCACCACCATGGCGACGATCATGACCGACTCCATCAGGCTGAATGACTCGGGCGACACGAAGCCCTGGAAGGAAGCGAACATCACGCCCGACATGCCACCGAACGAGGCGCCCATGCCGAACGCCAGCAGCTTCATGTTGCGGGTGTTGATGCCCATGGCCTTGGCGGCAATTTCGTCCTCACGAATCGCCATCCAGGCGCGGCCAATGCGCGAGTCCTGCAGTCGGTAGCAGACCAGCACCGTGACCAGCACCAGTACCAGGAAAAGGTAGTAATACATCGACACCGAATTGATCGCGACGCCGAAAAGCTCCTGATTTTTTCCGAAATTGAGCCCAAAGATGTGGACCGAATCGATCTGCCCCAGACCCTTGGGACCATTGGTGATGTTGATCGGGTGGTCCAGGTTGTTCATGAAGATCCGGATGATTTCCCCGAACCCCAGTGTCACGATGGCCAGGTAGTCGCCGCGCAGCTTGAGCACCGGTATCCCCAGCAGCACCCCGGTAAAGGCCGCCAGCAACAGCGCCATTGGAATGACCAGCCACATCGAGAAATGCAAGCCCTCCGGGAACATCGCAGCAATGTTGGCGAAGGTGTCCGTGAGATGCGGCGAGGCCAGGAGCGAAAACAGATAGGCCCCCACGGCATAGAAGGCGACGTAGCCCAGGTCCAGCAGACCGGCATAGCCCACCACAATGTTCAGCCCCAGGGCCAGCATGATGTACAGCAGGGCCAGGTCGGCAATGCGCACCCAGGCGTTGCCGAAGGACTGCAGGATCAGGGGCAAAACCAGCAGCGCAATGGCGCCGATGACCCATTTGGCAAGGTTGTTTTGTTTCATGGTGAAGTCCTCAGGCGCGGTCAGCCACACGTTCGCCGAACAAACCGGATGGCCGCAGCGTCAGGATGATGATCAGCACGATGAACGCAAAAATGTCTGCGTAGTTGCTCCCAAGGACGCCGCCTGTGATCGTGCCGATGTAGCCGGAGCCAATCGCTTCGATCAGCCCCAGCAGAATGCCGCCGACCACCGCACCGGCCAGGTTGCCAATACCGCCAAACACTGCCGCCGTAAAGGCTTTGAGGCCCGGCAGGAAGCCCATGGTGTGCTGCGCCGTGCCGTAGTTCGACGCGTACATGATGCCGGCGATGGCCGCCAGGATGGCGCCGATGATGAAGGTAGCCGAAATCACCATGTCGGGCTTGACGCCCATGAGCGCTGCAACGCGCGGGTTCTCCGCCGTGGCGCGCATGGCACGGCCCAGGTTGGTGTAGCCCACCAGCCAGGTCAGCACGGCCAGCGAGATGGCGGTGACGCCCAGAATCAGTATCTGCGTGGAAGTGATCACCGCACCGCCCATCTCGAAGGGCGTGGCCGGCAACAAGGTGGGATACGGCTTGTAATTGGGCTTCCAGATGATCATGGCCAGCGTCTGCAGCAGGATGGACATGCCCAGCGCGGTAATCAGCGGTGCCAGACGCGACGCGTTGCGCAGCGGCCGGTAGGCCACTTTCTCAATCGTGAAATTGATTGCCGCCGCCACGATGCAGGCAATGATGGTCGCCAGAAGAAGAATCAGCCAACCTGGCGCCCAGGGCATGGCGTCCTGCATGAGGTGGATGCAACTCCAACTGGTGAGTGCGCCGATCATCAGCACCTCTCCATGGGCGAAATTGATCAGTTGAATAATGCCGTACACCATCGTGTAGCCCAAGGCTATCAATGCGTACATGCTGCCGAGAACCAGACCATTGATGATCTGCTGCAGCAAGATGTCCATAAGAAAATCCTTCGTTGTGACGCGCTCGGTTTGCGAGCACCTGCGCGAGGTTCAGCCTTTTGGGCCCGTCTGCCATCTAGCAAAAAACCCGCCAGGAAAGCTGCCGCGCGGGTTTGAAGGCGGGATTGTAGCGAGATGCAAACCTACCACGGATGCGGGCTTGGAGGGGTTTTCCCTTGGGTTTGCGGCGCATCAGAGGGATGCGCAAAACATAAGGTTAGCTACTTTTCGTGCACGCTACTGGTGCACGGTCTTATCGATAAACGCCTAGTTCGGCGGACCGCTGTCGGCGCTGGCGTCCCGGTTGCGTGTGCGCAGTTCGTCCATTTTTTCGGCAATCCGAATCTCCAGGCCGCGCCGCACCGGCTTGTAGAAGCCCGGCGCTGCCATGCCCTCCGGCAGATAGGTCTCGCCGGCAGCGAAACCACCTGCTTCGTCGTGCGCGTAGCGGTAGCCCTTGCCGTAGTCGAGCTGCTTCATCAGCTGGGTCGGCGCGTTGCGCAGGTGCATGGGGACGGGGCGCGTGCCGTCTTGCTTGACCAACGCGCGTGCCGCGTTGTAGGCCTTGTAGACCGCATTCGATTTGGGCGCCACCGCGAGATAAACGACACATTCGGCCAGCGCCAGCTCACCTTCGGGGCTGCCCAGGCGCTCGTACACCTCGGCCGCGTCCAGCGCCAGGCGCAGCGCGCGCGGGTCGGCCAGGCCGATGTCTTCGCTCGCCATGCGCACCATGCGCCGTGCCATGTAGCGGGGGTCGGCGCCGCCGTCGAGCATGCGCACCAGCCAGTAAAGCGCGGCGTCGGGGTCCGAGCCGCGCACCGATTTGTGCAGCGCGCTGATGGTGTCGTAGAACTGCTCGCCGCCCTTGTCGTAGCGGCGCATGCGCTCGCCCAGCACGCGCAGCAGCCAGGCATCGGTGATGTCGCCCACTTTTTCCTGCTCGGCCGCCATGGCCAGGGTTTCCAGGGTGTTGAGCAGGCGCCGGGCGTCGCCATCGGCGTAGGCGACCAGGCGATCTATTGCTACGCTTTCAATAGCTGGCAGCGCTTGCTCCGCCTGCGCCAGAGCCACAATTTTCTTTAAATCTTCCGTCCCGAGCGGCTCCAGAACATACACCGTGGCACGTGAGAGCAGCGCCGAGTTCACCTCGAACGACGGGTTTTCGGTCGTGGCGCCCACAAAGGTGAACAGGCCGGATTCGACATGCGGCAAGAACGCATCCTGTTGCGCCTTGTTGAAGCGATGCACCTCGTCGACAAAGACGATGGTGCGCCGCTGTTCCAGGCCGTCCCTCGCCGCCGTGGCGCGCTCCACGGCTTCGCGGATGTCCTTGACGCCGCCGAGCACCGCGCTGATGGCGATGAACTGCGCATCAAACGCGTCGGCCATCAGCCGCGCAATGGTGGTTTTGCCAGTGCCCGGCGGCCCCCAAAGGATGCAGGAGTGCGGCCGGCCCGACTCGAAGGCCAGGCGCAGCGGCATGCCCGGCCCCAGCAGCTGTGTCTGTCCAATGACTTCGCCCAGCGTTTTGGGGCGCAGGCGCTCGGCCAGCGGCTGGTGGGTGGTGGGTTTGGCGGCAGGCACGTTATGAGCAAGAGTGGGTGTGAGGCAAAGCGCTATTACAACGGACAACGGACAACAGTCTTCGCCAGCACAGTATGGCTGCGGCAGCTATGCTGCAGCACTCTTCATCTTGCACATCCTTCGCCATGCTGCTCGCCGCCAACATCGTCGTTGCCATCATCGCCCTGCTCCATGTCTATATCCTGGTGTTGGAGATGTTTTTGTGGGACAAGCCGGCCGGGCTGCGCGCCTTTGGCATGCGCCAGGAATTGGCGACCGCCACCAAAGTGCTGGGCGCGAACCAGGGGCTGTACAACGGGTTTCTGGCCGCGGGGCTGTTCTGGGGCCTGTGGCTGGGTGACGCGGGGCTGGCGGTAAAGGTGTTTTTCCTGCTGTGCGTCGCCGTGGCGGGCCTGTTTGGCGCCGCCACCGCGAGCCGCAAGATCCTGTTCATCCAGACCCTGCCGGCCGTCCTTGCCCTTGCGCTGCTATGGGCAGGCGCCTGACGCTGGACTGCTATTACTGTTTGAGCACGTCCGCCCCCTGGGGCACCTGGAAATCGAAGGTGGATGCGGGCAAAGCCAGGTTCGCCTGCACCTTGTCAAAGCGAATCATGGAGCGCTGGCCAAAGCTGTCCAGAATTTCCAGCGCTGCCAACTGCTCGCCGCGCAGGCCCACGCGCACGCTCTGCAACTGCCCGTCCTTGGTCCTGGGCGTAGCGTTCACCCACTGCAGCCCGTCCTGCTCAGGCGCAGATTCGAGCGCAAAGTCCTTGGTCAGCGCCTGCAGGTTGGGCGCCGAGGCCAACAACGCCGCCGGTGTGCTGCCCAGCGCCTTGGACTGGACGCGCTCGGTGACCTGGTTCAGGTCGGCGTCGTAGAGCCACAGCGTTTTGCCGTCGGCAACGATGGTCTGGGCAAAGGGCTTCTTGTAGTCAAAGCGGAATTGCCCCGGCCGCTCAAAAGCAAAACTGCCGCTGGACGTTTTGGTGCGCGCTGCCTGACCGTTCTTCGGCGGCGCAGTCACTTCCTGAGTGAACTCGGCCTGTGCCGAGCGCGTGTTCTGCATGAAGGATTCAAGGCTTTTTAGCCCGTCAGCGCTTGCTGCACAAGCGCTGGCAGCTATGAAAATTGCAGTAATCGTCTTTTTCATTCAAATACCCTCAAAGTCGGCTTCTGTTCTATCGCAGCCGAAGCAAGTACCGATGTAGGAATAAGGGCGCTCCCTCTACCAGCGGACACCGCGCAAGGGCCTGGGCCGGCCGCGCCGCCCCGCCGCGCTGGCTTTGCCCCCCCCTTGCGCAGCGAAGCTGCAAGAGAAGGATCTGAGGGCCGCGGCTCACGGGGATGCCGCTACTCCCTGGCTGGGACGAGCACCTCGCGTTGCCCGCTCGTGGTGAGGCCGCTCACGAGGCCCGCCTTCTCCATGTCTTCCAAGAGCCGCGCCGAGCGGTTGTAGCCGATGCGCAGCTTGCGCTGCACGTAGCTGATGCTGGCCTTGCGGTCCTTGAGGACGATCTCGACCGCCTGGTCGTACATCGGGTCTTTTTCTCCGCCCGCCTCGCCATCCAGGGACAGATCGCCCTCGCCGTCCACGGTTGCGCCTTCCAGCACGCCCTCGATGTAATCGGGCTGGCCCTGGCTCTTCAAGTAGCTGACCACGCGGTGCACCTCCTCGTCGCTGACGAACGCTCCGTGCACGCGCACCGGCAGGCCGGTGCCGCTGGCCATATAAAGCATGTCGCCCATGCCCAGCAGGGCTTCAGCGCCCATCTGATCGAGGATGGTGCGGCTGTCGATCTTGCTGCTGACCTGGAAGGCGATGCGGGTGGGGATGTTGGCCTTGATGAGGCCGGTAATCACGTCCACGCTGGGGCGCTGGGTGGCCAGAATGAGGTGGATTCCGGCGGCGCGCGCCTTTTGCGCCAGGCGGGCAATCAGCTCTTCGATCTTCTTGCCCACCACCATCATCAGGTCGGCCAGCTCGTCGATCACC
>Ga0066468_1000436_pt1 | contig 7797 bp, 5 predicted proteins | sample LakWasM100_LOW12_2_FD_59578 | JGI IMG/M metagenome (GOLD analysis project Ga0066468, IMG submission 59578) | Freshwater sediment methanotrophic microbial communities from Lake Washington under simulated oxygen tension - Sediment Metagenome 100_LOW12 | ecosystem: Environmental > Aquatic >...
TGCGAGTCGCCCACCCGCGAAGACCGCGAGTGGTTCCCTGACATCGCCGGCAAGCCCTGGCGCGAGACCTTTGACTTTGCCATGCGCGAGTTCAAGGACGAGAGCTTTGTGGCGCAGTTCCTGTCGCCCCGGCTGATGCGCGAGCTGCGCCTGTTTGCCGTGCTCGACGACGACCGCTGCACCAAGCTCGCGGTCAGTGCCATCCACGACGAGCCCGGCTACCGCGAACTGCGGCGCAAGCTGGCCGACCAGTACAACCTGGGCAGCCAGGAGCCCAACATCCAGGTCTGGAACGTGGACCGGCGCGGCGACCGCACGCTGACCCTGCGCTACTTCCCCTACCAGCGCCGCCCCCTGTCAGAGCAGACCCCCGTGCTGCTGCGCCACCTGGCCACGCTGTGGGGCTTCAAGGTGCGCCTGGAGCAGCAGGCGGCCGACGGGCACGTCACCCTGCTGGGCGAACATGTGATGGAGCGTCGGCGCTAGGGCGCGGGTCTTCGGGGGCTGGGCCCCTACATGGCCTTGAACAGATGGGCATACAGCCGGCTCACCCCCAGCCGCTCGGCGCGCCCGCGCAGGCTGATGCGCAGCTTGCCGGCCTCGTCGCGCGTCACGGTGTCGATGGCGCTGGCGCGCACCAGGGTGCCGCGGTGGATCTGCCAGAACACCTGGGTGTCGAGCTGGGCGATCAGCTCTTTGAGCGGGGTGCGGATCAGGTATTCCTCGCTGTCGGTCAGCACGCGCACGTACTTGTCGGCGGCCTCGAAGTACACCACCTCTTCGATGGGCACCAGGCGGATGCTGCTGCCCCCGCTCAGGCTGGCCTGGATCACCTTGAGGCCGCCGGCTGAGGGTGCAGGGGCCTGCACAGCGCCGGCAACGGGCTCTGCACCGTGTTGGCCGATCTGGGCCGCCAGCAGCTGGCGCAACTGGGCCAGGGCGGGCTCCAGCAGGTCGGCCGACATGGCCTGTGGCTGGGGGGCGCTCGGCTGCCGGCCCGCCAGCACCTGCTGAACCCGTTGCACGGTCTTGAGCAGGCGCGCGCCCTGCACCGGCTTGAGCACGTAGTCCACCGCCTGGGCCTCGAAAGCCTGCACCGCGTATTGGTCGTAAGCCGTGACGAACACCAGCGCCGGAAAGGGCGGTGCACCGGCCCCGGTGGGCCATTGCTCGGCCAGCTCGGCCGCCGCCTCAATGCCGCTCTGCCCAGGCATGCGGATGTCCAGAAACAACACATCAGGGCGCAGCTGCAGCGCCTGGCGCACGGCGCTCAGGCCGTCACCCACGGTGGCCAGCAGGCGCAATTCGGGCCATTGGCGTTGCAACTCGGTCTTCAGGGCCAGGGCCAGCAGCGGTTCGTCTTCGGCGATCAGGGCGGTGATGTCAGGCATGGTCTGGGGTGTCGTCAAGTCGGTGGGCGGCGTTGCTTTCGGGCAGGGTCTGCAGGGCATAGCGCAGCAGCACCACGGTGCCGCCGCCCGGGCCATGTTGCAGGCTCAGGCTGGCCTGCGGCCCGTACAGGGTGCGCAGGCGCTCGCGCACCTGGGTCAGGCCGAAGCCCCGGCCCAGGTCGGGCGTCTGGTGGGGCACTGCTGGTGGGGCCGGGGCATCGCTGCGCAGGCCCACCCCGGTGTCGCTGACCGTGATCTGCAGCAGGGCCGGGGCCCCATCGGCGCCAGGCAGGCTTTGGGCCTCAACGGCGATGTGGCCGCCCTCCACCTTGGGCTCCAGGCCGTGGCGGATGCTGTTTTCCACCAGCGGCTGCAGCAGCAGGGGGGGCACGCTGGCCTGGCGCAGCGCGTCGGGCAGCGTCAGGGTGTAACTCAGGCGTGGGCCCATGCGCACCTCCATCAGGGCCAGGTAGTCGCGCAGGCGGTCAAACTCGGCCTGCAGCCCGTGCTCGGTGGCGCGCGATGCGCTCAAGGTGGCGCGCAGGTAGGCGATCAGGTGGTCCAGCATGTGCTGGGCACGTGCCGGGTCAATGCCCACCAGCACCCGCAGATTGGCCAGGGTGTTGAACAGCATGTGGGGCTCCAGCTGGGTCAGCAGCAGGCGCAGCTGGGCCTCGGTGGCCTGGCTTTCGGCCACTTTCATGCGCCGCTGCAGGGTCATGCTCTTGCCCTGCAGGTAGAAGTAGCTGCTGATCACCACCCCGGCCACGACGGTGATGATCACTGAGCCGCGCAGGTCGCCGGACGCTGCGGAGTGCCAGGTCGACCAGCCAAACCAGTAGTCCGAGAGCAAGGTGCCCCCGGTGTAGCCCGTGACCATGCCAAAAGCCACCAGGGCCGGCCCGCGCCAGCCGCGTGGCCAGGAGGTCATCGGGTCCATGCCCACCACAAAGCGCCCCATGTCGGTGATGAACCAGGTGCACAGGCCGATGCTCAGCGAATAGACCAGCGGCACCTCGTACGGGCGCTCAGGGTGGAACAGGTACTGCAGCGCCGAGATCACCAGGCAAAAGGCCAGCACCTGCACCAGGTGCCGGGTGGTGTGCAGCAGATCAGGCTTCATGGCAGCAGATGGCGGTTGAAAAAGGTCACGATCTTGTCAAACGTGGCCGGCACCTCGCTGGCGCGCTGGAAACCGGGCGGGTCCATCAGGTAGCGGTCGACTTCAGCCGCCCGTTCGTTGGACCAGGGTGACAGCACGGCGCCATGCCCGCCTTCGGGCAGGTCGGCCACCAGTTCGCAGCGGGCGCCACAGGCCTCGCGCACCCGGTCGATGTGAAAGCGCGGCACCAGCCATTCGTCCCGACGCGCCTCGACCAGGCCCAGCGCGGGCGGGTGCGGCAGGGTGGGGTGGCTGATCGAGTCCATGTCGATCGCGGCCGCCATGGGCACCGCGGCCACCACGGCCTGCACCCGGGCATCGGTGTGCGACTCGGCCTCGGTGTCGTGGCCGTAACGCAGGTTCACATACCAGCGCGCCAAGGTGATCTTGACGCCATCCCAGCCATTGCGGTGCACCAGGCCGCCGGTGCAGGCCACGGCATCTTCGTCGCCATGCTCGTCGCAATGCTGGGCGAAGCGGGCTGGCGACCAGCGCGCACCGGCCAGCGTCAGCGCCGTGATGCCTCCCGCAGACATCCCATAGACACCGACGCGCTGGGGGTCAAACAGTGGTTTGAAGCGCGGGTCAGCCTCGATGCGATCAATGGCCTCAGAGACTTCCTGGGGGCGAATTTTCCAGCTCGGCGGGCCCACCCGGCGGTGATCGTGCCAGTTGTCACCCCGGTGCTCGGGCAGGGCCACCACATAGCCCGCCTTCACCAGTGTTGCCGCCAGATCGGACTGCGGCCAGGGCGAACCGCCTGAGCCGTGCGACAACACCACCAGGCGGTGATTGCCCGGCACCGGGGCCGCCTGCCAGGCCACATCGAGGGTGAAGCTGCCGCGCTTGAGCGGCGCGCTGGCGGCCTGGGCCGGGTAGAACACCGTCACCGGGCCGTCGTCCCCCTGGCCTGGCAGCACGTTCAGCCCCACCGAAGCCAGGGCCCAGGGGCTCAGGAAAAAGGCACAGGCGGCCAGGCTGTGGCACAGGAGTGGTTTCAGTCGCATGTCGAGGCTCCGCTCAGGCTTGGGGAGGGTTGTCGTTGTTGTTGTTGTTGAACTGGCGGCGCAGGCGCTCTCGCTCGCGCTCCACCAGCTTTTCACGCAGGCCGCTGCCCGAGCCCAGCACAAACACCGACACCCCGTGCAGCAGCACGCCCAGGCCCCAGCCGGCCGCCGGGAAGATGGACCACCGGTGCATGCCGAACTGGGTGGACAGGATGAACAGCGCGGCATTCACCACCAGGTAGACCCCCAGGTGGATGAACCAGCCCATCTTGGCGCTGGCACGGCGCTGGGCCAGGCGTTCCAGGTCTTCGGGGGTGCGGTCAGGTCTCATGGTCAATGGGCGTGCAACACGCCGGGTTGGGTTGGATCAGGGCAGCCCTTGCATTGTCGATCAAGGCGGGGCCCTGGGTGGGGTTCAGCCGGTCGGCATGCGATCGGCTGGCGACCTCCGAGCGGCCGTCAGGCCACGGGGCTGCTGGCGGCCCATTGCCGGGCGGCGCGCTCGGTGCGCAGGGCCAGGGCCCAGAGGCGCCCGACCCGGCCCATGAACAGGCCGCTGAAGCCACCGTACACAGCGCTGCACACGATGGGGAACCCGGCCTCATGCACCCACCCGGCCTGCACGGCCAGGGCCACGCCCACCATGTATTTGGTCATGAACAGGCCCAGCATCGTGGCCAGCGGCACCCAACTGCCGGGCACCGTGAAGCGTTGCTGATCCGGGTCGTAGCGGGTGCCTGCCGGCAGGGGCTGGCGCTGCACCCACCAACCGGTGCTGCCGGCGGCCAGCAGCCAGCACAGCAGCGTCAGGGTTTGCGTGGGCCAGGCGCTGAGCACGCCATACAGAGAGAAGGCGGTCAGCCCCAGAGCGGGCAACAGCACGCGCTTGAGCCCCATCTGCCGAGTCAGGGTCTGGCGCAGGCCCAGCCACAGCAAGGCGATGAACAAGGCGAAGACCCAGCGCGGGGTGTTTTGAAGGATTTGCAACAGCATGGAATGACTCCGTTGAGTTCAAGGGGAGGGCTTGGATCCGCACTGTGCCCCCCGATGGATCGAACTGAAATCCACTTGCGACGAAACGCCAGAGGCCTGTCGCGAACTGCTCGCTGAGGGCGCGAGATGACGGCCTGTCAGGGGGGGCGTTGGCACCAGTCGGCGTTCACCAAGAGAAATCAAGCGCCACTGAGTTTGCAAATTCAATTTTTCTAATCAGCAAAAACGATAAAAAGGCGCGTCAATTTGTATGTTTTGAAGTTTGACGTAATAAGTGATTAAAAGTGATTTTTATTGAGGATTTGGTCGTTCTGATGACCTATCGTTCCGGCCAGTTGAGACGTGGCGGTTTGCTGCATTGGACGCGTGTTCTGGGCTTTTTTGGCTTGTTTTTCAGCAAGCTTTGAGGCTGACATGACGCCTCATGAGGGCCGAGAACGCATGGATGAGCAAGTGACAACAGGGGATGGCTCCAGAGGGAGTGTGATTGCGACGCCCCATCACATTGATCGTTCAAAGCCGCCGTTTCAATCAATGAAATTGACTTTGAATTCCTAAATGATTGATGTGATTTTTGCTGCGGTGGGCATCAGGAACGTGCCTCGACTTCTGCGTGCTGATTTGGGTGTGGGGGGGCGGCGCCTGGCCGCCGTCCTGCTGAGCCTGGCGTGGATGCTCGGTCTGGGCGGGGTCTCGGCGCAGGCTGCTGTGAACCTGGAGATCAGCGTGGGAGGCGGCCCCTTCAGCGTGCCAAGTACGAACGCTACTCTGGGCATCGTCCTCAAGAACACCGGGACGACAGCAGCCAGCTTTTCGTCGAGCGTGGCCAACTTCACCCTCCAATTGCCGCCGCACATGGCGATATCTGCCCATGGGAATGCGAGCAACATCATTTGCTCTTACTTGTCTGGCAACGCCGCCACCACGGGCTTGGTGGTCAGTTGTTCTCCAAGCATCACTTCGCTGGCGGCAGGTGCTCAGGTCGCATTCACCACCTATGCGTTTGCTGACGCTGGGGCCATTGGTGTGGCGGGTACTGTGCGGGCCGCCGTGGATGCCACGGGGGGCAATGCCTGGGTGAATGCCTCCAGCTGCACCAGCACGGGCATGCCCAGTTCGGGCTGCTTCGTCGGCCCTTTGAGCGCGGCTTACTCGGCCGGTGGGCCCATCATGGCCATGCGCGTGGGGGCACCCTCCACCACCGTGGTCGGCCAGGCTGCGCAGTTCAGTCTGGACATGTTTCCTTACCTGTTGGCGGGCGGCACCACGTCGGTCACCGTCAATTCCTTCCTGATCTTCTATTTTCAGTTGCCGCCGTACTACACCCTCGGCAGCGTGGTCCCCAAGACAGGGCGCCCCAATTCCTCGCTCGGACACACCTGCACCTTGGTCGGCGGGAATCTCGCCACTGGCTTGTCGTACAGCTGCTACAACAACAACAACGCTTCCAGTGTCACCCTGAGCAACGCCACCCCCAGCGGTGCCGCGGGCTGGCTGGTCACCGCCACCCCGTCCCGCTTCGCGGGGGGGCAGATGCGGGCCTCCACCACCCCGATCCCTGGCGGGGTATTCGCCGACGGTGGCTATGGGGGGGCTGGAGGTTACGCTGCCCCCCAAACCTGTGCTGCCGACGATGTGGTGCTGGGCTGTGGCTATGGCGCCAGCGTGCCCGGGGGGCCGAACCTGGGCCTGGCGCTGTCCAACCCCGGCACCCTGAGTGTGGGGGCGACCACGCCTTACACGCTGACCCTGACCAACCGCGGCACGGTGGCCACCGGCAGCACCTTGGTGGTGTACAGCCAGTTGCCCGCCAATGTGCAGTACAGCGCGGTCAGCCCCGACACCTCGGGTTCGGTCACGGCCAGTGCGGTGTCTTGTTCGGCCAGCGGCACCGTCAGCGCAGGGCAACTGCTGACCTGCACCGTGACCCTGCCCATAGGAGGCTTGGATGCCAATCAAAGCACGGCCCTGAGCCTCAGTGTGACCCCCCTGGCCGCCGCCTCAGGGGCGTCCACCACCCACCGGGCTGCAGTGGATCCCTCGGGCAACAACGCGGCGCAAACGCCCAGCACCTGCACGGGCACAGACTCACCCAACGCTGGCTGCGCCGTGGCGTCAGCCATCACCGTGGGCACTGGGGTGTCGCTCCAACTGTCCAAGTCGAATCCTCCGTCGCTCGTCACAGGCACGGCGGCCGGCTATGGCCTGGTGATCAGCAACGTCGGCACCGGCCCCACGGGAACCAGCCTGGTGCTGTACGACCAATTGCCTGCCAATTTTGTCTACACCAGCGTCAGCAACGCCACACCCACGGGCGGCACGGCGTTCAGCGCGTACAGCTGTGCCAACTACTCGGGCAGCCTGGCCGCTGGCTGGCTGGTGCGCTGTACCTTGACCTTGCCCACGGGGGGATTGGCCGCGGGCAGCAGCGCGGGCATCACCTTCAATGCCACGCCCCAGGCAGCCGCCAGTGGCGTCAGTTCGGCCAACCTGGCCTCGATCGATCCGACGGGGGCCAATGCGGTGCAAGCACCGTCGAGCTGCACCGGCAACGGCACGCCCAGCCAGGGTTGCGCCGTGGCGCCGGCCCTGGTGCCCAATGGGGCGGCGGCAGCGCAGTCCCGGGTGACCATCGGGCCCGCAGGGCCCTTGGCGGCTGATGGGGCCGCGGCTTACACGATCACCGCCACGGCCTACAACGGCTCAGGGGCGCTGGTCAGCGCGCAGGCCACCACCTTCAGCTTCAGCGCGCCTGGAGCGGGGGCCGCACTCAGTGCCAGCAGTTGCACCACCGCCACCTCGGGGGGCAGCGCGGGGTCTTGTTCGGTGACGCTCACGGCGACCACGCCGGGCAGCTATTCCGTCACGGCCTCGCTGGGCGGCAGCAATGTGGGTGGGACCAACCCGGTGGTGGGGGCCTTCACGGCGGGCACCGTCACCGCAGGTAGCTCGAAGGTGGTGATCAGCAATGGCCCCAAGCTGGCCAACGGATCGGATGCCTACACGATCACGGTCAGCGCCTACGACGCCAATGGCAACCTGAACACCACTGCCGCCAGCACCTTCAGCTTCAGCGCGCCCGGCACCGGTGCTGCACTGAGCGCCAGCACCTGCACCACGGCCACCACGGGGGGCAGCGCGGGCACCTGCTCGGTGACCTTGACGGCCACCATCGCGGGCAGCTACGCGGTCACGGCCACCTTGGGTGGCACCAACGTGGGCGGCACCAACCCGGTGACGGGCG
>Ga0066468_1000449_pt1 | contig 7602 bp, 6 predicted proteins | sample LakWasM100_LOW12_2_FD_59578 | JGI IMG/M metagenome (GOLD analysis project Ga0066468, IMG submission 59578) | Freshwater sediment methanotrophic microbial communities from Lake Washington under simulated oxygen tension - Sediment Metagenome 100_LOW12 | ecosystem: Environmental > Aquatic >...
ACCAAGTCGCATGCCCAGCCTTTGTCCACCGTCTTTCCCTGTGAGCCATCCTTGTTCTTCTTCGTCTCTAGCACTCGGTAGGGGGTAGCCTGCCAGCCTTCTTCTGCAATCAGGTAGGCATCGTCCTGCAGGGTCTCAGCCCAGTAGTCCATCAAGTGTTGATAAACGGCATAGGGGTCGATCAGCTTTTCAGCCGTGGGCTGGTGTTCGTAGTGCTCCAGCAGGCCTTCGGCACGACGGATCAGATCCTTGGGCTGAAAACTGCCCTTGTCCAAGGCCTTGAGGTAGCTGACCTCCGACGCCCGCCATTGGTCGAAGTGCCCGTTCATCGCGGCAGTGAGGGCCTGGAACTCGGGGTGCTGGTGGATGGTGGCCTTGATGTCGGCTGGCGACACAGCCAGATCCAGGTAGCCCGGCCGTCGGGGCTTGAACAGGGCGTCACGCAACTGCGGGCACACCGCCCAGTAGCGGCCCAGCGCCTGCACGTCCGCCTCGGGGATGCCGCCGTTGAGGTGAGCGTCGATGTCCTGCTGATCTTCGGGCGTGCTGCTGTCGATGTAGCGCGGCAGGTTGAGGTTGAAGTCGTTTTTCTCGATCTCGTCCAGGCCAACCATGCGGGCATAGCGCGGGTCGCTGCCATCCAGCGTGGTGAAGGCGTCGACGATGCGGTGGATGTCGCGTTCGCGAAGCCGGTTCTTGGGGCCGTCCTTCATGTAGCCCTGGGCCGCGTCGATCATGAAGATGCCTTTGCGGGCTGCCGCGCCGGCCTTGTCGATCACCAAGATGCAGGCGGGGATGCCGGTGCCGTAGAACAGGTTGGCTGGCAAGCCGATGATGGCCTGGATGAGGCCGCGCCGCACCAGGCTCTTGCGTATCTCGGCCTCGGCATTGCCGCGGAACAGCACGCCGTGCGGCAAGATGCAGGCGGCCCGGCCGGTGCTCTTGAGCGAGCGGATGATGTGCAGCAGGTAGGCGTAATCGCCCTGTTTGTCGGGTGGCGTGCCGAAACCCTCGAAACGCCCATAGACGTCGCCCACCAGGCCATTGCTCCAGCGCTTGTCGGAGAACGGTGGGTTGGCCACCACGTAGTCAAAAGTCTTGAGCTGGTCGCCTTCCAGAAACTTGGGGTCAGCCAGCGTGTTGCCCTGCTCAATCACCGCACCGGGGTTGTGGTGCAGGATCATGTTCATGCGAGCCAGGCCGCTCGTGACCTCTTCCTTCTCCTGGCCGTAGACGGTGACGGGCGTGGGCGCCGCCTCGGCCACCTTCAGCAGCAGCGAGCCCGAGCCGCAGGTCGGGTCGTACACGGTGGTGTTGGGGTTGGTTTGGGCCTGGGCGATGCCCACCACCTGCGCCATCACGCGGCTGACTTCGGCCGGCGTGTAGAACTGGCCCTTGCTCTTGCCGCTCTCGGTGGCGAAGTGGCGCATCAGGTATTCGTAGGCGTCGCCCAGGATGTCGTCGCCATCGGCGCGGTGCTTGGAGAAGTCCAGGTCATTGGACTCGAAAATGCCGATCAGGTTGGTCAGCTTGTCGACCTTCTCCTTGCCCTGCCCCAGCAGGGCATCGTCGTTGAAGTCGGCCTTGATGCGTAGGCGGTTGGCTTCTTCCAGCGGGCGAACGATCCTCTTGTTGATTTGGTCGCCAATATCACTCCTGCCCTTCAGGGCCACCATGTCAGCAAAGCTGGCGCCTTCGGGAATCTGGATGGGGGCAAAGGGCTGGCCGGCGTACTTGTCACTGATGTACTTGATGAACAGCAGCACCAGCACGTAGTCCTTGTACTGGCTGGCGTCCATGCCCCCGCGCAGTTCGTCGCAGGAGGCCCATAGTTTGGAATAGAGGTCGGATTTTTTGATGGCCATGTTTCATTTCGGCAGCCCACTACCTTGCACTGCCTGTGCGTTGTCGACAGCTTGGGATTGCGTCGAAACTGAACGATTCTTAAACCTGGATTGTCGCCCGTGATGCGATGGGTTTCAGTTTGCTGGCTCCACATGGCTGGCTGTAGCACCGAAGCTGAGACAACGCGGCGCGAAAGGTTCGCTCAACAGCCCTTTATGAGAGGGCCAACTGTGTGAGCTGCAGCGCGCCGTTCTTTCTTCAATCTTGTCCTGCCCCAATCACCAGCCGGCAAAGCGCGTGCGCCTGATTGATCGCGTGGATGTCTGGCCCGCGCAAGCCAGCCCGCCCTCACTCCCCCCGGCCGAAGCCACAGGAATGCAGTCGTACTACATTGCACTCGTCGTGTAACACATCGGGTAATCACCATGACCGAAGCAACCTTTACCTTCCGTGTCGAAGAAGAACTGCAGCAAAGGTTCACGATTGCAGCCAAGGCACGTGACAGAACAGGTGCTCAGCTTTTGCGAGACTTTATGCGTGATTTTGTGCAAACCCAGCAAGATGCAGCGGACCATGCCGACTGGTTTCGGCGCCAGGTTCAGGCGGGCTTGGAATCTGCGAGCGCAGGCAAACTGGTTCCGGCAGGAGATGTTGAGGCAGAGTTTGCCAAACGCAGAGAGCAGACCTTGCAGCGAGTTCGTGCCAAATCGTGAGGCTGTTTTGGGCACCCAAAGCGCTTGATGACCGGTGCGCCATTTAGCAATAGATCGGGTTCTGGGCGTGCTCAATGCAGCCATGCAGTGGCCACCTGCCGATCGCTGTTTCTGGACATCGCCACACGCTGCCCTCCCTCACTCCCCCCGCGCCTCCCTCATCAACCCACTCTCATCCGTCACCACCCCGATTACCTTGGCCAGCTGCCGGCTCACGCTGATGTAGGCGTGGCCCAGGCGGCTGTCGAAGTACAGCGAGTCGCCGCGGCCCAGGGGCAGGCATTGGCCGTCTTCAAAGTGCACTTCGATGGCGCCTGAGAGCACGTACACAAACTCTTCGCCGGGGTGGCGGGCAAAGTCTTGCGGGCCGGTGATGCGGCGGGCGTGCACGGTGCCCAGGGTAGGGATCATTTTTTTGCCCACGGCCTGGGTGCCCAGAAACTCGTAGGCAAAGGCTGGGCCCTGGTAGACCACGCCTTGGCCGGCGCGGGTGAGCACGGGGCCTTGTTGCAGGGGGCTGGCGGTCGGCTGGTTGGTGGTGTCTTCAGCCTTGGCAAACATCGCGCCCATGTCCATCTGCAGCGCCTGGCCCAGGGCGGCAAAGTTGTCGTAGCCCAGGGCCAGTTGGCCGCGCTCGGCGCGCGAGATGGTGGTGATCGATACGCCCGAGCGCTCGGCCACCTGGGCCAGCGTCCAGCCCTTTTGCTTGCGCGCATCGCGCAGGCGTTGGCCAAAGGTGTCCCGGTCCAGGGCGTTTTGTTGCGTGGGGGCGGGCATGTGGCTTGGGTGGGGCGGGTGGTCTGGGGCAGGGCAGAGGGGGCGCGTGGCCGGTTGGCCTCTTGCCCTTGTTTGTACGGTGATTCTGCCAGGGGTGGGCGGTGCGCGGTGGTGGTGCTAGTGCCGCCTCTTTTTGTTTGAAAATTTGCGTATATGCAAATTTATGCCTAGACTGGGCGCCATGACTACCCCCACTTCTTCATCGTCTTCAAGCCCTTCTTCCCCTGTGCATGCCGATTTTCTGGTGCTGGGGGCCGGTATTGCGGGCGCCTCGGTGGCGCATTGGCTGGCGCCGCATGGCAAGGTGATCGTGCTGGAGCGCGAAGACCAGCCTGGCTACCACTCTACCGGTCGCTCGGCGGCCTTGTTCATGGAGAGCTATGGCACGCCGCAGGTGCGGGCGCTCACCTTGGCCAGCCGGGCGTTTTTTGAGCAGCCACCGGCCGCGTTTGGCGAGCACCCCTTGCTCAGCCCGCGCGGCGTGCTGTTTGTGGCGGCCCCGGGGCAAGAGGCCGAGCTGGCGGCGCATTGGGCGGTGCTGCAGGCCATGGCGCCCAATGCGCGCCAGCTCAGCCCCGAGCAGGCCTGTGCCATGGTGCCCGCGCTGCGGCCTGAGCAGGTGGTGGGCGCGGTGTACGAGCCCGATGCCGCCGACATGGATGTGCACGCCATCCACCAGGGCTACCTGCGCAGCATGCGCCAGGCGGGCGGCCAGTTGGTGTGCAACGCCGAGGTGGACCAGTTGCAGCGTGTGGGTTCGGCCTGGCAGGTGCGCGCCAGTGGCGTGGTCTACCAGGCCCCGGTGGTGCTCAATGCCGCAGGCGCCTGGGCCGACGTGCTGGGGGCGCTGGCGGGGGCGCAGCCCCTGGGGCTGGAGCCGCGCCGGCGCTCGGCCTTCACCTTTGCGCCACCCGCCGGCGTGAGCGTGGCGGCCTGGCCGGCGGTGATCGGGGCCGGCGAAGACTGGTACATCAAGCCCGATGCCGGCATGCTGCTGGGCTCGCCGGCCAATGCCGACCCGGTGCCGCCGCAGGATGTGCAGCCCGAAGAGATGGACATTGCCCTGGCCCTGTACCGCATCGAAGAGGCCACCACGCTGAGCATTCGCCGCCCTGCGCGCACCTGGGCCGGCCTGCGCTCGTTTGTGGCCGATGGCGATCTGGTGGGGGGCTTTGATGCGCAGTTGCCGGGGTTTTTCTGGGTGGCGGCACAGGGGGGCTATGGCATTCAAACCTCGGCCGCCATGGGCGAGGCCTGTGCGGCGCTGGCGCGGGGCCTGCCGCTGCCCGATCGGCTGGCCGGCTTTGGCTTGACGGCCGCCATGCTGTCGCCGGCGCGTTTGCGCCAGGCCGGGGCCTGAGGGGGCCTGATTTGGCTGTCGGGCTCCAAATTTGGGGCCCGGCCCTGTGCAACAAGTCCGCCCTGGGCTGTGCATCGATGGCTCTGAGCGGGGTATTTGTGATGAAATGCCACCCAGTTACAAATAATCGATGTGCCGGGCAGGGCCCTTGTTGAAAAGGGGCCAGGCCCAGGCCGCTGAGGGGTTCACATGAAGTTTCTGATGGCTGTGGTGTGTGCGTCGGCGCTGTTGGCGGCGGGCGGGGTGCAGGCGCGGGGCGAGTCGGGCCAGGTGCGACTGTGCCGCGATGCCAACACACCGGTTGGGCCCGATGCGCGCGGCACGCTGGTGCTCGACGGCGTGATCCGTTTCACCACGGCCCGCACCCTCAAGGAAGAGCGTGAAAAACGCGACGAGATGCAGGTGGTGACCGAGATCATCGACCCCATCCGCCCCGGCCCTCAATGCTGGGTGCAAGACGCCTGGGTGGCCGAAAACCTGTCGAATGAGCCCCTGCCCAAGGCCGGCATGACCTGGCGCGCCTACGCCTTTGTGGATTACGACCGTCTGGTGGATGTGCCGCCCAAGGTCATCGGCAACCTGGGCCGCGTCACCCGCGTGGGCTTCACGCCCAACCGGGGTTGGGACAACGGCCGGGTGGCGTTCACGGTCACGGCGCTGGAAGATTTCAAGGTCATGCCCCGGGTCACCATGGCCCCGGTGGCGGTCGGCAAGCCCTGAACGGGGGCATGTGCTGATGGGCTATTGAGCTGATCGGCTGATGGCTTGATGAGGTGAGGGGCCGGCCCGGCTCGCGGGCTCGGCCAGGGCCTTACGCTGCGGGGATTCGCAGCAGGTCTTCGTCGCTTTCGTCGCCGCTCTTGATCCAGTACAGCACGCAGCGGTGCAGCACCTCGCCCTGCAGCCACGAGGGCAGGGGGTTCCAGTCGCCATTCGGGTCGTGCTTGGCGGGGTCCCAGGGGGCGTCCTGGTAGCCGTCATTGAGGGCGTAGTGCACCAGCTCGGGGCTGGCTTTCTCGGTGATCAGGCGGTGCAGGCCGTCGTAGGCGGCACCCACTTCACCCACCGGGTCGTACAGCAAGGTGTTGGGCATCTTGAGCATCTCATCGGTCGTCAGCGGCTGGGTCATGGAGGGGTTCCTTGCGGGTTCGGTCGGGGTGGGCTGGGCCGGCTGGGCGGGCCCAGCCAGGGGTGTTCAGCCCAGTTCGTAGATCTGGGTCAGCTTCTGGGCCAGCTCTTGCACGCGGGCGGCCACCGGGCCTTCGCCCTCCAGCCCGTCGCGCTCAAGCCGGCAGTGCTCGATCATCTGCAGCTTCAGGTAGGCGTCGCCCATCACGGCTTCGCTGCGCCCCCCCGGAAAGGTCAGGTTCAGCAGGCCGTGGCCTTGGCGGTGCGGGTCGTCCAGCGGGGTCACGACCACGCCGCTCAGCACATGGATGGCCATTTCGCGTTCTTGGGCCGGCTTGAACTGCAGCAACTGCTTGAGCGCGTAAACCATGCGCTGGCTGCGGGTGTCGGTCGGATCGGGAATGTGTTTCAAGGTCATCAGAGGTACGAGCGGTTAAGGATGTTAATTGAACGGCTATCGGTCTCAAATTACCAGCCTTGCGTGACAGCCGCCAGCCCAAACCGTCAAGAAGGTGACGAAATCTCGCCCGTGGCCGCACGGCCTGACGTGCTGCCGGCCTGCGCGGCCAGCTGCGCCGCCGCCTGGGCCCCCAGGTAGCTGTGAAACGCCGCCGCCAGTGGTGACAGCCGTTTGCCCTTCAGGTACACCATGTACCAGTGCGCGTGCATGGGGAAGCCCTTCACGTCGAGCACGGTCAGGGCCTCGTCCACCCGGTGCTCGCCCAGCGCGTGTTCCGACACCAGCGCCAGCCCCAGCCCGCCGGCCACCGCCTGCATGATGGCCTCGTTGCTGCCCAACTCCAGCCGCACCTGGGGCTGAAAGCCCAGCTGGCTCAGGTGGGCGTCGCCCGCCAGCCGGGTGCCCGAGCCGCGCTCGCGCAAGATGAAGCGCTCGTTGGCCAGCTCGCTCAGCTCAATGTTCTTGACCCCTGCCAGCCGGTGCGTGGCCGGGGCAATCACCACCAGCGGGTTGGGCATGAACACCTGCTGCTCGATCTCCAGATCGGTGGGCGGCATCGACATGATGCACAGGTCGTCCAGGTTGTCGCGCAGGCGTTGCAGCACGCCGTCGCGGTTCAGCACCTGCAGGGCAATGTCGATGTCGGGGTGGCGCTGGCAGAAGGCGCCCAGCATGCGCGGCACAAAGTACTTGGCGGTGCTCACCACCGACACGCGCAGGCGCCCGCGCTGCAGGCCTTTCATGGCGTCGATGCGCTGGGTCAGGCCGCTCCACTCGTCCACCATGTTGCGCGCGCTGCGCGCCAGCTCTTCGCCGGCCTGGGTCAAGAACAGGCGTTTGCCCACCTGCTCGTACAAGGGCAGGCCCAGGGTTTCGCTCAGCTCCTTGAGCTGCATCGACACCGTGGGCTGGGTCACATGGCAGGCCCGGGCGGCGGCGCTGATGCTGCCCTGATCGGCCAGGGCCAGAAACAACTGAAGTTGCCTGAAGCTCACATGCATAGAGATTGCTCGATGGTTTGTGGTCTAAAAACTGATTTTACTTAATGGGAGGTGCTTTCTAACATCGCTGCATTGAGGAGTGATTTATGCAAAACCTGTTGGATCCAGCCATTCTGTTTTTTGTCTTTGGGGTGTTGGCCGGCCTGGTGCGCTCCAACCTGGAGATCCCGGCGGCGGTGTCGCGCTTTCTGTCGCTGTACCTGCTGATGGCGCTGGGCCTGAAGGGCGGCTTTGCGCTGGCCCACTCGGGCTTCAGTGCAGAAGTGCTGCACAGCCTGTTCTGCGCGGTGCTGCTGGCGCTGGCCGTGCCGGCCCTGG
>Ga0066468_1000468_pt1 | contig 7449 bp, 5 predicted proteins | sample LakWasM100_LOW12_2_FD_59578 | JGI IMG/M metagenome (GOLD analysis project Ga0066468, IMG submission 59578) | Freshwater sediment methanotrophic microbial communities from Lake Washington under simulated oxygen tension - Sediment Metagenome 100_LOW12 | ecosystem: Environmental > Aquatic >...
GGCATAGATAACACAATGCCAGCACAAGGATCTCGTCTGACACCTGAGCAGATTCACGTATTAGCTGCTTATGTTTGGCGCTTTTCTAATGCAAAATAATTAATCCAAGGCTAAAAGTTAGCTAAGATTAATTTAATGCAAACAACATCTTAACGCCCACTATTTGGCTTATGCTAAAATAGTGGGCGTTTTTGTATTTACTCACCGAGTTTCTAATTAAGTCTGAATTAAAGTGTCCACTAAGCCAAGTACACCAAAGAAAACGATTCCCATCATTAACGACCCGGCGCAGCCAGTCACTAGGTCACTGTACGAGCCACACCAGAAGATTTACCCACGTAACATCTCCGGCTTCTATAAAAACTGGCGATGGGTGATGATTTGGATTACACAGCTAGTGTTCTACGGCGTGCCTTGGCTAGAATGGGGTCAGCGCCAAGCTGTGCTGTTAGATATTAGTACCCATCGTTTTTATATTTTTGGCTTGGTGCTGTATCCGCAAGACCTTATTTATCTAGTAGTCATTTTAATTATTGCCGCCCTGGCGCTGTTCTTATTTACAGCTGTTGCCGGCAGGCTCTGGTGCGGCTTCGCATGTCCGCAATCCGTCTACACTAAAATATTTTTATGGATAGAGCGGCAAGTAGAGGGTGACCGTGCCTCGCGCCTACGGTTAGACGCAAGCAAGCTCAACACCAATAAACTATCCAAAAAAACCATCAAGCATGCGTTGTGGATTAGCTTTTCAGCATGGACTGGTTTTACTTTCCTTGGTTACTTTACCCCTATCCGTGACCTCATCCACAACATTACTCAATTAAGCCTTAGCCCATGGGAAACGTTCTGGATCTGTTTTTATGCATTTGCTACTTATGGCAACGCTGGCTTTTTACGCGAACAAATCTGTAAACACATGTGTCCGTACGCACGCTTCCAAAGCGCTATGTTTGATAATGACACGCTCATCGTTACTTACGACCAAGAACGCGGCGAGCCACGTAGCGGCCGCTCACGTAAGGTAGACGCAAAACAAACCGGCTTGGGTGACTGTATTGATTGTAGCTTCTGCGTGCAGGTATGCCCTACAGGTATTGATATCCGCAATGGCTTGCAGCAGGAATGTATTAGCTGCGGCTTATGTGTAGATGCATGCAATAGCATTATGGACAAAATGGAATACCCACGCGGTTTAATCCGTTTTTCTACACAGAACGCACTCACTAATCATTGGTCACAGGAACAAGTGCTCAAGAAAATTTTACGTCCACGTGTGCTCATTTACACCGGTTTATTGGTGCTGATGAGCGCGGGTCTGGTTTACTCGCTAGCCACACGTATTCCGTTTAAAGTGGATGTCATTCGTGACCGTGGTGTTATGTCGCGTATTGCGCCCGGCGGCAAAGTGGAGAACGTTTATCAGTTGCAAATCACTAATGCTTCAGAGCACGTTGAAACTTACAATATTTCAGTATCTGGCATCGAAGGCTTATCTTTAGCTTCTGATTCAGAATTTACCGTCAACGCTGCGGAGTCAAGAATGGTTGCGGTGAGCTTGCAGATTGCAGATGGCTCAATTAAAAGCGGCTCACACCCAGTAGTATTTGAAATTGTTGCAGGCGACTCAAAAGAGCGCTTGTTTGAGAAGTCTATTTTTTACATGTCTCGTTAGAGAGGTAACCCTATGTCAGTACAGCAAAATGAAAAAGCAAAATGGTGGAAGTCTGGTTATGCATGGCTAGTATTTTGCGGCCCAGCCATTGTGGTGGTGGCTAGCTTAACCACTGTATATATTGCAGTGAACGGACAAGACCCAGTGTTAGCACACGATGAAAATGCAGAGTTCCATAGCAACAAGCCTCTCTCAACTGATGAGAAAAATGCGCTAGAGCCTGCTGTTCTTGCGCGTAACCATGCGGCAACTGGTGTGAATCTGGATAAATAAAAGCGCATGCAAACCGCGCTTATTTACAGCTCATTACTGATGGGCATTGCAGGCGGTCCGCATTGCGTTGCCATGTGCGGAGCAGCTTGCACCGCGCTCACGCAGTCACCACAAACGCCGTACGCAATTTACCATTATCATATTGGCCGCTTATTTGGGTATGCCATGCTGGGGGCGATTGCTACCTTTGCAATTCAAAGCATCGCTTGGCTCTCTGGCTACAGCAGTATATTGCATCCACTATGGACGTTCTTCCATGTGTTGATATTCTTCTGGGGTGTTTTGCTCATCATCTACGCACGTCAGCCAATTTGGGTAGACCGTGCCGGGCGCAACATATGGGGGCACGTAAAGAAGCTTAGCACCAAGCAAGGCGGCCACTTTTATATTGGCATGCTGTGGGCACTGATGCCGTGCGGCCTGTTATATTCGGCATTGGTGATTGCATCATTTAACGGCAACCCGTTAGACGGCGCACTAAGCATGTCCGCTTTTGCACTGGGCTCTAGCGTATCCCTCTTTTTAGCGCCATGGCTATGGCTGAAACTCAAGACTAATACCATTGAACCTTACGGTATGCGCTTGGCTGGTGTGTTACTTAGCGCGGCAAGTGCTTGGGCAATCTGGATGGAGCTTACCCACAACACCAAAGTATGGTGCGCCACCTAGCTTAGTTGCAGCGTTGTGCAGGGGACGATAACGCTAAATGGCTAATGCTTTTAAACCCTCGCTAGCGGTGTTCCATAACAAAAACATTTGCCGATCTTTTTGCAATAGCACCGGGTAGTCAGCCACACCAGCGGCTTCGCTCAGCACATGCGGCTTATCCCAGCTTTTTCCTGCATCATTAGATTTCATCATCCAGATTTGGTGCTTACCTAAGTCTTTTTCACGCCAAACCAACCAAACATTGTCGCCAACTGCGGCCACAGCCGGATGCCCTGCTTGTTTTTTCATATTGCCAAATTTTTTGGCTGGCGACGACACCCATGCTTCACCGTCCATACGTGCATAATATAGCGTGGCTTTTGCACCTGCATCATCATTACCGCCATCAAACCACGCCATGTGGTAACCCCACCAGTCAGCACCCTCGCCGCCACTAGCCAGCGCCGCACCGTGATGCGGACAGCCATCTACCTTCCAACGGCCAAAGGTTGCGCGTTTAGGTACTGCCTGCTGATTATTTGCAGGAATTTCCGCCATCATATGGTCGCGCTCACTCCCTTCAAACACATGGCGCCACATTGCCGTCACCGTGCCATCTGGCTTATTGGTGAGGGCGATACGACAGCATTCGCAACTACTGTCAGCAAGCTTTTGTTCTGTACCAAAACTTAAGCCTTTGTTTTCTGAAACAGCATAATAAATGGCCGCACCGTCATATGCCCTACCGGCAGCTTTAGCTGCAAGCAAATCACGCTTATCCACCCAGGTCACGGTGATCTTTCCGTGATTATTCACATTAAGTGAATCAAAGCGATGCGTGATTTCTGACCTATCCTGATGCACCACCATAGGCTTTTCAAATGTCTTACCCTGATCTATAGAGCGCGCAAACCATATGTAACCGGAAAAAGGCGTTTTGAGCCCTTCTGTCCAGGTGACATATAGATTACCTTCTGGGCCTACGGCTATTTTGGGTCGAGCCTCACCATCAGCACCTATTTTCTGCGGCTGTGCGTTAATCTTGAGTGGTTTAGTGAAGCTCTTGCCGCTGTCTGCACTTGCATCCACCACAACAAAGCCGTCTTGCACGCCAACCCGCCATAAACGGCCGCTAGCATCAAAAGCAACACTTACCGCCAAGCTGCTTTTTTGCGGCTCTGTGTGCCCTTCATGCGCCTGTAACTGTGTGTTTAAGCAAAGCAGAAAGGTTAAAAATAACGTGGTAATTTTAATCATCAATAGTCAAACTTCAATTGCACATAGGCTGTGCGTTGTGGATAAGGGTGAAACACGTATGATTTGTAATTGTTTAAATTATCTACGCCTACGCTTGCAGTATAGCCTTTGGCAAACTTATAGTTAGCCTTGGCATCCAGTACAAAAAACTTGCTTGCAGCACCAAATGTACCATCATTAACATCACTATTATCCAGCGCATTATATTGGCGGCCACTATAGCGTGCTGCTAAACTATACGTGAGATTACTGCCACTGTGGTATGTTGCAACGGCTTTCAACATACTACGTGGGATACGTGGCGGCTTATTACCAACAGTAGTAGGCGCTGACTTATTCTGCAACACTTCCGCCTCGGTGAAAGTGGCACTACCTTGCAAATCTAATCCATGTATCAATACATCTTGCCACTGCGTTGCCAGTTCTAACCCACGCGTACGGATATGGTCAACATTTTGCACAAAGCTACAGCCTACACTTCTGGTACAGGTACCTGTGTCATAAGGGATAGCACTACCATTGGTAATGGTTTGTGAAATCAGTGCGTCATATTTATTTTCGCTGAACAAGCTTGCTCTAATCAAGCCATGATCATAACGCCGCTCGGCCGTAAGCTCTGCTGCAATAACCTCTTCTGGTTTTAAATTAGGGTTAGATTCAACAAAGTAAGCTGTGGCACCATTTTGTAAAGGCTGAAACATCTCACTTACTGTAGGAAAGCGAAAGGCCTGCCCAAACGCCGCACGGAAGCCCCATGCTGGCTCTGGCTCAAAACTGATAGAGATTTTAGGTGAGAACTTCGCCTCATCTTTATCTTTATAATTTGCAGTGCGTAATACATTAGCAATAGTTGTTGTATTCATGCCATTCTCAGCCTGCCAGTACTCACCGCGTCCACCCAGGGTAAGTGCCCACTGCGGGTTAATCTGCCATTTATCCTGCACATAAAGTGCATGCGTGATAGTTTCGCCACGTGCAGATGCATTCAATGTACCCTTGCTAGCAGTCGACCAATCAGCAGTATTATTGGTATCACTCTTTAATTGATATTGATCCAAATGATAACCAATATCTACGGTATGTGCTTGCGGACGCAAGGTCGCACGTGCATCAAACACTGTCCAACCAGTTCCAGATAAGTCAGTAACACGCCCGGTTTTGGTAAGATAAGGGTTACCTTGCGCCACGGTTCCTGATGCAAGTGCATTTGCCGCGCTACTTTTATCTTTTTGGTAATCATAATCTGACAACGTCAACTGCCAATCAAAAAAACCTTTAGTGTTGGATTTAATATCCAACGCCTGCATGATATGCAATGACTCAGATTCGCCTGGATTCATTCCAGAAACATCATAACGCTTCTCGTTAAATGTTACCCTGCCGTTATATACAGGGTTGCCAGCGCCATCCTTAATGTAACTCTCGACGTCAGTTGTGCCCTTCATATCCCAAACTCCGAGCGTATAGGATATTTTGTGTTGAGGGGTAATATCATAAGCGGCTCTAAACTTAATATTGGTCTGCGCTGTATCATCAATGCTATTCGCACCAAAAATGACACGGCTAGCGTTCGTTTCACTTTTATCTTGATATGCTCCGCTCACTACTGTGCCGCCAGCAGGTGTGGAAGAAAGATTAGCTGTTGAGAAGTTCATGGGCTGCCCTTTACTCTCCAAACGGTCTGCGCCTAACCAGAATGAAAAGTCATTGACCTTGTTGCCTACAGATGCAGTTAAGTGATGCCCCTGATAACGCTCATCCGTACCATACAGTTTAAAATTTTGCGTAAACGCGTGCGCACTGGCGTGTGCTTCAAGCTTATCAGGCATGCGCGTGGCAATACTCATGACCCCACCAAATGAATTACCAGCATAAAGCGCAGAAAATGGACCATACATCATGCTAATACTCTCAATTTCCTCTGGACTCACCATGCCCCAACGCGGTGGGAATGCAAATGAGTTACCAAGCAAATTAGAAAGGAGCACACCATCGGCATACAGCATACTTTGTGCACTGGATAAAGTACCAATCGTACGTGTAGCAATAATGCCATTACGGTCGCCAATAAAGCGCTCGCGGACTTGAATACTGGGGAGGTATTTCAAGGTTTGAGCAGGGGTTACCGCGTTAATACTTTCTTCAATTTGTTTTTTATCAAAGGTCTCAACCGTTGCTGGATACTTGATGATGCGACTATCAATCATTGGTGCGCGTACTTCAACCGCCTCTAAATCAATCGCCTCATTATGCTCGGCTAATAATGTGCCGCTAAAGCTTGCGGCGATGATGGTCGAAATTAGCTTAATGCGCATTGCATACCCCTGATTTTTATATACTAATTCTATAATTATTATTTTTAATATTGATGCACGGCTGACTTGCATTTGCTGCAGCCAGAGCTGTTACAGCTTTATAGGTTAGTAGTATATTTTAGATATGTGCGCTACGTAATGTGACCAATTGTCGCAGGGGCTGTGCGCACATAACCGCGACAATTTGACGCAATGCAATTTGAGTATCAGCACGTATAATAATCAGGTGATGAATACGCATTTTCCCACTTTAGAAAACCCAACACGCCGTAACTTGCAGCGCTTATTTTTGCTGCGCAGCGTCATGCTCGCGTTCATGCTGGCCGCAACGCTGGCACTGTATTACCTACATATCCCATTACCAAAAATTCCTATCGCGCTTGCTGTTGGTGGCATGCTGTTACTTAACCTGATGACCTTATTGCGCCTGCAAAAATTCAGCAACGTGACTGACCATGAACTGCTATTACAGCTACTGGGTGACTTACTCGGCCTCACCGTCTTATTTTATTTCACTGGCGGCTACAGCAACCCGCTAGTGTGGATGTATTTACTGCCCTTGACCATTGCCGCAGTTGCCTTAAAACGTGAATACACTTGGCTACTGGCAGCAATTGCCGTTATTTGTTACTCCACACTGGTGTTTTATTATGTGCCGCTATCGCATCTGCATATGCATTACTTGGCTGGTAAGTCGCTAGACATCCATTTAGTCGGGATGTGGATGGGATTTGTGGTGAGTGCCGGCATTATTGCTTTTTTTGTCACTCGCATTGGGCAAAGCCTACGTGATTACGATCAACTACTAGCCGCAGTTCGAGAAAAGTCGCTAGAAAGTGAGCGTGCACTCTCACTAGGAACCCTCGCAGCCAGTGCCGCACATGAGTTAGGAACACCACTAGCCACCATGGCCGTGATTAGCAAAGAGCTGGCACGAGATTTATCTAACCAGCCTGAGCCATTACAGCAATTAGCCATCATCCGCACCCAAATTGACCGCTGCAAAGAAATACTATCGTCCATCACGCGCAATGCAGGTCAAAGCCGAGCAGATGCAGGGCATGGCTTGCCGCTAAGCCAGTTTTTACAAGATGCGATTCAACGCTGGCGTGATACGCGCCCAGCAACCGAGCTAATAGTCAGCTTGAGCGATAGCGCTAGCAACCCATTAATTTTCACAGACAGAACACTAAGTCAGGCCATACAGAATTTACTAGACAATGCAGCCGATGCATCGCCAGACCGGGTGCTATTTAATGCAAACTGGGATGAAAATACCTTGCAGGT
>Ga0066468_1000482_pt1 | contig 7381 bp, 5 predicted proteins | sample LakWasM100_LOW12_2_FD_59578 | JGI IMG/M metagenome (GOLD analysis project Ga0066468, IMG submission 59578) | Freshwater sediment methanotrophic microbial communities from Lake Washington under simulated oxygen tension - Sediment Metagenome 100_LOW12 | ecosystem: Environmental > Aquatic >...
GTAGGTGCTCTTGCCCAGGCAGATGGTCAGCACATTGCGCGGGATGCGGAAGTACTCGACCGTGCGGGCCAGCGCAAAGCTGTTGGGCGGGATGATGCAGGAGTCGCCCTCGAAATCGACAAAGCTCTTCTCATCGAAGTTCTTCGGGTCGACCACGGTGCTGTGGATGTTGGTGAACACCTTGAATTCAGGTGCGCAGCGGATGTCGTAGCCGTAGCTGCTGGTGCCGTAGCTGATGATCTTGCGACCCTCCTGCTCACGGATCTGCCCCGGCTCGAAGGGGTCGATCATGCCGTGCTGCTCGGCCATGCGCCGAATCCATTTATCGCTCTTGATGCTCATGGGAATGCTCCGTTGCCCGCCCTGGCGCAGGCCGGGCGTTGGGCGGCCCATTGTAGGGCAGCCCGCCAGCGCTCAAACGGGGACGACAGCGGCCTGGCCGGCCACAAAGGTCTGCTCGATGAGGCGGTCGTCACCCAGCACGATCAGGGCGAACAACAGCTCGTCCAGGTTGCGCGCCTGGGCCGTCTTGCGCGCCAGCAGGGGCGTGGCCTGGGGGTTCAACAACACGAAGTCGGCTTCGTTGCCGGGTTGCAGGTTGCCGATGCTGGGCGCACCGGGAGCACCCGCCACGCCGCCCAGGCCCAGCGCCTGGGCTGCACCCGCCGTGTGCTGCCACCACAGCTGCTGCGGGCTCAGCGACAGTCCGGGCTTGGTCTGCCCCTCGCGGCCCACGTAATAGGCGGCCAGCATGGTGTGGAAGGGGCTGAACGAGGTCCCGCCGCCCACATCGCTGGCCAGGCCGTAGCGGTAGCCCACCCGGTCGGCGCCTTCGTAGTCGAAGAAACCACTGCCCAGAAACAGGTTGCTGGTGGGGCTGACGGCCGCCGCCGCCCCGGTTTCACGCATCAGGGCCCGGTCGTCGTCATCGAAGTGGATGCAATGGGCGTAGATGGCGCGCTCGCGCATCAGGCCGAAGTCGGCATAGGTGCCCAGGTAGCTGCGCGACTCGGGGAACAACTCACGCGCCCAGGCGATCTCGGCCTTGTTCTCAGCCACGTGCGACTGCACCCACACCTCCGGGTAGCGCGCCGCCAATTCGCCGGCGCCGCGCAGCTGGGCGGGGGTGCTGGTCGGGGCAAAGCGCGGCGTGATGGCGTAGCCCAGCCGGTCCACCCCGTGCCAGCGGCGGATCAGGTCCTCGGTGTCGATCAGACTTTGTTCGGTCTGATCGCGCACCCCATCGGGCGAAAAGCGGTCTTGCAACACCTTGCCGGTGATGAAGCGCATCTGCCGCTGGCGCGCCTGCTCGAACAGGGCATTGACCGACGCCGGGTGCGAGGTGGCAAAAGCCAGCGCCGTGGTCACGCCATGGCGCAACAGTTCGTCCAGGAAGAAGCCCGCCACCTCGGTGGCGTAGTCACCATCGTGAAAGCGTGACTCGTGGGGAAAGGTGTAGTTCTCCAGCCAGGGCAGCAGGCCCTCGGCGGGCGAGCCGATCACATCGGTCTGCGGGGAGTGGATGTGCAGGTCGACAAAGCCCGGCGCCAGGATTCGGCCCGGGTGGTGCGTCACCACCACGCCCGGGTAGCGGTCGATCAGCTCGCGGTACGGGCCCACGGCCCGCACCACCGGGTGGCCCTGGGCATCAGGTCCGATCACCAGCAGGCCGTCTTCTTCATAGACGGCAGAACGGTCATCGGCAAATCGGAGGATGGCGGCGCGGTGTGCTTTCATGGGGCCGCAGCATACCTGCCCTCACCCCAGCCCCGATATGCCAGCCGCCATAACCGCTATTGCGACAACGGCATGCCGCTGGCACGGGCTTGCGCCAGGGCGCAGGCTCCGGCCAAAGCCACCAGCCCGCCCACCAGTTGGCCCACCTCGGCGTGACCGACTGCCAGCGCCTGCGCCGCCGCGCGCTGGCTGCGTGCCCCGCTGCGGCAGAAGAACAGCAAGGGCTGCGGCTCACCCAGCCAGCCCGGCAGCGCCTGTGCCAGCTCGGCCAGGGGCACCGATTGCACCGGGCGGCCGACCAGGCGCGTCAGACCACTGGCCAGGTGCTCGTGGGGCTCGCGCACGTCCACCAGCCGGGCCTGGGGGTGGCGGGCCAGCCAGTCTGCCAGCGCTTCGGGCGTGATGCCTGGGGCCTCGGCGAGGTCTGTCAGCGCAGGCTCCGACGCCGCAGACACCACCCCCTGAGCCATTCTCAGAGCGGACCCACAGGCGAGCAGGCGCTCACAAACCTGATCCACAAAGGCCTCGTCCACCAACAGCCCCAGCGACAGGCGCACCGAGGCCGTGCTGCGCGACTCGGGCCACCCCATCGCGGCCAGCACGGCGCTGGGCTTGGCCTGGGCCGCCGAGCAGGCGCTGCCGGCACTCACCATCAGGCCGGCCGCCTCCAGGGCGCTCATCAGGCGCTGCGCAGGCACGCCGGGCCAGGAGAAATTGAGCGTGGTGGGCAGGCTGTCGTCCAGGGCCGCGTTGAACACCACCCCGGGGAAAGCCGCCTCCAGGGCCTCTCGCAGGCGCAGGCGGTAGGCCTGCAGCCGCGCCGACGGGCAGAAGGTGTCGCCGCGCTGCAAGGCCGCCAACACGGCGCCCAGGGCCGCAATGCCGGGCATGTTCTCGGTGCCCGAGCGGGCGCCGCCCTCCTGGCCGCCCCCGGCGATCAGGGGGGTGAAGGGGCTGCCCTCACGCACGTACAGCAGGCCCACCCCCTTGGGGGCATGCAGCTTGTGGCCGGAAAACGGGGCGTAGTCGATGCGGCTGGCACTCAGGGCCAGGCTGAGCTTGCCCAGGGCCTGCACCCCGTCCACCAGCCAGAGCACAGGGCTGTCGAGTTCGCGCAACAGCGCCTCGATACCCGCCAGATCGCTCACCACGCCGGTCTCGTTGTTGGCCGCCATGGTGCACAGCAGCCCCACCTGGGGCAAGGCGGCGCGCAAGGCGGCCAGATCGTGCCGGCCCCGCGCATCCACGGGCAGGGCGCGCACTTCAAAACCCAGGCCCAGCACCTGGTTCCAGTGCGCCAGGGCCTCGGGCACGGCCTTGTGCTCGGTGGCGCCATACAACAGCACCCGCCCCGCCGGCAGGCCCTGGCGACGCCGGTCACGCAGGCCGCACAGGGCCGACAGCACCGCGGTCTGGATGCCCTCGGTGGCGCCGCTGGTGAACAGCAACTGCCCCGTGGTCGCTCCCAGCACCTCGCGCGCCCGCTGCCGGGCCTGGCTGAGCAAGGCCTGCGCCCTCAAGCCCAGGGCGTGGGTGCTGCTGGGGTTGCCATAGGCGCTGACCATGGCGGCCTGGGCCGCGGCCACGGCCTCGGGCAGCACGGCACTGGTGGCGTTGAAATCGAGGTAGAGCTCGGCGGGCAGGTCCAGGTTCATGGCGGTTCGACAGGGTTTTCAAGGGCTGGCCGGTGGCCAGGCAAGCCCCAAAGTCTAGGGAGCCGGGTCTTGAAAAACATTCCAAAAATCCCCCTTAAAACGCGTATTGAGAGAAAATTTTCCCAATATCAAGCCAAACAGCCCTATGAACTCACTTGACCGCATCGATCTGCAACTGCTGGACGCGCTGCAAAACGATGGCAGCCTGTCCATCGCCCAGCTCGGCGAGCGGGTGGGCCTGTCGTCCACGCCGTGCTGGAAGCGCGTCAAACGGCTGGAGGACGAGGGCTACCTGGAGCGCCGTGTGGCCATCGTCAACCGCAAGAAGGTGGGCCTGCCGATCACGGTCTTCGTCAGCCTGCGCATCGCCCGGCACGACGAACGCTGGCTGGCGCAGTTCGCCGCCGCCGTGACCGCCCTGCCCGAGGTGCAGGAGTTCCACCGCATGAGTGGCGATGTCGACTACCTGCTGAAGGTGGTCACCACCAGCATCGAGGGCTATGACGCCTTCTACAAGAAACTGATCCGGGTGGGCGAGCTCAGCGGCGTGTCGTCGGCGTTTTCGATGGAGCAGATCAAGAGCAGCACGGCCTTGCCGCTGGACCTGCCGGGGCGCCAGGACGGCGCTTGAGGCGGCCCGACTCAGGGCCCACAATCGCGTTCACCATGTCCATCCGACCTTGCACCCACGGGTTGCCGCGCATGCTGCGGGCCCTGAGCCTGCTGCTGATGCTGGCCGCCCTGTCCGCCTGCTCCAGCCTGCCCAAGCCACCGCCGGCGGCCCCGACCCACGCGATCGCCGGGTTCGAGGACACGCCGCTGGCTCGCATCACCCAGCCGCAGCTGCCAGCCGACGGCCGCTCGGGCTTTCTGCTGCAGCCCTTCGGGCCCAACTCCTTTGCCACCCGGCTGGCCCTGTGCCGGCTGGCCACACGCAGCCTCGATGTGCAGTACTACCTGCTGCAGTCGGACCACACGGGCCGCACCCTGATGCGTGCCCTGCGCGATGCGGCAGCCCGCGGGGTGCGCGTGCGCGTGCTGGTGGACGACCTGCACACGGCCGGCTCGGATGACTTGCTGTTGGGCCTGGCGGCCCACCCCAACGTCGAGCTGCGGCTGTTCAACCCCTTCCCCGGTGGACGCGGGCACCTGCTGACGCGCTTCATCAGCTCGGGGCTGGACATCGGCCGCGTGGACCGGCGCATGCACAACAAGCTGTTCGTGGCCGACAACGCGGCGGCGGTGGCGGGCGGGCGCAACATTGCCGACGAGTACATGGTCAACGCCGAGGGCAGCAACTTCATCGACATGGACACCTTTGTGGCCGGCCCGGCGGTGCGCGAACTCTCGCGCGCCTTTGACCTGTACTGGAACAGCGAGCACGTCTACCCGGTGGGCCAGATCGCCTTCAACCCGCTGAGCCCGGAGCAGCGCCGTGCCCAGTTCGAGCGCCTGACCGCCAGCACCCACCCGCCCACCGACACCGGGCGCATACCCGATGACGGGCAGGTCCAGGGCTCGGGGCTGGACCTGCCTTTTGATCGCATGCCGCCGGCCCTGGTGCGCATGCTCAACCTGCCCTACGAGTTGGCCGAGGGCCGGCTCGGGCCCCTGCTCCAGGCCCAGGCCCGCGTGCTGGTCGACCCGCTGAGCAAGACCGAAGGCGTGAACGAGCGCGAGCACTCCATCACCGGCACGGTGTTTGAGGGCACCTACCAGTGGTTCACCACCAGCCGGGAACTGCTCAGGATGACCTCGCCGTACTTTGTGCCGGACGACAAGGCCCTGCAATCGCTGGCCGAAGCACGCCAGCACGGGGTGCGGCTGCAACTGGTGACCAACGCGCTGGCCGCCACCGATGAGCCCTGGGTGCATGTGGGCTACTCGCGCCAACGCCGGGCGCTGCTCAAGATGGGGGTCGAGATCTTCGAGATCAGCCCCAGCCTGAGCGCCAAGCGCCGGCGCCTGGGCGTGATCGGCAAGAGCCTGAGCGCCCTGCACATGAAGAGCGCCATCCTCGACCACCGCCAGGTGTTCCTCGGCTCCATGAACCTCGACCCACGCTCGGTGCGCCTGAACACCGAACTGGGCCTGATCATCGACAGCCCCGAGATGGCCGCCCAACTGGAGGCCATGAGCGACCTGGCCAGCGTCTACCAGCTGCGGCTGGCCGCCGATGGCCAGGGCATCGAGTGGATCGAACGCAACGGCGAGGGCCAGGAGACCGTGCACTCCGAAGAGCCCGAGACCAGCCCCTGGCTGCGCTTCAAGCTCTGGCTGCTGGGGCCGCTGGTGCCCCTGGGCGAACTCTGAATCGTGGCGTGACGCTCAGCGCAGGCTGCCCTGCACGCCCTCGACCAGCCAGTTCAGGTTCAGGATCTGCTCGTCGTTCAGGGCCTGGCCGGGCTCGATCACGGTGTGGCCCTGGTTGTCGCGCACCGGCTGGGCGCCGGCCTTGAAGGGCTGCAGGCGGCCGGCCGCCATGTCCTTCTGCCGCGCCAGCACCTCGTTTTGCACCGCTTGGGGCACCTGCGGTCCGAAGTCGCCGACCCGGATCATGCCCTCGCGCACGCCGCCCCACAGGGCCGCGGGCTTCCAGCTGCCGTCGGCCACGGCCTTCACGCGGGCCGTGTAATAGGCGCCCCACTCGTGGGTCACGGCCAGGATCTGCGCCTGTGGCGCCACCTTGCGCATGTCCGAGTGGTAGGCCACGGCCAGCTTGCCGCGCTCCTGCGCCGCCGCCATCACGGCCGACGAGCCGGTGTGGAAGGCCAGCACATCGGCGCCCTGGTTCATCAGCGTCATGGCCGCATCGCGCTCGCGCGGCGGGTCGAACCAGGCGTTGAGCCACACCACCTTCACGCTGGCCTGCGGATCGACCGAGCGCATGCCCAGCGTGAAGGCATTCAAGCCCTGCAGCACCTCGGGGATGGGAAAGCCCGCCACATAACCTGCCACATGGCTTTTGCTCATGCGCCCGGCCGCGATGCCCGCCAGGTAGCGCCCCTCGTAATAGCGGGCATTGGCCACGGCCACATTGGCCGCCGTCTTGTAGCCGGTGATGGACTCGAACTTCACCTGCGGAAACTCCCGCGCCACCTTGAGCGTGGGCTCCATGTAGCCGAAGCTGGGGGTGAAGATGATCTGGTGGCCCTGCTGGGCCAGGTCACGGATCACGCGCTCGGCGTCGGCGCCCTCGGGCACGTCTTGCACATAGGTGGTCTTCACCCGGTCGCCCAGCGCGGCCTCGACGGCCAGGCGCCCTTGCTCATGCTGGCGCACCCAACCGGCCTCGGTGATGGGGGCCACATAGACAAAGGCCGCCTTGACGGGGGGTGTTGCAGGGGCCGCGAGAGCCGCTTGGTGAGTGACAAGGGGGGTGAAAAAACAGGCGGCCATGAGGGCACTGCGGCCCCTGGCGGCGAGGTTTTTGTACATGGTGTTCCTCGACATGGCCCCGGAATACAAAAGCCCCAGCCGCCGGGGCACCCGCTGGGGGTCGTGATTTTAAGCCCCGCCCCGATCACGATGGCAGGGCCCGCAAAGCGGCAAGAGACAAGGCCGGCAGCACCCTGAACAATGCCTGCATGAACACCCCACCCCCACCGGCACCGGCCGGTTCAGCCCACTGGAAACGCAACCTCTGGGTCTGCATGTTCGGCTCCTTCACCACCATCGTGGCCATGACGCTGCTGCTGCCCTTTTTGCCGCTGTATGTGGAGCAACTGGGCGTGCACGACCCGGCCGCCATCGTGCAGTGGTCGGGCGCGGCGTATGCCGCCTCCTTTCTCTCGGCCGCCCTGGTGGCGCCGCTGTGGGGCCGGCTGGCCGACCGCTACGGCCGCAAGCTGATGCTGATCCGCGCCAGCCTGGGCATGGCCGTGGCCATGGCCCTGATCGGCCTGGCCAGCAACGTCTGGCAGCTGGTGCTGCTGCGCCTGCTGGCGGGCTTTCTGGGCGGCTATGCCTCGGGCTCGACCGTGATGGTG
>Ga0066468_1000513_pt1 | contig 7143 bp, 6 predicted proteins | sample LakWasM100_LOW12_2_FD_59578 | JGI IMG/M metagenome (GOLD analysis project Ga0066468, IMG submission 59578) | Freshwater sediment methanotrophic microbial communities from Lake Washington under simulated oxygen tension - Sediment Metagenome 100_LOW12 | ecosystem: Environmental > Aquatic >...
AAAAACAGCAGCACCCCGCCCACCGCCGCCCCGCCCACGGCATGCAAGTCGCGCCAGAACACCCGTTGCCCCGGGTGCCAGCGGCGCAGGCTCCACACGCCTTGCTTGCGGCCCCGTGGCCACCACAGGTACAGGCCGCTCAGCACCAGCAGGCCCGTCCAGCCCGCGGCGATCTCGATCAGGGCCCGGGCCTTCGGCCCCACGATCTTCAGGCTGTGCAGATGCCTCAGCGTCCAGCCCAGCGTGCCGCGTTCGGGCAATTGGCCCAGCACCCGGCCATCGGCCGGGCTCAGGTACACCCACACGCGTTGCCCGCTGGGTGTCAGCAGGTCGATGCGCGCCGAGCGCCCGGGGGCTTCGGGCGGGTTCCAGCGCAGCAGCTGCCCGGGCACCGCCTGTTGCGCCGCCTCCAGCAGCCGCTGCGGCGGCCAGGCCTCGCTGGCCTGGGTTGACGGTGTTGGAACCGTCAGCAGATCGCGGTGCCACCACGTGTCCACCGTGTCGTGAAACAGGTACAGCCCGCCCGTGATCGACAGCAGCAGCACAAACGGCCACACCAGCAGCCCGGCATAGAAATGCCAGCGCCACAGCAGCCGGTACAGCCAGCCGGCCCGCGGCTCCGCGGCACCTGTCTCAACAGGGGGCAACGGGGTGGCCGTGCTCATTTGAACTTCCAGGCCAGCGTGGCGTAATAGGCGCGGCCGTCACCCGGCGAATGGCCCCACGAGCCGCTGTCATACCAAACGTACTCATAGGTGCGGTTGGCCAGGTTGCGCACCTGCAATTGCAGCGTCAGGTCGGTCTGGATGCGCCACTGCGCCGACAGGTTCAGCAGCACGTTGCCGCCAAACTTGCCCAGGGTGTTGCTGCGCTCCACGTAGTAGCTGCCCTGGGCCGTGCCCCAGGCCGAGATCTTCCAGTCGCTGTTGAGCTGGTAATCAGCGCCCAGCGAGGCCACGTAGTGCGGCACGTTCTCGATCTCCTTGCCCAGGGTGGTTGGGGCGCTGGGGTCGGGTGCCGTGATGGTGGCCTGCTGGTGCGAGTAACTCACCCAGCCCGACACCTTGCCCGTGGGCCGCAGGTTCAGCTGCAGGTCATAGCCCTTGCGCAGCGTGCGTGCGATGTTGGCTTGCCCGCCACTGTCTACCACACCGTCCACGCCCAGCTGGCGGGCCACTTCGCCGCTGGCGCGTTGCTCCCAGTAGGCCACCCGGCCGTCCAGGCCCTCGGCGGGCGTGAACTTCAGCCCCAGCTCCCAGCCATCGTTCAGTGAGGCCGACAAATCATTCTTTTGCGTGCTGGCGCGGTAGGCGTCAATGCCCGTACCGATCTGGAAGGTGCGCCCTACGTTGGCGTACACGCTGGCCTTCTGCCAGGGCGAGTACACCACGCTCAACTTGGGCTGGGGCACCGTGCCGTAGGCGTTCAGGGGCAGGGTGGTGCCCGCCAGGCGGTCCACCAGTTGCCCGCTGAAATGGTCCACCCGCAGCGCCGGCACAATCTTCAGCTCGGGCACCGGCCGGATCATGGCCTGCACATAGGCCCCCTGGTTGCTGAGCGTGTAGTCCCAGTTGCGGATCTGCGAAGTGCGCACCCGTTCCACCGTGCGGTAGCGCTGGCTCAGGTTGGTCTGGCGCTGGTAGTCCACCCCGCCTTCCAGCACCAGTTCATGCGCCCAGCTGACCTGCGGGCGCCAGGTCAGCGTGCTGATCGCGCCGTCCTGGTTCTCATCCGAGTCGCGCTCTTGCTGCACCCCCGCTTGCGTGAAGCGCACCCAGCGCTGGTTGGTGTAGGTGTTGCGGTACACGCGGGTGCTCCACGACAGGTCGCCCAGTTGCTGGTCATGAAACACGGCCACCTGGTTGGTGTGGCGCGTGCTGCGGTCGGCCGAGGCATAGCTGGGCGACGAGCGCGGTGCGCTGGCCGCGGCGGCTGCGCTCAGGTAGCCCGATTCGAGCGCGTCGTTTTCAAAGTGGCGCACGCTCAGCCCGGTGCGGTAGCGGCCGTCATCGGTGGTGTAGAACCACTTGCCCGCCACGGCCAGCTTGCGGGCGTTGGCGTGGTCGCGCCAGCCGTCCGAATCGCGTGAGGCCACAAAGTAGTTTTGCGTCCAGTTGGCGGTCTCGATGCCCTTGGCCACCTGCACTTCGCGGGTGTTGAAGCTGCCCAGGGTGGTGTTGATCTGGGTCTCGTTGCCGCCCGTGCGCGTGTTCACATTGGCATTGCCGGCAATGTTGTTCAGCCCGTAGCGCGGGTCGTTGGTGCCGCGCACCACCTCGATGCTCTCGATGTTGAGCGGAAACACCGCATCCAGAAATGGCATGCCCCCCGCGTTGTCGTTCGAGGGAATGCCATCGATCAACAGCTTGACCGCATTCACCCGGCCCTCGCCATTGAAGCCCCGAAACGAAAAACGCCCGGCATCCGAGCCCTGGCGAAACGGTGTCACCAGCACGCCCGGGGCGCGTTGCAGCAGCTCCCAGCTGTAGTCCACCGAGGTGTCTTGCACCGCGGCGCCGCCCAGCACGTCCACCGACGTCAGCACGCTGCGCGCCGTCATCGGGCCCTGGGCCTTGTCGGTGATCTGCACCGTGCCCAGCGTCAGGGTGGATTCGCCGGCGGCCCCCGTAGCGCTGGTCGCGCTGTTCGGGCTGTTCGGGCTGTTCGGGTTGGTCTGGGCCCAGGCGTTCAGGCCAGTGCTCGCACCCAGGGCCAGCAAGACGGCGAGCGCCACCGGGTGGCGCAGGTTTCTGTGTTCAAGAGGAGTCATTTCAAATCGTTCACAACATGGCAGCCGCTCTTGATCTGGGCAAGGCGGCGCCCGACCTTTCGCCGCTCAGGCCAGGGCCTTCGGCGAACAGATCACAAAACAGGACAGCCCCCGGCGCGGCGCAGGCCGCTGCCTTGGGGCAAGAATGAAAACGGGGAGGGGCCCGCAGGGCGCAACAGGGCGTCAAGCCCTGTGCGACCGGCTCAGGCGTGGGCCGGTGGGCCGCGGGGCGGTAGCGGTGCGCCGGCCACCAGCGCCAGGTGCGCCACCACGGTGGGCTGCAACTGGGGCGCCAGCGGCGATTCAAACGGCGCAAACACGCTGGCAAACACCAAGGGCACGTCCAGCGCCAGGCACAGCGGGCAGTCCAGCGCGTGGCCACTTGGATTGGCCTGGCCGGTGCTTGGCTCGTCGCCATCGGTGTTGCTGGCCAGCAGCTTCATGCCACCATTGGCCGAGCACACCAGGGTCAGCGCCTCGGGCTTGATCAAGGGCGAAGCCACCGCAGCCCCAAAGGCCAGCACAAACCACACCAGTGCCAGGTGGGTCAGTGATCGGGTGGAGCGCAGCCATTGCATGGGCTGAAGTTTAAAGGCAGCTCGGCATGGCGCTGCATCAAGAAGCATGTCAGGGCCCCTGGGCAGGGCATTCAGGCTGCGAGACAATCCAGCCATGACTGCAGACCTGATCCGTACCCTGGAGGGCACCAGCGCACTGGTGCTCGATTCGCCCCACAGCGGCACTTTCTACCCGGACGACTTTCAGTACGCCGTGCCTTTGCCCATCCTGCGGCAGGCCGAAGACACCCATGTCGAAAAGCTGTACGACTTCGCGCCCGCCCTGGGCGTGGCCTGGGTCGAGGCCTTGTTTCCGCGCAGCTACCTCGATGCCAACCGCGACACCACCGAGATCGACACCACCCTGTTCGACACCCCCTGGCCCGGCCCCGTGGCCACCGACCCCAAGGTGCTCAGCAAGGTGCGCCTGGGCAAAGGCCTGATCTGGCGCAGCACCGATGGCGGCCTGCCCATCTACCAGCGCCGCCTGAGCGTGGGCGAGGTGCAAGACCGCATCGAGCGCTGCTGGGTGCCCTACCACGCGGCCGTGGCCCAGGCCATCGATGCCGCCCATGCGCGCCATGGCTACAGCGTGCACATCAACTGCCACTCGATGCCCGCCGTGGCCTCCAGCCACGCCACCGAGTTCCCGGGCGAGGCCCACGCCGATTTTGTGGTGGGCAACCGCGACCACAGCACCAGCAGCCCCGCGCTGGCCGAGCTGATCTGCGAGCACCTGCGCGCCCTGGGCTACAGCGTGGCGCTGAACCACCCCTACAAGGGTGTGGAGCTGGTGCGCCGCTACAGCCACCCAGCCAGCCAGCGCCACAGTGTGCAGCTTGAAATCAACCGCAAGCTCTACATGGACGAAGCCACCCTGGCCCCGAACGAGGGCTTTGCCCCGTTGCGCGAACACCTGCAAGGCCTGGTGCAGCGCCTGCTGACGGTCGACCCCCGAGTGCTGTGATGGATCAGGTCGACTGCGTTGTCATCGGGGCCGGTGTGGTGGGCCTGGCCGTGGCACGGGCCCTGGCGCTGCAGGGGCGCGAGGTGCTGGTGCTCGAAAGTGCCGAAGCCTTTGGCACCGGCACCAGCGCGCGCAACAGCGAGGTCATCCACGCCGGCATCTACTACCCGCAGGGCTCGCTCAAGGCCCGTCTGTGCTTGCGTGGGCGCGAGCTGCTGTACGCCTACTGCCAGCAGCGCGGCATTGCCCACCAGCGCTGCGGCAAGCTGCTGGTGGCCACCCAGCCCGAGCAATTGGGCCAGTTGCAAGGCATCGTCGACAAGGCTGCCGCCAACGGCGTCACCGACCTGGCCTGGCTCAGCCGCGACCAGGCCCTGGCCCTGGAGCCGCGCCTGCAGTGCCTGGCCGCGCTGCACTCGCCCAGCACCGGCATCGTCGACAGCCACGGCCTGATGCTGGCCCTGCTGGGCGACCTTGAAAACGCCGGTGGCGCCCTGGCCGTGCAGTCGGCCCTGCACAGCGCGCAAATCACGCCCGAGGGCCTGGTGCTGCACGCGGCCGACGGCACCACCCTGTGTGCGCGCAGCGTGGTCAATGCCGCTGGCCTGGCCGCCCCCGATCTGGCGCGCCGCTTCGAAGGCCTGAACCCAGCCCACGTGCCCCAGGCCTACTACGCCAAGGGCAACTACTTCACCCTGGCCGGGCGCGCCCCCTTCAGCCGCCTGATCTACCCCGTGCCCCAGGCCGCCGGCCTGGGCGTGCACCTCACGCTCGACCTGGGCGGCCAGGCCAAGTTCGGCCCCGACGTGCAGTGGGTCGACTCGCCCGACGACCTGGTGGTCGACCCTGCCCGCGGCGACGCCTTCTACGCCGAAGTGCGCCAGTACTGGCCCGAGCTGCCCGATGGCGCCCTGCAAGCCGGCTATGCCGGCATCCGGCCCAAGATCGCGCCGCCTGGCCAGCCCGCACCCGATTTTGTGATCCAGGGCCCCACGGTTCATGGCGTGCCCGGCCTGGTCAACCTGTTCGGCATCGAGTCGCCTGGCCTCACCAGCTCGTTGGCCATCGGCGAGCACGTGGCCGCCTTGCTGGCCTGAACCGGCTGGCGGGTCTGGCCGGGGCAAGCCGGGCCCCCCAGAGCGCAGCGCGTAAGATGCTGCGCTTTCTCTCCTTGCCTTGGCTTTTGTTTTGTCCTTTCCCGATCCGCACGACCCCACCTCTGACGCATCTGACGCCTCCGACGACACCCTGGTGGTGAAAGAGCCCCGCCTGTGGGCCGACAACGGCTGGACCGCCCGCGTCATCAAGAACGAAGACGACGACGGCTGGGCCGTCGCCATGTACAAGGGCCGCGAACCCGAGCCCGCCCTGGTCGGCCCCTGGACCATGGGGCGCGACAAGAAAAACCCCAAGCCGCTCGACACCAACGCCTTCAACACCCTGGTCAAGACCGCCAGCGAGGTGCTGCGCCGCCACGAACAGCAGCTGCGTGCCCAATTGCACAAAAACGTGGACCTGACCCTGGGCGACGCCCGCTGGCACATCACGCTCGACATCGTGCCCGACGAGTTCGAGCCCTACGCCACCCTGGCCGCCTACGCCCACCCCGATCTGCCCCCCTACAGCGAGCCCGTGGCCCAGCGCCGCGTCCGGCCCGACTTCAAGCTCAACCAGCGCAGCGCCAGCGCCTGGGTCGAGAACGATTTCGGGTCGGTGCCGGGGGGCTGATGGGCGCAGGGCAGGCAGGTGGTCTGGCCTCGTAACCCTTCGAGATTTTGGTCCGACGAGTGGCGGCGAGATGGCGGTCTGCCTGCATAAACTGGCGCTCTGCGAGTTGCTGAGTCCAGCATGTCTAGCGCTTCTCGCGCCTTCATCGAAAGCTGTCCATGAACGCCGTGGTGTTTGAGCATGTGCCCTTGTCCGACTTGCCTGAGGCCTGGCGCTGCAGGCTTGCCATACAACCAGGGTCGCTCACCCTCGTGACTGTTCACCTTGAGCTTGAAGTCGATTTTTCCGTGCAGTCCGAAGTGTTTGAACGCCCCTCCGACAACCCCATCTTCGGCATGTGGCGTGACCATCAAGACACCGTTGATGTCGAGCAATGCGTGCGTCAATGGCGTGCTGGGCGTTTTGTGGACTGATGAGATCACAGGTCAGTGTTGAAACAACCGCCCAGCATGTCAGCCCAAATACTCATCGACTCAGATGTGCTGATTTGGCTCGCTCGAGGCCATCCGGGGGCCGCTCGGCATTTGTCCGCCATCAGGCCCTGGCGAATTTCCACTGTCACTTACATGGAACTAGCCCAAGGTTGCCGCAACAAGGGTGAACTGATGCGCCTCAAAAAAGGCTTGACTGCACGTTCAACGCAAGTGCACCCACTCACGCCCGCCATCTCGGTGCGTGCAGCCGAACTTATCGACGGCTTGGCCCTGTCCCATGGCTTGCGTCTTGCAGACGCCCTGATTGCCGCCACAGCCCTGGAACAGGGGCTCACTTTGCTATCGGCCAACGTGCGGCATTTTGAGGCCGTGGTGGGGTTGGGCCTTGATGCTTTTCATCCTGCTTCAGCAGATTGATAGATTCCCCGATAGTCGAGAAATGAGGCCGCGCTTGTTGAGCGCGCCGGACATGGGCCATGTTATAAATTTGTGACAAGGCGTGTCATGGTTTGAGCGGGCTGGTTTCAGGCCCGGCCACGGCCGCCGGCGGCACACCTCGGCGCACCTTTGTGATCCGCGCCCGAACAACAACAAAGATCGAACATGGACCTGATGTCAAAAGAGTGGCTGGACGCCTATTGGTCCATCAGCGAGCTGCGCGCCAACCTCGTCATCTTCTGCAACATC